>Ga0256853_1000033_pt1 | contig 22525 bp, 17 predicted proteins | sample BONnt6_FD_181171 | JGI IMG/M metagenome (GOLD analysis project Ga0256853, IMG submission 181171) | Terrestrial sediment cell enrichment communities from Utah, United States - BONCAT_SYTO_Terrestrial_sediment - 6 | ecosystem: Environmental > Terrestrial > Deep subsurface > Rock core/Sediment... | reverse complement strand
CCGCCCCACATGTTCGCCCCCGACCCGTCCGATCCCGACTACGAGGCAAAGCTGCCCGTCTTCGAGATGTGGCAGGAGGTCAAGGATCCCGCTTTCAGGCAACGCGTCAGCAAGGAGCGGCTGGACCTGTTGGAGACGATGCTCGACAAGGGCTTTGCATACCGTTCCCTTGTCGAGGCTTCCCTCGACGATGACCTCTACCTGAAGGAGCGAATCGTCTCCGTGCTGACGCCGGACAACAGGGCGAGAATTGGACTGGACCCGAACAGGAAGTTCTCCATCCAGGTCGGCTTCCCTGCCGAGAAGTTCCTGGCTCGTTGCCTCAAAAGCATGTCGGACGCGGATGCCAGGATCCTGCTGGACGACCTCGACGCATCCATCGCAAGAAGCCCGAATCCCCGCGCACCCGCCTTCGAGTTCGCGCAGATCGTGAGGGATCCGGCGTTCAGGGAACGAGTGCCGGAGCATCGCCTCGAAATGCTCGATGAGATGGTGAAGGCGAGGGGCGGCCATCCTGACATTCTCGATGCCGTCCTGGACGACAGCGGCTACCTCAACGAACGCATCATCGAGGTTTTGCTGCCCAAGATCGATCCCGACCCGTTCGAAATTCAAGAGGATGACCGCTTCGACTCGTGGTGGGACAGGTGGGAGGAGGGCGTATTCGGTTGGCCATTCATCCGGGAAGACCTCGAGGCGGACTCTGGGGCGGAGAAGGAGATGGCTCGTTTTCTGAAGATGAAGAACGAGGACTCCAGGTCATGGGACGTTCAATTGCTGGCCGAGTGGCTGCACGAAGCGATCGTCAAGACACCGAACCCCCACAAGGTCGCGGAAATCCGGCCGGGACGCGAGCCTGAGTCCGCCGAGTCAGCCCTCGCTATGTGACGACCGGTCCGGGGCAAAGGCCGAGGTTGTCCGTTGCCTCCGGATCAGTATTCTCTCCCCTGAACGGAGGCCGCCATGGCAACAGAGCGCGAAACCCAAGCCTATCTCGTCCTGACCAACGATCCCGATGGCGGAATCCCGGACCCATCGAGGTCGATCTCCAACGCCACGAGGGGACTCATCTTCAACAGGCACGATGCCATGGAGACCCACCGCCAGGTCGTCAAGCACTACGGCAATGATTGCGGCGTGTACCCAGTCACCCTGAAGGTCGGCCCCAGGATCGATCTCGAGGACGCACTCGACCTCGACAGCCTCAACGAGTGGCAACGCCTGGTCCTCGAGGAATATCCGGCTCGGGGCAGCATTCTCTCGCGGATGCAGACCGTCGAGGACATGGCGAGGGTCATCCGTGTCGGCCTCGCGACCGAGGATACGCACCTCGTCGCCCTCGTCGCCGAACTGAACGAGGCGCGGGACCCGGCAGAAGCCGCCGAGATCATCGAGAGGCACGCCGACCTTGCCCACCGCGCCGCCCAGAGCACGATGAAACCCGACTACCTGCACTTCCAGACGGTCAAGAGAGTGCTCGACAGCCTTCTCGACATCCTCCGACCCCAGGACGGCCTTTCCTTCTGAGCGGTCCAGCCCAGGCATTCCCGACCTGAATGCAAAAGCCCCGCTCCGGCATGCCGAGGCGGGGCTTTCTTCTGTGCCGGCAGGATCAGGCCGCGCGGATCCCGTTCAGGAACCTCTCGACCTCGTGCCCGAGTTCGGAAGCCTCCCGCGACAGGTCGTTCGCTGACGACAGCACCTGTCCCGCCGCCGATCCGGCCTCGGACGCCGCCTTGCTGACGCCCTCGATGTTCCGGGTCACGTCCTCGGTGCCCTGGGCGGCCTGCGAGACGTTGCGGGCGATCTCCTGCGTGGCGCTCTGCTGCTCCTCGACCGCGGCGGCGATGGCGGCCGAGATCGAGTTAACCTTGGCCACGACGTCGCGGATGCTGGAGATCGCCTCGACCGCCTGCTGCGTCTCGGCCTGCACCTGGCCGATCTGGGCGGCGATCTCCTGCGTGGCGCGGGCCGTCTGGCCGGACAGGCTCTTCACCTCGGCGGCCACGACCGCGAAGCCCTTGCCGGCCGATCCCGCACGGGCCGCCTCGATGGTCGCGTTAAGCGCCAGCAGGTTCGTCTGGCTGGCGACGTTGTCGATCACCTTCACGACCTCGCCGATCTTCTGCGAGCTGGCGTAGAGGTTCTGCACGATGCCCTCCGCCTTCTCGGCGTCCGCGAACGCCTGCCGGGCGATCTCCGCCGAATGATGGACCTGCTGGCCGATCTCGCGGGCCGTCGTCGCCAGCTCCTCGGTCGCGGCCGCCACCGTCTGTACCGTCATCGAGGTCTGCTGGGCCGACGTCGCGACGGAGCCGGACTGGCCCTTGGTCTGGTCGGCGGTCGCCGACATGGTGCGGGCGGTCGCCTCAAGCTCGGACGAGGACGCCGAGAGCTCCTTCACGAGGCCGCCGATCCTGGCCTCGAAGGAGGCGGCGAGCTCCTCCCTCATGCGACGGCGTTCGACGGAGGCCTGCGCCTCCAACGCACGTGCCTCCTCCTCGAGCCTCGCGCGCTCCATCAGCGCGTCCTTGAACGCTCCCACGGCCTGAACCATGGTCCCGATCTCGTCCTTGCGTCCGTCGTTCCTGATCTCGGTCGCGAGGTTCCCCTGCGCCAGGCTCTGCATTGCGCTGGTGACCCCGCTCAGCGGACGGGAGACGAGACGCTGGAAGAGATGCCCAAGGATGAGAAGGGTCAGGATCGCGGCGCAGAGAGTGGCCAGGGCAGCCGAGACGCGGAGGTCTCCGAGTCCCGCGTAAGCCTCGGAGCTGTCGATGGACAGTCCCAGGTACCAGTCATCAGACGGGACGCCCGGCACGCGCACGAAGGTCACGATGCTCTCCCGGGTGCCGGCCACGGCGGTTCCGATGCCCTCCGCCACCTTCGGGGTCCCGTCGGGGTAGGCGTCCGCGAGCGTTTTCGAGACCAAGGCCTTGTCCGAGTGCAGGAGGATCTTGCCGCCCTTCGAGACGAGGAACACGTGGCCCGTGTCGCCGATGTCGAAGTCGTGCATCATCTTCGACAGCGCGTCGAGGCTGACGTCCGCGCCGAACACCCCGGCCATCGTGCCGTTCCGGTTAACGGGAACCGCGACCGTGATCTTGAGATTGCCGGATGCCGCATCGGCGTAAGGCTCGGTCAGGGCCGGCCCCCGGGCGGCAACCGCAGTCTGGTACCACGGACGCTTGCGGGGATCGAAATCAGGCGGCAACTGGACCGTCGGGCGGACGGTGAACTTGCCCTCGGCGGTGCCGAAGTAGGTCTGGTGGAAGGTGGCCGCCAAGGGCCTGTTCGCCAGCACGGGCATCAGGTCCGCGCCCGGCTCCCTGACCTCGATCGCTTGGGCTGCGGTCTCGGCCAGCAGGACGCGTCCCGTAAGCCAGTTCCCGACCCCCTGCGCCGCGGCCTCTCCGACGTCCCGCAAGGACTCCTCCACGTTCCGCTGCATGAGCTTGCCGAGGAAGTGGTCGTTGTAGACCGCGTACGAGGACAGAACCCCCGTCACCACCACAGCGGCCGCAGCCATGATCTTGAGCTTGATGCTGCTGTGCAGCCGTAATCCACCTGCCGAACGTTCCATGTGCCCCACCTCTCATACGATAGCCCCCGGTCAAGGCGGGGGCATCACGAGCAGACTGGACATTCGATGACGCGGCCAACCCACAGCGGAAGGACATGAAGGCTGCAAGCGGGACGCGTCATCTCCTGCCTCCCCCAATTAGGAGGCGGATCCTACCTTGGTCGCAATGAGCCGATTTGCATCACTCCGTTCCGTTTCTGAAACGCGAAGGCCCCGGAGGACGAATCCTGCCGGGGCCTCGACGCGGAAACTCGGTTCCCGCAGTCACGGACATGGGTGTCCGAAGGTCAGCGGCAACGCTGCCTAGGCCGCGTCGCCGCTCATCCGCAGGGGACACGCATCACGCCGCCCGGGCCTGCCTCGGCCTCACGTCGATGACCTCGCCCGTCGTCATGAAGACGATCAGGCCCCGCTCGGCGCCGACCAGCTCCATGTAGTCCCGCACCTGGTCGCGGTACTGCTCCACGATCCGATGCTCGGGGCGCACGTCGCTCTTCCAGTCCACCACGATCTCGAGACCCTCCGACCCGTCGGCGTAGGGCACCGCCGCGTCCGTCACGCCGTCCGTGACGTGCTCGACGCCGTCCTCCTTCGAGGTCGAGCCGATGGACACCTCCGGGACGAGGCGGTCGCGGATCGCCGCGACTGCCGGGAGGTCGAGCGTCCGGCGGACGGTACGCGCAAGCTCGGCAGGGTTTAGGTCGAGATCGGCCGGGGTCTTGTCCCCCAGCGGCATCTGGACGATCAGCTCGGCCGCCCTCGCGTTCAGGACGGCGACCTCGTCCCCGGTCTCGCCCGTGAGCACCTCCTCCATCAGCTTGTGCAGGATGACGCCGCGCTCGCGGCTGCCCTTGATCATCATGAAGGGGTCGAACTCGGGAACCGCGTCGATGATCTCGTCGAGACTGAGGCGGCCGCCTGAGCTGCTCTTCGGCTCGTGGCGGCTCGGGGAGTGCCACATGATGAAGCGGCGATGGGACTCCATGCGCTCCTGCTCCGCGTCGAAGGAATCCCTGTCCTGCGAGTTGGACCCAGCGGCCTCGCCCTCTGGAACGCCCTCCTCGAGATGGGACACGTCGATCGTCGGCACGTCGTCGAGGCCCAGCTCGACCACCTTCGCCCAGGTCTTCTCCCCGGCCTTCACGTGCCGGGGCAGGATCAGCAGGTCCCTGGCGCGGGTCGCGGCCACGTACCAGAGGCGCACGCGCTCGGACGACTGGTCCTGCGCGGCGGTGGCGCGGGCGGCCAGGTAGTCCGCCGGGTCGATGTCCAGGAACGGCATGGAGAGCCGCCGGGTGGCCACGTCCAGCAGGAGGCGGGACGAGCGCATGATCTCCGTCAGGGTGTTGACGGGGATGACCACGGGCCACTCGAGTCCCTTGGCCGAGTGCATGGTGATGAGGGACACGGACTGCTCCTCCGCGTCGGGACGTCCCTCGCCCATGCGCTCGCTGTCCTCCCATGCACGGCGCATGGTGTCGGAGAACGCCCGCAGGCCGCGGACGGAGTAGGGGCGGCTCATCTCCAGGAAGCGGTCGACGTTGGCGAGGGCACGCTCCGCATTTCCGTCGTGGCGGGCGTTCAGGATCGGGCGGACGCGGAGGTCCTCAACGGCCCGGGACAGCAGGTCGTAGGGGGTCGTGTGACGCGCCGCACGGCGGAGTCCCGCGAGGGTGGAGATGACCTGGCGGGCGATGGGGTGCGCGATCTCGGCCGTGTCCGTGCCGACGCGCAGGAACTCGAGTCCACCTGTCTCTGGCGGCATCAGGCGCTGGGAGATGTCGAGGAGCTCCTCCTCGGTCAGCCCGACCAGCGGGCCGCGCAGCAGGGCGCCGAGGGCGAGCCTGTCGCGGGGATCGGCTAGCACCCGTGTCATGGCGATCAGGTCCTGCACCTCCTGGCGCTGGAACATGCCCTTGCCGGCCTGCGTCGCCACCGCGATGCCCTGCGCCTCGAGGGCGGCCTCGTATCGCCACAGCTCGGTCCCGGTGGGAGCCAGCAGGGCGATGTCGCCCGGTTCGCAGGGAGTCAGGGTCCCATCCTTGCGCACGACGAGGTAGCTGCCGATCAGGCGCGAGCAAAGCTCGGCCACGGCCTTCGCCTCGACGTCGCGGGCATTGGAGGAATTCTCCCCCTGCTCGATGTCGACCGCGGCAACGCACGGTCCTTGGCCGTGGTCCTCGCGGTGGTGCGTCAGGTGCGCGAAGCCCGGCTGGCCGTCCGCCGACAGCGGTGTCTCGAACTGCCTGTTGACGAACGCGAGCACGCCCTCGCACGAGCGGAAGTTCGTCCCGACCTCGAGGATGCAGTCAGGGTCGATGGCCCGCAGGGCGTCGCGGGTGGCGACATAGGTGCGGACGTCCGCACCGCGGAAGCGGTAGATCGCCTGCTTCGGGTCGCCCACGAGGAAGATCGCGCCGGGGCGGGGAACCCAGTCGGACATGTCGGCAGCGCCGCCGCCGGGCGGCGGATCGAAGGCGAGATGGCGGAAGATCTCCGTCTGGACCGGGTCCGTGTCCTGGAACTCGTCGACGGCGATGCGGCTGAAGCGGCGCCCCAGCGCCTCGCGCACCTCGGGATGCCTGCGGAGCATGTTGCGGGTCGCGACCAGCAGGTCGTCGAAGTCCAGGAGCGCGGAGTTCCGCTTGTGGGCCTGGTAGCGGTCGATCAGGGGACGGATCTCGTCCACGAGCATGGCAAGGCCACAGGCCGAGGCATTGGAACGGAGGCTGCGCAGCATCTCGCAGCACTTCTCGTAATGCGCGGTCGCCTGATCGTTCAGACCCTCTCCCATGCCCTTCGGGGCAACCTTCTGCCACTTGCCCTTCATGCGGTAGGCACGGAACTCGCCGTCGGTCTTCTTCACGAGGACCTCGGAAGGGTCGAGGGCGGCGATGGCCATGATCCGCAGGTGCTCCGGCAGCCTGTGGATCTCACGCCACTTGTCCGCCAGCTCCCTGAAGGCAGAGACGATGTTGCGGGTGTCCTCTTGCTCGAAGCCGAGCCCGCCGAGGAAGGCATGGAAGTCGTCGGCCGCAGCAATGAAGTCGTCGCACGGGCGGGCGGCAATGACCGCAGGCTCCGGAGCGGCATCCCGATGGTCGCGCAGCAGCTCGGCCAGTTCCCGGATCAGGTTGACCGACCCGTAGGCGTCATGGGCCACGAGGGCGCTGATCAGGTCACGCCCCTTGTCGGTATGGTCGAGGCGCTCGCGCAGCCATGCGTCGAAGATGTCCTGGAAGGCGAGGTCGGCCCCGATGGGGTCGAGGATGCGGGCGCCGGGGTCGATGTCCGCCTCGACGGGATAGGGCTTCAGCAGCCGCTGGCAGAAGCCGTGGATCGTGGTGCAGGTCATCTCGCCGAGATGCCTGCGGGACTCGGTCAGGTTGCGGCGCTGGTCGTCCGTCAGCCTGCCGTCGGGGAAGGCGGCCTTCAGGTCGGCCGGGACGTTCCCGTTCAGCACCTTGTCGATGAAGCTGGTGATGCGGCCCAGAAGCTCGCTCGCGGCCATCTCGGTGAAGCTGACCGCCGCGATGGAGCGCGGGTCCACGCCCGATGCGAGGAGGTAGGTGATGCGTCCGGCGAGCAGGGAGGTCTTGCCCGAGCCGGCGCCCGCCTCGACGAGGAGGGATCGGCCGATGTCGGTCAGGGCCAGCGTGCGTGCGGTTTGGTCCTTCAGGGCGCTCATTATGCGGCCTCCCAGATTTCAGTGGCGGTGCCGAGCGCCGCGTTGACGGCGACGCTCTTGCGCTTGAGGTACGTCGAGGCCGCATTGGCGGGCAGGGCGAACTTCAGGTCGTTGTAGCGGCTGTGAGCCTCGATGCCCGGCAGGGCGTTGCCTGCCCGCAGGCCGTCGACGGCGATCCCCACGTAGCCGGCGAGCTGCTCGAGCACGTCATCGGCCTCGGGAAGGGGCGCATAGGCCTCTCCCCTGGGGTAGAGGAGGCCTGACTCGATGGACACGTCGTCACCGAGCAAGGCGCGGACGGCAAAGCCGTAAAGGCAACGCTGTAGCTCGGAGCCGCCGTTGAGGACGATCTCCGGCAGGTTCTTCGGCACCTTGCCCGACTTGTAGTCCATGACGCGCGCCATCAGCCCGGTGTCCGACAGGTCGAGGCGGTCGATGTAGCCACGGATCTTGATGTCGGTTCCCGGCACCTTCACGTGCATGTCGGCATCCCAGGGGGTCCGTCCGTAGACGGGGTCGTGGCCGCCGCCGAATGCCACCTCGGTGTAGCTCACCTGCCCGGGAAGCGCCGGCATCTCGTGCAGGAGCGAGGCCTCGGCCATGGCGACGATCTCGTCCATGGTCGCGTGCCAGATGAGCTTCGGCGGCACGGGCTGCGTGATCTTGAAGTTCACGCCCGCGTCGTAGGCCGCGAAGTCGATGGCCTTCCTGATGCGCTCCGGCGTCCTGCCCGCGAGGCCGCCCTCGGCCTCCAGGCTGTTCACGGTGCGGCGCAGGACATCGTGCAGGATGTTGCCGAAGTGGCGCGGGTCCAGGATCAGCGGCTCGTCATCGAATTCCGGAGCGTGGAAGCCGAGCGCGTACTGCCAGACGAAACCGAGCGGGTCACGCAGGAGCATCCGCAGGGACGTGGTGGAGTGGTACTGCTTCAGGGCAGCCTTGATGCGGGGATGGTCGGCACGGATCAGCCCGTCATGGGCCGTGACGTCGGTGTCGTGCCAGTCGTACCAGCAGTTGAGCGCGCTCTCGGCCCTGTCCGTCAGCGCGAACTCGGCCGGGCGGGCGAGCAGGCGGTCCGCCTCGCTCATGGCGTGGTGCGGGCGGCGCACGCGGCGGTAATGGATGGCTTCCTTGACGAGCTTCTCGGGCACGAGGCTGCTCACGCCGAGGACCCGGCCGTCGGCGTCGCGGCGTGCCCACGACAGCGTGACGGAGCCGGAGGTGGTGGCGAGGATGGTCGCGAAGTCACGGCGATCCTCCTCGGCAAGCGGAAGCGGGTCGAGGTCGCGGGTCGCGATCACGTGGGACGGCACCAGCGCGTCCTCGGAGATGCCGCGCGGCCAGGAGCGCGAGGTCAGTCCGATGAGGCGCACGTGCTTGCGGGGCATCGTGGCGAGGCTCTCGGCGCTCATGTAGGCAAGCGACGAGTACGGGTCCACGCCGTCGTCGACGCGAAGCCCCTGGATGGTCTGGTCGAGGGCGGTCGCGGGACCGTCCACGAGGGCGCGCTGCCAGACGGCCAGAGACTGGCCGGAAAGGAGCAGCTCTCCAGCCTCGGCGGCGACGGACGGACCCTGCGCCAGCAGCTCGAGGACGGGCATCAGGACGGGCTTGATGGCGGCGCCGCGGTGGTGGCGCTCGAAGGCCTTCCTCCAGCGTCCGACCGTGGTGAGCGCGGCGTCCGGAGGCAGGACCGCGTCCCAGTCATCCGGCAGGGCCGAGAGGGCCTCGGCATCCGTGCGGATGAGGTCCACGAGTCGGCGCACGCGCTTCTGTGACAGGCCGCGCAGGAGCACGTCGGCGAGGGCGGCGGCTGCCTGACCCTCGGCCGTGTGGACGGCCATCAGACCGTGCACGAAGTGGATGCCGATGCCCGCGTCACGGGCGAGGGCGGCGAAATGGTCGTCGTAGTCCTTGGTCGATGCGGTCGCGATGGCGATGTCGCCCGCCGGGATGCCGAGGACGAGGAGGGAGCGCGCCCAGCGGAAGGCCTCGATGGCCTCGTGGCGTGCGGTCGCGCAGGAGAAGGAGGCAAAGCGCGGGGTGGTCGGGAGCTTGGTCAGGACCTCGACCTTCGTGCCCGACAGCCACTCGGGAACCTCCCGGGGGCCGGCATCCCACGTCACCTCGACGTGCTCGGAGATTCCCAGCAGCAGGGTGCGCCAGATCGGGTGCAGCTCGGTCATGCCCTCGATGCGCACGGGGCCGAGGACGGCAGGGGCGTGGGAGAGGCGGGCGCAGGCGGCCGAGACGACCTCGTCGTGGGGACGGAGTCCCGGCGGGAGCGCCTGCCTGACGGCGGCGTCGAGGGTCAGGATCGCCGCGATGCGGGAGTGTGAGGCAAAGGATTCGACGTCGATGCCGGACATCCAGAGCTTCATGAGCGACGCGGCGGCGGCATACGGGAAGCCGGGGAGGCGCTTGATCGGCTCCAGCTCGCCGAGGTCGAGGGTCTCGACGACGGAGGTGACGGCGGCGCGGAGGGTGGCCACGTCCACGACCTTGACGAAGCCCCCGGCGAGGCGGGCGGCGACGTGCTCGATGGCGAGGACCTGCGTCCCGATCTGCCGCTTGCGGGCGACCTTGAGGCGGGTGCCCCTCATCGCGAGGCGTCCATGGACGACGATGGTGTTCCTCATTCTGCCCGGCCTCCAGTTCGCCGCGTGCGAAATCCCAGGGAGGCATTTGCTATGAATCCTTCAGGCTTGGCAAGATGAATCCTGCAAGTTGTTGACGAATCCTTGATGTGCGAGCAAAGGACTCACGTCCCGGACACGCCCGGCAGCCGCCATCGTCACGTGCGCGCGGGCGTGCTATGCCTCTCCCGAAGGAACGGAGGAGACGGACATGGACGAAGGACGCAGGCACCTGCCCGAATACGTGCAGATCCAAGGGGGCGACCTGGAGGCGGTCTACCGCGGCAGGGACGAGAGGGACCGGGACCTCTACACCCTGGAGGACAGGCACGGCGGCACGCCCGTCGCGGCATGGGAGGAGGACGGGCAGGTGATGGTCGAGATGTACGGCGTGACCTGGGTACTAGACGACATCGACCTGGTCCGCCCCGAGGAACTCGGGCAGGACCGCGTCTCGGGGCGCAACAGCTACCCCCGTTAGCCTTATGGGGGCGAGACCCCTGGGAGCGGGCGAGTGCCCGCCGTTTGAATAGGGTTTACTGACCCGCCGAGGCGGTGGTGGTCCGGCCGATCACCCCGCCGAGATGCACCCATTCCTGGCTGTCGGTCCCCTCGCGCTTGATGTACGTGTAGCCCGTCTTCTGCCAAGACAGGACCATGCTGTGCTTGTTGTCGAGGATGAAGTCGCCGCGGTCGGTGCGGATCATAAGGACCGCGTGGCCGGCCCCCAGCTCGTCGATCACGACAGTCATGCGCATGGCCCGGTAGGGGATGCCTAACTTGGCCAGCTCGCGGCGTTTGAGGAGCTGGATGTCCTCGCAGTCGCCCTTGCCGTTGTCCGGGAAGTCCCAGCGGTCCACGATGCCGATGTGGTCCTCGTCCGTGACCGCCTTGATCTCCGCGTTGACCTTGGCGTTCACCTTCATGATCGCCTGCCAGATTTTCGGGGTCAGGGCGATGGCCTGCGCCTCCGAGGTATCGACGGCGCACTCTTGGGGCATCCGTCCGCAGAACTCGGTCCAGGCAGCGGTGGGCTTGGCGCCGCCGATCTGGGCGACGGAGGCGGAGGCGTCGGGGAGGGCGGCGAGGGTCTGGGCGGCGGCGGGAGCGGCTGAAAGGATTGCCGCTGCAAGGATCGAGTTCCTCGCAATTCGCCATGCTAGAGAGGAGAAAGGATTGAGTCCCCGCATTTGTCCCCCAGACCTTGTTAAGGTTCTATTCACCTAAACTGGCACGGAGGACGGGTGACCCTCAAGGACTTGGTTAGCGGATGGTTAATGTGTCGCAGTGCGCGCGGCAGACGGAAACTGCAAATAGGATAGCTAAAAAGCTATTCTGTTTGTGTTGCGGCCGAATGAAAGTTGGTATACTCATAAGCTATCCTATTTGCGGGAGTGAAGCATGGATCTCTCATCCGGTAAGAATTTGAGGCTGAATGAGCAGATTGAGATCGCATCATTGATGCACTTGTTGGTTCTGGACAGGCTGTTCCTTGAAACCAACTGGCTCGCATCCGACGCAGTTTTTCATGGTGGAACTGCCTTATCGATCGTCAGGAACTCGCGCCGCTTCAGTGAGGACCTAGACTTTATGGTGACTCCAGAGGCCATTCAGAAACTCGACAATGCGATCGAGAAGGTCAGGGATTACGTGGAGGGTCGGATGGAGTTGCCGCTCCCGGGCGGACGCGTGTCTGTTAAGGGACCCAGAGGCAATGAGGTGACGAAGTGGGAATTCAAGTGGGATCACCCGGGACGCCGGGGCAAAGTAATGGTGAAAGCCGAATTCCTCGTTACCGAAGCAGCGCTCCTTTCTGCCTATCGCTCAACTCACATCATTCCCACATCAAGAGGTGTCGTCGGGATCAGTACCCCACTTCCCGTACCCGACCTCATTTCCGCATGGGCAGACAAGATCAAGGCGATGGCCACACGACCGGATTTCAAATGGCGTGATGCATATGATCTCGCCTGGATTGCTCAATGCCTTCGCCGTGAGGATGAGATTTCCGTCGAGGACTACCGCCAAGCACTCACAGCTACTGCGGCTATTTACGATAAGTCGCTGCGGGATGTGGAGGAAGGGCTTTCCAAGGTTTTGGCCTCGGGGGTCTTCGAGAGCATCTCCAAGTTCGAGACTGACATGGCGAAGTGGTTTGAAGAGGAACTGTACCCTCGTTATCGGGAGACCGGACAATTCAGGATGGCGCTCGCAGGAGCCCGTCGTGAGGTTGAGAACGCAATCGAGATGATCAACGCACCCGCTCTTGGAGTTTCCCCGTGAAGGAGAGAGATCGAAGAGACGTCATTGCCATGCTCCGGAAACTGCCTGCCGTGACGAACCTGAGGGAGATGCAGGCTTTCCTGGGGATGACCCACGGGTATGCCAAGAACGCGGCCTCACGGTGGATGGCGCGTGAGTTGCTGGCCCCGTTCGGGCCTAGGACTGGAACGTACTACAATTTGGTGGTTGACCCCACTGGCCCCCAGACGAGAGTTAAGGAGGCTGTAGACAAGTTATTCAACCGCCCTGTGGTCGGCATTGGGGCCTTCGCACTCAAGGATTGGACGAGCCAGATTACACACCTGCGGGAACTCGCAATCTTCATGGGTGGGCCTGATCGCACCCTTCCGCAAATGAACGGCATCATTGCGGTTGGCCGTAAGGTAAAATGGTTTCAGGTAGTGCTTCCCAAGTGTGAGATCGGGACCGACGGGTTTCTGATGGCGCCACCGGAATACGCCTTGGTCGACGCAATCATGGCCGACGGTGCGGGGGACATTTGGCGACCGGACCCGTCGGACATCGATCTTCCGATCGACCTCAGCCCAGAGGAGGCCAGCCGGAGGATTGAAGTGGCCGCTGAGGCATTGGGCGCTGACATTGATGCCGTGCGAGAGTTCGCAAGGGAAATCGATGGCCTCGACAACATCACGCCGGGACCCTAGTCGATCAGTCGTCGCAGGTCTGAGGTTGGAACAATCGAGGGGGAACCATGCACGTCTACATCATCGAGGAAAGGTCCAATGGCCAGCCTACTGGGTTCCTGAAGGTCGGAAAGGCGGATTCCCCAACTGAAAGACTTACGGGACTCCGTTCTGGAAACCCCCGGGAGCTGGTGGTCCGTTCGGTCTTCAAGTGCGGGAAGCTCGCTGAAAGGATCGAGAAGATCGCGAAGGAAAGGTTAGGGGAGCATTGCGTCAACGGTGAATGGTTTGCTGTCCCATTGGAGGTCGCTCACGCGTGTGTCGAAGCGATCTTTCAGGAGCAGACGGCAACTAAAGAGGGGTTGCGTCTCAGCGAGGGCGATGGGAACACTCGCAGAGATGCGGTTTCATCGCTTCAGTCGTTACCTGCGGTATTTGACATCCGGGATATGGAAGTCCTCCTCGGGATGGATCGAGGATACATCAAGAACAGGATTCATCGTTGGTCTGAACGCAATATGATTGTGCCTCTCGGGCCTAAGGCTGGCGTTTACTTCAATCTCGTTGTGGATCCAAACGGGCCCCAGACCCGAATTAAGGAATCTTTGGATAAGTTGCTCGGGCGCGCATTCGTAGGAATTGGGGCTATGTCGTTGCACCAATATGGATGGTTGCCAAATCAGCCCCAACAAAAAGAAATCGCAGTTCCAGTAAGCGCCAGCGTGCGCACTATCCCAAAGATGAACGGCATCATTGCGGCTGGACGTCTCAGGGGGTGGTTTCACGCCGTTCTCCCGAAGGCCTCGGAAAGCGTAGACGGAATCCGCATTGCACCTCCCGAATTTGCTTTGGTGGAGGCGATCAAGTCAGAGGGATCTGAGGGCCTCTGGAACCCCTCTCCATCCGACATCGTGATCCCAGACGACATCCATCCGGCCGAAGCGGTCCGCCGCATCGAAGAAGCCGCAGTCGCCCTGAAGGCGGACATCGGTCTCGTTCGCGAGTTCATGTCCCGGATCGACGGACTAGACGACGTCCTGCCATCACCCTGAAGCCGCGATGTCCCTTTCATCGGACAGAAAGCCCATGAGGTGAAGGCCCCTCGAGATCGTATGGGCAGGCCCGGCGTCTCCCATCGGCAACGCCGTCAGTACCCATTCCCCGATCACCCCATCGGTCGGCTCCCTTTCGCCGAACCAACGCCGTCGCACGGCGCTGCGGAAGAGATCAGCCGTCTCGGAGGCATCCAGCATTCGTCCCTTTGAAGCCAGCACTGCGGCCTGGCATCCGAGCGCGGACGGCACCGCATCCCCGGCGAGCAGGATGTTCTCCATCCCGCCCTCGAGGTCGCCCTTCAGGAGCCTGACGATGCCGAGGTGCGCTTGGTTGGTGCGCGTGAGCGGCGTCGCATCCTCGACGATCCCGTCGGCTATTCTGCCGGCCGCCTCAGTCTGCCCACATAGGCTAAGCCCGAGCGCGGAGGATACGGTCGTGACCACGTCGAACGGGTTCATGTCCGCAGCCGCCCGGAAGGAGGCGGATGCCTGGAGGGAGTGCCCGCTCACGGCGAGGGCCCAGCCGAGGGCGAGGTGGGACAGGGCATCCGCCGGGTCGAGGGCAACCGCGTGCCGGGCCAGGGACAGCGCCTCCTCCCGTCGTGCGCGTGCGAGCCTCGTGCCGGGGAACACGTGCGGGCGGGACGCGATGGTCCTCGCGAGGCAGGACATGGCCCCGGCATGGTCGGGCCTCTCCGCGATGATGGACCTGAAGATCCTCTCCGCCCTCAGGTCCGACTGCGGGCTCCAGTCCATGCGAAGGGCCATGCCGCGGAGCCAGCGGTCGTGGATGGGAGCTTCCATATCCGCAAGTCCCGCGACGCAGGACAGGCGGGCCTCGATCACGCTCATGTGGAGGGCAGTGGCAACTGTCCTGATGATCCTCCTCTGGCTCTTGTACCAGCGCAGGACATCCGCCCGGTAGGTTTCACCCCACACGACCCTGCCGGATGCCGCGTCGCGGACGGTGAGCATCAGGATCACGTCGTCGTCGTCGGCCATGGCCATGCAGCCGAGCACGTATCCGTCCCGCGGCGTGTCGCTGCCCTTCACTTGGACGACGTTCCATTGCCGAAACCTCAGCAGGGACACGGTGAGGTCCTGGCGGAACGCCTCGATGAAGGCCGCTTGGTCAGTGGGGAGGGACGTCGTGATGAACTCGGACAGGTGTACGGTGAGCGTCGGGGACGGATCGGGTCCGGACTGGATGAATGACGGCCTTCCTCCTGACCTGAGGTCATCCATGAGGGCGCGTGTCTCTTCGGAAGGGAGAATGCCGTATCGGCTGCGGAAGGCATCCTCCATCTGGGAATAGGCTAGCATCGCCTCTGCGAGGTTCCCCTCCTCGGCGTGGGACTGCATCAGCAAACGGCATCCCAGCTCGTTGGCCTTGTCGATGTTGCGGATGGCGGTCCCAATCTGCCGCCTCGTGGCCAAGGGGGCGACGGACCCGTCGGCAAGGGCGTGCAGTCGGAGCAGGAGTTCGTTGCGCACCTCCACCCGCCGGGCGGCAACCCATTCGGAGAAGGCCCGGCCGAGGTCGTCGAAGCCCTGGAGGAAGGTGTCCGGGAGGCTCGGGACGGAGAGCATCTCGGTCGGGACACGCCCCTGGCCAAGCGTCTCGAGCATCGCGGCGTAGTCGCTCCGGACGTTCTCCGTTCGCAGGCGGACGCCGATGCGGCTCACGTCGGCCACGTCGTCGAAGGCGGTCGGGAACCTGTTGCGGACATCCTTGAACGTCTGCCTGAGGGCGGACAGGGACTGTTCCGGTTCCGAGTCCGGCCAAAGGAGGGTTCCGAGCCTCCGCCTCGACGCGGAGTGGCCATGGGTCAGCGAGAGGTAGGCGAGGACAGCGAGAAACTTGCGGCGCGTGATGGGAAGCTCCGCTCCCGCCATGCGAAGGCTGGATTGCCCGAACAGCATGAGCTGGTATCGGGGGAGGCTCTCGGTTCCGGCCATTTCCTGGCGCTCCGTTTGGACCGCTCGGTGACTACGGCACCTTCCCGCATGCCGCCCCTTCAGACCCCGCGATCTTGTTCATGCCGACACATCGCATGGAGTACCCCCACGGAGTAGTGTCGGACGCGTGGTCAACGTGATGCCGTTGATGTGGTTCCCTGTCGCACCTTGGGTCGGGAACCTTCCGATCGAATCCTCTGAGTCGGTGGATGAGGGGAGCAACGTGACGAGTCCTGCGGCGAGTCTTGACGGCTGCCCTTCGGCGCTGATAGGCATGGGGAATGACCAACGCGACTGACCAGCGCCATCTCCCGACCGTCCGCTCCCTGCGGACCGTCCGCGCTCGCGTTCTCGGAGGACGAGGTCTCCGCGTCCCGTCGTGACGTCGCGGTAGGCTCGTGTGTGCCCGCCGCTCCCGGCGGGACGTAAAGCCCGAGCCACATAGACGACAACGGGACAACAGGGAGACCGTCCCATGCTTCACATTCACAACGTCAACTCGCTCGTCCACTGGGAGGAGCAGGACATCCGCCTGCGCGAGGACATGATCCGCTTCTTCTCGGACGAAGTCCGGCGCTTCCTGCGCGACACCAACCCGGCCTGGGACATGCGCCGCGTCGAGGCGCCGACGCTCGTGCCCCGGGAGCTGATCTCGTCCGCCTACACGAACGGGGACATCTGGGCACAGGAGACCATGACCGAGCACGAGACCGAGCTCGTCCTCAGGCCCGAGACCACACCGGGCACCTACGCATACATGAGGCACCTGCTCGACAGCCAGAGCCGGACGAGGCTTCCCCTGTGCGTGTGGCAGGCGGGCAAGTCATACCGACGCGAGCAGGAGCAGGCATCCAAGCACATGCGCCTGAAGGAGTTCTGGCAGATGGAGTTCCAGTGCGCCTTCACGGCCGACACGAAGAACGACTACCACGCCACTTGCCTTGAACCCGTGCGGAGGATGATCGCATCCATGATCCACCTGCCGACGCGCCTCGTGCCGTCCGACAGGCTTCCCGCCTACTCGGAGGTCACGATGGACGTGGAGGTCGACAACGGGGACAAGTGGATGGAGGTCTGCTCCATCTCGCGGCGGACCGACTTCCCGGGCAAGTTCCGGGTGGCGAACAAGAAGTCGGAGATCGTGGAGCACGAGGTCAAGGTGCTGGAGATCGCCATCGGCCTGGACCGCTGCCTCTACAACTGGCGGGTCGCTGCCGAGAGGGCATGAAGCCTGCGGAGCCGGGGCGGGGAGCCCCGGCTACCTGCCGTTACCGGAACGATGCGACCGAGGCATCCGAGCGTTGCGCGGGGATGTTGCTCGCCGCCCACATGGCCGCCTGGGTGCGGTTCGCGGCGCCGATCTTCCTGAGGATGGCCTTCACGTGGACCTTCACGGTGGCCTCGGTGACATCCAGCTCGCGTGCGATGATCTTGTTCGGCTCGCCTTCCTTGAGCCTGCCGAGGATTTCCATCTCGCGGGGCGAAAGATTGCGGATGCGCTTGGCTTCTCCCGTGACCGGATCGACCTCCGCGACAGGGCAGGGGGCAGTCTGGGCCAAGGCCGGCTGAGCACCGAGAAGGGCGTGGAGGATGGAGGACGGCATCACTGTCTCGCCGAGCGTCACCAGCTCGAGGGACTTGATCATGACCTCGCGGCTGGAGCCGGACAGCAGGACTCCGTGTGCCCCGGCTGCGTGTGCCGCCAGGAATGTACGGGGATCGGCGCTCTCCATGATGGCGACGACGAAGGACTCCGGGAGAGCGTCCTTCAGCCGTTCGACCGTAGCGGCGACGTCATTGACGGAATGGATGATTGCCAGCGAACCTGGTGCGGCTGGCGGGACTGCGGCCTGCCCGGAGGCAGTTTCGGCGACGTGGAACTGCGTCCCCTCGAGGATTTGGGAAAGGCCCATCCGGATCAACGCGTTGTCGCTGACGATGAAGGTCTGGACCTTGCGATCACCTTGCACCGCGATCACGTCTTGAGTACCCAGTACGGCGCTGCTGTACATCAGAACTGCCCCATCGGTTAATAAGTTCTCAATCTTTAAGAACATGTGCACCGATTTGGCAAGAGATTATTGCTTGTTGGGCTAATAAACCTTTCCAGATGTTTCGCCGACGAAGTACCACCGAAGATGTAGGAAAAGTAGCTTGGCAGCGGCCGACATGGAAGCGAAGGCCTCGCCGCCAGTCACGGGCGGCGTGGTTCGGGCTGGCTGTCCAGGCGATCGATCTCCTGGGAGGCGTAACGGACGAAAACCAGGCCAAGGCGCTCCGTGGCGCCGGGAAGGGCGGCGTAGTCGAGCCGAAGTGCGTTTGACACCTCCTCCACGTAGGATGTCATTGCCCGGTGACCGACCTGGTACGACCCTGTGGAGATGTCGCTTGCCTTTACCTCGCGGTCCTTTGGGTTGGGGACAGCGAAGTCCTCCCCGCCGATCGCGATCCTTGCTGCCTCCGCCAGGAAGGACTGCTCATGGCCGTCGCTCCAGAAGGGGTCATCGGGGGCGACATCGCCGCCGATTTCACGTGCAACCGTGGCCCGTGCGGCCGCGACGCCCCTCTCGACCGCGTGGCGAATCCTGTCCTCGGACGGCGGCATCCCTGCGGACTCTTTTTCGCGCCGATGCAGTTCCAGCATCGCCCGGGCATGAATTCCGTCCAGTCCCGGATCGGCCTTCATGCGCTCCAACCGCGCCAGGGCAATCCGCTCGGCGAGTTTTTCCCTCATCTTCTCAGACAGTCTCGCCAACATCGCATCCACTCCCGGGAACATCGACCTTGACCTACCCTGGATACGTGTGGCGCAACCTGCAAGCGCCCGTCAGAGACGAGGGGTTTCGGCCAGCTTCTCCTGTCTCTCCTTCCGGTCCGCGACGAAACGGCAGAATACCGGCCCAAGCCCGTCGCGGTTCCCGTGCAGGTTCTGGTAGTGGATGCCGAGTTCCATCGAGACCGTCGCCACATAGCGCCCGGTCAGGTGTGCACCGTTCACCAGCGCATCGGGCGGAAACGCGGCGGACGGAACGTCCCGCAGTGCGGTACCCCCTGTATGCCCTAGGATGGAGAGATGGGCGATCCTGACGAGGTTTGCCCGCTCGGAGCCATCCGCCCAGAAGGCGTCGGCCTCATCCTGGGCATCCCCCTCGAGTTCCGCGATCCTCTCCCGGACCGCCGCGATGCCCCTGTCCACCGCAGCCGCGATCTCCTCGGGGGACGGCACGGGCGCGAGTTCTTCTGCGGTCGACATTGGGCGGCTCCTGAGGGCGTCGTTCGATGATGGAATATCCACCGTCGCGACGACTAAATCCAGAGGCAACGCGGTCGCCCCTGGATTTAGTCCTTGCAGATGAAAGGAGCCGATTTCGCCTGATCAGGCGGCGATCGTCTCGCGCTCCACCACGCGCAGGTGGCGGGGCGTCTTGTCGATCTTGGAGCCGAGTCCCTGGGCGATGGCGACGGTGGCCTTCTCGGCGGCGTAGCCGGGGGCGACCATCGGGTAGTCGGCGGGCAGGCCGAACCATGCCTTGTACTCGTGCTCCTCCATGCCGTACTTGGCGCGGATGTAGCGCTTCAGCATCTTCTTCGGCGTCCCGTCGAACAGGCAGATGATCGCCTCGTCCGTCACGCTCTCCGACACCGGGATCACCGGGGTCTTGGACAGCCCGGCCAAGCGGGCGTCGACGGCGGGGGCCTCGGCTTCGACCGGAGCCGGGAGGGCGACGGTCGCCGTCAGTTCCTCGACAGCCGGGACGGACTCGATGGCAGGTACGGCGGTCTCTGACACGGGGCCTGCGGCTGCGGTCAGCTCGCGGGAGATGCTGCGCAGGAAGCCCGGCAGCGCATCGTGGGAGATCGTGTTGCGGCTCAGGAAGGCCTTTGCGATCTCGGTGACGCCCATGACCACGGCAGCGGCGGCGGCGACGTTGGCGGAGGCCTGAACGGAAGGAACGTTGGTGCTCATGTATCTGTCCTCTAAAGACCGGACGTTGCCGGGTGACTTGTTTTCTTGTGTGTGCATCAGGCCAGTTCTTGCTTGCCTTCGTCCACATAATGTCACTGAGGGATTCATAGTTCCTTACCAGGATCGAAAAAAGAGAAAAATTCTGGACTCAGTCCTATGTTCTATATTTGTTCTTGTATTCTATACTTCTGGAGTATGCCGGATCGTGCGTGCGAGGCCTTCCTCGCGCAAGGAAATGACAAGAACTCATCCAAGAGCCGGGGTGTCGGCCTGCTCGAAGTCCCCAATTGCGGCGATTCCGCCCAGGCGGTCTGAGGAATCACGTCGCCGGATGGCGCAGGTTGCAGGATCCGATCCATAAGCCATCATGGATCGAGTCACATCCGCATCGGTGAGTTCATGCGTTCGGCCCTTTCGCGACACAACCTGACCCTGCTGAGCGCCGGGGTGGCGGCCTTCGCCCTGGCCACCGCGTGGGGATTCGAACTTCTGGGAGGATACGAGCCGTGCCAGCTCTGCCGATACCAGCGGATTCCTTACTACGTGGGACTTCCGATCCTTGCCGCATCCCTGCTGATCCCCGGTCGATGGAGGACCCTTGCCGGGGGGCTGCTCCTCCTGGCCGCAGCCGGGTTCCTTGCCGGAGCCGGGATCGGGGCCTACCAGGCAGGGGCCGAGTGGAAGCTCTGGGCGGGACCTTCCGGGTGCTCATCAATCTCGGGGATCGCGGGCATGACGGCAGACCAGCTCCTTGCGCGGCTGTCCTCGACCAAGGTCGTGTCCTGCACCGAGGCCGCCTGGCGGTTCCTGGGACTGAGCTTCGCCGGATGGAACGCCGCCGTTTCCGGAGCTGTCGCTGCCGCCTTGGGTTGGGCCGCTCTGGCAAAACCTAACGGCCGTCCGACGAGGTGAGGTCCGCCTCGCCACCGGCAGGGTTCCGTCAGAGCAGAAGCCACCCCTTTGACAGGTCCACAGCCCCCTTGAGCCGGATCACAGCCTCCGGGGACGCATCCGCGTCGGTGTTGAGGTACACCCACGTGTCCTTGCCGGATTTCTCGTAGCGGACCTGTCCCGCCTTGGTGAAGGCACCCTTCCCGATGAAGGTGAACGCCTGGTCGCCCTTGAGCCTGGGATTGGCGTCCACCAGCCTGAGGTCGAGCCGGTCTCCCTCCTTGGGCTTGAAGTCCAGTACCAGGTCAGCGGTCGCCTTCGTGCTTCCGCTGTCCCGATCGTCCCAGGCGAAGAGGTCTCGCCCGGAGCCGCCTGTCAGCGTGTCCCGCCCCGCGCCGCCAACCAGTCGGTCGTTGCCTGTGCCGCCGTCCAGGACATCGTTGCCGCTCCCGCCGTCGAGGGCGTCATTGCCTCCGCGTCCGAGCAGGGCATCGTTGCCGCCCAAGCCGCGGATTGCGTCCGCCCCGTTGCTTCCCGTGATCCGGTTGCCCGCAGCGTTCCCGGTTCCCGTCCCGGCAACCATCAGCACCAGGTTCTCCAGATTGGCTCCGAGCGTGAAGTCGCTCCAGGCATGGACCGTGTCCGTGCCTGAGTTCGCTTCCTCGAGGATGAGCGTGTCGCTGGAATACACGTGGAAGACGTCGTTCCCGCTTCCTCCGACGATCTCACGCGTGCCCACGGCCCCTGTCGGGGCGCTGACTAGGGACTCGGCCGTACCCATCAGGTCGACGTAGCTTGCTCGGACCGTGATGGATGTGCCGACGTCGTCCTTGGTCAGGGTGTAGCTCGTCCCCGTGGCCCCGGCGATGGCCTTCCCGTCCCGCAGCCACTGGAAGGACACGGTCCCGAACCCGTCCGCATCCGCGAGGTCGTGCGTGACGGCGAGGGTCTCGCCCTCGGCGGCCTTGCCCTGGACCCGCACCGTGCCCGTCGGGGCATCGTTGACGTTGGCGACGGCAGCCGTCGCCGTGCTGGTGACCGCCGTGGCCATCCCCCTGAGGTCGACATAGCTTGCCCTGACGGAGACCGTCCTGCCGACGTCAGCCTGGGTCAGGACGTAGGCATCCCCCGTGGCGCCGGAGATCGCGACGCCGTCGCGGAGCCACTGGTACGTGACGGGACCGAGTCCGTCCTCGTCCGCCAGGTCGTTCGATGCGGTGAGAACCTCCCCCTCGGCCGCGAACCCGTGGATCGTCACGGTCCCGGTCGGGTCGAGGTTGTCGACCCCGTCCGAGCTCACTTGCCACGCGATCTGCTGCATCAGCAGGGCCAAATCCTCCGAGGGAGCCGTGTACGGGGTTCCCCACTGGCCGGACAGTTCCCGCGGCAGTCCGACAGGACTCGTGCCGTAGATCGCGGAGTACTGGACGCAGGCTATGAAGTACAGGCCGAGGTCGTTGAGATGGATGTCGTCGCTGAACAGTTGCGTGATCGACGTCAGGCTTCCGGCGTTGCCGGCCTTGATCGCGTCGTAGATCTCGGCCATGGCCTGCCCGGCGCGGATCACGCCCGTCATCTGTCCCGCTTGGGCAATCGCCTCCCACTTCGGCAGGTCGCTCGTCAGTTGGGCCCGCCAGGCATCCTCACCCATGGAGAGGCTGTGCCAGGTCTCGTAGACGTAGGTGCGGGCATCCGGGTTGGCGCTGACGGCGGCGTTGCGCCAGAGGAGCGCGTAGCCGTAGCTGTCGTTCCAGGTGATGTGGTCCTGGAGCGGGATCGCCTCGGTGATGATCAGGACGTCGGTGCCGCCCTGGGCGAG
>Ga0256853_1000031_pt1 | contig 23765 bp, 26 predicted proteins | sample BONnt6_FD_181171 | JGI IMG/M metagenome (GOLD analysis project Ga0256853, IMG submission 181171) | Terrestrial sediment cell enrichment communities from Utah, United States - BONCAT_SYTO_Terrestrial_sediment - 6 | ecosystem: Environmental > Terrestrial > Deep subsurface > Rock core/Sediment... | reverse complement strand
GAGGCGAGCAGCGTCAGGGCGGTCGCGGCGAGGAGGGCGGCTGAAGTCATTTCGCGTGTGCTCCGGCTCGGCGGTGGTGCAGGATTCAATCCTAGCAGGACCCGTGCCGGCGCGAGGAGTCCGAAAAAAGGAGAAGGCCCCGCCGGGGCGGGGCCTGGTCGCACCGTCGAGGGTCACTCGTAGCGCTCGGCGCTCCGGCGGCTCTCCTGGTTGTCGCGGACGGTCTTGCTCACCGTGAACGACGACTGCACCAGCATCGCGATCCCCATGGCGAGGTAGCCCTTGATCCAGGTCTCGACGGGCAGGAAGAAGACCCCGATCGAGAGGAGCAGGATCGACCCGAGGAAGGACGCGTAGGTGAAGGAGACCCATGCCTGGGTGTGCTGGACTGCGGGCTGGCCGGACGTCTGGATGCTCATGTCTTCTCTCCCTGTCTCTGTCGTTGCGGGGGCTTCGCGCCCCTCGTTGCCTTGCCTGTGAACGTCGTTCACACTCATACTGTGCAAAGGACTCGCGAACGGAGCAAGGAATTTCATGAACGACGTTCACAGGCCCGAGAAAACAAGGGATTCGACGGTGCGGCGGAGGGCGAAAACCGCCGGCGAGATCCTCGACGCGGCGGAGAGGACCATCGCGGAGCAGGGACTCGCGGCCCTTCGGGCCCGCGACCTCGCCGACGAGGCCGGCTGCTCGCTGGGGTTCATCTACAAGCTGTTCAGGGACCTGGACGAGGTCGTGCTGGCCGTGAACCTGCGGACGCTGTCCCTTCTGGACGCCCGCTTCCTCAAGGTCGCCGACGCGCCGCGGGAGGAGGGCGGGGTGAGCGCGGAGGACAGGCTCGTCGCGCTGGCGATGGCGTACCTGGAGTTCGCGTCGGCGCACGCTGCCCGGTGGCGCGCCCTCTTCGAGCACCGCCTGTCCCAGGGCGCAGGCGTCCCCGAGGAGTACGCCGCCGAGAAGGGAAGGCTGTTCACCTACATCGAGGAGCCGCTGCGCACGATCCGTCCCGACCTCGGGCCCGCCGAGCGGATGCTGCTCGCCCGGTCGCTGTTCTCCGCCACCCACGGGATGGTCATGCTGGGCCTCGAGGAGAAGCTTGCCCCCATCGGCGTGCGGGACCTGCGGAGCCAGATCGCCTTCGTGGTCAGGGCGGTTGCCGCCGGCCTGCCGATCACGGCAGGGACCGGCCTTCAATGAGAAACGGCACCGGATCGCTCCGGTGCCGTCCCGCATCTGCCCGGCAGGAGGGCTACTCCCGGTCGCCCAGGAGCTGCATCAGGTTCAGGAAGATGTTGACGAAGTCCATGTAGAGGCTGAGCGCGCCCATGACCACGAGCTTCTGGAGCGTCTCGCTCGAGTGCCCCTGCCAGTAGACCTCCTTGATCCGCTGGGTGTCGTAGGCCGTGAAGCCGGCGAACACGAGCAGTCCGATGATGCTCAGCGTCCACTCCATGGCGGAGGACTGGAGGAAGATGTTCACGATGCTGGCGATGATCAGCCCGAACAGGCCCATCATCAGGAAGGTGCCCATGCCGGACAGGTCCCGCTTCGTCGTGTACCCCCACAGGCTCAGCGCCCCGAAGGCGGTGGCCGTGATGAAGAAGACCTTCGTGATCGAGGCCCCCGTATAGACGATGAACACGGACGACAGCGAGACGCCGAGCAGGGCCGCGTAGCCGATGAACATCGCCGTCAGCGACTTGGCCGAGAACCTTTCCGATCCGAGAGACATGGCGAAGACCAGCGCGAGCGGGGCCAGCGCGATCACCCAGAACATCGGCCCCTTGAACAGCGCCTCGCCGAGCGGCGACAGCGTCCTGCCCTCGAGCACGGCCATCTGCGCGACGAAGTAGGCCACCACGCCGGTGAGGCCCACGCCGAGGGCCATCGTGTTGTAGACGCGCAGCATGTAGCTACGGAGTCCTGCGTCGAAGGCGGGACGGACGTCCGTGGCCCACCTGGAATTCGTCTGCACACCCATCGGTTTGACCTCCTTGCCGCGGTTGTAGGATTCATATGGGGGATTTGCGCGGCAAGCGCAACCGTTCCCAAAGGATTGACGAAGGCATCCCCGCGCACGATATCCATCCGCAGGGCCAACCCGGAGGGAAGCATGAGAAGGGCAGGCGGCGTCGGGTTGCTCGAGGACGGCGGTGACGTGATCGGCTTCCTCCTGAAGGCGGACTACTGCGCCGAGCACGAGCACGGGATGCGGGGGCTGGCCTCGCTCTTCCGCATCGGCGAGGACCGGGAGGCCGTCGGCCTCGCCGGCCGCACCGCCGGGCACGTGCCGGAGGGACGCGCCGTGCTGCTCGGCGAGTTTCCCGCCCTGCCGCCGGATTCCCATAGGAAGGCGAAGCCCGTGGGCCGCGGCCTCGCGCTCGTCGTCGACCGATTCCTCGCCTACAGGGCGCCCGAGGAGGACGACGCCTTCCTGGGGCAGCTCGCGGGGTCGCACGGATGGCGCCTCACGGACGATGAGGCGGTCGCCGCCTGGGGGGAACGCTCCTTCGCGATCTTCGCCTACTCCGAGAGGGCCAAGGCAGCCGTCACGAGGCTGCACGGGGCGATCATGTCGGGGGACTTCGCCGCCTGGCTGGGGGGAGGCGCCACCGGGAACCCGTTCGGCCGCGACGGCCTCGTCGTCGCCGTGGCATCGATGGTGCCCGAGGCAGGCGCCAGGGTCATGCTCGAGGCCGACGTCGAGTCTCGCCGCCTGCGTGCTGCGGTGGAGGCCACGGGGATCGAGGAGCGGCTGCGCGAGGCAGGCAAGGGGTACTACGCGCTCAGCCCCCGGTTCCGGGAGGACGGCGACGGGCTCGAGACGGGCCATCCGGTGGTGTTCTGGCTCAACCCGAGGGACCAGCGCGAGAGCAACTTCGGGTGGTTCACGGTCGAGGACCTCGACGGGTGGATCGAGGGCAGGGGACCCGTGGTGAGCGAGCCTCCTGCCCCTTCGCCCTCCCCGCGCTGAGCGGGAGGGCCAGGCTGGCGTCAGGCGAAGAAGAAGTCTTCCGCGCCGAGAGTGCCGGAGAACTTCTGGAGCGTGATGGTGCCGGCATCGGTCTTGATGGAGGCGTAGCCTGCCCCGTAGGTGACCGTGAGGTCCTCGAAGCTGGCGATGCCTGCCCCGCTCAGGTCGATCACGTCCTCGCCCTGCGTGAAGTCGCCGATCCTGTCCTTGCCGAAAGCGGCATCGAACTTGAAGGCGTCCGCGCCCGCGCCGCCCCAGAGCTGGTCACTGCCGCTGCCGCCGTTGAGCACGTCGTCGCCGTTGCCGCCGTTCAGCTTGTCGTTGCCCGAGCCGCCGAGGAGCTGGTCGGCGCCTTCGCCGCCGCGGAGGTCGTCGTTGCCGGACCCGCCGTCGAGCAGGTCGTCGCCGAGGTCGCCGTCGAGACGGTCGTTGCCCGAGCCGCCGAGGATGCTGTCGTCTCCCTCGCCGCCGGCGAGCCTGTCGTTGCCGATCCCGCCGTCGACGGTGTCGTTGCCGAGGCCTGCGCGGACCTCGTCGTTTCCGGAGCCGCCGATCAGGTTCTCGTTGCCGGACCCGCCGTAGATGCGGTCGTTGCCCGAGCCGCCGTCGATCGTGGAGTCGCTGTCGTCGCCGTAGAGCCTGTCGTGGCCGCCCTTGCCCTTGAGGGCGTTGCCGTCCTTGCCGACCTTCAGGCTGTCGTTCCCCTCTGTCGAGACCTTCTTCTTCGACTTGCTTCCCTTGGCCATCGCGGTCCCCTCTTGCCGTCGCGGGACGTTATCTTGTCCCACTCGTAGGTATCGCCGCCGGCACAAAGCCCGTCAACGAGGCCGCCCGGGAGGCGGCTTCGGCCATTTGCCGCAGACCGCGGGACCCGAATGTTCCTATTCCCGCCGAGGATCCGGTCCTTTGCCTCTGGCGGCCGAGGCCGGGACGGCTGAAGATGGCAACTGAGGATCGAGTCCGGCAGCAGCCAAGCGGCCGACATCGGCAGACGGAGGATTCATGACCCAGGGAACGACCACGCAGCCCCGGCAGCCGGGCGCACCGCAGATCCGCGTGGTCGTCGTCGACGACAGCGCCGTGATCCGGGGCCTGATCACCCGCTGGCTGAACGAGGCCGGAGGATTCGATATCGTCGGCACGGCGTCCAACGGCAGGATCGCCGTCGAGGCGGTGGAGCGGCACAAGCCCGACGTCGTCCTGATGGACATCGAGATGCCCGAGATGGACGGGATCACGGCCCTCCCGCTCATCCTGAAGGCGCACCCCGCGACCCGCGTCATCGTCATCTCGACGCTGACCCAGCGCAATGCCCAGATCTCCCTCAAGTGCCTGTCCCTCGGCGCGACGGACTACCTCGCCAAGCCGGAGGGCGCCCGCGTCGCGAATGCCGCCGACGAGTTCCGCCGGGAACTCGTGGAGAAGGTGAGGGCGCTCGGCGGCTCCCGTGCGCGGGCGGCCAGGCCCGCCGCCGCCCCGTCCGCTCAGCCGCAGGTCCAGCCTCCCCTCCCGCGGGCGGCGCCTCCGCGTCCGGCCGGCGCCTCCACCCGCCCGCAGTGCCTGCTCATCGGCTCGTCGACGGGCGGTCCCCGCGCGGTCGAGAAGGTCCTCCTGGACCTGCGCCCGGTCCTTCCCCAGATTCCGGTTCTCATCGTCCAGCACATGCCGCCGATGTTCACGGCCGTGTTCGCCGAGCATCTCCAGTCCTACCTGTCGATGCCCTGCCGCGAGGCGAAGGACGGCGAGCCGATCCTGCCGGGGACGGTGCTCGTGGCGCCCGGCGGACGGCACATGGGAGTCGCGGCGAGCGGCGGCAAGCCGGTCATCCGCCTGAACGACGGGCCGCTCGAGAGCTTCTGCCGCCCGGCCGTCGACGTGCTCTTCCGTGAGGGAGCGGCCGCATTCGGGGCCTCCGCCCTTGCCCTCGTCCTCACGGGCATGGGTTCGGACGGGACGCAGGGAGCCAGGACCCTCGTGCAGGCCGGAGCGACCGTGATCGTGCAGGACGAGGCCTCCAGCGTGGTCTGGGGAATGCCGGGAAGCATCGCCCGGGCAGGCCTCGCCCAGGAAATCCTCCCCCTCGACGCAATCGGCTCCTCGCTGAAGGGCCTCATCACCGGAGTCCCGAAATGAACGACATCGAGTTCGAGACCCTGCGGACATTCCTGAAGGCGAAGTCGGGGCTGGCCCTGACCGCCGACAAGCGCTACCTCGTCGAGAGCAGGCTCGGCACGGTCTGCACGAAGTTCAAGCTCGACAGCCTCTCCCGCCTCGTCCTCGAGATCAGGAACGGCCGCATGCCCGCCCTCGAGAAGGCGGTCGTGGAGGCGATGACCACGAACGAGACCTTCTTCTTCCGCGACAAGGTTCCGTTCGACATCTTCCAGGAGAAGCTGCTTCCCCGCTACCTGAAGGACCGTGCGGCCAGCCGACGGCTCAGGATCTGGTGCGCGGCGGCCTCGACCGGACAGGAGCCCTACTCGCTCGCCATGCTGATCAACGAGGCGTCGTCGCGGCTTGCGGGGTGGCAGGTCGAGATCGTTGCGAGCGACATCTCGACCGAGGTCCTGCAAAAGGCCAAGGCGGGACTGTACAACCAGTTCGAGGTCCAGCGCGGACTCCCGCCGGCGCTGCTGGCGAAGTACTTCACCCAGGTCGGCGACAACTGGCAGATCTCGCAGCAGATCCGCTCGATGGTCGACTACCGCGAGGTCAACCTCATCCAGGACTTCAGCCGTCTGGGCCAGTTCGACATCATCTACTGCCGCAACGTCCTGATCTACTTCGACCTTCCGACCAAGGTGGAGGTGTTCGGCCGCCTCGCCAAGGCCCTGGCTCCCGACGGGACGCTCCTGCTGGGAGCCTCCGAGACGGTCATCGGGGTCAGCGACGCTTTCGCCCTCGATCCCGGCTACCGGGGCCTCTACACGAAGGCCATCCCCGTCGCGGCCGCCGCTGCCCGCTAGATCCTGTCTGACGGCCTGAGTGTGCGCAGGTACTGCCGCAAGAAAGCGAGCTTCACCATCGTTGAGAAGTTGACGGCAAGCTTCTCGTGCCGAGTGGCGATGGATCGGCATCCCTTCAGCCATCCAACACAGCGCTCGATGGCGTTGCGTCTGCGGTAAAGATCAGGATCGAAGGATCGCGCGCAGCCCTTACCCATGTTGCCGCCGGTCCGGGGTGGAATGACAGGCCGGATATGGCGTCGCCGCAGATGAGCAAAGACCGGTCGGTAGCTGTAGGCCTTATCGCCCGCCAGATGCTTGGGTCTTGTGCGTGGACGGCCTGTTGGGCTGGGTAGGCGGACTGCCTTCAGGGTCTGTTCGAACACCGGCACCTCGTGCCGCTGCCCAGGTGTGAGCGTAAACCCGAGCGGCAGACCGGCACCATCGCTCACCAGGTGGATCTTGCTACCGAAGCCGCCGCGCGAGAGGCCGAGCGCATGATCCTCGGGTTCCTGCGGATCCCCTTTTTACGGGCTCCGGCGGCGGAACGGCTGGCCCGCACAGAGGTACTGTCGATGCACCACAGATCCAGATCAATCAGCCCCTCGGCATTCAGCTTGAGCCGGAGCCGATCCAGGATCGTGTCGAACAACCCCTCACGGCGCCAACGGGTCAGCCGCTCGTAGACAGTTTGCCAGGGGCCGTAACGCTCGGGCAGATCGCGCCACTGCGCACCGGTACACAGCTTCCACATCAGCCCATTGACCACCTGCCGGTGGTCGCGCCAGCGCCCGCCACCCTGGCGGCCAGCCCTGGGCATGAGATGGGCAATCAGCTCCCATTGAGCATCACTGAGTTCATGCCGCCGCATCGCACGTCTCCACCTTGGTGAGCCCCACCAAGGCAACAGCCATATCCTCATGCAGGTTCACAGGCCGTCAGACAGGATCTAGGGGCGGGGAGCCGGAACGTCCCCCGGCTCCCTCGAGGCCGCGCACGGGTTCGCGAAGGCCGCGTGCAGCACGATGGCCCGGTCATCGAAGACGGCGGCCTGCCGGGGGCAGTCGCCCGTCAGCCAGTTGTTCCTGTCGACCAGGGCCACGATCCCCATCGTCAGGAAGACGTCCCGCCACAGCCGGGGCTTGTCGGGGTGCGTCCTGTAGGGGCCTTCCTGCCGCCTGATCCCGAGGATCTCGTCGACGACGTGCTCCGTCATGAAGAGCATCCGGCGCGGGTCCTGCACGTTGCCGTGCCGGGGCTTGCCGTTGTGCGTGAAGGCATGGATTACGGGCAGCGCCTCGGGATGCTCCTCGCCGATGGCTGCGGCGAGCCTCGCCTGGTCGGCCTCGTACTCGCGGTATGACTCCGTGTCGAGGACGCGCCCCTCGACCGAGAAGGTGAACGCATGAGGCCTCTGCGGGAACCCGAGGGTCGCGAACCAGGTCTCGCGCAGCCGCTGCCTTCCCTTCGCGTGATGCTCGGCCAACCCGATGATCCAGTCCTTCGGAAAGGCGTAGACGCCCTGCGGCGTGACCTCGTTCCCGTAGTCGGGGTTGACCGCGAGCACGTCGCAGGTCTGGAACGACACGAACTCCCCTCCGCAGCCCTTCAGCGCCTCCGCCAGTTCGCGGGCGGCCTCGCGGGTGGGAGGAACCTCGCGCCACCCCGTGTCCGTCCTTCTGGACTCCCCGTGCCGATCGTTCACGCCGCCGTCCCGGGGATCAGGCGGCGAGGGCCGGAGCGTGCTCCGGCTGGACGTCGTAGCCGTTGGCGACGGCCACGAGGGCGGCGATCCGCATGGCTTCCTCGATCTCTGCCTCGTCCATCTTCACGCCCTGCATGTCCTCGAGCTGCTCCTGGTCGAGGAATTCGAACTCGCAGTCGGCGCTCCCCTTCTCGGCCCACTTGGACTCCCACTCGTGGCGGTCGTGGATGCCCCTGATGTCGATGACGTACTCGTCCACGTAGAGACCCGCATGGATCAGGTGGGGCGGCGCCCCGAGGATGATCTCCCCGCTCTCGTCGAAGGGATCGACGATGCCGACGATCTGCCCGTCCGGGATCAGGCGCGCGAGCGCGACGGCGAACACGTCGCAATCGCCGCGCGTATATGCGGACTCCGCATCGTCACCGAGCCTGCCGACGGGAACGGTCCAGACGGCCTGCGTGAACGTATCGGCGAGCTCGCGCGGGTTGTCGGGAGAGACCCTCTCGTAATTGGCCACCATGCCGTCACGCGGCCTGATGACATTCCCCTCGGAATCGACGACCTCGATCTCGCCATCGACTCCGGTATCGATCAGGTTACGCATGCCGTCGACGTCGTCGACGTAGGTAACCTGCTGCGTATGCCTGTCCGTCACCCTGAAGCTGTATGCCATGGACCGCTCCCCCGGGAAGGTTGCACGAGCCATCCAGCCACACTTACTTGCATCGGACATCATGCGGACTTGGCGGACTCGGTCTCGTCCGAACTATAGTGCTGGCGCATGCCTCGGGTCAGCCAGCCGGTGCCGGCTTCCACAGCGGGATTCCGGTCGCGGCGCGAACATGGATCGCGGGGAGGGATCCCCGCCATTCATCCCAGCCAGGACGCGGGCTTGTCCACGGATCGTTGCTGCGGCGGGACGGGGTCTCGAGGCACCCGGCGCACCACATGGCTCCGGAAGCATCTGGCACGAGGCATCGGCCGGAGGGCGGCAGATGTCGAGAATGTGATCGCAGCCCGGTTCCGAACCGGGCTGCCCGGAACCTCCCGGCTAGCGAATGCTCTCGACCCATTCGCGGACGGCCTTGGATCCGGTGAGGGCCGCCTGCTGCCCGCGCTCGAGCAAGTCCCGGGAGATAAGTCCCTCCGTCTCCGGATGCTTGCGCAGGTCCGACGACATCGAGGCATAGGCCTGGACCGGGTCGTCGGCATCGACGTACTCCAAGGCGCGCTGCCTGCACCATTCGAGGTGTTCTTCGCGGGTGTCCGGCACGGCTGGTCCTCCTGCTTGGCCGACTTCGACGTCGCGCCAAGACGTAGCGAGGTCGTGGCCCGCTGGGAACCCCTGCTCTCGCCCAGGTGACGATGCGTGCCGGGCCAATCCACAGCGGAAGGAGGGGCCGTTCCCCGTCAGGGGTTCAGGCGGCAAAGGTCAGGGATGGTTCCGGCTCCACGTCCTGGCCGTTGGCGATCGCCACGAGACGGGCCACCCGCATCGCCTGCTCGATGTCCTCCTCCTTCATGGCCTCCTTCTGCATGCGTTCGAGGTCCTCCTGGTCCAGTATCTCGAACCTCCAGGTTCCCTCCGTTCTCTCGGCCCATTCGAACATCCAACGTTCACGGTCGTGGGCGCCGCGCACGTCGATGACGGTGTCTCCGAGCAGAAGGCCCGCATGGGCCAGGAGGGGTGGCTCGTCCTCCTCCACGTATCCCCGATCCTCATCGAGCGGGTCGCCCGCCTCTTCGTCCTCGTCTTCCCCGTCGCTTTCCCAGCGATCCCCCTCCGTGTCCTCATCCCCCGGCATCTCGACGATCCCGACGATCATGCCGTCGGGCATGAGGCGCGCCAGTGCGACCGCGAAGACATCGCAATCGCCCTCGGTATAGGCGGTGTCCGCGTCCTTCCCGTAGATGCTGTCCACGGGAAGGTTGGCGATCGTGTCCTGGAAGCTCTCCGCCATCCCCTTCGGGTCGTCGGGCTCGACCCTGTCGTAGCGGGGCTTCCCGCCCGCATGTCCCGACACGACGTTCCCATGGTGGTCGACGATCTCCACGGCAGCGTCGATGCCGCTCCTGACGAGTGCCGCCATCCCATGCGCGTCGTCGACGTGGGTGACCTGCTGCGTGAGCCTGTCCGTGAGCCTGAACCTGTATGCCATCCGAGGTTCCTTTCGGGGCCACGGTCGGGCCGGCACCCGAAACCGACAAGGCGGGGAGGGCGCTCAGCCCGGGAACCGCCTGACGGGAGGCTTGCCCGTGACGCCCTTCCAGTACTCGCCCGCGCGCTTCTCGTAGGTCGGGTTGTCGCGCGCGTCGGACTGGTAGAACTGGCCGCGCCGGATGCTCGGCGCGTAATCCTGGTCGACCCACCCCGACGGGTCGTCGTGGGGGAACTCGTAGCCGCCCCTGCCGAGCTTCTCGGCTCCGGCATAGTGGGTGTCCTGAAGGTGGGGAGGCACCTGGATCGGTCCGTTGTTCTTCACGTAGTCGAGTGCCTGCATGATGCCCCGGCAGGCCGAGTTGCTCTTCGGGGCCGTCGCGATGTGCAGCGCGGCCTGCGCCAGGATGATCGAGGATTCCGGGTAGCCGATGTTCTCGACCGCGGACAGGGTGGCGACCGCCGTCTGGAGGGCGCTGTTGTCGGCGAGACCGACGTCCTCGGCGGCATGGATCATGATCCGCCTCGCGATGAAGCGGGGATCCTCGCCGGAATGGATGAGGCGTGCCAGCCAGTAGAGGGTCGCGTCGGGATCGCTGCCCCGCATGCTCTTCACGAACGCCGACGTAACGTCATAATGTGCGTCGCCACCCTTGTCATAGGGGATGACCACGGAATCGAGGATGTCCTGGAGCAGCTCCTCCTCCAGCACGAACTCAACTCCCGGCGTCGCCGACTTCTGGAGGAACTCGACCATGCTCACGGCCCTGCGGGCATCACCGCCCGCCTTCTCGGCCAAGCGGCGCAGCACCACGTCGTCGAATCCGATCAAGTAGCCCTTGGCCGTTACCTTCCCCATTGCACGCAGGATGACGGTCTCGGACTCCTCCACCGTCAGCGGCTTCAGCTCGAAGACCGGGCCGCGGGAGAGGAGAGCCTTGTTGACCGAGAACATCGGGTTCTCGGTCGTGGCGGCCATGAGGTCCAGGCGGCCTTCTTCCGCGATCTTCAGAAGCTCGTCCTGGACGGTCTTGCTGTAACGATGTATCTCATCAACGAACAGAAGGATCTTCTTCATCCGCGCTTCCTGGGCGATGGCGCGGATGTCTGCGGTCTTGTCCTCGCTCGGATGGACCTCCCTGAACTCCTTGCCCATGTGCACGCCGATCGCGCGGGCGATGGTGGTCTTCCCGATGCCGGGAGGGCCGTAGAGGATCACCGTGCCGAGCCTGCCGGAATCCGCCAGCTTGCGCAGGAGCCTGCCGGGGGCGAGCAGGTGCCGCTGGCCGATGACCTCGTCAATGGTCTTCGGACGCATCTCGGCGGCGAGGGGGAGCTCGTCGTCCCTCACGGACGCTGAAAACAAGTCGTTCATTCGTGATTCCAGTCCTTCGTGTTTCCGTCGCGTCTCAGGGAGCGGGTCCGAACGCGGGATCGTCCTCGTGGTCGCCGAACACGCGGTGCATCCTGACCTCCCCGGCCATCCCGAAGGATAGCCTGAATCCGCTCTCGTCGCCGTCGCCCTCGTAGACGACCATCCCGTGCGGGCCGTCGTCCCGGAGCCATATGCCGTGCTTCCGGCAGATCGCCTCGAGATCATCCGCGAACGCCATCATGCGCCCCGCACGCGAGGACTCACCGGGCAGGGCAGGGAACATCGACGGGAGCCGCCCATCCGCATCCGCAATGTCCTCCTCACCGATCTTCGGATCCTCCCTCAGCAGCGTTCCCTCGTCGACGGGCACCACTGCGGAGGCGATGAAGGGCGTCATGAAATGCCATTCCGACATCTCGCCCCGCACGTCCATGCAAAGGCCCTCCGGCGTCCTGACCCCGGCATGCTGGAGCTCGCCGCGCACGTTCCTGGCCGCGATGAGCGGCCATCCCGTGCGCCTGTGGATCGCGACGGCAAGGGCGACGCAAAGCCCGCCGAGGTATCTGTCCGCGAACACGGCCCGCGCGGTCTGCGCGGTGTCCTCGCCTGCGGGTACCATGGTCGTCGTCATCTCGGTGCTCCCGTTTCCATCCGGATGTTCTCCTACGCCGCCCTGGGAACTTCAACGTGCCTTCCGAGCGCATCCGCGATCCGGGCACGGGCCTGTTCCCATTCCTCCCCGGAATGTCGCGATGCCACGGTTTCATCAAGCACCCCAAGTGCTTTGACGATGTCGGAGCGGCACCAGAAGTACGCGGTCTCGAGACACCTGACCCAGTCGTCCACGTCCTTCGGATCGGCTATGCTCACGTTCTCCGGATGGGTCTTGAGCCGCCAGTAGGTGCTCATGGCCGCCTCGCGGATCGCCGAGCGGGCACGGCGGTTGCCTTGGACCCTCTCGAACACCTCGAACCACCGAGCGTCGATCTTCGCCGCAGCCTTCTCCTCGGTCAGGATGTTGGAGAGTGCCCACAGGCTCCATGCAACCGCACGCCCGAGGAATTTCGCCCCGAGGTCGTGCCTGAACAGGAGCATGAACTCGCGGATCCTCTCCTGGCGGCTGATCGAGAAGAGCCCCTTCGGGCTTCTCGAACTCCCCATCACGTTCCGCATCATGGTCTCGACGGCCTTGGCGACCGCCTTGCGCTCCCCCGGGGCGAGGTGATCGATCAAACCCGCGGCGGCCCGCAGTCGACCCTCGCCGGACTCGAGGGGCCTGTCCTTGTGGAAGACGTAATCCTGCATGTAGAGTTCGTGCTTGCCGGCCTTGGCCGCCCATCCCGCGAGGTAGCGCGCCATCGCCCGGTCGGCGTCAGGATCCGCGCCGGGTTCTGGGAGCAGCCGGATCGCCGTCTCGAAGCAGGTGCCGTCCCGGTACCGCGTACGCCCGACCTTCCTCAAGGCCGCGAGAAGCCCGCGCCAGGAGTCCACCACCCTCCAGACGCCGCCGAGGCAGACGACGGCATATCCCTCACCCTTGTCCGCCTCCGTCCACCGCGGTGCGGAAACGTAGCGGGATGCGTATTCGGGCGCAGCGACGATCCCGAGATCGTTGAGGAGACGGCATGCCTCCGCCATGAGGTCGCGGGCCGAGGACCAGGCCCCGGTCAGGCAGTGCACGCGCCCATGCTCGTCGCGGTGCGCCACGGCCAGCTCGCCGCGCTCCTCGCAGAGGGCGATGCGGTAGGGAGCGACGAGCCACCGGAGCCTTCTCCCGTCGGGGCTTTCGTAGGCGCATGGGTGCTCGACCGCCACGTCCCTGAACCGGAACCAGCGCCCCCGGGGACCGGAGTGAAGCCCGGCACGGGACAGGGAACGCTCGGGATCCTCAAGCCGCTCGACCCCGAGGAAGTCCAGGACGGCCGCGAGGTTCCGCACCTCCCCGGCAGACCATTCCCTCTGGCCTGCGGCCACCTTGGCCACAAGGTCGTCCAAGCCTGGTACCGTCCCGGGAGCCACGGCCACGAGGATGTCCCGCATGCTTTCGTTCATGAGGTAGACGGCATCGTCGCGCGTCAGGAACCTAGCCTCCCCGATCCGCCACTCGAGGCAGGTGTCGACCCACGGCAACCACCCTCCGGCGCCATCGGGGACAAGGTAGGGAAGGTCCTTCACCTTCTCGATGCCCATCTCGCTGGCAAGTCGGGCGATGGCACGCTGCTCGGTCAGCGTATGGAAGCGCGCGTCTCCTGCGCCGCTGATCAGGGTCTGCTTCCGGTTGCCCGCTACGGATGCCCATTCCGGAAGCTCCGTCACGACGGCCACCATCCGTTCGGGATCGATGGGCGACACCAGGTGCATCTCCCTCCCGTTCGAGTAGCCGGCCATGCCCGCGACGTCGATCCTCTTGGCGACCTCGTGGATCAGCCGCCAGTGCCCCGTCGGATCCCGCAGGATGCCGAGGCCCGAGACGTCGCGTCCGTCCTGATCGGCAATTCCCATGTGGTTGAGGAACTCGGCGATGTCCCTGAAGTAGCGGGGGAGGGGCGCCTTGTTGCCGAACCCCTTGACCTGCCTCACGGCCATGCGCCCCCCGACGGGGACGAGTTCGACCGTGACGACAGGCCGGTCGGCCGTGATGCGGAGGCTGAAGATGCGCGTTCCGGCCGCGAGGTGCGACCCGTATCCATAGACGCAATGAGACATTCTCCACCCCTCTGCGGAGAGCGCGTCCTCGTCCTTCAGCTCGACCCAGATGCGACCCGAATCCGCATCGCAGACGACCTCGACCGTTCCCCTTCCGGCGATCGCGGCCTTCCGGGCCATTCTGGAGACCCACCTGCCGGCATGCAGGACCGCCGCCGCGACGTCGACCTTCCTCAGCTTCGGGACCATTCGCGGATCGTCCTTCGGCAGGGCGGCGATCCAGTCGGCGACGTGGCCGAGGTCGGGCCCGAGGCGCTCGAGGAACTCGGGGACGAACATCCGCAGGTCGCGTCCCTCCGAGAGCTTCCGGAGCAGGATCTCACGTTCGCATGGGTCCGCCACGTGGCCCGCGATGGCCTCCTCCGCCTCCCTCCCGGCGATGCGGGCGACGAAGGTCGGGGCCGTCACGTAGCGCAGCAGGCGAGGGGTTCCGAACCACGCCTTCCCCTCGGGATACGGGACGGCGGACGCGAACGAGCCCAGGGCGGCGACCACCCTGTCGATGTTGACGACCTCGTACTCGTGACCCGTCCCGGCCATGCGCAATCCCGCTCGATGTGGCCGGGCACCATGCCCCCGCAAGGACCCACGGTCAACAGGCGAGTAAGGATTCAATCCTTGTCTATCTGGCCAATCCCGGGCTTGCCTGCTAGGTTCCCGCCATCGGATGGAGAACCGCATGGACGCCGGCACTAGGCAGGGCATCGACCTCGACGGCATCGGGCACGGCATCATGCTGCTGGGCGTGCTGGCACTGTTCACGGCCGCAGGGCTGAAGCTCTTCGGCTTCGCCTAGCGGCCGCGGTGTAGGGAGGGTGGTCATGAAACGCTTCCCCGGTGCGTTCCCGGTGGAGATCGCCATCCAGGGCGGGACCATCGGCGTGAGGCTTTCCCACGCCGGCCCCGCATACATCGCCGGCGTGGACTTTGATCCGGCCGTGGTGACCCCCATCGCTGTCGAGGCATCCCTCCACGGGGACGGGGCATTCGTAGGCCTGTTCATGCTCCGGCACCGGGAGGGCTGGGGTTCCTTCGCGGACGTGTGGGTCGATCCGGGCAAGCGTCGTCGAGGCCTTGCGACGGCTGTCTACGACGAGTTCGAGCGCCGGGGCGTGAGGGTCGTGCCGTCCCCACGCCTGGACGAGGACGGCGCCCTGTTCTGGGAGTCCCGTCTCGCCAGGGAGCCGTCCGGGGCAGGCCCACGAAGGCTCTAGGCCAGGACAAGGGTCTCACCGCAGGTTCCGGGCGGCGGCCTCCCGACGCGCATCGACCCCGGGGCAACGTCCCCGGCCCGACCGAGCCGCATGCGGTCCATGTATCCTGCGCGTTCTCCGGACGAGCGCGAGAACGCCTACGGCGACGTGCCCTTTCCCGCGTCCGGGGTTGACCGGACGTGCTGCGGTCCCATGTCAGGGCCGTCGCCACATCGAGGAAAAAATGAACAAGAACGACCTTATTCTCAGTCTTGCCGAGGAATTCGAGCTGACGAAGACCTCCTCCAGGGAGATCGTCGACCACCTGATCGGGCAGATCACGGACGCGATCAACAACGGCGAGGAGGCCGCCATTGCAGGGTTCGGCAAGTTCAAGCTGGTCGAGCGCGCCGCCCGCAGGGGACGCAATCCCGTGACCGGGGACTCGATCAAGATCGCCGCGAGGAAGACCGTCAAGTTCGAGCCGGCCAAGGCGATGAAGGAGATGGTCAACGCGAAGAAGCGCGGGCGCGGCGGCAAGAAGAAGGCCGCCTGACCTCCCGGGCGGCCGCAGGGCCGCCCCCTCCCGCCTCAGCGCATTCTCACGGAAGCCGCGATAGGGGAACGTCCCTCACCCCTGTAGAGCATCAGCGGCTCGCCCCGGCTCGGGGCAGGGCGCGGGACGGCCTTCGGGGGAGATACCCCCACGAAGAACGGCGTCCCCCTGACGATCTCCTGCGCCATCATCTGGACCCTCGTCTCGTAGCCGTCCGCAAGCGTGTTCATCGAGCGGTTGAACTCGCCGATCTCGATCTTCCCCTTGGCGCGGGCCTGCTTCAGCGCGTGGACGAGCGTGCCGCGCACGCCCCTGATCCCCGCGTCAACGGCGGCGGACGCCTTCGCGAACTCCATGGCAAGCCCGCTGGCGAGGAAGGCCTTGTGCACGTCGTCCCTCGGGATGGAACCGCCCTCGGCAGGGACGATCGCGTGGATGGCCGCGGGCCTCTCCTCCATCCGCTTGATGACGGTCTGGAGGTAGGGCTTCAGGTGGTCGATGGCCTGCGCCTCGATGCCCTCGACCATCCCGCCCGCCAGCAGCATGAGCGAGGTGAAGGGAACCCGGTGCACGACGACGTCCAGCCCCTTCGCCCCGGCGACGGTGACCAGCGGCTTGCTCTCCGAGGCAACGTCCTTCGGGTCGTCCGCCACGACCATCCTCATGAACTCGCTGCGCTGCTCGAGCGCACTCCCGGGAGCGATCTCCGCGAGCTTCTTCATGACGTACGCGACGCCGCTCTCGCGGATCGCGGTCTGCAACCCGCCGCCCGCACCCTTTCCGGCGATCTTCTTCATGCGGCCGAGGCAGACGGGCATCGCCGCGTTCAGGAAGTCCTCGACGGCCTCCGGGTGCTCGGGCGCGAGGTAGGCGTGGATCTGGGAAAGGCCGGAGTGCTCGTAGGAGAACTTGAAGGACTGCCCCTTCTTCACGTCCGCGAGGACGCTCCTCTCGCCCTCCTTCATTGCCTCCACGGGATCGGAGTAGTGCTCCCTGTTCACGGTGAACACGAGCGGGGAGCCGGGAGGCACGACCAACTCCGGTGCCCTGTAGCCCTCCTCCACCCAGGCGATCTTCTGCGCGTTCAGGTATTCCCAGGTGCACTCCAGCCAGCGCGGCACCGGGACCGCATTCCCCTTGCCGCGCACCTGCACGGCCCGCCAGTTCTTCTCCGTGACGATGAGGTGGCCGACGCCGTTCGACGGCACCCGCGCGACCGTGACCTTGCCGAGTCCCTTCACCTCGACCGTCGGCGGCGCCCCCAGCTCGATGGTGACGTGGGGGAAGCCGTTCGCGTCGCGGATCGAGATGATGCGGGTCTGCCCCGCAGCGTACTTGTTATAGTATCCGCCGACGCAGTGGCCCATGTTCTGGCCCTCGGCACGGAACGCCGGCTGGGTCTCGAGCTCGACCGCGAAGGCGCCGCCCTTGAGGTCCATGACCTTGCGGGTGCCGTCGAGCACGCCGGCCGAGACCTTGCGCACCTTGGCCAGCGCGGCGTGCCAGGCGTGCGACTGGGCCATGGCCTCCGCCCACGACATGCGGTCGATGCGGCGGATGCGGCGGTCCTCGTCCACGAGCGCGTTCACCCAGTCCATCGTGTCCCGCGCGCGGGTCAGGAACCTGCGCTTGATGTCCTTGGCTGGCATGAACACCTTCTCGCCGCCCTTGAAGGACACCATGATCCTCTGCTGGGCCTCCGTCGGGATGCCGTCGGCAGCCATCAGCTTCGACAGGGTCTTGTGGTCGGGCACGTGAGCGAGGAGGTCCTCGGTCCTGCGCATGTGCCTCGCCACCGCCTTCGCCGCCCACTCCCGCACGTCGCGCGACATCGCGCGGCTTGCCACCGCCTCGGCGATGTCCGTGATGATGCTGTTTCCGACTACCTGCATGTCCGCCTGCCCGTCCCTGGTCCCGGCCCCTCGGCGCCGACTCGGGACAGGGTAAGATACACGAACGAATGGGAGGAGGCCGCCCCGCATCCTTTACATTTCGTCGCATGCCGGCAAGGATTCCCGGCGTTCGGGGAATCCTCCCCGGAAGAACCCATCTCAAGGAGACCTTGATGGACAGCCTGAACGACCGCCGCGACGCCTTCGAGAACAAGTTCGCCCACGACGAGACCCTGAGGTTCAGGGCCATCGCCCGGCGCAACAGGCTCCTGGGGGCATGGGCCGCCTACCATCTCGGACACGAGGGCGAGGTGGCCGAGGCGTACGCGGAGTCGATCGTGCAGGCGGGCGTCGTCGACCCGGTCCGCGCCGTGTCGAGGGTCTCCGACGACCTCTCGGCCCGCGGCATCGAGGGACGCGTCGTCCTCGCGAAGGCGGAGGAACTCCTCGCCGCCGCATCCGAGGAAGTCAGGAACGGCTGATCGGGCAGGCCCGGCCGGGGATTCGTCGGCCGGGCCCTTGAAACTCCGCCAGGACTCGTGCACATGATGGACAGCCGCCAGGCCCGGCGGCGCGAAAGGGAACCACGATGAACCGCTTCTTGTAGCTCTTGCGAACGGGACGACCGCACCGCCCACAGGGCGGAAGACACCGCAGGCCCGACGGACAACTCGGCCACCGAAGTCACCGAAGCCCCCGCGCAGGACGCGGCCGCTTCTGACGAAAAGCTCTACATCTTCGCGATCATCCGCGCCGACCTCGAGATGCTTCCCGGCAAGCTCTCGTCGCAGGCAGGCCATGCCTACACGGATGCCCTGTACGCCTGCATCGACGAACGTCCCCAGGACGCTCTCGCGTACCGCCGCAACGGGCACGGCGGATCCAAGGTCACCCTGAAGGCCAAGAACGAGCGTGCGCTGCGCCGCGCGATGGACGAATGCCGCCAGGCAGGGATCCCGCATGCCCTCGTGATCGACCGCGACCACGTCCTCCTTCCCCACTTCGACGGCTCACCCGTGGTGACCGCCCTCGGCATCGGACCCGTCCGACGATCCGAGGCCCGGCACATCACGAAGCGGTTCCAGTGCGTCTGAGAGGGAGGAAGACATGGACACGAAGACAATCACGAAGATGATCGAGTTGGCCCGCACGATGACACGGTGCGAGCAGGCGCCCGGACTGTCGGTCCTGCGCCACGGCCAGCTCGTCCGCCGCCGCTACGAGGACCTCGTCGGCCATCTCAGGGACGGCAAGCCGCTCGCCATGGACTGGAAGCTCCCCGACTGGTGCGCCGACCCGCTCGCCGTCGAGGGACTGCCGGACGATGGCACGATGGCATGGTACCAGGTCTTCCACGACTGCGGGAAGCCCGCCGTGCTGACCTACGACGAGGAGGGCAAGAGGCACTTCCCCGGTCATGCCGATGCCTCGCGCGACGCGTGGCTCCGGGCAGGCGGGTCGCAGGAGGTCGCCGACCTCATCGCGATGGACATGGACGCGCACCTCCTGAAGCACGAGGGCGTGCCCGAGTTCGCCGCAAGGGCGCAGGCGAGGGCGCTCCTGCTGACGGCACTCGCCGAAATCCACGCCAACGCCGAGATGTTCGGCGGACGCGAGAGCATCTCGTTCAAGAGCAAGTGGAAGAACCTGGACCGCCGCGGGAAGGCGGTTCTCGCCGAGATCAGGCGCATCCAGCAAGGAAAGGAAAACGCATGAGCACGAACGTTCTCGAGCTGTCCGGCGAGGAGGCAGCGGTCCTGTCCTCCCTCCTTCGCCTTGCGCGGGGTGGGGAACATCCCGATCCGGTGGTCGAGGCACTGGCCGGGCGACTGCCGCCCCCGCCCCCGAGCGCACGCGACGTCATCTTCCCGAAGGCCTTCGACGTGAGCGCCGAGAAGGTCGGCGGCCGCGGCTGGGGCTTCACCAAGATCACGGTCTCACGCGAGGGAAGGGAACTCATGTCCTACGACCGGAGCTATCCGTCGTACGGCGAGGCGACCTTCTCCCCGTTCAAGGCACCGGACGGCACGTGGCTTGCCCTTGCCTCGAGGAACTACACCTGCACCGAACTCGTGCGGGTGGAGGACGGCACCTGGATCGGCGGAGAGAAGCCGGACAGCCTCGGGTTCTGCCCCGTGGAGCTGCTGGTGCCGCGCTGGCGGGCCTACCGCTACCCGACGGCACCCGATCTCGAGACCCAGTACGTCACCGAGTGCGAGGACGACGGACGGCTCGAGAAGCTCAGGAGGATGGCGGAACAGGGAAAGATCGAGTTCGGCGAGGAGGGCTGGATGCCGATCGGCTTCGTGGCCGGGTGCATCTGGGGCGACGACACGTCGTGGAAGGTCGAGGCATTCGATCTCTCCCGCGCACATGAAGGCATCCTGAATCGCATTGCCCCGTGGGGATACGCGTCGTTGCCGCCGAATGTCTCCGGGCTGCGGGAGGCGCTCCACTACGACGAGTACTGGGAACCGGGGGAGCACCTGTGCGGACTGTCCCAGTTCGCGTGGGCCAATTCATCCTACGACAAGAGGGAGGGCGAGTGATGCCGCGCAAGACGGAACGGGAGAGGATCGCGGAGGCGATGGGGCGCAACGCGCAGCACGTGAAGGAGGACAACCCGTGCCGCATCCTTCCCCTGCGGCCGACGCTCGCCATGATGGAGGCCGCGATCGACGCGCCGGACGTCTTCGTCAAGGGCGACAAGGCATTGGATTGGCTCCTGCCGATCGACGAGTTGGCAACACCCGACGAGCGATTCCTCGACGAAGGACTCGTTTCCCACTTCGGCCCCCAGCGGGCGCTTGCCCTGTCCGTCGCTGCCGACGTATGGGAGGCCTGCGTCGCGGGCCTGCGCGAGTGGATCGACGTCAGGGGCCGGGCCGGAGGCGGGACGAACTGGGGGGACAGTTGGTTCAAGCCCGTTCCGCGGTCCTTCCCGCAGGGCGGGTGGCCCATGACGAAGGAAGCCGTCCGCCCCGAGCACGAGGCGCATGCAAAGTGCGGCGAGACCCCCATCAGGATCGAGTCCAGGTGCTACTACGTGGGAGGACTCGGCCTGGCGGACGTGCTCGACGTGCTGCCGCTGGAATGCGCGGCCATCATGGCGATGCGCGGGGCGCAGGCGAACCTCTCGGCGATCCAGTACCTCAACCTCGACGACGTGATCGACTGGAAGGAGGTGCCCTTCATTCCGGCATGGACACCCGTCGGGAGGCACGACGACGAGGAACGCCACCACCTGCTCGTCGGCGCGATGTGGGCGGCCGCGGCAAGGGCCTTCGAACGGGAGGCCTCGTATGAACCGATGCCGGAGCATCCCGTGGCGCAGGCAGTCCGGATGACGCGCATCATCCACGACGAGACGCCGTCCTCGCTGGTCACGCATCAGGACAGGCCGTTCGCCTCGATCGAGGTCGCGTCGGACTGCGGACGCTTCTCCTACCGCATGGAGGAAGGTTCCCTGTCATGGGAGGCGCAGGTGGGACGAAGAAGGATGTCGGAGGGCGGACTCGTCCTCTACGGCAGGTGGGGCGAGACCCGCATGATGCGGAGGCTGCTGCGCGACGTGGCTTACGGGGAGGGCGCCAGGGCTGAGTTCTCGCTGGTGTGACATCGCATGCCGTCGACCATGTGGGCGGCAGGGACGGCTTGTAGAAGCGGTTTCCTTGCGGGACGCCACTTCGTCGGTGAACCCTTTGGGGGCCGTATGGCCCGAAGGATTCCCATTGCCTGCACCTGAACCCGAAACCGTGCGGAACGAAAAAGGCGCGCCCCGCGGGACGCGCCTTCAAGGTTCGACGTCAGGCGATCACTGGCAAGTGGACTTCCATATGACCGTTGTCATGTTTCCACCATCCTCCACGTCGCTATAGTAACCTTGGGCCCCTATTGGGGAGCATGCCGTCCCTGGCGTGACAGGGCCACCACTCGTCGTACACTGTCCACCGTTGTCGAAGTAGGAACCGACTCGGCATTGGCCATAGGACCAAGTGCCCGTCGTCGGGGGCGTCGCACCGACCTTGATCGTGTTCGACACCTCGTCGGTCTTGCCGTTGGCATCCGTGACGCGGACGGTGAAGGTTCTCTCCTGCACCGTGGTGGGCTTGCCCGAGATTTTGCCGCCCGTGGTCATGGACAGCCCGGCGGGAAGCGAACCCACCGGACGGGTGAAGGTGAACGGAGCCGTTCCGCCCTTCACCCCGAACGTGAACGAATAGGCCGTGTCCTTCGTGGCCGTTTTCGTGGCCGGGCCGTTGATGTACACGGCCGGCGCCGGTGGCGGAGGCGGAGGCGGCGGAAGGGCACAGGTGTTCGACACCAGGTTGTGGGAGCCGCCGCTCGCGCCGTCGTGTCTCAGGAACCCGGAGGTGTAGTAGGTCATGCTCCCCACGTACCCGGCCGGGCAGGCCGCGGCCCAGTGCCCGCTCTGGAAGTCGCATTGCATGAGCGAGCTGCTGACGAGCGACATGCCGATCCCGCCGTACGCGTAGGAGCCCGGGCACGTGAAACGCGGGATGTAGAAGCTGCCGGCGTTGGTGGGGCTGCCCGGGGTGACCGAGGCCGCCCCGCTCGTTCCGACGTTGGGATCGACCGTCCTGCCCGGCGAGGAATGGTCGTACTGCTGCGCGGCCGCAGGCGCGAGGCAGAGGACCAGGAGCGTCGCCAGTGACGCGAGGCGCGATGCAGACATGGGTTTCCTTTCCCGTTGGCGCAGGAGCGGGTGACGGACCCGCTCGCAGGACTCAGTTCTCCCGTCACCCTGCAAGATATGCCGGCCGGAAGCCCCGCCCAACGCGCCGGCGGGCACGGGGACGTTACCGACACTAGCGCTAAAGGCCCCGGCGTTCACGCCGGGGATGTAGAGCGTCGCCGCGTAGCGGCATGAGGAATCCTGTCTTGCCAAGCGTGGCAGGTTCTGCGATATCCTGGTGATGCAGCATCGAGTCCTCGAGATCGCGTTCAACCCCGGCTCGTCGCTCCAGTGGCACATTCACGGGGCGGTGAGGCGCGAGAACGCGCGCCTGTGGGAGAGACTCGTGCGGCTGCATGCCTTCGTCCGCCGCAGGAACTGGAAGTGGCCCTCGAAGGGTTCCCTCGAGAAGTGGGCCAAGGGCAAGTTCCCCGGGATGCACTCCCAGTCCGTCCAGCAGACCATCGCCGAGTTCCTTGAGGCGGTGGAATCCACACGACAGAAGCGCAAGAACCTGCGCGACGCGGGCAAGCTCGAGCAGCTCGAGCAGGCCCGCTACCCATGGAAGACCGCCCGCTACCGGGACGTCACGTTCACCAACCAGGCCGTCAAGCGCAAGGGCAACCGCCTGACCTTCCCGTGCGGGAAGATCGACGGCAGGTTCTGCCACCTGTCCGTCCCGCTGCCCAAGGGCTTCGTCGAGCCAGGCAAGCTCATGGAGGCGCGGCTGGAGTTCTGCTCCGTCAGCCTCGTCTACGCCATTCCCGCCCGCGACGAGGCTGTGCAGGACAACGTGCCCGTGGTGGCCGTCGATCCCGGCGTCAACACGCTCATGGCCGCCACGGACGGGGAGAAGGTGGTGCTGGTCTCCGGCCGGGCCGTGAAGGCCATGGTCCAGTACCGCAACAAGACGCTGGCAGAGATCACCCAGCGCCAGTCCTTCCACAAGAAGGGGTCACGGCGCTGGCGCAAGCTCCAGAAGCGCAAGAGGCACATGCTGGCCAGGTCGAAGCGCAAGGTCAGGGACTGCGTGCACAAGGCCACGCGCATCGTGGCAGACGCGTTCCCGGGTGCCGGGGTGATCGTCGGCAAGCCGTTCAACGACGCGGCGCAGAAGATGGAACGCAAGCGCGCGCAGACGGTCTCCCAGGCCACGAACGCCATGATGATCCGCTACCTGGACTATAAGATGGCCGGGGCGGAGGAGATCGAGGAACACTACACGTCGCAAACGTGCCCCGTTTGCGCGAGACGGAACAAGTGCCGCCGCATCTACACCTGCACCGGGTGTGGGCTGACGGCGCCGCGTGACGTTGTCGGATCGTTGAACATCCGAACCAAGGGACTGCACGGCGAAATCCAGAAGGTCGAGCCGCACGAGGTTCCGAGGCAGATCAAGTATCGGCGGATCCCAGTCCACGGGAAGCGCCGTAGTACGGCCGGACACGCCGCACGTAGCTCGGACCTGCCGCCCCTCCAACAGGCGGCATAAACGAGAAGCCTCTGGGTCCACCCAGAGGAGTGTCACTTGTATCGGCAGTACGTGGTCGCCTGCATCACCC
>Ga0256853_1000030_pt1 | contig 24107 bp, 36 predicted proteins | sample BONnt6_FD_181171 | JGI IMG/M metagenome (GOLD analysis project Ga0256853, IMG submission 181171) | Terrestrial sediment cell enrichment communities from Utah, United States - BONCAT_SYTO_Terrestrial_sediment - 6 | ecosystem: Environmental > Terrestrial > Deep subsurface > Rock core/Sediment... | reverse complement strand
GTCCTCATCGGGCGCTGGCCACGGCGCGCTGAAGGACTGCCGCAGCCGCCCCTTCGGTGTCGCCTGCCGCCTCTGACATCGCCTGACGGAGAAGTGCCGATACCTGGGTGAGACGATACGGCTTCGAGACGAAGCGGCTGCCCGCAAGTGCGGACGAGCCCGCGCGGATGTGCCCCGAGGTCACCAGGATGCGGATATGCGGCCATCGCTCCCGGACGACGCGGGACAGTTCGAGACCATCCATGGAACCGGGCATTCTGACATCGGTGAATAGGACCCCCACCTCATCTCCATGGCTGCCGAGCAGGTTGATGGCAGCATCGGCGTCCGGAGCGGCGAGAACCTCGAATCCCTCGTCCTCGAGCATGTCGCAGGTGGTCGTGAGCAGCATCGTCTCGTCCTCGACGACCAGAACGAGGCGCTTGCTGGAAGGGGAATGCTGCATGTCAGTCGGCGTCCATAACGGTGGGCGGTGTTTCGGATTTGATGGTGACTTAGCCGGCTGTTGGGAAGAACATCCTGTCGTTCATCTTATCGTGAACGGTGCCTTCTGCCTTTCTCCCCGCTCCGGTAGCGTCAGTCCGGAAAGCCACCCGACGAGGAGCCTTGGATGAAAACGAGCGCAACCGCCGCCACCAACCGCAACGGCGTCATCGGGAACTTCGCCGAGTTTGCGCCCGAAAGGCTCTCGATCGATCAGGTCATCGCCAGGCTGAAAAATCGCGGGAAGGAAGAGGAGCCGGAGGGCAGAACCTCCCGTCATCTCTTGGACGTGGATGGATACTCCCTCGTCCGGTACCGCCTGAACTCGGACGAGATGAGGGCCGATACCGATGCGCTCGGACTCGGTCCTTTCGCCGTCTGGCCCGAGATGTACGACTGCACCGCCGTGTTCGGGGTGATCGACCGGAGGACCGACAAGGTGGCGGCGGTCATCAAGACCATGGGCGAGGACGATGACGGGCCGCAGATCCTTTTCGCGGGCAAGGCGGATGGCGTCGGCCTGCCCGGGGAGATCATGGCAGCAGTCCTCAACCACATCGACGTCCCGGCATCGCGCAGGAACGGATGGGACCTGGAACTGGCGGCCCGCTTCGACCTGTGGCGTGACGATGCCACCGGGCGTTGGGGGTTGCGGGAGCCGATGGAGGCGATCGTCGTCACCTTCAAGCGCTCGAACTTCCAGACCTCCCCCGTCATGTCGGAGAGCGTCGACGTCATGGTTCCGGCCTTGAGTGGGCTGGACCTCGACGATCCCGATGCCGAGCGGGCCGAGGAGGCAAGGAACCGATACATCGCCCTCGCATGGGAGCAGTTCAGGGAGCTGAAGCAGGGTTCCCTCCCACGCCCCGGGTTCGAGACCTGGATGTACGAGGGCGATCCATGGAAGACCAAGATGGTCAGCGAGAATCTCTACGAGGAGATGGCTGCCAGGCGGGCATCGTTGGAAGCCGAGCTCGGCATTGCCCTCGAGCGGCAATCGTCTGCCTTCCGGTCCTGAGAAGAGGGAGCAACGCGTGGCCAAGGGCGACTATGACGGTCCGATGATCGACATCGAGGTAGGGGTTCCCGATCTCGCACGGCATTGCTCGCCCTTCGACGGCCATGAATGGGAGTGCGACCCCATCGATCAGGAGGAGGTGCTTGAAGCCGCTGCCGAGGGCGTGTTCGAGACGGAGTCCTGGCAGTCGGTCAACAGCCGCAACCGGGGCCGCCCCTTCGACGATGTCGGCTTCCATGTCGGGCGCCTTGCCTACCTGTTCGTTCATCCCGACCCCACCCCGGTGGAGATCGAGATCGAAGGCTACGTCGATAGGTACGGCGACTATCGCCGGGTGCGCATGCATGACGGCAACCATCGTCTCGGGGCGGCGATGCTGCGCGAGGACGAAGTGATCCGGGCGCAGGTTCCTGAATGCTTCCTGGAGGACCTCCGTGAGTTCCTTCCGTCCCTCAAGGTCGTCGGCACTGTCGATTGCTCCCCGGGGGCTTAGCCTGCCGTTGCGGAACTCGCGAGGAAACGACATGGGACACCTCTATCACGCCACACGGGAGTTCGAGGGCTTCGACCCCACGCTGGACAGGATCGGACTCGGGTTCTTCATGACCGCGGACCGCGACGAGGCGTTCGACCGCTACTGCGCCGACGACGACAGCATCGTCCTGGAGATTTCCGCCTCGTTCGCCTCTCCCGTCCAGCTCGAGGACGTCATCGAGAAGGTGATCGAGGCCCGGCTGGTGGAGGAGAAACTCGACGAGCTACGGCAGGAGGCCGAGGCGAGCGGCTACAGCCTGGAGCAGGCTGCCTGCCGCCGGGACTTCGGGAGGGGCTTCAACGAGACCGTCAGGGACTATGCCCTCGTCAACGGGCACGATGCCCTGCTGGTGGACGATTGGGTGATCGCCCTCGACACCTCGAAGCTGTTCATCGCCCATGTCTATGACGTGGACGGCAACGAGGTGGATCGCAGCTCCCTCCCGGCTTTCGGGTGACCTTCCGCTATCGGCCCGGCTCCGGCGGGGCCGTTGCAAGGGGATTGTCCATCAACGCGACGATGTCGATGCTCTCGTTCGAGAAGAAGACGCACTGGGAGGGGATGTCCCAGGATACGAGGCCGTTGCCCCGGTCCACGATGCCTGAGTAGCCGAGCGACCGCAGGATGTCGTTCCACGCGAAGCACTCCCGGCTTGCCTCAGGGCTGTCGACCTCGACCTCGTGCGTCTGCGCCAGCCAGTTGGTGAGCAGGTAAAGCGTCTTGACCGGCTTCTGCCTCGGACCGCCGCGCTGCATCACGTCGTAGAGACCGTGCTCCGCCTTCCTGCCGAACATGGCCTCAAGCCGAGAGTAGTCCCGGCCGAACGCCTCCTGACCGTATGCGTCGACATCGAGCACGGCCGCGCGGGCCTCATTCGTCGGGCGGAAGACGAACAGGTACGGGGAGTCGCTGGCGAACAGGGAGCGCTCCGTATCGGCGATCACCGTTGCGACCGGGTAGCCGTAAATGCCTGCGGGCGTCGTGGTCAGACTGTAATGGGGGTTGAGCGAGCATCTCGGGATCGGAGCGAAGTGGACGAACGCGAGGTCGTCACCCGCGTACTCCGCGAGGGCGGATAGGATTGCGGCGTTGCCGTCGGTTTCGGTCATCGGGAACCCCGTTTGCAGGCATATCATATCCCGCGCTCCTGAAAGCGACTGCTGTCCTTCCGTCATGAGCGGCAACGTGGCACTTGCAACGGGATCCGTCATCGTCATACCCGGCAACAGTGTCAGGAAGGCGAGTCCCATGAGCCAACGCATCGTCGAACTCCTTTGCAAGTACGGTGAAAAGAAGTTCAGGGACGAGTGGTGGCCGGGGAACGCGGAGCCGCACATCGGAGCGGCAGGCACCGAGCTCGAAAAGCTGCTCGAGAGCGGTTACGAAGGAAAGGTCGACAGGGTCGTGGAGCTCCTCAACGACTATGGGGCGGCCAAGTTCGGCGACGATTGGTGCCCGGGCGACGCTCAGCCTTGGATCGGCAAGGGACCCGGTTCCGAGCTGGAGATCATGCTCGGTGTCACGGACCTCGCCAGCGCCCGGGAGGCGGCCGCGCAGGAAGCCTTCGAGGAGCATGATCTCGGTGGGTACGACTTTATCGAGGTCACTGAGGATTGGGAGTCCGAGGGGCCGGACGGGTTGCAGATCTCCTTCCTCGTGAGCGATCCCGACGATGACGAGGCCAGCCTCAGCGGGTTCCTCTCCGTGGAGTTCGCGCCCGGCAGCGCCGAGATCGTCGGCATCGTGGCCGGGGTGGACGGAGAGGTTCTCACGCCGGATACGGCGCCTGCGATCTGAACAGGGGACGAAGGGCGTTCGCGCATGGACGGATACGAGATTGCCGAGCGCCTCGGACGGGAGGCGTACTCCGACACGAATGACCAATTGACCTCAGAGGGGCGTGTCTACTTCCTCGAGGACGGTTCCGTCTTGAAGGTGACCGCATCCGAGGCGGAGGCAGCGGTCTCCCTGTCCCTGATGGAGGCACAGCAGCGCGGGGTCATGCACCCTGCCGTTCCGGTCATCCATGACGTTCGGTGGTTCCCATATCCCCTCGAACTCCCCGGCGGGCAGACGGTCGAGATGAGGAAGTACGTGATCGTGCGCGAGGATTTCGCGGACTACGATCTTGGGCAGGAAGAGGAAATCGATACCGTCTGGAAGGCCGCCCTGATCCACCTCGAGTACGGCTGGCGCGAGCGGAAGCAGGAACACGTCGACGAGGCTATCCGGCTTTGGCAGCCCCACGGCGACCAGGTGGAGCAGGTTCTGGACGGATTGCGGTGGCTGGAGGCGACGACCGGGATCAGGGTATGGGACGTCCGGCCGCGCAATGTCGGGGTCAGTCCTGCGGGCCACATCGGCATGCGCGACCTCGGGCGGGCACATGCGCCGGCTCATCTCCTGGAGCGTGCTCTTGTGGAGCCGAGAGCAGTTCCCGATGCCTGCGTCCCGTTCCCTTCACCCTGATGCCTGGAACGGTCGGACCTGTCTGTGTGGGTTTCATCGAATCCCCCTACGGTAGCCTCAGCACCGCCACCCACCGGAGGAAACCTGCCATGGCCGCCCGCCTGTCCTCAGCCGACGCCCGTAAGATGCTCTTGAACGCCTTCGATGCCGTCGAGCCGGATCAGGTCTACCACGGCAGCATGATCCAGGGGCGGTACCGCTATCACGGCATGGGCAACCGCCAGATCGAGTTCCAGCCGATCGACAATTCCGATCCGGCAAGGTTCACCGAGAGGATGACGGGTCGAGAGCTGGCCGCCGCGATCGGGGCTGAGATCGATCTGGACATCTCGAACAAGAACGCAGCCCGTCGGGCGGTGGGATTGCCGGAGATCGACAACGACGTCTGGACCGAGGCATCCCCCAACGGACTCGCGACGAACACGCATCCCCTCAAGGGCGGGATCATTGACAACGTCATGGGTACCGACGAGTGGTTCGTCATCTTCAATCGCAATGACCTGCCGATGATCGATGGCTTGGACTCCCGGGAAGAAGCTTTCCGCGTGTTCGAGGAGCGCCTGCGGCAAGTCGCAGAGGATGAACCCACAGTCTCCGCCCCCGGCTTTTGAGCGTCATCAGAGGGAGGCCGACATGTTGACGCCCAGAGGCTTGGCAGAAGTCCAGCTCATGATGACTGCGAGAGCCATCGAGGAGGGCGCGGGCTGGGACGAGAACGCCGGCGTCTCGATGGGCGATGTCCGCGCGCTCTGCCTCGGCATCAAGTGGCTCTGCGAAGGGAACTACACGTGGCTGTCCGACGAGGAATGGGAGACCGTGGAAAGGATGGCGGAGTCCCTCAGGGGCGCAACGCTTCCCGAGGGCGTGACATCCACACCTGAGTACGACGCACTCGCGCTGCTCGACAGGTTCCAGTCCATGAAGGTGGATGACAACTCGGGACTGACGCATCGCCAGGTCGATGGACTTTGCATCGCCATCGGGCAGCTCGTCTCGGGGACGTATCCCTATCCGTTGAGTGCATCGGCATGGACGGAGCGCGACGGGGCCGATGCCGCACCCGCTCCCTGACGGGCACAGCCACCGGCCTAGCCCAGGCGTTCCCGCCCAACTTGCCTAGTCCCGGCGACCCGGGTTAAACAATGTTGCCGCAATAACCCACGCGTTTGCTCCGTTGGCCGAGGACCGAACATGCATCACGAGAAGAAGAGAATCTTCGGGGAGTGGGATTTCGGAATTGCGCTGGACTACCACTATACCGCCTATGAGGGGGAGCCGAGGAAGGGCACGCCGCTGAAGGAGTTGCTTGGAGCGGCAACCCGGGACTATCCGTCCTTCATGGAACTCGTCGGCGTGGTCTCGGATCATTTGTCGCCCAAGGTGATCCGCCTCCGCGAGTACGATGTCATCGTTCCCGTTCCGCCGTCGAACAGCCTGGGGTCGTCTCTGGAGGGTGATCTCGTATTCGAGCTCGCGAGACAGCTCAGCATCAGTCAGAACATGCATCTGTTCCGTGGGCTGAAGACGACCAGGAATGCGCCGTCCTTGCGGGGGGTGCAGGACCCGGAGCAAAGAGCCATCCTGCGGCGCAACCTCTACACGGTGGAGGGCGGGGACGCCCTGGCGGGCAAGAAGGTCCTTGTCATCGACGACGTCGTCAGCAGCGGCGCGACGCTCAACGAGGTCGTAAGGACCCTGAGGAAGCACAGCGCACCGGAAAACATTGACGTCCTGACGCTGACAACGGTCGGAGGCATCAAGAGGCATACGACCTTGGACCAGGAAGCAGCAAAGGAAATGGCAGCCATCCATGAGGAATTTTCCGTCAGCGATGACGAGGATGCTTACCTAGGTGACGGAATGTCGGTTCCCCCTCCCGGGCAGGTCTTCGGCAGGTAGGGAATCCAGAAATCCTTGCTTCCGTATGGTGGGATGCCGGCTTTCGTGACCACGCTCTGCCAAGGAACAACGACGATCACCCAAGGGGGATGTGACGATGAGGTATGAGCAGGTCAAGACCGACAGCGGAACGTTCACCGTGTCCGTGCCGAATACCACCTCTGACGGCGATGGCTTTTACATCAGCTACAATGGCTACGACACCGACATCTATGGCGGCGCGACGACCGCGATCGTGGTCGGGCAGATGCAGGCGTTTTACATCCTGATGGGTGACCATCAGAAGCAGCTCAAGGCGCTGGTTCCCGAAGGCCTCGAGGCTTGCCTCGACTACTACAGGCAGAACATCGCCCTTTCCCACAAGTACAGCGACAAGCTCCCGGAGATGACCGTGGCTCCGGATGCCGAGGAAGAGCCGAGCCCGTCGGCGCCCGGTATGTGAGGCCGCAGGGACTATACCCTCCACTCGAGACAGTCCGAAGGAAGAGACATCGCTATGAGCAGGGCATCCGAAAACCAGATCAGGAAGTCGTCCGAGCACGGTTACACGATCCAGGACGTCAAAGCGGCCGGCTTCACCCTAGAGCCGATGGTGTGCGTCAACGCGGAATGCCCAGACCCGACCAGCGGCAACGTCGTTTACAGCCAGTCGATCGGCGATGCCTGCTGCGAAGAATGCGGCGAATGGCAGTTGGAGATCGTCAACCGGGCAGATGGCGACGTCCCCGACTGGGTCGATGAGGCTGACTTGGGGCAAGTGACGATTCCCAAGTGGGTTCTGCTCAGTCTCGTCCAGGCTTCCGACAAGCTTCTCTGGTCGGTTGCCCAGAAGGACGACGGCGATACCCCCCGTCTGCGCGATGAACTTCAGCCGATGCTCGGGAACGAGGTGGACGCGAATGTGGTCAAGGGGATCGCCAGGGTCGGCGAGGCGCTGTCCCATCCCGACATCAGGGCGATCTGGCCGGAGGGCCTTGCATGGGCCGAAGGCAGCGAGTCCGAGCCCGCTTCACCACAGCCGGGGTTCTGAGGATCGGTCCCTCCCAACGATCCCGTACAAGCAGGAGCTGCCGCCATGGCTATGCCAGACACCCCTCCCGAGGAGAGGCTTACCATGAAGCCAGCCTCCGTGATCTGCGCCCCGCAACTCGCCGACGCGCTGCTCAGGCTCGAGACCAGGCTCAACGACATGGAGGCAGGCGGAGAGTGGTCTCCGGATCAGGTCAGGGCAGCCATGGACGACATCCGGCAACCGCTCTCGTGGATGAACGCCGTGATGGGCGGCAAGCGCCCTGGCGTCCATTTCGATGTCCCGGCCTCGGAAGCCGTTCCTGAAGGCGCCTCCATCGACGGGAAGGTCGCGGTCGACATGGCGAACGTGCTCGACAGAGGATATGTGCGGCTGCACAGGATCTTGAGTGGTTCCGCGCTCGACGAGACACCTGACGAGCAACGCAAGGTGCTGCGCGACGTGCGGTATGCGGCCAACGACCTGCGTCGAGCGATTGAGGAGATCAGGCCAGAAGGGCCGAAGGCGTCAATGTAAGGGGAGGAAGCATCATGAGCATTCGCGTTACGAACATCGATTGGGACACTGACGGGCAGGAGGTTGACCTCCCGACCGAGCTCGTGGTCGACACGGCCGCTGAGGGGATCGAAGACCCCGATACGGAAATCGCCGACTGGCTGTCTGACAAGTACGGCTTCTGCGTGAAGTCGGTCGCGTTCGAACCTGTGGCGGAACCGGGCCTCCGCTGATCGTCGACGTGAGTAAAATGAATGGAGCCGCCGAGAGATCGACGGCTCCATTCTCATTGTTGGGTCATAAACACCTTCAGCGACGGGCAGTAACCGCCCGATGTGCCTCCTCATTGGTGTAGGCGATGCGAGCCTGTGCGTTGGCCTCCATGCCTCTGGACTTGCACCAGGAGACGAACGTCTGGGGATCGATCATTGCCCGGACAACGATACGTCCGGATTTGCGGGCGTGCTCCTCCGCAGCCTCAGCGGTCCGGACCCACATGTCGTATGTTGGGGGGAACGTGTCCGCGTCGGCCATGATCTCGAGGACCCGCTTGTAGTCGCCGCGATAGTACCAGGTGAGACCAACGGTGGTGACGGATTGAGCGGCGGTCATTGATCCTCCAAGACTTGCAACGCAAGCCTATGGTGGAAAACCACTCAGTGGCTAGACCATCCGGGTTCTTCCGAGCGCTCCGTTTTCGAGGCTATGGCTGCATGGCGAACGCCGAGCGCGCCGTCTCGTGTGCCTGCTCGAATTCGGGAGTAACGAGGGCGGAGCACCGCTCGTCCTCAGGCCATTCCCAGTGGACGGCGGGGACAGATGCGTACCTGATCTTTGGGATGGCGTGTTCAAATAGGCCGACCGAGCGGTGACCGACGTTGCCGTGGTTGTCTGTCTGGCAGAAGTCGTTGATCACGATGCCATCGTAACCTTCGGCCTCTACCTCCCGGAACAGCTTGAGCTTGTGATAGTCGACGTCCATGAGGTCACCGTCGCTGCCCGCAGCGTGGTCGTACAGCCGGAGATCGGATACCCCGTCGATGACGAACAGGCGTCCCTCCTTCTTGAAGCCGTTCGGGCGGAACACATCCCTGCCCTCGACGTGCTCGATGCGCACCCATGCGGAGAAGTCCCTTCCTTCCTCCCATGGGTATCCCATCCCGACCAGATGGCGCACCAAGTCGCCGTACTTCGGGTAGCCGGGCGGCGTGCGCCAGGAGTCGGCCCTGCCCAGCCTGTCGAATTCGATGTTCTCAGCTTCCGGGTAGCCCAGTTGGACAGCGAGCGCGTAGAGTCCGTCGGGGCGTGGTGGCGTGCAGTTGAGCTGCGGGCGCACCAGGTCGTCCATGCTCCAGGAACTCACCCGAAGGAGCGTCGAGCTGGATGCCGGGATGTAGGTCTGGGCCACAGTCGGCGAATACGCCAGCCACAGGCACCCGTCGTACCCGGAGGCGTGGAGCGGATCGTGCGACGAACCAACCATGCCACGATACAGGAACGCGGGGACGGCTTCGGACGGGGTGTCGAACTCCGCAAGGCGTTCGAGAACATGATCGTCGTGCATGGGGTCTCCACTGACATGACGCCGGAAGGCGCTTTCGCATGTTCACGCATGGCGGAGCAAGCTTGACCTCCAAACCCATCCCGGCCGCCCGCAGAGCCCATGCACCGTCGTTCCCTGCGGTGATGCCCAATGTCATGCTTCATTTCACGGGGTGGAGGGGTGTCATGGCGGAGGAGCGTTCGCAAGCCAGAAAAGTCGTCACCTTCCTCGTGAAGGCCCTGCTGGTTTATGCCTTTGTTGGCCTGCTCGGATTTCTCCCGGTCAAGCGGACGCCCGTACTTTCCGGGAGGGCCGGACCCGGCATGTGTCCCGTAAAAAGGAGCGAGAGCGATAACGTGAAGTCAGTCGGGGCCTGGCGGCCCGACCACATCCACACGAAATACCTATACCAGGTCACCGGCATAACGTTCTTCGGCATGGCACCCGAGCACCGATGCGACTGAGGTCGGGTGGTGAGGAGGCTGCCGTGGCGTGATAGTCATGGCAGCCTCCTTGCGATTAAGCCCAGAGCAGATCGATCCGTCCCGCCATGACCTGCTGGACCGATGCCGACCTGCCCGTGGCGTGGTCTTTCACCGTCCCGTCTTGGAAACGGTACGTCCGCCTCTTGTCCGACCGCTCACCGCTGCCGATCTGGGTCCCCCTGACGCCGTTCCTGTCAGAGGCAGCCGTTCCCGACTCCATGGCATCGAGCGCCGCGTGGATCGCGTCCATGGCCTCGCGCAGGCTGCTCTCCCGCTTACGGGTCTGGGCCGTACGAACAAGCCCAGTCGGCAGGTGGAACACCCTTGCTGAGTTTTGGTGTTTATTCCTATGCTGCCCACCAGCGCCTGATCCGCTATACCATTCCACACGGAAGTCGGATGGCTCGCGCCGCGATGCCTCAGTCGAGCGTGACGTCTCACCCAGCACCGCGACCGTCACCGTCGAGGAGTGGACGCGCCCTCGCCTTTCGTTCGGCGGCACGCGCTGCACGCGGTGCCCTCCGGCCTCAGCCGACAGCCTGTCGACCCCGTTACCGCTCACCTCGAGGGTGATGACGTTCCCCTGCCTGTCAGCGCCGGCAGAGGCGTGGCACTTTCAGCCAAGCCCGGCGCAGGCCTTCTCGTAGGCGGCGGCGAGCTCCTTGGCGAACAGACGCGCGTCGTCACCGCCCTCGCCTGCCCTGATCTCGATGGTTCTATTGTCGTGCTTCGTCGTCATGACGTGTCTCCATGTTCTCTCGGTTGCGATGTCGTGAGAGCGGAGCGTCGTCAGGGCGGATGGGGTGCGAGCAGGCGCGCGGAGGCGTGCCCCTTTCAGGAAGGGGTGCGGACCGTCAGGAGGATGGTGGCGCGTGTGCTCATGTGATGATCAATGCCGTGAGGCAATGCCTGCGTCAAGCTTGCCGTGGGTGGATTGGGTCCGATCATGCCGGACATCGGATAGTCTCCGGGAGGTCGGTTCGGTAGGATTGGCGATGAACGCGTTCGGGAGTTGCGGGTGATGTCCAGATACAAGCCGCCGGAGCTCAACGGGAACAAGGTCGCCTTCCGGGGCAGGCGCTTCTGGGTCATCGAGATCGCGGAAGGGCGTTGGTTCGACATCGTCGACAAGGACGTGGCGGAGTACGCAGTGTACGATGCCGCCGATGGTCTGACGATCGCCTGTGCAAGCAGGAAGGAAGGCGGCGGTTTCGCCTGCCAGACCTGGGGTGGGCTCTGCGAGTTGGACTACGACGTGGACACGATCGAGGAGATCGGCCGTGTCTCGGATCGGAAGTTCCGGTGGATGCTCAAGAACTGCACCTGACGGAAGGAAAAGCCATGACGAAGTACGAGCCGCCCGCGCTGGACGGCCACAAGGTGGCCTTCAAGGGACGCAGGTTCTGGGTCATCGAGGTCGAGGAAGGCCGCGACTTCGATTGCATCGGCAAGGACACGGCCGACCTGGCGGTCTACGATGCCGCCGAGCGAATGACCATCGCATGGGCCACGAGGAAGGCTGGCGGCGGTTTCGCCTGCGGGACCGCATGCGGCCAGATCGCCATTCAGTTCGATGTGGAAAGGATCGAGGATCTCGGCAAGGTCTCGGACGTCAAGTCCCGCTGGCTGTCCGATCAATGCTCATGATGGCGGGGCCAGGGCACGGCTCGACGTCATGACGCCGGGGCGGGGGCTTGCCTCGTCCATTCAGCCATGCCGGATGCCTCGACCTCTGCCTTCATTTTCCGGCCCGGACCCTCACCGTCCGCGACGATTGCGGCGACCGCCGACCTGAGATCGAACGGCTCTGCCAGAGCCAGGGCGAGGCCAGGAAGCCTGCCAATGACGTACTCGATATCGGGGAACGGTCGGTCGCTGCGGAAATCGTACCAGCGTCCGTAGGAGCAGTCCGGGTCGGATGCCAGGATGACCCGATACTCATAATCTTCGTCAGGGTAGATGTACAATCCAGACCGAGCCTCGAAGGTGCCGCCCCCTGCTGCATCGACCACGGGCATCACCCAACCTCCTCCGGAGAGGATCAATGCGGCCGCATCCTCGTGCGGCAGCGGCGTGACCGCAGCGTGACGGAGGTGCCACGGCTGTCCGGGTTTCCTGCACTCGAGGAGGACCACGGGATGCCCGCGTGTCGACGAGAGGTGGGTCGCCAGAAGGGCGCATGCCCCTAACATCCACTGCCGCAGCTCCCACCATAGCGCCCACACCACGGGATCGTCGCATTCGACCTCGTCCGGACCGCCGAGCATGGCCTCGTCGAAGAGCGCCTTGGCGATGCTCTCCGTCGTGGCCGATGCCAGTGGGCTGTCCGAGGGCGCAATCATGGATCCTACATGCCCGGTGCTCGAGGGGCTTCGGGATAGTCGAGGTCATGTTCCAGACGCGGCGTCGGGCGTGCATACGCATACACGCCTGCGAAGTCCGAGAACACGACCGCGTCCCAACCGTCACGGCGCCAGACGCGGGCGACCGAGGTCTGGTAGTCGGAACGGCCCATTGCCGTATTGCGCAGTTCCGGGATCGCATCGAAGCGGAAGGTGCCGATCTCCTTCACCAGTTCCCCTTCCTCCCAGAAGGCGAGGAAAGCGCGTTCTGCCGCCTGATCCCCCATGGGAGGCTGCGCGCGGACGAGCTTCTCCATCGGGTAGTCGCCGACGTGAGGGGCAAGGAAGTGGCGGGCGACGAAGCGGAGCTGCTCCTGGAAGTAGGCAGGATACGTCCGGACTTCCTGGCACTGCATGAGGGGCGCGCCGGACTTCTCGGAATAGACCTCCTCCAGCGGACGCAGCGCCGTGACGGGAACCGGGGGATTGGTCGGGTCGATGAGTTCCTCGGGGCCGAGGATCTCCGCGAAGGCCGTGCGCAGGGCGGGATCGACGTTCGTCAGCCGCAGGGGTGACCGTGCAGCCTTCTCGGCGTATTCGCGGATGGCTTCCTGTGGGACGACCGTGTCCTTGGCCCCGCTGTCCATCATGTCGAACATGTAGGAATCGGCACGGCCGTAGAGGGTGACGTCCGCCCCATTTCCGGCCAGTTCCCGAAGGCCGCGGAGGTCGTCGAGGTGCCGTTCGGCGCCGTCCCCTGCCCGGCTCAGGTACTGGTGCTGGGCAACGAGGGAGAAGTCCGCAGGGACGAGCACGTTGCCGTTCTCGCCGACGCGCATGAAGTCCCCGGCGACCTCGCGCCATGGGCGCGGCGCCTCCTCGCCCTCGACCCATGCCTCGGGTCCGCGCCGCACGATGCGGACGGACGGGCCGAGCCTGTCGTCCATCGCCGTCGAGTCGTCGTAGTTGTAGCCTCTCCGGACCTCCGCCCAGTCGCGGCCCCACTCGACGCCGTTCTCCTCCATGTGGAAGGCGAGTTCGTCGTCGCGCATCTCGATGAAGTCCCGCATCAGGATCACGAACTCGGCGGCAGCCTCAGCCTCGTCGGCGAAGGGGGCGTTCCACTGCACGCCGTCGAAGAACGTGCCCTCCCAGTGCCGCTCGCCGTCGACGTCCACGGGGACAGCCTCGAGGACCGGGACGCCCTCGAGCAGGAACCGCATGCCCGTCTCCGTATTCTCGCGGGTCAGCGTGGAGCCGCCGATGACGACGGCTTCCGCCGAGTGGTCGGTCCACTCGATCTGCTCCACCGGGAGGTGCTGCCGAAACAGGGGAGCCTGTGCGAATTCCTCGGGGGTGGGGCGATCCATCTCGTGCTCCTGTGCGGCTCCACGCGCTGCCCGAATTCTGGGCAGGACGGGAGAATGTGAGAAGCAGTGGGTATCCTGGAACAGCGAGTCCTTCAAGCGGAAAATCCGGCACCCCGCCTGCGAAGGATTCGATCACGGCGTGAGCTGCGGTCGTTCCCTATGGGAGGCGTCCCGATCAGGGAGCGGGCGTCGACGGAGCCTCCTCCGCGAGGTGTTGGCGCCACTCGCGGAGGGACACGTAGGCCTCTAGGTCGCTCATCCCGAGGATGTAGGCGTAGTTGCTTTTCACCATCCACTCCCCCCGGTTGCCTTCGGAGTCCGTGACCTGGGAGGAGATTTCCTGGGCTGCGGCCTCCTTGTCGAATCCGACGACCTTGAAGATCTCGCCGCAGGCCTCGCGGTCACGGAGCTTCTCGAGGTTGGAGGCATCGATCTCCTCGGACGTGATCTCCACCGCGACGGGTTCCCACTTGCGGGCACCGACCTTCTCGAAGGCATCGCGGAGCATCCCGAGGTAGGCGTCGACGCGCTCGTTGTCGGCCGTCTTCTCCCCGAGGCCGAAGCAGTGGTGGTTCCACTTGCCGCTGTGCGGGTTGCAGTCCGTGCCCTCGCGAGCCAGCGACGGCCTTTCGAACCGGGTCGCGACCCAGTTGTCGTGGATGCCCACGCGCAGGTGCCCGTAGTCGGTCATGAGGTCGTACTCGTAGCCCCCCGGCGCGCGATGGGCGCCGCCCATCTCCTCGATGATCCTCTTCGCCCCGGCCTGGTATCGGTCCTTCAGGGCCTTTTCCTTCTTCGAGATCCCAGTCATGCCGTTCTCCTGCGCTGTCCCACACATACAAGGGGACGGCGTGGACAGCCACAACCCGACGCTACCAGGCCGCCAGCTCCTGCGCGTAGAAGGCCTGCTTGCCACATGCCCCCGGGGGAAGGCAGAACCCGCGGAAGGCGACGATGCGGGCCTTGCATGATTCCCGGTCCCGCTTGGCCAGGTTGCGAGCCAGTCCCCACACGTGTTCCAGCACCCGGCGGTCGCCGAAGTAGACCTTGTAGGTCCGCTCCAGGAAGGAGGCGCTCGCACTCCAAGTGCCCTGCCCTTCCGTGACCTCGTAGGTCACGTCGTCGATCATGCAGACAAGGACCGTCTGGTACTCGCTTGCCCTTGCGGCCTCGATCTGCTCCGCCATGGACTGGGAGGGGACTGAAGTCTTCATGCGTCTTCTTTTTGTTGGTTGGTTTTCTGAGAACGTGGTTAACGGGTCGTTAAAGGAATGATCAGGATACGGCAACAGCATTGTCCCCGGGGGATCGTCCCGGGGGCGGAATCCGAGCCTTGGCATTCCCGGCGAGTTGCTTGCGGCAGCAGCGAGTCCAGCAAAAGGAGCCACTGTTCGAAACGGCATGATGCCGCAGAACGTCCCCAGAACGGCAAGGCCCCGGGCTCTGGCCAACCGGGGTGACGATCCGCATTGCCGAATGCGTGCGGCGGACAAGGAGGCGCACGGTGCGGGCGGCGGGGGACTCAGGCGCCGGGTTTCACCGTACGGTAGTGAGCCAGCGCGACCACGCCGGGTCGCGCCCTTGGCCCGGGCGCATGCGCTCCGCCGCAGCCTGGCGCACGGCACGCGGGCCGATGCCGAATGCCTTGGTGAAGGCACGCGTGAAGCTCTCGGGATGCATGAAGCCCCAGCGGGCGCCGATCTCGGCGGCGGTGAGGTGTGAGCAGGCAGGGTCCGCGAGCATGTCCCGGCACCGCTTCAGGCGCTCGTCCCTGACGTACGACGCGATGCCGCCGAAGCAGTCGAACAGGCGGTAGAGCGTCGTACGGGAGATGCCGAACGCGCCCATGATGGACTCCGCCGACAGCGAGGGGTCGGCGAGGTTGTCGCTGACGTGACGGCGGATGCTCCCGATCAGGGCATGCTCCACCGACGACTTCTGCATTGGGTCGGGAGCGCCGTTGATGGCGGCTGCCGCCAGCTCCAGGGTGGGCTTCAGGACCAGGGATGCCTCGGCCTGGCTCATCCTGCCGACCTCCCTGTTGAGTCCCACGAGATGCTGGCGCAGGAGCGCCACGAGGGGGGCGTCGCCGCGGATGATCCGCCCGCCCTGCCCGTCCGGGGAGTGCAGCAGTGGCGACAGCATGGGGCGGGGCAGGACGAGGTGGACGATCTCGGATGCCGTCGCGTCGGTCGACAGGGACTCGGACGCGTCCACGATGTACATGTCGCCGGGACGGGTCCACTCGCCGGAGGCGGCGTCACGGTCCCCGGTGGCGCCGCCGAGGTAGAACTGGATCAGGTAGACGTCGAGTCCGTCCCGGGCGATCTTGCTGCGGGTGCGGTCGAATGCCTGCCCAGGCAGGAGGGAGTGCCCGAGGAGCCAGTCCCCCATGATGGCGGCCTCCATCCTCGCCCGGCCGAATCCCGAGGGGTCCGCACGGACGTCGAAGATCGCGCTGACCTCGTCCCTCCATGTGCGGAATCCTTCCTCGGGGGAGAGGGATGCTGTGTCGAGGACGGATCTTGCGATTGCTGTCATGCGCGCGGAGTCCCTGAGGGCCTTTGGGTCGGTGTCGGCCAGGGGCCACAATATCCGGGGATTGGCCGCCGTCCACCTGAAAATGCGGGGCGGTGCCGGGTTTGCCCGCAGGCGTCGCCTCGGGGACACGGAGACTCCCGTTGTCCCTTGTACTGCCCTCCCCGACCATCCTGCCAGGAAATGGAGAAGCCGCATGGGCATGGAATTCCTGGTTCCCCCGGAGCACATCGACGAGCGTCCCGGCAAGTACTCCGATCTCAGGCTCGGCGACATCGCCCGGAACGGGCGCACCGGCCGCGTCGGCAGGCTGGACCGCTTCATCGGCTCGGGGTACGGCAGCGATCTCTTCCAGATCAGGTACCCAAGCGGCAAGACACGCATCCTGAGCCACAAGAAGCTGGACCGTGCCACTCCGGAGGAGGTACTGGCCTTCCTGAGGGATGAGGAGGCCTGGCAGGAGGCAGCGGAGCGGGAAGCAGAGGGCGCGGAGCCGGACTATGGCCTCCCGGTGCCCTGAAAGGACAGGTCGGACCCAGCGCTTCCCGCAGGTCGGACCTGGGAGGACAGTCACTTGTTCCAAGGGGCTTTGCCGTCGTCAACCTGCCCGGCCATCGGTGCCGGACATCATGCGGGAGCAAAAAAAGGAGCGCCCGCTGGGGGCGCTCCAAGGTAAAACTCGATGTAGGGGCAAATACGAGTTTTGATGGAGGTTCGTATAACACCGCTTTCGACGGGCGTCAGTTCGGATGATCCCTAAGGAAGGTTCCGATTTTTTTATAGCGGCTCCCGGGATATTAGGGAGTAATGGTCAGGCTTGATTCGACAACTATGGCACGGGGGGAGCCATTGCCCTCTGCCCCCTCAGGCAGCCTCACAGCAGAGGTGAGTGACAGCCAAGTCAAGGAGCACGTCACCTCGATGCTCAACCGTCTCAGAACCCGTACGGGCGGCGGGAAGCAGTCTCCTCCGAAGTAGTCCCGGCACCCGGCATCGGCCGGCCGCTCCAGCGCACCGACAACTGCGCCGACCCCGCTTGTGCTGCGCAAGCTGGAGGTGGAGATTGGCCGAAAGGTCCACGGAGGGTTGCCATGCGGGTCCACAAGTTCGTCTACGACGCAGGCATGAGCACGCGTCCCGAGTTCTACAGCGGGCGCGGGGCGACCACGAGCGACCTGGACGGTCAGAAGCTCGACAAGATCCATGCCGCCATCGGAACCCATGTCGGCGCCGAAGCCGCGGAGGGCTTCGTGGACCTGGTGGCCGGAATCAAGAAGCTCTCCGCCACCGACTTCCTCCTCGAGGTGCAGCGTCTCGAGCTCAACGACTGGAAGTGGGAGCCGCCGCCGCAGGACGGCAACGGCATCTACGCGGGTTCCCCGCTCTCGGGCCTAGCGACCATCATCCACGTCGCCGCCGGGGACAACGAGCGGGACGAGACCGACCTCATCCGCTGGTCGTTCCTCAAGAAGCACAGGCCTGAGGCCATGCGGGACTACAGCCCCTACACGGGATGGAGGACGGCCGAGACGGATGTCGAGGACGACGAAACAGTCGAGGACGACGACACATACGAGACCGATCTCAGGGACGACGAGAACGACACCCTCGACGAGGGGTGCGACTCCGAGAGGCAGGCGTATGACAACCCGTACCGCCGCGGTCCGGGCTGGTGAGTACGGAGAGGGCAACATGATCATCACGACCAGCGCAGGTGAGAGCAGGGAGTTCAGCGGCAAGGACGTCGCGAAGCTCGTCGAGTGCGACTACGTTACGACGTTCCAGGATCGGGGCTGGCATTGCATCGCCGGGTTCCGGGACGGCTGCAAGGTTGTCTTCTGCCATGCCGATTCCGACGAGGACATCCGCAACACGATCGCGTGGAGCGGCTACAAGGTCGAGGGCGGCATTCTCGTCGAGATGAGCCGGGAGGAGAAGGCCGACTTGATCGAGGAGCACAATTCCAAGAGCGACTACCCGGTCCACGGCTGGTAGGGGGCGCTCCCGATCGCCATCCGGCGCGACGACGTCCGGCATGCGGGACTCCTCTGCGCGAACGGACGCACGGACGCTCTCGATCTCCCCATGAAACCATGACAGCATCTTCTCGGAGTCCTACCGGAGCCTGAGATGACGTTGCTGGCGTCCATCGTCGAACGACTGAAGTCCCTGCTGCCCTTCCGGGGGGAGCTGGTTCCGTGGGCCGTCATCGCGGGGGACACCAGGGACGCATGCATCGTCTTCCGCCTCCCGGAGGCCGACGGCCCCGTGAGCGGGCTCAGGCTGCTGTACGATCCCTCGGAGAAGGGTCCTCCCGAGGGCGCCTCACCCTTCGGCCTCGCCTTCACGAAGGAGGACGGCAGGACGGGTCGCTTCAGGCTGGAGGCCATTGAGCCGAGGGCGATGATGAGGCTGCTCTATACGTCCTCGGTCGCCGCCATCCAGGTGGACGACGAAGGGGACTGCCACGTCCGGCAGGCCACGGTGCATCTCGGCATCGGCAGGCTGCCTCCGGCCCACGAGTTCGCAGGAGCGGGCGACGCCGCCCAGACGTACGACGTCATCGTCGACGAGGTGCTTGACCACGGCGAGGGCGGCACCCCCTGGCAAGGATACGTCCGCCCGGCGGAATGGAGCCTCAGCATCGCTGCCGAGCGCATCTACGTCGAGCTGATGCCGCCTCCCCCGTTCGATCCCGGCATCCGCTTCACCGTGCTCGGCACGCTCCGGAAGGACGGGGAGTCAGCGTACATGGATGACGCGGTCCTGACCCCGGGCTGCCGACTGGACGCGATGACCACGGACCTCAGCCTGGAGGTGGCGCTGTCCGCAGGCGGGGACCAGGACCTCGTGACGGCTGCCGTCGACGAGATCACCGCCCGCCATGCCGTCCACCACGGGCTGGACGCCGAGTTCCTCGTTCCGGCCCTGCGCAGGTTCGGGCAGGCTCCGGACGTGGCGAAGGAGCTGCGGTGCGCCACTTCGAGGAGGCCCAGGCAGGGACGGCGCAATCCCGAGATCGTCCGGCTCTCCGAAAGACTACAGGCCATGGTCGACGAGTGGGCGTAGCAAGGAAGGGTGAGCGGGACGGCGTTCCATGCGCCGTGCGCAATGCAGGTTTGTCGAAGGATTCAGCACCAATTCACGCATTCTTCAGGAAACGTGTTACAAGTTTTCGCAGAGCGCGGGCAGAAGCCCCATTCCGCCATTCCCTTTCCGAGCATGAGATGAGCCCTCCTCCCTCCGTATCCGCGACAGCGGACCGTCATTCCGTTGCCGAAAGCGACCTCCAGGCCTCCGCCCGTCCGTCCAAGGCACCTGCCGCCGTGGCCGACAACGCGTTTCTCGCCATCGGACTCGTCCTGCTTTCGACGGTGTTCTTCTGTCTCGGCGACGTCGCGGCCAAGTTCCTGACGGACACCGTGCCGGCGATCCAGGTGACGTGGATGCGCTACGTGGTGTTCTGTCTCATGGTGGTCCCCACGATCCTCGCGGTCCGCGGGCCGCAGGCGATGCGGACGTCGCGCCTGAGGCTCCAGGTCATCCGCGCGCTGGCCGTGGCCGGCTCGTCCGTCCTCTTCATCCTCGGTCTCGGGCATCTCCAGGTCGCCGAGGCCACCGCCATCAACTTCGTGTCGCCGATCTTCATCACGGCACTGTCGATCCCCCTGCTCGGGGAGAAGGTCGGCATCCGCCGCTGGTCGGCCGCCGCAGTGGGCTTCGCAGGCGTGATGCTGGTCGTGCAGCCCGGCGGGGAGGCGTTCAGCCTCGCTGCCTTCCTGCCGATGGGGGCCGCCCTCTCGTGGGCGGTCGCCGCCATCGCGACCCGCATGATGAGCTCTGAGCGCCCCGAGACCACACTCGCGTGGTCCGCCGTCGTCGGGCTCCTCGCCTTGACCGCCTTCGTCCCCTTCGGGTGGCACACCCCGGACCTGCGGGAGATCGGGATCGCCGCCCTCATGGGGGCCTTCTCCACCGTCGGCCACTGGCTGATCGTCCTCTCCTACCGCAGGGCCCCGGTCTCCACGCTGGCGCCGTTCTCCTACGTGCAGCTCCTGTTCGCGGGGCTTGCCGGGTTCGCCGCCTTCGGGACCGTTCCCGGGATGTGGACCTTCATCGGCGGAGCGGTGATCGCGGCAAGCGGCCTCTACACGGCCCACCGCGAGCGCGTCAGGGCCAGGGAGGCCAGGGTGGTCGCGGCATTCGCCGCCAAGTAGCGGGTTCGCGAAGGTGCATCGGAGCAAGGGCTGGCGGGGACGCCGGCCCTTTTCGCTTTTGCGGTCGGCGGCGCCTGCGGGCGGTTGTCGCCGGTTCCCACGGACAACAGACTTCCACGAGGGCCGTGGCAACGGCATTCGACGGGAGGCAACCGAATGGCCGACGGCAGGATCGACAATCCGGGAAAGATCGGGATCGGAACCTGGGACAAGGACAGCCTCGGCACCGCGCTCAACGATGCGGACGCCCTCAACTTCGACTGGTACTACAACTGGCGCGACAGGCCCCTCTGGGACAACGACGCCACGCCGGAGGGCGTGAGCCACGTTCCCATGGTCTGGGACAGGACGTACGTGTCCGGCCTCGGCTCGATCACGAAGGGCGCCGACGCCCTTCTCGGCTTCAACGAGCCGGACGAGGCCAGGCAGGCCAACATGTCGGTCGAGGAGGCCATCGGCCTCTGGCCCCAGCTCATGGCGACCGGGATGCGCCTCGGCTCCCCTGCCCCGTCGACGGCGGGCGCCCTCGGCAAGGATTCATGGCTCGGCCGCTTCATGGCGCAAGCCGAGGCGAAGGGTCTGAGGGTCGACTTCATCGCGGTGCACTACTACTCGACCGACCGGGACGTCGGCGCCTTCAAGGCCTGGCTCGAGGCGCTGCACAAGCAGTACGGCAAGCCGATCTGGGTGACCGAGTGGGCGCTTGCCGACTGGAGCAACCCGAGCCGGTTCACGGCAAGGGAACAGGCCGAATTCGCCAAGGCCGCCATGCTGATGCTCGACGACCTTCCCTTCGTCGAACGGCACTCCTGGTTCGCCTCGTATGCGGGTGGCGACGGCTGGCACCTGAACACCGAGTTGTGGGGTCAGGACGGCTCCCTCACGCAGGTCGGGCGGGTGTTCTCCGACATGATCAACCACGGCTCCACCGACCTCGTGTTCACGCCCGCAGGCGGCAAGGGAACGAACGGAGACGACCGCATCAAGGGCGGGAAGGGCAAGGACACCCTGTACGGCTACGGCGGGAACGACAGGGTGGACGGCGGCGCGGGCAACGACGCCATCTACGGGGGATCGGGCGACGACACGCTGATCGGCGGGGCCGGGAACGACGTCCTGACGGGCGGCGGCGGACAGGACATCTTCGTGTTCAACGCGAAGCCTTCCCGGACGAAGAACCTCGACACGGTCAGGGACTTCAACCCCAAGGAGGACGGCTTCTGGCTGGACAACAAGGCCTTCGCCAAGCTCGGCAGGAAGGGAACGGAAGCCTCGCCCGCCAAGCTGAAGAAGGACTACTTCACCGTCGGCGTGAAGGCCAAGGACAAGAACGACTACCTTGTCTACGACAAGACGAAGGGAATCCTCTATTACGATGCCGACGGCTCGGGCAAGGGCAAGGCGGTCGAGGTGGCGAAGGTGGGCAGGAACCTGAAGCTGACCGCGGACGACTTCTTCGTGGTCTGACCGGGTTCTCCTGAATTGTTGACAAGTACTGCCGGACTGGTAGAAGGGATCAAATCCTTTCAGGGGTTCCCATGAAGTTCGCAGTCTCAGCAGTCCTTGCCTGCCTGGCCACTATTCCCTCCCCCGCGCAGGCGCAGGGCATGGACGCGCAGCAGGCCCTGCGCCTCTTCATGCAGGTGGCCCAGGGGCGTCAGGCGATCGGTCTTTCGGTCCTGCAACGCGACGTTTTCGACGCGAGCGAGCTTTCCGTCATCGACGGCGACACCTTCGGCATCGGGTGCGATGCCCGCGGGAAGAACTGCGTCGAGAAGATCAGGCTGAAGGACGTGGACACGCCCGAGACCCACGATCCGAAATGCGGCCCCGAGTACCAGGCGGGACTCAAGGCGAAGGCCCGGTTCGCCTCGCTGCTTCGCGGGTCGGTCCGCATCGAGCGGCTCGGCCCCGATCCCCACCGCCGTACCCTCGCGAGGGTCTACGTGGCCGGGGGCGAGGTCGGCGAGATCATGATCCGGGAGGGTGTCGCCCTGCCGTGGCGCCCCGGCGGACGGGCGAAGGCGGAGCGCATCGCGCACTGGTGCGGACCCGGGAACTGGTGAGGCGCGGGTCCGGATATCGAGCAATCTCAGGGACAGGAGCAGGAGCATGGGCGTCAACGTGACGAAGGAAGAGATCTACGAGGTCGAGTACCACTTCTACCAGTGCAACAGCGGCGCGGCGGACAACGGCTACTACACGCGGACGAGAAGGTGCGCCTCCGCCGAGGAGGCCGTGACCCTCGCCGCCAGGATCAATGCGGCCGCGAAGGACCGGATCGGCGGGGACGAGGTCGATGCGTTGAAGGACGAGCTGATCGGCTACGCCGGCACCTTCGAGTGGGCGAAGCCCTACCATCTCGTCGTCGAGAGGACACTTCTCCAGGGAACCGGCAAGGCGGCCGCATGACGGCCCCTTCAGCAGCCGGCCAGCAGACGCTTGAGGTCGGGAAGGGATGCAGATGAACGAGGACGTCACGAGCAAGGAGCCTGTCATCCGGACCATCGCGATGCCGTCGGACACCAATCCGGCCGGGGACATCTTCGGTGGCTGGTTGATGTCGCAGATGGACCTGGCTGCCGGCAATGCGGCCGCGCGGCGGGCCCGCGGCCGATGTGTCACCGTGGCGGTCGACGGCATGGTGTTCCACACGCCGGTCCATGTCGGCGACGAGGTCTCCGTCTACGCCGACCTGATCTCGACGGGACGCACGTCCATGAAGTTCCGGGTCGAGGCATGGCGCCGCTCCCGCGACGGCGACGAGCAGATCAAGGTGACCGAAGCGATCTTCACGTTCGTCGCCATCGACAGCGGCTCCCGCCCTCGTCCGCTGCCTCCCGGCTAGGCGTGCGGAACCCACACGATGGCTCTTGGGCATCGCCCGTGGACGGGGTGGATGTAGGGCTTCCACGGGGGAACCCCTTGAGGTATCGCCCTAGCCCTTTTGGGTAGTTTATATCCTTCTGGCTACCCCTTTCTGGGGAACAAAGCGCCGCCTAAGCTTGTTGCCCTCCTAGATGACCTGCCCAGCGGGTTGCGATGCCTATCCGGCAGGGCGTCTGACCTCGAGCCGCAGGTCAGACGCCCTGTTTCGTGATGGCCCGATCAGGGGACAAGAACAATATGAGCCAACAAGCCGTCTACGAAGAGACAATCCTTCCCATCGCGCAGAAGCCCTTCGATCAGGTCACGACAGCCCTGATCTGTTCGAACAACCTGCTGCGGAGCGGGATCGCGGTCATCCTCGAGGGGAGCCGTTTCGTTCTGGCGGAATCCACGGACGGGGACTTCGCGGACTCTCCGGCATGTTCCGACGTGCTTCCGTCCCTCTTCATCATCTGTGAAAGCGGCTCGCCGGACGAACATGCCAAGACCATCGGCAGGCTCAAGGCCCAGTGCCCGTCGGCGAAGGCGGTGATCGTGGCAGACAACATGGCACCGCGGGACGTACTGCTGCTCTGCGAAGCCGGACTCGACGGTTATTGCCCGCCGAACATGAAACCTGGGGCTATGGTCAAGGCGATGGAGCTGGTAATGCAGGGCGAACGCTTCATCCCCTTGTCCGTAAGCTTCGGCATGCTTGAGGAGGTTCAGGCGGCTCGGCGGCCACGGAGCGGCGCTACGGTCCTGGCCTTCCCATCGCGTGATGCCCATTCACGTGTGAGCCGCCTCTCCGAGCG
>Ga0256853_1000022_pt1 | contig 30624 bp, 36 predicted proteins | sample BONnt6_FD_181171 | JGI IMG/M metagenome (GOLD analysis project Ga0256853, IMG submission 181171) | Terrestrial sediment cell enrichment communities from Utah, United States - BONCAT_SYTO_Terrestrial_sediment - 6 | ecosystem: Environmental > Terrestrial > Deep subsurface > Rock core/Sediment... | reverse complement strand
CGTGGCGGGAACCCCGACCGAGATGGAGTGCGGCATGATCTGGGTGATGCCGTGGAACTCGGCGGCCGAGGAAAGGATGACGACCGCCTCGGGATGCCTCTTGCCGATGACGGCGAGCTGCTCGAACGGGACGCTGCCCTCGTCCGACTGGTAGAGGCCGTAGGCCGGACAGGAGATCACGCCCCGTTCAACGAGCGCCCGCAACGTGTCCCGGGTCACTCCAAGGGACTCGAGCTCGCGTGCCGACATGATGCCTCCGGCCGACAGGGCCTCGGTCACCAGGTTCTCTCCCTTGATCGGCATGGGCGCCTCCGACATCTCGTACACAACGGCCACTGGTTGTGTGCATAGTGTCGCTAGCACGGCGGCTTGGGAGAGTCACGACATTTCGTACACAAGGTGGGCGCTTCGTGTGCGTAAAGTAGGCGTGCCGCTTGCTTGTCCCTAATGCAGGATGTCGTTTACAGCCGTCCCGAATAGTCTCGGATGGCAGCTCACCGGAGTGCGTCATGGACCTGAAAGAGCAGATCAAGAAGCTGGTCACGAACGAGCTTCATGCCTTCTTGAAGCGGGGAGGGGACGAACTCTACGCGAGGTGGCGGGAGGACCGCCACATGAGCTACCTCGAGCTGTTCAATCCCCATTCCGGCCGCAAGCACGAGGTGTTCCTCGCCGAGAAGGAAGGGAAGTGCGACATCAAGATCAGCGATTACGGCGTGTCCGAGATCCTAGGCATCAGGTGCGCGGCCAGGGAGGCGGTGATCCTGGACAGCTCGCACGACTTCCTCACTCTCGATGCCGACGGCCCGACCCCCAGTTCCCTCAGGACGTTCGCGAGGCGGCTGGCGAGGGTGCTCGACGAGAACAGCGGGAGGTTCGCGCCGACGCGTCAATACGGCATCGCAGTCACGCGGAACGCACGTCTCGCCCTTCAGGCAGTCAGCCGGTCCCTGCCCGAGGACGGGTCGATCCAGCTCGTGTGCAACAACGACCCGTACCACGGCACCGTACAGGACGAGATCGCCTTCGCCGGACCCCATGCGGATCCGTTGGACTTCTACCTATGGATCAACGATGACGTCGTGACCGCCTTCGACTCCAACGGAGCGATCGCGAGGTTCGACGAGACGCAGCTCATGACTGAACTCAGGGAACTCGTCGCGGAACGCGTCGCCGCCTACCAGAACGCGCCCAAGCCGTAAGGGGACCAACCATGAACAAGGACCTGATGAACCTCATTGAGCGGGAACTCGCGGCCTTCCGCGAGCGCGGCGGCGACGACCTCGTGGCGGAATACTACGAAGGCGACGAATGGGCGGTCGACGACTCCGAAATCCAAATCTTCCGTCGTTCCGACCGCCGCAAGTTCCCGGTCGTCGTCCAGGACGGGACCACGCGCGGGGAAAGCTACTACCGGGTCTCCTCGATGACGTACAAGGTGCAGGACATCCTCGGCATCACGTGCACGACGGTAGAATACGACGCGCGTGGCGAGTGCCGCGATCCCGGCGAGCCGGACGGCCCCGCCGATTTCGCGAGGGACTTCGCGGAGCGCCTCGACCAGCACAAGGGACAGTTCCAGCCCGTCCGGGGCCAGGATGCGGCGGTCCATCCGAACACCCCCATCCTGCTCGGGATCATCTCCGAGGCCATCCCTGCCGACGGATCCGTGACGGTCATGTGCAACGTCGTTCCGGAGATCCTGCCGGAGCGGGGAGAGGAGGAGTTCGACGAGCACGGAGACACGGTCGACGACGACTCCGACGACTGCATCACGTTCCATGACGCCGACGGCGCGCAGATCGATCTCTGGATGGTCACCGGAAAGGGGATCGTCCACGTCATGGACTCATCCGGCGAGGTGGGACGCTTCGGCCGTTCAAACGGGTTCGCGGGACTTGCGGACTTACTGGGCACCAGGCTGTCCCCGCGCGCAGTCCCGGCACCCTAGGCCACGCAACAGCAGGAAGGCACGACCATGAACGAACATCTCCTGGACCTCGTCGAGCGGCAGCTCCAAGCCTTCAAGGCACGTGGCGGCGACGACCTGGTCGCCGTCTATGTCGAGGACGAGGACGTGCCGGAGGACTCTGCCGTCGAGCTGGTCCGCAGGGGCGACGGGCGCAAGCACGTCGTCTCGGTGGGCGACGAGATCAACCGCTACACGATCCAGGCCTGGGAGTTCAGGACGGAGGAGGTCCATGGCATCCGGTGCACCGTCCGGGACGCCATGGACGACGGGGGCAAGTTCTCCTCGCGCGTCCCTATGGCCAGGTTCGCGCAGAGGCTGGCCCTCCTGTTGGACAGGTACCGGGGCCAGTTCGAGCCCATCCGTGAACCGGGCGTGGCCCTGCACGAGAACTCGAAGATCATCCTCGGGATCATCAAGGACGCGCTCCCCCGGGACGGCTCCTGGTCCGTCCAGTGCAACGCCGTGCCGGACATGGATGACGACTCCTTCACCTTCCACGCCGCCGACGGCACGAAGTCCGATATCTGGGTCCGGACGGGGAATGGGCAGGCAGTCCTCTACTGCGGGTACAGCAAGGACGAGGTCTTCTGGCGCAAGGATGACTTCGCAGGCCTCAAGGAAGCCGTCGAGGCCGGGCTTTCGTCGGACCTCGGGATGGCCCCGTGATGTCCGGCGGCCACCGCTACAGCGGCATCGCATACCACGGAACCTCCTCCCGCTGGGCCGATGCCATCGCGGAGGAGGGGCTGGACCCTGCCCCTGGCCACACGCCGTACGAGGGCGACCACGTCCCGTATGGGGGGACCTATTTCACGACGCATTTCGGCGCCGCCCTCGACAGGGCCATGAACGCCGTCGACAAGTTCGGCGGCAACCCGGTCGTCGCCATCGCGTCCATCGACGCGGAGACCCACGCGGACGAGGACGCGGCCTTCAAGTTCCTCTACGAGGTCATGTGGTTCGGCGAGGAGGACATCGACCTGGACATGTACCGGGACGATCCCGGCTATCGCCGGGGTGCCGACGACCTGATCGGCAGGAGGTTCACCTGCTTCTTCGGGAGGGAGCCGCCCCCGTCGCTGTTCGACCTCACGCACGCCCTGTGGGTGCGGGACGCCTCCTTCCACGACGCCGAGTACAGGCGCCTCACGCATGCCTTCACCCGGGACATGGGGATCGCTCAAAGCACGTACCACCCGAACGCGGAGGACTTCCGGACCTTCGAGAGGACGCCTCCTTCACGGATCGAGGCGATCGTAGAGGTCACCCACGACCTGACGGAATGGAGGGCGTCGCCCCAGGACAGGCTGCCGGAAGGATTGGAGTTCCGGGTGGTCCACGGGGAGGTCCCGCCGGGGGCCATCATCCGCGACGAGGGCGAGGTCAGTTGGGACCGATTCCTCGGCGTGGGGACGCCCTAGCGGGCACCTGCCGCGGCGGAGCCGCAAGGATTGCGGCCAGGCGGAGCTTGCCATAAAAGAGTCTCCCCTCCAGGCAGAGACGATGGCCGACACCTTCCAGTTCTCCACTGATGATATCGACCCCCGGCAGCGGTTCGGGGACTATCACGACCTCTACTCGGGCGGATCGGATGTCGGGGCCGTCGAGGGCAAGCAGTTCCATGCCAAGGTGAGCGCCTACAAGGTCGACAGGATGGTCGTCTTCGACAGGCACGTCGGAGGTGTCATCCACCAGCGCCCCCCGGCCCGCGTCCGTCGTGACGGATTCGAGCACTTCATGGTCCACCTCGTGCGGGAGGGGCATTACGTGGGCGGGCCGCACGGCAACGTGAAGCCGGTCTCGCCGGGCGAGATCATCCTCTTCGACATGACCAAGCCACAGTTCGCCGTGGTCGGTGACGCGCGCATGGTCACCCTGAGCGTCGCGAGGGAGGTCGTGGAGGCTGCCTTCCCGAACCTGAATGCCGTCCACTGCACTGTTCTGCCGCGCGACGCAGCCGGCCTGCTGGCAGACTTCATGGTCTCGCTGACGAGGCGTGCGGACGGCCTGACATCGCCGACGCGCAGCAAGGCCTCGTGGATCGTCGGGGAACTGCTGGGGGCCGCCCTTGGGGATGCGGGCTTCGATCCTGCCGCGCTCGACACCGCCCGGCTCCAGCGGGTCTACCGCTACATCGACCAGAACCTGCATCGGCAGGAGCTCTGCGTCGACGACATCATCGCCGGAACGGAAATCTCCCGGAGCGTCCTGTATCGCGAGTTCGAGCCGCACGGCGGGGTCGTCCGCTACATCCTCGACAGGCGCCTGCTGTTCCTCAGGAAGGCCCTTTCAAGGGACGGGGAGACCAGGACCGTGGCGGCCCTGGCCTTCGACCACGGGTTCAAGAGCGAAAGCCACTGCAACCGCGCGTTCAGGCAGGCCTTCGGCCTTCCGCCTCGGCAGTACCGCGTGGAGTCTGCCCGTCAACGGGCGGCGAACGACGACGTGTCGAGCGCGCGGGAGGCGATAAACTCCATGATCAGCACGCTCTATTGAGCATGGCAGCGGCCCGGAGGATTGCAGCGGCCGGATCCCCGTGCCCATAATCGCCACACTCCGGTTGTGGCCGAACATTGGTGAGGCGAGCCCGCGGCAGGCACCGCGGCACTCCTCGGAGTCTAAATCGCGCAAGCGAACGAGGCGTCGTTCCCCGGGAGAACGGCGCCTCGTACTTCTTCGGGGTCAGCGCGCGGACGGCGCGGACGGCTCATCCACGACGTCGAAGCTGACGCTCAGGGCAGCCTTCACGAGGGCGTCGTGCTCGTCCCGCAAGGCCTTGTCGCCCCAGTTGCGGTAGCAGCCGCTTCCCCAGTCGGACCAGACGCGGTCGGGCCTGATGCCGTTCTCGATGCTCTCGGCTGCCCCGAGGAGCTGGTACGGATCCGGACCCGTGTACTTGTCCTCGTACTCGGGATCGTCCTCATACCTGGGGCTGATCTTGGCGTGCCTCTCCACGAAGTCGCGGAGGGCCTTGGCGAGTTCCAGCGGCTTCAGGTCCTGCGGCTTCATGGGGCGGTCTCCGGTTCTTCGGCCAGTCAGAGCATGATGCGAGGGGATGATGCAACACGCCAAGACGGACTGCCGCCTCAGCCTTTCATGACACCGTCATCTCGGCCATCTGCCTATCGCACATGTCGCCCTCCGGCTCTCTGGCGTCCACGCGCGGTGGCACCCGCGTTCATGGTCCTAGGCTTGCAGCAGGCTCCAGCCTCTGCTTGCACTCGGCCCGCTCCTGCCAGAGGGAAGATGTAATCTTCGCCGCCAGGATCAGTTCGTCTCGAATCCTCGCCGTGTTCCGTGCCTCCTCCGCTTGGGCCGCCTCCACGAGGATTTCGGGATCGGCCGAAACCACCTTTCTAGCCTCCGCGATGACAGCCGAGGTGATCCGGCGGGCGAGGTACGGGTCGATCGGGCGCCGCGTGCCTTCCTCGGACATCCTGAGGGAGATTTCCGGCTTCGGCAGGGACGTAGGGGCGGACTGCGCGGGGATGGCATCGCGGAGGACGATGCGGGTCCGACCGAACAGCTTGCCAGGGACGCTGAGCGGAGGCGTCAGTCCGTCGCCGGCATTGATGTCGATGGCCTTCGCCGAGAAATCCAGCCGGACAGGACCCCACTCGGTCTCGACGACGCGGGACGGGTAGACCAGGTCGACATCGGGTGCCTTGTCGTGCGCTGCCTCGAACTCGCGGCGCTCGGACTCCTCGCTGGCGAGGGCGACGATGAGTGATCCGCCGTTGCGGCGCAGGAACCGCATCGAGACCGAGGCTTCGTCGTCGGACGGCGGGTCGAACTCGATCCCGGCCACTGCCTTGCGGCATACGTCCAGGAAGGCATCGTACTGCTCGTCCGTAGCGTACAGATGGTCCTCGGCCCGCATGATCGCGGCCTGAAGGGGTTCCCCGTCCTGGGAGATGACCGCGTGGGCGAGAACCCTACGGCCATGCATCATGAGCCTGTCCGCATCGAGACCCGTCGTCAGGACGATGTCCCCCTCCTCGTCGACGTGGCCCAGGAGACTGCCGTAGACGGTTTCGATCTCGATCTCGCCCGGCAGGGCCTCTTCCTTTTCGTACATGATCGCTCCTCAAGCAGAGTTCGCATCCGGTGTTTACGGGGACGGCACGGGAGCCTTCATCTCCAGCCTCTGCCTGTATTCGTCCCGTATCTCGAACAGGTTGTCCCGCACCTTGTCGACGTTCTCCAGCTTCTCCCGAAGGTTCGCCGTAGCCTGGGCGCGCTTGCGCCTCGCGGCGTCCTCGAGGGCGGCGGGGTTCCTGTCGAGCAAGGCCTGGGCACCCTCGGCGACCTCCCTGCGAAGGTCATCGGCCAGCTCCTGGTCCCTGATCTCCCGGCCTTCCTTCCCGTCGAGCACCTTGAAATGGAACAATGCGCGTGGCCCGGTCACGGCATCCATGTCGATCCGTCCGTCGCGGAGTGGCATGGTCGCCCAAATGGCGAGCTTCTGGTGCCCAAGCAGTGTGCGGGGGCCTTTGAGGAACGGCGTGAGCGCATCTCCCGCGTAGGCATGCACCTTGTTCTCTCCGAACTCGATCCGGACCGGGCCGAGCTTCGTCCTCGCCCAGTAGAATGGCTGATCGTAGTTGATGTCAGGATCCCGGCGGTATGCCTCATGGAACTCGGCATCGAGGTTCTGCTCGTATTCGAAATTGCGGATGATCGCACCCTCTGCGGTGCGGAGCTTCCGGACGAGGTCGGTTTCCGGATCGACCGGGGACGGGATGAACCCCTCCCTCGGCGTCGGGACCGCTTCCCGGTCGAGTGCCTCCATGAGGGACCTGATGAAACGGTCGCAGACATCGCTCGGGGCGGGCATGCGCGTCTCGACGTCGATGAGCCCGGCGTTGTGCTTCAGGACGTTGGGGCCATCGGGGAAGACATAGCCGTGGGCGAGATACCTCCGCCCCTCGATTTCGATGCGGTCCGGGTCCAGGCCCGTCGTCAGCACCAGGCAATCCCTGTCGTCCCGGTGAAGGAGCAGGGGGCCGTAGGAGGTCTCGATCTCGGTCTCGCCCGGCAGGGCTGTCTCTGTCTGGAACATGTGGCGTCTCCGGCGGCGACAGAATACCGATAGCCGCGCGGTTCGCCAGCAACAACTTGGGGGAGGTGGCTAGGCCTTCGACTCCAGGAGGCGGAGGTTGTTCCTGATGGTCGGGTTCCCCGGAGCGAGGTCGATGGCCTTCAGGAAGTGCTCGAGCGCCATCCGCCTGTTGCCCCGCAGCATCATGCTGTAGCCGAGGTTGTTGTGGTACTGGGCGGTGTTGCCGATCACCCCGGCCGCCTGCGCGTAGGCCCGGTCGGAGAGGTCGAAGCGTCCGAGGCGGTCGTAGGAGGCCGTCAGGCCTAGCCAGGCGTCGCCGTTCCTCGGCGCCACCTGCACTGCGCGCTCGTAGTAGCGGGCCGCCTCGCCGTACTTCCCTTGGGAGAGGCTGCGCTTGGCGGTCGCGAGCACCTTGGAGTCCGGCACCGGGGGCACGCTGGCGGGAAGCTCGTTGGCGGAGAGGATGCCCGAGAGGCCGGGGGCGGCGCCGCCCGTGGTCTTGCAGCCCGAGAGCGCCAGCGCCGCCATGAGCACGAGGCAGACGGTCGAAGCTCTTCCGGATTTCAGCATTGCAAGGTCCCCGCGCGGGCTAAAAGTCGCCCTTCCGCTTCGATCTAATCCTTATGGAGGGGCAGGTCAACAGGATTCAATTGCAGTTCACGCACAAGTGCGGCCCGATGAATCTTTACAGCTCCCCTCGGATGGACCACGCTCGACTCTCGAATTCTTGCTGTAGCGCCTGGCCAGAGAGACCATGAACCAACTCCCGACCATCCAGCGGCACGCCTCACCGGGACGACCCGGCGCCGGAACCCGCGCACTCCGCTACGCCGTCGCCGCAATGGTGCTGGTGACCTCCAACCCGCTGCTCGCCCAGACCCTTCCCGAGAAGGAAAAGGACAAGGAGCAGTTCATCGAGGTCGGAAGCGACGGCTCGCCCAACAAGGTCAACCTCGCCAAGGGCCAGTTCGTCACCGCCAAGACGGGCGTGGACATCGTCAAGGTCATCGTCGGCAATCCCGAGATCGCATCGACGGTCCCCCTGTCCGAGAAGACGTTCTACATCCTCGCCAAGGGCAACGGTCGCACCAACGCGGCCGTCCTCGGCGCCGAGGACAAGCTCATCGGTACCTTCAACATCGAGGTCGGGGCGGACGTGCCCGACATCATGCAGACCCTCCAGCAGTCGGTCCCGCAGGCCAACGCCAAGGTGGACACCGTCAACGGGCGCCTGCGCGTCGACGGCACGGTCCAGGACGCCATGTCCCTGCGCAAGGCGCTCGAGGTGGTCGGGCAGCACAGCGATGGCCAGCCCCCGATCAACAACCTCAAGGTCACGGGCAGCCAGCAGGTGATGCTCGAGGTCCGGCTCGTCGAGGCGACCCGCGATGCCGGACGCGAGCTCGGCATCTCGATGAACGGGAGGGGCAACGGGCTCAGCTTCGGCCAGACCCTGACTCCCCTAAGCCAGCCTTTCGGGGCGGCCCTCGCCAACGTCCTCAGGGGCGGCGTCAATGTCGACGTCCTCGTGCAGGCGCTCGAGGAGAAGGGACTGGCCCGCCGCCTCGCGGAGCCGAACCTCATCGCTCTCTCGGGAGAGAGGGCCAGCTTCCTTGCGGGCGGCGAGGTGCCGATCCCGGTCGCCGAGAGCGACGGCAAGGTCACGGTCCAGTTCAAGGAATACGGCGTCCGGCTGAACTTCACCCCGGTCGTCCTCGACAACGGCCTGATCAACCTCAAGCTCGAACCCGAGGTCAGCCAGGTCGACGACTCCGTCAGGGTGACCACCGGGGCCGTCTCGATCCCGTCCTTCATCACCCGCCGCGCCAGCACCACCATCGAGGTGAGGGACGGCCAGAGCTTTGCCATGGCGGGCCTGCTCCAGAGCACCCACACCAAGGTGCAGGACCAGATCCCGGTGCTCGGCGAGTTGCCCATCATCGGGGCGTTGGCCAGGTCGTCCAACTTCCAGAAGCAGGAAACGGACCTCGTCATCATCGTCACGCCTCACCTGGTCAAGCCGGCCGCCCCGGGACAGCGCCTGCGCACGCCTTTCGACCTCCGCAGGCCGAGCAACGACAAGGACTTCTTCCTGAACGGCAAGCTCGAGGTCGAGAACAAGCAGGAACGCGCCCAGCCTGCCCCGGTCGTCAGGGCAAGCGTGAACCCGCAGCAGCAGGTCGCGCCCGGGATCGTGCCCCAGGTCGCACCCCCGATCGAGGGACCCTACGGACACATCGTCGAAATGCCACGGAGAAAGCGCAATGTCACAAGGAAAGAAGCCCGCAAGTAACCGCCTGCTGGTCATGGCGTGCCTCGTGCCCATGGCGGGCCTCGGGGCGTGCTCGGAGCACTACGCTGCCGAGAGCGACACGATCACGCCGGACTTCGGGGCGACCCAGAGGTGGAACAAGTCCGTCCACGTCATCAACCCGAACCCGTCCTACTCGCAGAACACGCAGATCCTGAGCGACGGGCGACGCATCCACAGGGTCGTCAACCAGTACTCGACGGGCCTCGCCGTGCCGACCGGCGGCTCCGGGGTTGGTTCCGCCGAATCCTCGGAAGAGGGCGGCGAAGAGGGCAAGAAGGAAGGCAAGAAGGAAGGCAAGGAGTAGCACGCCATGCGGTATGTCGCCTGCACCCGCTGCGGCTACCTCCACGATCCCGCGCGCGTGTGTCCGACACCCGTCAATGACGTTCGGCGCTTCAGGTGCGCCCGCGTCTGAAGCGCCCGTACGGGAAGCGCCGCCGCAGGTTTCGGCAATGGACCTGAGCCGTATCCTTACGTGATGGATGTCCGGTCCCCGGAAGTTGAACCGGAATCCTCACGGATGCGGCTTCCGGGGCAGGATTTCCAACAATTATTTGCAGTCAAGTTCTATATTTGTTCTCGCTTTTTGTCTCCTGATCGGCTATGTACGCCGCACATCGGAGACACACCATGACTGCTGACAAGAAGAAGGCCATCGAGACGGCCGTTGCCCAGATCGAGCGCACGTTCGGCAAGGGTGCCATCATGCGCCTCGGCGGCGACCAGGTGGTCGAGGTCGAGGCCATCTCGACGGGTTCCCTCGGCCTGGACATCGCCCTCGGCGTCGGCGGGCTGCCCAAGGGACGCATCGTGGAGGTGTACGGACCGGAATCCTCCGGCAAGACGACGCTCGCCCTCCAGACCATCGCCGAGGCCCAGAAGTCCGGCGGCGTCTGCGGCTTCATCGATGCCGAGCATGCCCTGGACCCCGTCTACGCCCGCAAGCTCGGCGTGAACCTCGACGACCTCCTGATCTCCCAGCCCGACAACGGCGAACAGGCCCTCGAGATCGCCGACACCCTGATCCGCTCGGGTTCCGTCGACGTGCTGGTCGTCGACTCCGTGGCCGCGCTGACGCCCAAGGCCGAGATCGAGGGTGAGATGGGCGAGAGCCGCCCGGGCCTCCAGGCCCGCCTCATGAGCCAGGCGCTCCGGAAGCTCACGGCATCCATCAGCCGCACCAACACCATGGTGATCTTCATCAACCAGATCCGCATGAAGATCGGCGTCATGTACGGTTCGCCCGAGACGACCACGGGCGGCAACGCCCTGAAGTTCTACGCCTCCGTGCGCCTCGACATCCGCCGCACGTCCACCCTGAAGGACCGCGACGAGCCGATCGGCAACCAAGTGCGCGTGAAGGTGGTCAAGAACAAGGTGGCTCCGCCCTTCAAGCAGGTCGAGTTCGACATCATGTTCGGCGAAGGCATCTCCAAGACGGGCGAGCTGATCGACCTCGGCGTGAAGGCGAACGTGGTGGAGAAGTCGGGGGCCTGGTTCTCGTACAACAGCCAGCGCCTCGGTCAGGGGCGTGAGAACTCCAAGACGTTCCTGAAGGAGAACCCCGCCATCGCCGACGAGATCGAGGGCAGGATCCGCCAGAACGCCGGGCTGCTCGCGGCCGAGCTTCAGGGCGGCGGAGCCAACGACGACGCGGTCGGGGCCATCGAGGCCGCCGAGTAACCTGTCCGCCTCAAGAGGACGGGCCGGGATGCCGAAGGGCGTCCCGGCCTTTTTCGTTTCTGGCGGACGTGCCACCTTCGTCCCACGGAGGACGGGGCATGGACACGGACGACGAAGCGCTCCGCGGGAGGATCGCCGACGCGAAGAGGTTCTTCCCCGACGTCGCATCGTTGGGAGGGGAAACAGAATTCACGACAGAGGACATCGAGCGTGCCATCGATCTCGCGCTTCCCGACCGGCAGGCGGCCTTCTGGGGGAACTGCGCCCGCTTCGCCGTGGCCCTGAACGATGCCGTCGGCGGACCGGGACACTATGTCTGCGCGAGCGCCCCTGAGTTCGGCGCGAACCACGTCGCGGTCGTCCTCGGAGGACGCATGTTCGACGGCTCGGGGTTCCTGTCGGTCGAGGACATGGTCGAGCGGTACATCGAGGTCGAGAGGGATCTGGAACCGGGGGACGGCGATGCTGCGCCGACGTTCGAGGAGTGGGCGAGGCTGCGGCTCTGCGAGTTCGTCGCCGTCTGCGACCCCGAGGGACGGGAAGTCAGGCTGTGGGGCGACACGGGGGACATGCCGTACGCCTTCGACGTCGCCCAGATGACGGACGCACTCCGGAGCGCCCTCGCCGGGTCATCGTTGCCGCTGGTTCCCTGACTGCGGCGGAAAGTGCCTCCGACGTGATCCGTCCCCGCTTGCCAAAGCCCCCGTATTCAGGATTCATTCATGGGGACAGCACGCGACAAGGACTCGCAATGAAGCCGATCCTGACCCTGACGATGAATCCCTGCATCGACGCGTCGAGCGACGCGGACAGGATCCAGCCGATCCACAAGATAAGGACCAGCAAGGAGAGCTTCCAGGCTGGTGGGGGCGGCATCAACGCGGCGCGCGTCATCAACACGCTCGGGGGCAGGTCGCTGGCGGTCTACCTGTCCGGCGGCACCACGGGCGGCGTGCTGAACGGCCTCGTGGAAGCATGCGAGATCGCGTCGCGCCACGTCACGATCGCCGAGGACACCAGGATCAGCCACACCGTCTACGAGCGCTCGTCCGGCCTCGAGTTCCGTTTCGTGCCGCAGGGACCGGGCGTGACCGAGGCCGAGTGGAGGGAATGCCTCCGCGCCGTCGAGGGGACGGACTTCGACTACGTCATCGCGAGCGGCAGCCTTCCCCAAGGCGTGCCCGACGACTTCTACTCCATGGTCGGCGACATTGCCGCGAGAAAGGGCGCGAGGCTCGTGCTCGACACCTCGGGCGCGCCCCTCAAGGCGACGCTGGCGAAGGGCGGCGTTTACCTGACGAAGCCCAGCCACGGCGAGTTCCGGGACTACCTCGGGCGCGACGTATCCGACGAGGCGTCCCTCATGGCGGCGGCAGTCGAGGTCGTCCGCTCAGGGAAGACCGAGATCCTCGTCGTCAGCATGGGGCATGAGGGCGCCGTGATGGCCACGTCGGAGGGGGCCATCCGCATGGTTCCCCCCGCCGTCGAGGCCATCAGCGCCGTCGGCGCCGGGGACAGCTTCGTTGGTGCGATGACCTTCGGACTCTCCCGCGGACTGATGCCCCGCAGGGCCTTCGAGGTCGGCATGGCCGCGGGAACGGCGGCGGTCACGACCCCGGGCAACGAGCTGTGCCGCAAGGCCGACGTGGAGTCCCTCCTGAGGAGGATTCACCTGGAACGCCAGCACCAGGGCGCGGCCGTCTTGCGGGAACTCGTCCTCGGAAGCACGGCCAGCGCCGCTTGATTGCGGGAACCATCCAGGTCATAACTGGCCATCGACTTAGTTGAGGATGTCCATGTTCACCCTCCGCCTTGCAGCACGAATGCGCGGGCCCGACCAGCAGGATACTGGCCGGAGGGGTTAGAGCGCGCCTAGTCGCCCACGTTCACGCGTCGGACCCGAGCCCTCCCGCTGCTGCCGGAGGGCTTTTTCGTGGCCGGGATGCCGACGCACCAACGTGAACGCGAGCATGGAGGCTCACATGACCAACGTCCTGATTACGTCCGCACTCCCTTACATCAACGGGATCAAGCATCTCGGAAACCTCGCGGGTTCGCTCCTGCCGGCCGACATCCACGCCCGCTACCGCCGTCAGGTCGGGGACGAAGTCCTCTTCATCTGTGCGACCGACGAGCACGGCACCCCGGCGGAGCTCGGCGCGGCCGAGGCGGGGGAGGGCATCCGCGAGTTCTGCGACAGGAACCATGCCGTCCAAGCGGACATCTACCGCAGGCTCGACCTGTCGTTCGACCACTTCGGTCGCTCGTCGTCACCGCAGAACCATGCGTTGACCCAGCACTTCTTCCGCAAGCTGGAGGAGAGTGGATTCATCGAGGAACGCACCCTTCACCAGATCTACTCGGCGACCGACGGTCGCTTCCTGCCGGACCGTTACGTGGTCGGCACCTGCCCTCACTGCGGGTCCGGCCGGGCGCGGGGCGACCAGTGCGAGAGCTGCACGAAGACCCTGGACCCGACCGACCTCGTCGATCCGCGCTCCGCGATCTCGGGAAGCGCGGACCTCGAGATCAGGCCGACCCGTCACCTGTTCCTCCGGCAGACGGCGCTCGTGGAGGAACTCGAGGCGTGGATCGCCACCCGTTCGGACTGGCCGCACCTCGTCACCTCCATCGCGCGCAAGTGGCTCGACGAGGGCATCCAGGACAGATGCATCACCCGCGACCTGGAGTGGGGAGTGCCCGTGCCGAAGCCCGGCTACGAAGGCAAGGTGTTCTATGTCTGGTTCGACGCTCCCATCGCGTACATCGCGGCGACGCAGGAATGGGCGGACATCGATCCGACGACCAGGGACTGGCGGACGTGGTGGTGGGAGGCGGACGGCGTCGAGTACCTCCAGTTCCTCGGCAAGGACAACATCCCCTTCCATGTCGTCAGCTTCCCCTGCACGGTGATCGGGTCCGGCGAACCCTGGAAGCGCGTCGACGTGATCAAGGGCGTGAACTGGCTCACCTTCGAGGGCGGCAAGTTCTCGACGAGCGAGAGGCGCGGGGTCTTCCTCGACCATGCGCTCGACCTCCTGCCCGCCGACTACTGGCGCTGGTGGCTGGCTTCCAACGCCCCGGAGAGCGACGACACCGACTTCACCTTCGAACGGTTCGCTCAAGACGTGAACAGTGACCTTGCCGACAACTTCGGAAACTTCGTGAACCGGACGCTCTCCTTCCTCGGTTCCCGCTTCGACGGGATCGTGCCTTCCGGCGGGGAGTACTCCGAGCCGGAGCGGAAACTGGCGGAGAGTATCGAGAGCCATCTGGCCACACTCAGGAAACACCATAACGACTGCTCGTTCCGCAAGGCAGCCGCGGAGGTGAGGGCGATCTGGAAACTGGCGAACGTGTACCTCGTCGAGCAGGCGCCCTGGGCCTCCCTGAAGAACGATCGGGAGCGGTGCGAGGCCTCCCTCAGGGCCGCAGTCAACCTGATCGGAGTCTGCGCTGTTGCGGCCTGGCCGTTCATCCCTGCGGCGGCCGAGCGCGTCCTTCGTGCGATCGGGTTCAAGGATGCCGTGCCGCTGCTTCCGGAAACGGGGGAGGATGCCTTGCGCCTGGTCGGGGGTGGGCATTCCGTAGGAGTGCCGCCCCTGCTGTTTCAGAAGCTCTCGCCCGAATGGACGGAGGAGCAACGTGAAAGGTTCGGCGGCGGTCCAGTCTGATCGACGGCGCCCTGATGGGACAATTATATTTCCTTTTCCCGATCATTTTCTTAGTGATCGTTTCCCGGTGTTCCTGTAAGAGCCCCCTCGGACGATCTGGAAGCGCATAAGACCACAAGAAGGGCATGCCTCCTTACCTTGACGACTATCAATAGGGGAGCGAGCCGGAAGAGGCCGCTCGGGGGATGAATGCTATGAAATTCTTTTCGGCGACGGGCATCGTCGCGAAGATCATGTTGGCCACGGGATCCGTTGCCTTTGTTGCCGTTCTCGTCGCGATGCTCGGCATAGCCTCACTGCGGTGGCAGAGCCAGGCGTCGGAGGGGATGGAGACCGCCTCGCGGGGCGCCATGGAGGCCGCGAAGGTCATGATCCATGCCACGTCGCTGAACGCGGCGGAGTTCCAGTTGTCCGGCGATCCGACTGAACGGACGGTCAATTCGGTCAGGGAGCGGGTGACGGAACACCTCGCGGAACTGAAGAAGCACTTCCAGACCTTCAGAGAGCTCGTAGGTCCCGCTGATGCGGCCTCCGCAGACCAGTTGGCAGGCTTGGTCCACGACTACGAGAGGGAACTCGAGGTCACCTTGAGGGCTGCGGATGACGCTGCGGGCGACGGGACCGTCGAATCCGTAGCCCGCCTGCGACGGGAGGCGGAGATCAGCCACGAGGTGATAGGAAGGCTGATGCTCGTCGCGAAGTCGTTCACGCGGAGCGGGGAGGCCCGCATAAGCGCCGCCGCCAGGTCGGTCGCATCCATGTACGAGAGGGCCTATCTCGTCCTTGCGGTCACCTCCGCCATAGGCATCGCCGCAGGCATTGGGTTCGGTTACTACGTGGCGTTCCGAGGTATCGTGGCGCCGATCAGGTCGGTGGTCGACGTGCTCGAGCGACTGGCCGACGGCCAACTTCCGCCGGACATCGAGGGCACCGACAGGACGGACGAGGTCGGCAGGATCGCCGCCGCCGCTGTCGTGCTGCGCGACAAGTGCATGACGCTCAGGCGCATTCAGGAAGGCGGGGCGGCAGGGCAGGCCTAGCCGCCGGGCCGGCCTGTCCTTCCGCCTTGCTTGGCCGGGGCGGAACATGGGGCATACAACCTCGTGGGGTGCCTCATGGCCGTAAATCTCGAACGCTGGATGATCCCTTATCTCACAGGGAAGTGCTTCGACTACGCGCTGGCGCTGGCCGACACGATCCCGGACCCCGTCTTCGTCGCCGTCGGACCCCCCGAGCGGCCCGATCACGTCGGGCTGAAGGTAGGGGACAGGTACGTGGACGTGCGCGGCATCCTTTCGGCGGATGAATTCCTCAACCTGGACCCGAAGAGGCAGGGACATCCGTCATCGAGCCTCCCCCCCGGAGGAGATCGACGCCCTCATCACGGTTGTCGACCGCTCGGTGGTGGAACTCCATGCGGGTCTCGCCATGATGGATGCCGACGGCGAGCCGATTCCTTACGAGGACAGCGAGGACTTCTGCCAGGCAGCGGAGGATGTCGCGATGGCGCTTGCGGGAGGGTGGCTCGACGAGCTTGAGGGGATGGTCGCGAAAGGGCCGTGACGGGCGACGCCCTGGTGACCACGCCCGCCAAGGAGAAGGCCGCCGGGGCGAATGACGACAGGGACTCCTTCTCCCTGGTGCCCGATCACCGTCGAATCCTCCGTTGCAATCTCCTCCCTCCGGCCGTCAACATGGTCTCGGGAGGATCGGGACAGTGGGATCAGGGACTCAATCTTTCGCCGGACCCACGGATCCGCAAGCCGGCAGGACGCGTGAGCTGGTCCTGCGCACCCTGGACTTCGTCGCCCCGCCCATGCAGGAGGAGGACAGGCGCGACTTCCAGGCAACGCTCGTCATCACCTGGCTTGCGTGGCCTGCCCTCGCGTCCGTCGTGGTCACGTCCATGTGGCTGCTCGGCATTGAGTTGGACACGCCGAGTTTGTCCGTGGGGCTGGCCGGCGCCTGCATCGTTCCGGTCATGGTGATCTTCAGCACGATCCGCTTCGACCCCATCCTCAGCTCCCTGAGCGGCGCCTTCGCCTTCTTCGCGACGACCGGACCCCTCGTGGTGATGTTCACCTACGTCCTGACGGCCTCCGGCGCCGCGTTCCCGCTCTTCGACCCGTGGCTGTCCCATGCCGACCGCCTCCTCGGGTTCGACTGGAAGGGGACGCTCGCATGGGCGGACTCTGTCGCCCGAGACTGGCCAGCCGTGGAGACGGTCGCGAAGACGGCCTACGACTCGCTCCTGTGGCAGGTTTCGGGCGTAATCCTGGCGCTCTCCCTTTCGGGACAGTACGGGCGGTTGCAGCGTTTCGTGATCTCGTACATGGTCTCGGTTGTCGCTGCGGCCACAATATGCGGGTTCATCCCGGCCGTGGGGGCTTACGAGTACTACGGCATCACGCCGGACATGCATCCGCACCTCCGTCTCACGGTGATGAACGTCCACCTTCCCGACTACCTGTCGCTCCGGGCGGGAACCTTCGAGACGTTCTCCCTCACGAAGGCGAACGGGATCATCACCTTCCCGAGCTTCCATTCATCCCTCGCCGTCATATTCGCATGGGCGGTCTGGAGGACTCCGTTCATCAGGTGGCCCGGCCTCGCGCTCAACGTGGCCATGCTGGCGGCCACTCCGCTTTACGGGAGCCATTTCCTCTCCGACGTGATCGCAGGCGCAGCCATCGCCCCGCTCGCGATCCTGGCATCGGGCAGGCTGAGGGAACGCTCCCGCAGATGGATCGGGCCGATCCTCGGCATGCCCCCGGCGAAGGGAATGTCGGCATGAGTGGCGGCACCATCATGTCACGTCTGCGGGAAAGCCTTCGCCACCTGAGCGATGACCCCGGCGAGGCGGCCCGCCGGGACTACGTCGGAGGTCTCGTCGCGCTCTGGCTTCCCGCGCCCTTCATCATCGGCTTCAATGCCGTGGCGTTCGGGGGCGCAGGCATCAGCTACGGGGTGGCCGGGGAAGCGGCCATCACGTTCCCGATGTACTTCCTCCCCATCGCCCTCATGTACACCTTCCATCGGTTCAACCCGCTGGTGAGCGCTTCCGCGCACTCCCTGGCGTACCTCATGTTCATGTCGGGATTGCTCTACGCCTACACCTACGCCACGACCGCCCTGGGTGCCGGGATTCCGCTGCGGGACGGACTGCTGCACCGCGCCGACGCTCTGATGGGGTTCGACTGGCTGGCCTGGCTTGAAACCGCAAACCGCCTCGCGGGGGAGATGCCTTTGCTCTCCTCCGCCGCCGCATGGGCCTATGGGTCCATGGCCGCACAGGTGTTCGTCGTGACGGTCGCATTGGTCGCGACGCGCTCCCATGCGAGGATCCAGACCCTATGGCTGGCCTACGTGCTGAGCCTCGTCGCCGTCGGGGCCATCGCGGGTGCCTTCCCCGCCGTCGGGACCTACGAGTTCTACGGAGTGGTCGATTCACTCCACCCCAACCTCGACCTCGTCGTGAGAAGCCACCACGTCGAACACTACACGGCGTTGCGTGGCGGGGGGTTCCAGACATTCATGCCGGATGAGGCACTCGGAATCATCACCTTCCCGAGTTTCCATTCAACCAGCGCGGTACTGTTCACGTGGGCATTCTGGAGCATGAGTCTCCTGAGGTGGCCTGCCGTCGCCGTCAACGCGCTCATGCTCATCGCCACGCCCTTCCACGGCAGCCACTTCCTTTCGGACGTGATCGCCGGGGCCGTCGTTGGCGTTCTGTCGATCTGGGTTGCCCATGCGATGCGGAGATCCGTCGTGAGCGGCGTGAGCGCCTTGATGCATCGCATGGGCAAGTGGGAGATGCAGGCATGAGCACTACATCGACTGAGCGTTTCGGGGTGCTTGTGGTCGGTGGGTCAGGCGTGTTCGGCAGCAGGCTGTGCGAACGTCTCGCCCGTCACGAAGGAAGGTTCCGTGTTGTCGTCGGGGGACGTGATGAGAGCAAGGCGGAGCATGCCCGCAGGACGGTCAGGGACATCGATCCTCTTTCGGACGGCGGCTTCCTGAAGTTCGACAGGAACCGACCTGACATCCACGCGGTCAGGGAATGCGGCATCTCCCTCGTCGCGGATGCCGCCGGGCCGTTTCAGGGGTCGTCGTACGTCCTGCCGAGCGCCTGCATCTCCCGGGGCATCCACTACGTCGACCTCGCTGACGGACGCAACTTCGTGTCCGACATCGTCGGCCTCGACGAGGCTGCACGCGAGGCAGGGGTTGCCGTCCTGTCGGGAGCCAGCTCGACCCCTGCGCTTACGGCGGCGGCCGTCGACAGCCTGACCTCCGGCTGGAGGGCCATATCCCGCATCGAGACCGCGATCTCGCCCGGCAACCGCGCACCACGAGGGCTGTCCGTCGTCGAGGCGATCCTCTCCGAGGCGGGCGGGAGCACGTCGGTCTTCGAGGACGGCAGGTGGGCGCAGGGCACGCCCTTCTCGTCCTGGGTTCGCAAGACCATCCCGGGCCTGGGTACGCGTAGCGTGTCCCTGTGCCCGACGCCGGACCTGGACGTGATGGCCGAAAGGTACCGTCCCCTGGCAGGAGCCGTGTTCAGGGCCGGAATGGAGCTGGGCGTCCTCAACCTCGGACTCAGGATGCTTGCGCGTGCCCGCTCGATGGGATTGATCCGCGACCTCGTTCCCCTTGCGCGTCCGCTGAGGTGGGCGGCCGACCGTCTGACAGGGCTCGGCACGGACCGCGGCGCGATGCATGTCGAGGTCTCCGGGACGGATCGGGAGGGCAGGTCCGTATTGGCCTCGTGGAGCCTCGTGGCCGAGGCGAACGATGGGCCGACCATCCCGGTGCTCGCTGCCTCTGCCATCATCGTCGGGATCGCGGAGGGCAGGATCGGGTTCAGGGGAGCAGCCCCCGCCGTCGGCATCGTCGACCTCGAGGACATCCTGCGGGAGGGCGGGGGACTGGCCCTGAACCCGTGGTCGTCATGGATCGATATGGGAAAGCCCCCGTTCGAGCGCGCACTCGGGAGCCGGATGTCAGTCCTTCCGGCGACCACCCGCCGCCTGCACTCCGCGGAAGGCATCCTCGTGATGGATGGCGAGGCGACCATCGACCCGGCCGGGAATGCTCTCGGAAGGCTGGTGTCCCGCGTGTTCGGCTTCCCCTCGTCGGCGGGCACGGTTCCCTGCCGGGTGTTGCTCGAGCGGACCCCGCAGGGGGAGAGATGGGTCCGGTTCTTCGGCAGGCAGCGGATGGTCTCCCTCATGCGCCACGCAGGCGACGGGATGGTCGACGAGACCTTCGCGATGGTCACCACCCGGCTCCGCATCGACACGGACGCTCAGGGGCTGTCGCTCGTGCCCGTCTCCGCACGGGCCTGGGGCCTGCCCCTTCCCGGGTTCATGCTTCCGAAGGTGACGGCCCGAGAGTGGGAAGCAGGGGACGGGGTCCACGCGTTCATGATCGAGGTAGGCCTTCCCGTGATCGGTCGCCTCGTGAGGTACGAGGGCACGCTCCAGGTCAGTTGAAGGCGGGGGAGGGCTCATCGGCCAGGTGTACACGGAGGACGTAGCTGTCCACGACGCGCGAGGCCTGCCGCCGTCCCGCCTCCAGGTTGGCCGAGATCAAGCGCCAATGCTGGTCGGACGGGCACGTGGCGCGGAGGAACTCGAGGAAGTCCCCGGCGGTCTCGAACGTCCTGATCCTGGGGATGAGCCGGTCCCCCAGCGAGAGCGACGTCGTGTCCTCGAGGTAGGTCTCGTCGAAATAACCGGACACGTCGAACCCGCGGCCGTCGGGAGAGCGGACCCAGGCATGGACGGCATGCGGGAGCTCCTGATCGGTCATCAGCGGCACGTCCACCACGAGGGCCGAGATGGGCCACCGGAGGGCGTCGTGCAGGGCGAGAGCCATCGCGTAGCTTTCCCGCTGCCTGTAATGGGTCTCGATGTCAGGGCAACGCCCGTCGTCCATGGCACGACTCCCCGTTTCGCCAAGCCCACATGACACAATGTCGGGAGCCAGCGGAGGGTTCCGATGGAAAGGATTCGCCGGCGGAGAGAAGGCCGGAGGCCCCTGACTGAGCCGGTGATTCCATGTTGCCGGGGATTGACGGATGGGAATCCTCGTCTATTTTGGCCTGGATTGAATCCTCGGAGTGCTCATGAAGTCGATCGCCCTCGCCGCCGTCCTCGTTGCCGCGTCCCTTGCGGTGGCCCATGCCCAGGACGGGCTTCCCTCCTCAGAGGGCGCCGCGACGCCCCCTGCGCATGACGGCGTCATCCCCCGGTGCCTGATCACCCGCGACAGGGGCGACTGCACGCCGCTTTCGCTGAAGGACGCGCTGCTGACCATCGCGGACGAACAGGGACTTGCCTTCACCGGAGACGCCGCGGCAGCGAGCAAGATGGTCGCAGAGAAGGCGCTGGAGGCGGCGTGTACGGTTCCGGCATACCGCGAGCAACTCGCGGACCGCTGCCCGAAGCGGTAAGGGGTCCTATCGGCAGGGTCGAGCGGGTTGAGCCGGCGGCCGGAACCTGTCCCCATAGGGCAGGGGGAAGCCGCTGCATGGAATCCGGCGACACAAAGACCCAGGAGAAGCCGAGGCACGGCAAGCTGGTGCGGATCATGCTCTGGTCCGTGGCGGCCGCTGGCGTGTCCGGCATCCTGTTCGAGCTGGCCTCTATCCTGTCGTTCCTGTGGACCCTGAAGCAGGTCGAGGGACTCATCGGCCAGTAGTCGCCGACCTCCCACGATCAGTAGTCGCAGGTTCCCGACGTTTCGCCGCCGCTCCTGAACATCGCCTTGGGAAGGCGGGCGCACCAATCCATGTACCAGACGTCCGTGGCTCCGACCTCGTACTCCTGCACGCGCCACGTGCCGCCCACGCGGCGGAGGACCGCCTCGGTGTGCACCCCGTCGTTGATCTCCCGCTTGCCCACAGGCGTCTTGCTGACGTCAATCTCGACGCCGCCGGGACGCTGGGGCGTAACCCGCACGAAGGCCCAGTCCCCGCTCACCTTCAGGTCGTCGACCTTGAACTCGATGGGGGCGTTCAGCTTCCGCTCGACGCCGGGGCGCAGCGCATCGAGGATGTCCTTGCGCAGGGGCGAGCCCTTCTGCGGTGACTGGATGGCCTGGGCACTTGCGCCGGTTGCGAGGACAACGAGGGATGAGGTCACGAGTACAACGTGGCGAAAGTTCATTGGGAAGGCTCCGCAATTCGTCGGATATGCGGCTCCGGCCGCGAGATGGAAGGTGACAGCATTGTGGCAAAGGTGTAATCCAGCTTTGCAAAATCAACAAGGTGAATCCATGTCGCCGAAGCTTCTCGGTTGCCTGCTGCCAAGGATTCTGTCCGTGGCAGTCCCGGCCATCGCCTGTGCGGTCCTCGCGGGTCCGGTCGCGGCCCTGACCATCCCGGGCGAGTGCCTGCTGAAGGTCGGCGGCAGGACGTACATCGACGGTGCCTGCGAGATCGACATGGAGAAGGGCGGGTCCTTCATGATGTCCGGTCCGGGCAAGCGCCCGGTCTTCGTGATGGTCAACATCCACGAGGACGAGGGCAACGTCACCGCAAACTGGAACGGGCCCCAGAGGGAAATCCACGCCCATGGGCAGCTCGGCACCGTCGCCAGGAGCGGCGGATGCTGGACCAACAAGGATGCCCGCATCTGCGCCTGGAAGAAGGGCACCCGTCCGAGCGGCATGCGCTGATCCGCTCCCTGTCGACCTGCCGCAAGCACCATGGAGACAACCTTGAAGCTGACGACCGCCGCACTCGCCGCCTCTTTCATCGTCCTCGCCGCCGCCCCGTCGCAGGCCGCCACCGCTTGGTTCCTCGAGGGCAAGTGCAAGGAGAGCTACTCGAAGCGAGGCGCCCCGACCGACGATCTCACGCAGGAGGACGGCGACCCGATCTCCTGCAAGATGCTCTCGGTCATGGCCCTGAAGAACGGCCGCAAGCTGGTGCAGTTCGTGACCGGGACGGGGGTGCTCGGGTTCTCCGGCCCGGAGTTCGATACGACAACGAACAAGAAGATGCTGATCGTCCCTATCGACCGCATCATCCCGGTCCGCGACCTCGGCACCGATCCGTCGGAGATCATGCGCCGGAGCTCGCAGGGGGAGGGAGTGCTCGACGGGGCAGAGGGATTCTGCATGTTCTCGACGAAGAGGATCGAGACATCGAAGCAGATGACATGCGTGACGAAGCACGAGCGGGGCAACAGGAAGGTCGTCTACAAGGTGCAGATGGACATCCGCAAGGCCGAGAAGAAGACGGACTTCCCCGACCTATGAAGGACTCGCCGCCAGCCCAAACCACTGGAACCTCAACGGAAGGAACACCCATGAAGGCCATCATCCTCGCAGCCGCTGCCGTCCTCGCCGGAGCCACGGGAGCGCAGGCGCTCGACTGCCCGCAGTTCATCCGGATGCACGGCATGGCGAGCCGCGCCCAGTTCCAGTGCGGATTCAACCAGTACAACGAGGCGGTCATCGACCAGGCGCGCACGTGCGCCCGCCAGATCGGCGAGGGCAAGCTCAAGAGCAACCTGATGGCCGGCATGAAGCAGTTCGACGCCAGCGAGAAGAAGATCGGTCATCAGGCCGCCTGCCGGAAGGTCCTCAGGGACCTCCCGAACGTGGTGCGGCAGTAGGAGCCGAAACTCCATGAAAGCACACACATTCGCGCTTGCCTGCCTGGCCGCGCTCGTCTCATCGGCAGCCCACGCGGCAGGGCCGGAGGACAACTATCGGCTGACCTGCAACAGGGAACTGGGGAAAGGGGATCGCACCAGTCCGCTTGCCAGGCCGTTCATTGCGGACATCAGGTTCACGGGCAAGGAGCGCAGGGTCTACGACCGGAAGGCAGAGGACAACTCCACCTACGAAGATCTGACCATCAGCCTTGAAGGCCGGACCATGCAGGGAGGAAGGGTCTTCGGGTCGACATACGAGGCCTCGACGACCTACGACGGCACCTTCGAGGACAACCTTCGCGGTTCGGTCGAGTGGGCCTTCTCCCGCGGTCTGAAGGCCTTCACCTTGTCCAGAAACGGCAGGACTTTCGTGTGCAAGCTCGGTTGAGGAGGCACCTCGAGGGCCGATTTTTCCTTATTTTACGGCAGGGATCGCTTGTCCTCCCTGCCGTTAGCTGTTTATTAGCCATCCCATTGCAATCGTCACATCGTCTTGCCCACGGAAATGTCGTCGGGCGGAATAGCGGAGTCTCACCATGCCAGCTTCCAAGACAGCCACGAAAACCGAGAAGAAGCCGAACGCGGCACTCATGAAGCCCCTGAAGCCTTCGGCCGAGCTGGCTGCTGTGGTCGGTTCGTCTCCCCTGCCGCGCACCGAGGTGGTGAGCAAGATGTGGGAGTACATCAAGGGCAACAACCTCCAGAATCCCGAGAACAAGCGCGAGATCATGGCCGACGACAAGCTCAAGGCGGTCTTCGGCGGCAGGGACAAGGTCAGCATGTTCGAGATGAACAAGCACCTCGCTGCCCATCTCTCCTGAGAGCCGGGAACTTTCCCCGATTCCTCGACCTAATGCGCTAGAAGGCGGCCGTCCCGAGCAGGACGGCCCAGCGCAAGGTCGCTCCAGATGTCGTCACCTGTAACCGTCCTTGTGGACGGATCGAAGTTCCGCGTCCATGCGGGGACGCTTGCCGTCGAACGTTTCGTCCAGAGGTCGAGGAAGCCGGGAGGCCTCGTCGTCCCGGCACACTGGAAGCCGCTGTCGAGGAATGCGGCTCCCCGCCTCCATGAAAGGGCCGTCGCAGCCTTCCGCGAGAAGGAACGGGAGCGGGCGAGCAAGCGGCGCCTGAGCGGGCTGCCGAGCATCGCGTCCGTCCTCGCGGCGGCAGAGGCCATGTCCCTTGCGCGTGAGACGTCCCCGCCGCCCGTCGAGACCCCCATCGAGGACAAGCCGCTGTCGCAGGTGATTGCCGAGGCGAAGGCCGTCACGGGCGTGAGGGCCGTCGTCGCCAAGGTCGATGCCTTGCAGGAATACCGATACCGGGTCGTGCCCGGCCTGCGGGAGCACGACAGGGCCTTCAGGAAGGCGGAGGCCGAGGCCAATGCCCGCTTCAAGACGAAGAAGGCCCGCCAGAATGCCCTGCGGGCATGGGGCAGGCAGAACCCATCCCCGATGACGGAGAGGGTATGGAAGGATGTCAGTGAGTCCTTCGCCAGGCTCTGGGACGAGCATGATGGGCCGCCGGACGCGATGCCCGCAGCCTCACCCGCATCCGGCCACGATGCCGACCGCCTTCAGGACTGCGCGTAGGGAGACCGCACGATGGCATATGCATACACCTTCACGGATGCGGTCGAGAGGCCCATGGACCTCTACGTTCGGGTCGTCGACCGGATGATCCAGTTGGGCCACACGAAAGGCTTCCAACTCGACGGCGGTCCGTCGGGGGATCGCTCGCAATGGGTACCGGGCGGCAAGGTCTATGCCGTGATCACCCACGAGGACCGATCACGCCTCGAGAGCATGGTCCGCGACTACTGGGCCGGGGAACTCCATCCGGACGAGATCGAGCGTCAGGTCGCCTCCATCGCCGAAACGCAATGATGGCGCCCCGCCGTGGGGATTTATTTCTCTTTGGTGGTAGTCGTTAACCGACGCTTAACCATTTTGGCCGATGTTGCCACAGTCCGGCAGCGGCGGACCGGGCTTCCTCTCATGAGTCCTTTAACGGGCCTGTCATGAATCCTGCGAGTCCTTGTAAAAAAGGATTCGCAGGAAGGAACCTTGTGGACGTGTCAACAGTTGTATGAGTGTCCCTCGCGGAGATACGACATGACGATCCTCGACCCCAAGACCGGCAACCTGGTCACCATCAGCATCTCGGGCAGCCGCCCGCGCTGACCGCCTCCCACAGGGGGCGGTTCCTCATTTGAGGGGAACGTCAGCCACGCACTCGACCCCGTCCGGGGCGAAATCGATCCTCACGTCGCCGGCCAGCTCGCTCGCCAGTCCCCGCTCGATGAGGCGGGTTCCGAAGCCCCTTCTCAGGGGCGGCTCGACGGGAGGGCCTCCGCTCTCCTTCCACGAGAGCCTCAGGCGCCTTCCATGTGCGGAAGGAACTGCGGACCAGGTAATCGCCACCACGCCCGTTTCCACCGAGAGCGAGCCGTACTTGACCGCGTTCGTGGCCAGTTCCTGGAAAGCCATGGCCATTGCCAGCGCCTGGGCGGTGTTGAGCCGGATGTCGGGGCCGCTGATGCGGAACCTCTCGGCACCATCCCGCCTGTAGGGCGCTATCGCCTCGGAAACGACCTCCGTCAGCCATGCCCCCTCCCATCCCTCGCGCGTCAGCACGTCGTGCGCGCGGGACAGCGCGAAGAGCCGTGACTCGATGTCCTCCCTGGCATCGGGCGGCGCCCCGGCCTTGCGCAGGCTCTGCGAGATGATCGACTGGACGGTCGAGAGCGTGTTCTTCACCCTGTGGTTCAGCTCGTGGATCAGGAGGGTGCGCGTCTCCTCGGCCCGCTTGCGGGCGCTGATGTCGCGGACGACGCGGATGCCGTAGAGCGGATTGCCGAGTTCGTCGTCGACCCTCGAGGCCGAGACGGAGGCCCAGAGGATCTCCCCGCTCTTGTTGATGAACCGTTGCTCCAGGGAGTAGGTCTCGAACTCCCCGGCCATCAATCGGTGGAACTGCTCGAGGTCGGCCGGCCTGTCGTCCGGATGCACGATGTCGTGGCATCGCCGCCGGAGGAGTTCATCCCGCTCGTAGCCCATCAGGGCGCAGAGCCACTCGTTCACCTGGATGAACCTGCCCTCGGCATCGAGTTCGCCGATCCCGATCGCGGCATGCTCGTAGGTGGCCCGAAGGCGCTGCTCGCTTTCCTGCAACGCGGTCTCGGCCATCTTGTGCTCGTGGATGTCGGTCGAGGTGCCGAACCACGTCGTCAGCTCCCCGGATACGGGATCCCTGCATGGACGGGCGCGTACCAGGTGCCAACGATAGACACCGTCGTGGCGCCGATACCGGAACTCGGTGTCGTACGGCATGCCGAGGAGGCGGACGTTGCCCCATATCTTCATGGTGGGAGCCACGTCGTCCGGATGGACCGTGGAAAGCCAGCCGAAGCCGAGGCCCTCCGATATCGGCAGCCCCGTGTACTCGGACCATCCCTCGTTGATGTAGCTGACGTTCCCCTCCGTGTCGGCCGACCATACGAAGCCCGGCAGGGAGCGGGCCAGCATGCGGAAGCGCTCCTCGCTCTCCCTCAGGGCGGATTCCGCGACCTTCCTGGCGTGGATGTCCGTCGCCGTCCCTGACCATGAGACGATCCTGCCCGTTTCCGCGTCGAATACCGGGTTCGCCTGGATGTCGAACCATCTGTAGGTTCCGTCCTGGCCGCGAAGGCGGAACTCGGACTGGTACGGGCCGCGCGTCTCCTGGGCGCGCCTCCACATCTCGTGCGCCGCCTCGAGTTCGTCCGGATGGAAGACGGATGCCCACCCGAAGCCTGCCGCCTCGTCACCGGAGAGACCCGTATACGCGGTCCATGGCTCGTTGACGAAGGTAGCGCGCCCGTCGGGGTCTGCCGTCCAGATGAAGCCCGGCACGGAGTTCGCCAACTGGCGGAACCGCTCCTCACTCTGCCGAAGCTCCTCTGCCCTGCGCCTGTCCTCCGTGATGTTGACGCAGACGGCGACGGCCCGTTGCGGCGACTTCATCCCGTCGTGGACGAGGCTGGCGGCGGTACGCGCCCAGACGACCGTCCCGTCACTCCTGAGGAAGCGCTTCTCGACCTCGTAGCGGTGCTCCTTCACCATTCCCGCAAGGAGCGACTCGCAATGGGGCAGGTCGTCGGGATGGACGACGTCGCGCAGGTGGCTCCCGATGAGGTCGTCGCGGCTGCGTCCCACCATATCGCAGAAATAGCCATTCACCCGCAGCAGGCGGCCGTCGAGATCGCACTCTATTAGGCCGACTGTCGCTTGGTCGAAGAGGATTTCCACCAGAGCACGCTCCGAGAGAATGCCGATCCCGATGCACGCCGGAACAAGCCGCCACGGTTCACTTGCCCCCAGGATCTTGAGCGTAGCCGGGATTCTGGCAACTGTCGGGCGGACCATTTTGTTCAATGGCAGCCCAGCCCACGAGGTTTTTTCCTAGTACAGGGCGCTTGACCGACAGTTTTCCTCGGGCCATCGATGCTCTCCGGAGTGAGACATGCGAGACGACAAGCTGCCCGACGTACTGATCCCCGGCCTGCGGATCGTTTTCTGCGGGACCGCCGTCGGCCGCCGCTCGGCCGAGGTCGGGGCCTACTACGCCCGTCCGGGCAACAGGTTCTGGCCGACGCTTGCCGAGGTCGGCCTTACGCCTCGCAGGATGTTGCCGGAGGAGTTCCGCGAGTTGCCTTCTCACGGGATCGGCCTGACCGACCTCGCCAAGAAGGTCTCCGGCATGGATGCCGACCTCGCGGACGGGGACTACGACGTGAAGGGGTTCACCGAACGTCTTGCCGGGGCCGCCCCAAGGATCGTCGCCTTCAACGGGAAGCAGGCGGCATCGGTTTGCCTCGGCAGGAGGACGCGAGAAATCCCGGTGGGACTCCAGCAGGAGAGGATCGGCGGCTCACTCCTTTACGTGCTGCCGTCCACATCTGGCGCCGCCTCCGGCTACTGGGACATCGGGCCGTGGCGGGAGCTGGCCTCGGCGGCCTGGTTCAGGCCGCGGCTGCCCTGAACCGCTCAATGGCCTCCAGCACGTAGCTGGATGGTTCCGGCGGGGGCGGGAAACGATCGTGGTTCTCAAGCCGGAACCGTTCGGCCTCACGGTCGCTCTCCTCCTGTTCCGCGATCCAGGTCTCGAAGTCCGCGGTCTCTCCCGCATCGAGGGCGATGCCCGTCGACCTCACCGCCTCGTAGGCGTCCCGTCTACCCTTGGCCGTATCCTTCGGGAACTCGAGCAGGGTCCAACCCTCCGGCGGAGACACGCGCACGTACCCGAAGGGCAGGTAACGGTTGAACTCCGGCGGCTCCTTTTTCGCGTTCCTGAGGACGGCAATCCCGACGATGTCGGTCAATGACTGCCCCGTCACCGGAAGCGGCTCCCCGCGGAGCGGCCCGACCACGGAATGGATGCGGCCGGCCTCGTAAAGCCTCTTCAGGCGTTCGTACGCGATGTAGGCGGGGTTCCCGTAGAGATCCGTCGGCAGGTGCTCGGCCCTCGCCCGTTCAAGGAACCTGCCCCACGCCTCGACGGTCATGTCGTCCGGCTTGGCCTGAAGCTGTTGCCGGACGTAGTCCGGGTAGTCCGGCTCGTGAAGGAGCTCGGGCTTCAGGAACGACGGGTACACTCTCTCCTTGCCGAAACCGCAGTAGTGCTGGCACGAGACCAGGGTCCCGGTCACGAAATCCGTGTAGATGAAGCCGTACTCGGAGGGACGCAGACCGTAGGGGAAGGGGGCGTACACAGGCGTCATGGGCAATGCGTACTGGCCCGAGTCCTTGTTGCGCTCCCAGTCGTCCCTCATGTCCTGCCATTCCCTTACGGCAGCTTCCAGGTGCGGACCCGAGCCGAACAGGAACTCGTCGCTCACGACCTCGGGGAAGACGTTGGTCCACCGGTCCATCCTGTACTCGACGCCATCCGCCGTGCGGATGGTCCAGGCAACATTCCCGCCCATCGCGTCCTCCCTTGGGTGAATGGTCACCCGGATGTCGGTGCCGGCGGAACCGCATAGGACCGAAACCTGCCGAGCGCCGCAATTCCTGCGTCTGGGCCGACCTCAGGAGGACTCCAGGGCCGTGTTCGCAGTATTCGCGAAGAACACAAAAGGCGAACGCACCGAGTACAAAGGACTAAATCCATTTTTGTGCAAAATTTTTGCGTTCGGTAAGGAACTATGAATCCTATCTCGACATTATGTGGACAAGGGCAAGGAGAAACAGACCTGCCCGCTGCACCAAGCAAGCAATCGTCGGGCAGAAGCCCGCACTCAGAGGACTGCACATGAACACCACCGTTGCTCCCGTTCAGGTTTCCGCCAACGACGCAGCCGCCGCCATCGTGCGCGGCGTGACCGAGATCGCGTCGGCGGTCCTCGCCCGCACCCCGGTCGCCCCCGCCGACCTCCCGGCCCTCCTGCGCAGCATCTCGCAGGAGCTGTCGGCCGCCGCAGCCGTCCACCTGCCCGGCCTCGCCGCCCCGGCGGCCGAGTCGATCGGCACGGAGACCTCGGTCGCGGCACTTGAGACCTCGGCCACGTCCGAGTCCCCCGCCGCCGACCCGCGCTGGGCCGGGCTGTCCAAGACCCCGGTGATCCCGGTCAGCGAGAGCGTGCGCGAGGACGCCATCGTGTGCCTGTTCGACGGCACGCCGAAGAAGATGCTGAAGCGCTACATCCGCGCGAAGTACGGCATGGAGGAGCACGAGTACAAGGCGTGGTTCGGCCTTCCCGCCGACTACCCGATGGTCGCCCCCGGCTACGCCGCCGAGAAGGCCACCGTCGCCATCGCCCAGGGCCTCGGCTCCAAGATCGACAAGACGCCCCGCCACCTGCGCGTGGTGGAGAAGCAGGCCATCGCAGCCTGAGGAATCCCGCCGGGACGCGGCGACCGGGCCGGGGGCATCGCTCCCGGCCCTTTCCTTTGCCCGAGGCCGTATCCCACCTGCACGGCTCCAAAGAAAAAGCCCCAGGGAACGAGTCCTTGGGGCTGCTGAGTTCTTCAGAGGTAATCCTTGTTTATAGAAGGACTGTTCGGATGTAAACGATCTCACGGGCTCGACTTAAGTTGTCGCGCGAATCCCTGTGGAAAGGATTCGTGAGGTTCGGCACCATCCGCGGCAGCAGGCATCCCCCGGCGGACTGATCCGCTCGCCCTGCACCATGACCGTCACCGCTGCACCAGGAGGTCAGGTCGCCTTCGGGGCAGCGATCGCTTTCACGTCGTTGGGCGGGGAGGGCG
>Ga0256853_1000021_pt1 | contig 32679 bp, 31 predicted proteins | sample BONnt6_FD_181171 | JGI IMG/M metagenome (GOLD analysis project Ga0256853, IMG submission 181171) | Terrestrial sediment cell enrichment communities from Utah, United States - BONCAT_SYTO_Terrestrial_sediment - 6 | ecosystem: Environmental > Terrestrial > Deep subsurface > Rock core/Sediment... | reverse complement strand
CCCCCCGAGGCCGAGCCACGCCCCGCCGGCGGCAGCGAGCGCCACGTCCCCTCCCGAGAAGGCGTCCACCCGCTTGAGCCGGGAGATGGCGGCAAACGAAAGCCACACGGCCGCCGCCGCCGCCGCCGCGCCCGCCGACCTCATCCACGGGTCGGGCTCGAAGGGCGACAGCAGGAGGCCGGCGAACACGAGGGGGACCGTCACGGCCTCCGGGAGTATGTGGTGGCGGATGTCGCACCATGCCAGGAGGACCCCGGTCCATAGCAGCGCGAGAGCCGCGACGGCGATCGCGGGGTCGCCCACGAGCGGAGGGATGAGGACGCTGGCGGTGCCGGCCGCGGCCTCCACGCCGGGATAGACCGGGGATACCCGGCTCCCGCACCCCGCGCACCTGCCCCGGCACGCGAGCCAGCCGATCACGGGAAGGAGCGCGACCGGGCCGATGCGGCTCCCGCACCCGTCGCAGGCCGACGGCGGCGTGCAGAGGCCCCGTCCGTCGTCCTCGTCGAACCCCATGATGCCCGGCAGCCTGTCCGCGACCAGCCCCGAGAAGCTTGCGAGGGCGGCGCCTATGACCCAGAGGCCGAGGCCCATCACGACGGCGAGCGCGGGGTCGCCGCGCCACGTCATGGCCTGCGCAGCCGCCGGAACCGTCACCTCCAGGAACCCTTCAAGGAAACCCATCGCCGTCCTCCCTCATCCGATCCTGGAGCGAAAGGATTCGTGTGGGAAGGACTCACTCCGCTGCGGGCGGCATCCTCTCCGACGCGCGCGGCCTCTCGCGCGGCTCGGGGGCCTTGGCGGACATGTCCCTCGTGGCGGCGACGGCGAAGCCGCCGAAGCAGACGGTCCATTCCCTGAAGGCGGAGAGGACCTCGTCCAACGGGCTGTTTTCGGCGTACCAGGCCCGCTTCTCCTGCTCGGACTTCCCGTTGAGGTGGCCCACCACCTCCCTCGCCTTGCGCTCGTAGCATGCCTCGAGGATGGCCGAGAGGTTCCTTGCGGCCGTCTGCGTGACGTTCCTGACGTCGGCCTCGGTCGCGCCCTTGCCCAGCATGTCCTGCGCGGTCCTCGCCGCTGCCTCGGCCACCGCCGGCACGAGACGGCCCATCACCGCCGCCCTGCCCGCCCTGAAGTCGTACTTCTCGACGGCCCTTGCGAGCGTCGTCGCGGCATTGACTGCCGTGATCATCAGGGAGGCGTGGTCCGATATCCCCTCGTCCCTGAAGAGGTCGTGGTCCCACGACCCGTCGGCGAGCATCGCGGCGGAGGCCATCTCCGAGGCAGCCCTCTCGACGTCGATCTCCATGCCGGCGAGCCATCGCGAGGAGACGTAGGACGCCGCCGCCGTGCGGAACGGGCGCGTCTCGGCGGCCGTGATCTCGGCGGGATCCTTGCCCGCGACCTTGGCTGCGAGCAGGGCGGCGAGGCGCATCGCCTGCGAGGCGGGCTGACGCAGGACCTCGCCCTCGACTACCTCGGACACGGGGACGCCGGCGCGGGCGAAGGCCGTGAACAGGGGCCCGTTGTGGTTCATGAACTGCTGGACGGTCGCCTTGGCCTTGCGTGCGGCCTCGCGCCTGTCCCGATCCTCGTCCCACCTCTCCTCGGCCCTGCGCGGTCTGGCCGCGAGGCTCTTGAGATCAAGATTGCCCAACTTACCCTGCTCCCGTTTACCCGGATGTCGCCACCCTCACGTCCACGTCGGCGATCGCGCCGGAGTCGAGGTCGTTGGCCCTGAGGAACCTGGCGAAGACCTCGACGGTGCCGTCGAGGCTGAACTCGCCCCCGACGCGCGATCTCCTGATGAGATTAACGATCGGCAGGAATACGAGAAGCGGGGACGAGACCTCGAGGCCGGAGACGCGGTAGCCGAGGATCGCGTTGCTGTCCGGGGAGAGGCGTACCAGGAAGCCGCCCTGCCCCTTGGAGGCCACGACCGGGATGGTCCACTTCTCCGCGGCGGCGATGAGGAGGGCGGGCAGCATGAAGCCCGTCCCGGCGATGTCCGAGGCATCGACCTCGACCCCGTACACCCAGGCCCCTTGGCCTCCGAGGGAGCGCTCGACGCACTTCTCGATCATCCGCAGCAGGGACGGGTTGATCTGCGCCGGGGCCGCCGGCAGCCCGGCCGTGACGAGCGCGGCGTTGCCGTTGGGCAGGTCGAGGACGGGTTGCTGGGAAAGGGCCGCGACGACCTTGGCCATGGACGGCGCGTCGAAGGGCGGCCTGGTCGCCGAGGCCTTCGCCATCGCGGAGAGGATGTCGACGTCCATCGAGGCGGCCCTGACGACCCATGGGGGACGGACGACGGTGGCGGAGACCGCGAAGTGCATGCTCGGGTAGGTCACGCCGACCGAGGCCGCCAGGGCGGTCAGCTCGGCGGCGGCTGCCATGGCCTGGGTCTCGTCGTCGGATGGGACGACGGCCGCAAGGCCCAGGGCCGGGTGCGCCACGGCCACGTATCGTCCGGCGGGCCTGACGACGAACCCGTCGCCGAGTCCGACCGCGAGGGCTGCCGCCATCTCAGCGGTCCCCTCGACCGCGACCGCCGTTGCCGAAACCATTGCAGCCTCCCGAATGCCCACGTGCGAATCTTTACAGCACCGGGGCCGTGCCGCAACCTCATGATTGAATCCTGGGAAAACGGGGACCTAGTCCATGGAAGACCATCCGCTCGTCATGTGGTACGCAGCCCTGAGGCGCGCCGGCGCCGCCCGGACGGAGGGGACCGACGTGATCCTCGGCGACCTCGCCGGCAGGCGGTTCGCGCTCGGGGTGGCGGAGGGGCCGATCCCCCTGGTGTGCTGCGCCTTCAGGGACAAGGAGGCGCTCTCGTCGGTGACGTGGACGTCGGCAGCCATCGCCTACGGGCACAAGGACCGCGACTGGATCGCGCTGTCGTGCAAGGACGTCCGGGTGAAGGGGTCGGAGCAGTTGAACCCGGTGCCCCTGCGGCTCTGGATTCCCGCGACCACCGGGCGCCTCGACGCCTGGCGGGAGGTCCAGCCGGCGAAGATCAGGCTTGGCGCGATGAAGGCAACGAAAAAGGGTCCGCCGGCGCTTTTCGGCGAACCCTTCGCCGAGCTGCCCCTCAAACTCATCTCCAAGTAAGAGTCGGCAGCCCGCAAGTATTAAGTAAGCATTTATTGCATGCCCAAGGCTTGCATATAGAGTTCGAGGATCGCCTCTTCCTCTTGCCGCTCGGAGTAGTCACGCTTGCGAAGAGAAATGATCTTCCTGATCACCTTTACGTCGAAGCCATTACCCTTGGCCTCTGCGTAGACATCCTTGATGTCTCCGGCAATACCTGCCTTCTCTTCCTCTAGTCTTTCGATGCGCTCAATGAATGCTTTGAGCTGGTCGGCTGCGATGTTCTCGGTCTGGAAGGCTGCGTCGTCCACGGTGAATCCTTTCAAGTGAAACCCGCGGCAAGGATTGAGCCCTCAGCCGCGGGTTGTCAACTCTTTTGACGCCGCCTCAGCGGCCGGGGGCGAAGGAAGGCCCGGGCGCGTAGGTGCGGTCCGGGGCCTGCTCCTCGCCGGGCTGGGCCGGCGCGACTGCCGGGGCCCTGCTGACGGCGCTGACGAACTGACCCATCTCCTGCGCGGCCGCCGCCGCGTCAGGCCCCTTCGCCTGCACCAGCGTCCCCAGGTGGATGCCCTGTCCCGCGAGGGGCACGAGGCCGCCGGCGGAATCCTTGCCCGCCGCCCTGCCTGCGACCGTCTCCGCTGCCTGACCCGCGCCGTTTGCCACTATCGGTGTCGTCATCTCGTGATCCTCTCTGGAAACTTGCCTGGCGGACTGCCACGATGCTCAATGTCCGTAGTCACAGTTACGCGTGGCGCGAGCAAGGGACAAAAGATGGCCGACCTGCGCAAGGATACGATGGAAGCCTGGTTCGAGCGCCTGCCGGACGACGTCCGCTCGGCCCTTCCGGACGGCACGGCGGGGGCCGAGGCGGCAGGACTCGCCGTCACCGAGGGACTCAAGGGACTCAAGACCCCGGAGGAGATCCTTTCCTACGTCGCGGTGAACCAGGACTCGTTCATGGACATGGGCCGCGCCAGGAGGGTGCGATTCCTTGCCTGGCTTGCGAAGCGCACCTATCCTGAGAAGATCGGCGTTCTGGACGTCCTCACGGACGAGGGCGGGGACGGCGGCCAGGGCGTCATGGGCAAGGTCGCCCCCGTCTTCCTCGAGGACATCAGGGCCATCGTCGAGGCCCTGGGGCCGAGGGCCGCGAGGGGGATCGTCGACGCGGACACGATCGCGGCCGTCGCAGGCGCGGGTTACGAGCTCGCATCCGAGCTGGAGATGAGACAGGGAGGCGCGTTATGAGGGGCGGACGTACTCTGAGGGCAGCGGTTCTTGCGGTGGCTCTCGCCGCCAATGTCGGCGGCGCGGTGGCGGCGGACTGCGATCCCGCCGTCTCGTCGGTGCTGGACAAGCAGAGGCAGGCGTTCATCAACGCCCAGGCCGACATGGCGGACCAGAACTTCTCGAAGCGGCCGGGCACCTTCGCTAGCACGACCTGCCTCGACAACCTCATGAAGGGGGGCGGTCTCGACATCTTCTTCAAGCCGCCGAGCCTCGACAACATCCTCGGCATGGTGAAGAACCTCGCCTGCAAGCAGGCCAGCCAGATCTTCAACAGCCTCATGGGCGGCGGCGGCATCAACGGCGGGTCCATCCTCAAGGCCGGCGAGATCATCTCGGGGACGAACCTGGGCGGCAACCTCGTGCAGTTCTCGCCGAAGTCGATTTCCTCCGGCAACGTGTCGGGCGCTTCCCTGAGGGGGCTGTTCCAATGAGAAGGACCGCGCTAGCCGCCCTCGCGGCCATCATCTGCTCGCAGGCCCCCGCCCTGGCGGTGACCCTCGACCCGTCCCCCGACGCGCAGGGACGGGCCGTGGTCAACTCGGTGTTCCGCGACTACCTGGCCCAGCGCGTGGGCATCCAGGTGGAGACCGGGATCGTGGACGTCGAGGCCGACGGGGTGGCGGAGATCGTCGCCCGGTTCGTCCACAGCGAGTCCTGCCGCGAGAAGGGGAAGCAGTGCAGGACCGTCGTCCTCAGGCACGGCCCCGACAAGAAGTGGGGAATCATACTGGACAGGCCCGCCGACAGGATCGAGGTGCCCAAGGCGCCCGCCGAGTGGCTCTTCACTGAGATCACGGTCGACGGAGGCCGCTGGAAGTGGAACGGAAAGGCATACGGCCCGGTGCTGGACGGCGTCGGCACGAAGGTCGTGTTCGCTCCCGTGCCGAAGGAGATGACCGGAGCGATCGCCGTCGCCTTCGGGCAAGGGGCGGCCAAGCTCGCCGCCAGCCCCGATTCCGACGTCTCCTTCGAGTTCGCGAGGCCCAAGGCATCCGCCCAGGGCGAGCAGCTCCTCGTGAGGATGAACGGAAAGGTCGCCTGCGGCGAGGCCGTGGGCTGCCCGGTCAGGCTCCTCGACAGGGAGGGGGACACGTGGCGTCCCGTCCTGAGCGGGTGGAGCCTCGGCAACATCGAGATCTCCCGCGTCTCGCGCGGAGGGAGAAACGACATCCTTCTCGGAACCGGGAAGGGTTACGTGGTCGTGGGCTGGAGCGGGACGTCGTACGGCCTCGCCGACGTCGTCGAGGCCACCGCCACGACCGGCAACTGACGGGAGGTGTTCGATGACTAGGCAAAGCAAGCTGGCCGTGCCGCTGCTGGCGCTCCTCCTCGCCGGGGCCTCCGCCCCGGCCGGTGCGGGTCCGCTCTCCTCGGAGAGGTTCAGGTCCGAGACGGGCCTCAAGATCGGCGACAGCGAGGTCACCTCGATCTGGAACGCCCTCGTCAAGATGGGCACGACCCAGTTCCTGGGCGGCAGTCTCGGCTCCCTCAAGCTCGACGAATCCTCGATGGTGGCAGGCGCCGCGACCATCGGGGCGAGCGAGTTCGACAACTTCCTGCGGACGGGGGGACTCGGGACCGCCGCGAGCGGGCTCGGCGGGCTGCTGTCGCAGCGGATGACCTCCGGCGCGGGCATAGACCTGTCGCACCTCGTGGGAAGCTTCTCCGGAGGCGGCGTGCCCACCGGCGCGTCGGCGAACTTCTCGAGCCTCACGTCCATGGGCGGAGCCTCGGAGGCGTCCGGCATGTGCGACACAGACGTCGGGAACAAGCTGGCATCCGTCGGGGAGGAGCGCGTCAACAGCCTCGTCAATGCGGCGATGAGCAAGGAGTACGGCTTCAGCACGGTCAAGGACCTGACCTCCGGGGCCGGAGGTCAGGGATCTGGCTTCTCCGCGCTGAGCTGCCTCGACAAGCTCTTCCAGGGCAGCGGCACGGACATCCTGTTCAAGCCCCCGTCCCTCGGGAACCTCACGGGAATGCTCCAGAACTGGACCTGCGGCCAGGCGATGTCCGTGGCCCAGCAGGTCATGAACGGAGCCGGCATCAGCTCCGATCACTTCAAGACCGGTTCTAACGGAGGCTTCTTCCCGATGACCAAGATGCACGAGGCCATGGTGGATGCACCCTACTCGCTCAAGCCGGGGATGAGCACCGGGGCCTCGGCGATGTTCGGCGAGGGCTTCGGGACGCTCTCAATGCCGCGTGCGGCGGACATCAAGAAGGCGGCAGGCCTGAACGACCTGTTCTACGTGAATTCAAAGCAAACTCGGGAGGGACGCTCATGAAGTCCAAGTTCGACAAGGTCGGTTGGGTGGTCGCAGCCGGCATCATCGGCATCGGCCTCGCGGGAGCGCCGGCATTCGCCCAAGGCCAGACGGCGGCACCGACCACGGGAGGCTCCGCTCCCACGGGTGGGTCCGCTCCCACGGGAAGCACGCCGTCGACGGGCGGGTCCAGCGCGGCCGGAGCCTACGACTTCGAGGTGCCAGGACCCGCGCAGGGATCCGGCTGCTGCGGTGCGCCGTACTACGACAAGACGCACGTCGACAACACCGGCCAGCAGATCATGAAGAACTTCAACCAGAAGCTCGCCGCCGTGCAGGTCGCGATCATCGAGGCGCTGAGGCTCTCCACCGGGCAGCTCAGCGGCAACCTCCGCGAGCAGACGGGCGCCGGCCATACGCTCGCCGACCAGCAGGACGACCGTTCCACCGTGAAGAGCGTCGAGGCCGTCCGCATGGATGCGGTGAAGGACTCGACATCGGGCACCACCTCCTGCCGGGTCATCACCGGGTCGTCGGGCGGCGGCATCGAGAAGGTCTCGCAGAAGTTCAGGCAGGAGCTGGCGAAGTCCATCGGTGAGTTCGAGCGAGGGAAGAAGGGTACGCCGGCGGCCCAGGGCAACAACTACGCGCTCCAGGCCCGCGTCACCATGCACTGCGAGAAGTACGCCGAGCAGGCGGACATCGACGCGGGCATCTGCGGCGACAAGAAGACCGAGAGCAAGCTTGCCGGCGCGGACCTCAACGTGTCCCAGTCCCTGTTCTACCAGGGCGAGGACGGCACGACCATGACGCTCGACGACGAGCGTCTCGAGGCCGCCAAGGCCTTCACCGTCCACGCCGTTATCCCGAATCCTCCCGGCGCCCTCCTGAACGGCGAGGGGCTGAGCGCGGCCGGAAGGGAGAGGGCCGCCCGCCAGGCGGCGGCGTACGCCCGCAACTCCGTGGCATACGACACGGTGTCCGACTTCACAGGGCGCCGGAAGGCCGTCGAGGACCTCAAGCTCAAGGACTGGGGCAAGGACATGGCCTCCAAGATGTCGGGCTTCTCCGGGATGGACCTGAACAAGGGCATCAGCAAGAACGACTGGCTGGCGATCTACTCCAGGGGCTTCCTCCTCCAGCCCGACACCATCGCCAACTCGGACCAGAGCCAGGTCACCGCGATCAAGGACATCAAGAACATGATGGCGGTCCAGCTCTACCAAAACTTCGAGAACTACCTGCTGATGGAAAAGATCGCGATGAACCTTGCAATCCAGACATCCATCATGGTCGAGGACTCGAGGGCCGCTAACGAGTGACCCTCTCTTCGGTCGTGAACATTTAGGAGGATGGGTCATGTCATTGCTGGCGGGTCGGGATCTCACTGGGTTGAGCAGGAGCGACAGGGAGGAGCCGGTTAGGCCGGGGGAGGGTCTCGACGGCGAGGCCCCCGACACGGCCCCGGCCGCCACTGCCAAAGGGGGCGAGATAGACGTCAACGCTGAGGTCATATCGATCCTCAACGCCCGCCCGCAAGGGGCATCCGCATCGGCCGACGCCGACCTCGGACAGGACGTGCCGCCGGCATCGACGACCGAGGTCGGCGCTTCCAGCACCGTCGGCATGTCCTCACACGATGCCCCCGTGACAGAGACCCATGCGGACGGAGACGGTACCGACAAGACCCCTGAGGACGAGGAGGAGAGGAGACTCTTCGAGGGGTTGCACGAGGAGCAGGTTGAGACTTTGAAGTTGCTGCCTGCCGAGAACCGGGAAGCGACGGCCAATGAAATGAGGGCCCAGAACGAGAAGGCAAAGAAGCAGGGCGGAGACCCGGCGGACGAGAAGACCGACGAGCAGAAGGCCAACGAGAGCCAGCAGGCAAGGCCCCGCAACAAGGCCGGCATCTCCGACCTGGTCGCTGCCGTGACGTCTGCTCCCCTCGTCGGACTCGCCTACGGCTCGAGCAAGATCTACGACCAGGTGAAGATCAACCGGGAGAGACTCCAGGCTCGCACCTTCGAGAGCAGGAAGAAGGAGTACGAGCGAGGAGTCGCCGCCCTCGAGGCCGCGGGGCCGAGGCTCGACGAGGCAGTCAACGCGTTCAACCAGGCGTTCCTGAACACCAGCCAGTGGGAAGCGTTGCAGCGTCTCGCCGGAAGCTACTCGCCGCCGCTGTCTCCCCATGAGCTTCTTCTCAAGATCAGCAACGGCACCGCCCCTGCGGATGCCATCGCGGTTGCACGCGACGCCCTCAGCGATCCCACCGTGATCGAGGCCCTCAATCGGATCGACAGGACTGTCGACGGCATCGGCAAGGTGTCCAAGGACATCAACAGGGTCGGAAACCTGATCGAGTCCAGCCCCCTCGCTGACCAGTTCGACTTCGGGGCAAACGCACAGAAGGTCGAGAATGCCTTGCAGGCCATCCACAGCACACAGAAGCCGATCGTGAAGCGTCCTGAGGACAAGGACCTCAGCGAGGACATCAAGGAAGCCATGAAGGAGGTGCAGGCGATGACCCAGCGCATCCTCGAGGCGATCCAGAAGTTCCTTAGGCGCGGGGCATGACCGACCTGTTCGTCATCGAGGCGCCGGGCAAGGCCCGGTACCTCGAGCAGTTGCTCAAGTCCATGGGCATAGACGCCCGTGTTCAGGCGACGAAGGGTCACCTCTACGAGATGCCGGAGCGTCTTTCCGAACTCGGGATCGACTCGCGCTTCCGTCCGTTCGGGCGGAAGCTGCGGGACGAGGCGCTTGGGCTGAGGATCAGGGACGAAGTCGCGAAGGCGTCCCGGGTGTTCATCGCGACCGATGCCGACGCCGAAGGACACGTGATCGCATGGGACGTGGCCGAACTCATCTCCGACATCTGCCCGGAACCGTTGCGGGTCGGGCTGAAGGGAATGGACGAGGAGTCGGTCCGCGAGGCCATCTCGAACGCCGTGCCGGTCAGCAAGCGGGACGCGGTGGCCGGCCGCACGCGTGCCATCGTGGACCGCATGATCGGCGCCGTCTTCTCCCATGACGGGATCGGGGTCGGCAGGGTACGCACGGCCCTCCTGGGCGTGGTGGACCGCACGAAGCCGACCATCATCCGTCTCCGCCTCGTCGCCCCGTCCAAGGACGGAGGCAGGCCATGGGTTGCCGAGTGCGACGTGAAGGCGCCGCTCGACGGCAGCGTGGCCGAACGCCTAGCCAAGCAGGACTTCCCCGCCCTCGACTTCAGGGCCGCCACGAAGCCGGTCTCGTCCCCTCCCGCGCACATGGGCGACATCATGGTCAAGGCCGGGGACCGCCTCGACATGTCCCCGAAGGAAGCGGACAAGTCGCTCCAGCGGCTCTACGAGGCCGGGCGCATGTCCTATCCTCGCGCCGGGTCGAGGGGAATCTCCAAGAGCGTCATGAGCAAGGTCGCCAAGGTGCTCAAGCAGGCCGGGTACAAGTTCGAGGAGGAAAAGGTCAAGGAGAAGGCCGCCGGCGAGGTGCACGACGCTCCCTACCCGATCGGGAAGGTCGAGATCCAGCGCGATCCCGTGAAGCAGGGACACGAGGAGGGACTTCGCACGATGGTCGGCCGCGATCTCGTGAAGTCGGGACAGCAGCACGTCATCCAGGTGGCGGCGACCGCTGCCATCCAGTCCCACCTGACGAGGCAGGGCTTCTCCAAGGAAGTGGCCGACTACGTCGCCGGGCTGCACTGGCGGCGGGAGGAGGGACCGCGCTATCCGGGGCAGGAGACATGGCCCGAGAGCGAGGTCATCGTGCGCCGTCCGGACACGGTGATGCTCGAGGCGACGATCAACGCCGGGCTCGGACGCCCCTCGACATGGGCACGTCACGTGACGGACTTCATGGAAAAGGGTCTTGTCGACGATGAGCTGGCCCTCACCGCGAAGGGGCGCGCCTGGATCGAGGGCAGCCCGAAGGACCTCCTCGACCCCCGCGTCTCGAAGGCCATCGAGAATGCCTGCGAGAAGGACCTGCCGGGCATGATGGACCATCCCGACCGCGAGCCGTGGGAAATCCTTGCCGAGAGGATCGTCCAGGCCCTTCCGGAGCAGGTCAGGCAACCTCTCATCGACGCCGTCGCTGACGAGGCTCCCCGTCCCAAGGACAACCCGCTCGCCCCCTACGCGCCGACAATCGGGCTGGAGGAGGCGCTCGAGCAGCGCAGGGCCTATGCGATGAGGCCTAGGATGCCGGAGTGAGCTCCGGCTCCTGCCGGGCCGACGACACGAGCGACTCGAGGGACACGGCCAGCATGGATGCATCCTCGGGGGTCTCGCAGGCCCCTACGGGAAGTGCGCCGTAATACAGGCTCCAGTCGCCGCCCGGGATGTGCGGGCGCCTCACGATCCAGAGGGTCTCGCCGTCCGCGGACCTCCGCTTGAACTCACCGCCCTTCTTGCCCTTCCAGCCGCGCGGAACCCCCTCCTCGTGAGGCTCCGACTTGCAGGGTCTTGCCTTCGACCTGCCGACCAGGGCGGCGGAGAGCCTGACCGTCCTGACCAGCGGCTCAAGGAGGCCGGGTTCGATGCCCTCCCCGAGCCTGCATGCCGCCGCGATGGGCGCCATGGCTCCGCCGGCGACCGAGAGGCAGGCGGCTGCGGATGTCCTCGGCTCGCCCATGCACGCGCGGCGCGAGGATGCCTTCACGGCATTCATTGCGGAGCTGATCAGCGGGCCGATGCCCGGATGGCTTGAGGACGCCTCGGCATCCGCAAGGGCCTCGAGGATTGCTCGTATGTTTTCTTCGCGTCCCATGGATGCCTCCCTTCCACAGTATCCGCTTCAAACCTCGTGAACTTCAATCTGGCAGTGCACCCGTCCGAGAAGGCCATGCGGCAACGGGTCTGCCTTGGCCTCGGTGCGGCAGGTGCCAAAAGAAAGGCCCGCGCGGAGCGGGCCTTTTCCGTTTCCCCGAGGAAACGTGTCGTTCATGCAACACCGCCTACTCGGCAGCATGGAGGTATCTTTGACCCTCCTGTGCCTTTATCTGCTCCTTGATGGTCTCGATCTGGATGCAGACCATGGCGAGTTGGGTCTCCAGCCCGGCCTTCTTCTTGGTGAGCTTGCCGAGTTCCTTCTGCAACTTGATCTGGTTCACGGCTCCGTCGGTGATGGCGAGGCTCTTGATCTCCTCGCGGAAGGTCTGCACCGCCGCCCGACTGGTCATCGGATCGATGAGGCCGCGCTGGGCCGCAATCCGCATCTCCTCGTCGGAAAGGCAGCGGATGTCGTATGCGACCATGATCGGAGGAAGCTCGCGGGGAGAGAGGGATCGTCCGGTGGCCTTGGAGTACCGCCCTGCGCGAAAGTCCCGTGCCACGGTCGTGATCTTGCTGGCATGTGCTTTCGAGAAGGGGACGAGCTGGCCCCTGAAGTAGGTGTCGATGACGTCGTCCTGCTCGTCCAGCGCGTTCTCCAGGTCGATAAGGGCGAGGCCGATCTTCAGGTATGCCTCGATGGATGTCGACGCCTCGTCCCGGATCGTGACCGTGAGGTCGGTGACCCTGGAGATCAGGGCATCGTCCGCTACGATGTGCGGGTAGCCGGAGAAGACCTCCCGCACGCGGTCGTGCATCTCCCGATGGACCATGACGTGCTGCCCGAAATCGCGGGCGGGTTCGTTCTTGTGGCCGATCTCGATGATCTTGTCGAGGTCCACCTCCTCGGCGGCACGGCGCCTGGTCATAGGCTCTTCTCCTGCTTGGCGTAGTGCCAGACCACGTCCATGTCCTCGCGGGCGGACGCCTTCGGCAAGTCGAACACCGTGAGCCCCTTCTTCTGGCTGGACTCGATGATGTCCAGGTTCCTGACCTGGCCGTCACAGACCCGTCCCTTCTTCCCGACGTAGGCGCGGGCCTCGCGGGCCGAGACCGTGTTTCCCTTCACCTTGTTGAGGATGAACGCGATGTCCCTGGCCTTGTCTGCCTTGAGTCCTGCCAGCCAGGCGGCGCACGCCCGAAGTTCGAGGATGCCTGCCCCGGTCGGGACCAGGACCATGTCCGCCCTGTCCACGAGGGCCTTGACGTGCCGTTCGTAGCCCTCGACCCCCGGAGGGGAGTCCACGAAGACGAGGTCGTACCCCTTGGACAGTGTCTCCCTGAGCGCCCGCTCTGCCTGATCGAACTCGTAGGGGAGCACGTCGACCTGCGGGAGGTTCGGCTGCCTCTGCCTGCGGACCTCGCTCAGGAACAGGCTCGCATGTTGCTTGTCGAGATCGATGATCGCGACCTTGTACCCGTCATACGCGGCAGCGACGGCAAGGGAGAAGCTCAAGGTCGTCTTGCCGACCCCGCCCTTGTTGGCGGTGATAACGAATATCTGGGTCTTAGAGACGATGACGCGGCGAGCGGGGCCGACATCGGTAGCCAACGCGGGCATGCCCATGGGAAACCTCCTTAGTTTCGGCAGGGAGGTAAAATCCGGCACAAAAGGTTAACGGGTTCTTACCGAACGTCGGGAATTGACCGAAAATGTGGAGCGGATGGCGCACTATTTTGTGCCGGACCTCCTGGGTGTTGCATCAAGAGCACGTTTCCTCGGGGAAACGGACTGCCCTGCGAACGCCGTCCTGCGGCCGTCCTGGAGGAGCGAGGCGTGATTCCAGGCACTGGCGGTGCCTCGACTGGTGCGACGACCCTCAGGCCCTTCTGGGGAAGCGGGCGGTGGGCAGTAGGGCCGATGGCCGTCACTCGCGTCCGAGGCTTCCTCGAAGGGGCGGTGCATCGGCGTGGAGGACGCGCCCAGCCCGATCGGAGATGAGGGGGCCGGCGACATGCGGCAACGGGTGGGCGCACGGGCCTCGCGATCCCTTACCTGCTGGGCGCCGAGGGGGCTGCCACGGGGCGCATGGAGGCCATGGGGGCTGCCGGAAGACCTGTGGCATGGAAGACACGTTTCCTCGGGGAAACTGAAAAGGCCCGCCTGGTGGCGGGCCTTTGGGTCGCTTGCTGCTTGTACCAGCCCGTCGGCGTGATGTCGGTTCAGAAAGAGAGATCGACGAGTGCCATCGCCGGTCCCGAAGGCTCGTCGGCGGGGGACGCATCGCAGATGTGCCAACGATTGGAGATGGCGCGGAGCACCACGTTTCCGGTGGTCCATCTCGGCTCATCGGCGGACCCGTACGCGAGGTTCGCTGCCTGGGCCGACATCTTGGAGCTGCGGTCCGGGTCGATCGGTGCGCGGAAGAACGGCACGAGGCGCCATGGCTCACGGCTGGTGCCGCTTGTGCGCGATTCCTTGATGACGTCCTTGGGGCACTCGCGGAGCATGCGCGCGATCAGGTCGTTGCCCTGCATGGGAACGTCCCCGCCGACGATGACCTCGACGGGGTCCCCTGACCGGGTCTTCCCGATGAACGCGAGGCCCGGCAGGCCGAAGACGATGGGCTGGTCGAGGCTGGGGAGCACCTTCGCGACCCCCTCGGTAAGGGAGCGGGCCGCGACGGCACTCGAGAGCATGGCGACGATCCCCTCGTTCACCATCGCGGTCCCAGGAGGCGGCGGGAGGATGCAGCTCGCCGCGTCCTGGATGACGAAGCCCGCGCCGTCGCTCTCCCGCATGACGAGGATCTCGGCCGCACGTGCGGTCATCCCGCCCTCGTCCTGGCGCAGGCGCCTGAGCAGGACGATGCCGCCTACCCTGAGCCCCTGCTTGTTGAGGAGCGCGAAGTCGTGGGGAGTCCTTCCCTTGACCTCGGCCCGCACCCCGACGGTGATCTCGCTTCCCATCGGAAGTCCCTCCGCCGGGGCGAGAAGCTCGACCCGTGCGCGTCCCTCCTTCTCCCATCCGCGGACGATGGCGGGCACGTTGGTGCCGATGCTGCTGCGGGCGCCGTTCACTTGCATCGTGCTTGGCTCCGAAACACCCTGTTTGGTGACGAGGAGTGTTCCCATTGTTTGACCTCAATATCTATGACGGTGAAGCGACTGACCTGGACGTCCGCAATGGGCAGTTGACACAGTTCGCGTCGATCCGGGCGGATGATGGTTTCAATGTCCTCGAGGAGACGGAGGTAAGGATCCGGAGGCTTCCATACGTCGTACCCTCCCCGGAGGCGCTGAGGGTCACGGGAACCGATCCCTTCGATCTCGATGACGCACGGCTCCCGACGGAGTTCGAGTCGGCGTCCGTCATCGAGAGGGCCCTCCGGCCGCGGATGACGCGCACCCAGTACAACGTGACCTACAACGGGTTGCGCTACGACGACGAGATGCTCCGTACCATGTTCTTCCGCAACCTGCGGAACCCCTGGTTCTCCTCGGGCAAGAACATCAGGCGCATCGACCTCCTCTCGGTCGTCCGGCTCGTGCATGCCGGGGATCCGGACGCGATCCGCATACCCGCAAACGGCGACGGCACGCTCACGTGGAAGCTCGAGGCGGTCTGCCGGGCGAACGGGATCGACATCAAGGCGCACGACGCCATGGGGGACGTGCGGGCGACCCTCGCCCTCGCGAGGCTCACCTACGAGAGGGCGAGATGGGCATGGGACGAGGCCGTGAGGTGCGGGAGCGCCGCTGCCGTCGAATCCTTGCTCGCCGCATGTCTCACGGAGGGGCGGCCGGCGTGGCTGTTCACGCATTTCGGGAAGCCCGACCTGGTGCCGAGCGCCGTCCTGGCGGGCGACGGGACGAAGAGGTGGCTGCTCGCGGACCTCCGGGAGGAAGAGGCGATCTCAGGGCTGAGGAGGGACGTGAAGGAGGCACTTGCGAAGGACCAGCCTTCGGACGTGGCTGCCCGCATTTCTGAACGCCTCTACTCAAAGGACTCCCCCTTCAGGGTGATTCGATCGAACGCCAGCCCGCTGCTCGTCTCCGACAGCGAGGTCCAGCGGCTCTTCGCGGGTGCGAACATAGATACTTTCCGGCGGATGTCGAGTGGTATTAAGGATGACTTAACCTTCATGGCGGAAACGCGCCGGGTCCTGTCCCTCTCGAAGTTCGACGTCCCCGGCTCGCAGACGAGCGAGGAGAGGATATATGACGGCTTCGTTCCCGATTTCGAGAAGCCCCGGATGGGAGCCTTCCTCAATGCGAAGTCGTGGGGCGAGAGGGCGCGCGTGCAGTTCACCGACCCCCGCCTGAGGGACTTCGCGGCGCGCCTGGTCGTCGAGGCCGCCGCGACGGGAAGGGCGCCGGACGTGCCCGAGGACGTGCTGGAGGCGGCGGCGGCGGCGTGCGAGGCGGCGTACGCGCGGCCACATGCCGGGGCGAACTCCCGCTGGATGACCCTCGCCGGAGCGCGGGAGAAGGGCGCTGACGAGCGCTGGGAGCAGTGGGCGGCGGAGGCGTTCGGGGACGCGCCGTCAGCCAGGGCCGACGACCTCATGACGCCCCAGATGGGCTTCGGGTTCTGAGCGCGGCGGACGCGCCCCTGCCCCGATCAGCGGGACAGGAGGCGCAGGACGGCGTGGTAGGTCCACCGGATGCCGAGCAAGGTCATCCAGCCGAGGCCGGCCGTGCCGATGCCGTAGAACCAGGCTAGAGTCCAGTGCATCAGGCGCTGCTTCACGTCCGGCAGTTGCGCGAACGCCTTGATCCCGTCGGCGCTAGGCACGGGAAACGGCCCGCCCGCCGCGAGGTGGTGCGACGCAAGTCCGAACAGCTTGTAGGTGAGGAACGCGAAGGCCAGGACGGCGAGGGCGTTGATGCCGTTCCCGAATATCCTCAGCGAGTCGGCGGCCTGCTGCTTGATCATCTTGTCTTGTACTCCGTCCATATCTCTGTGGCGCCGTTGGCGGTCGGGGCGTCCGACTGGCCCGGCATGCACGTGCCCCCGTCCCCGTCCTTGCCGTAGACGTCGGGGTAGTATCGGATGCGTCCGTCCGCGTCGGGCCACGCCGTCCAGTAGCCGAGGATGACGCGGACCCTCTGCCGGGGGACGTGGTTGGCGGCGTCGTCGCCGTCGATCATCTCGTCCAGCCGGTCCGTGGGCAGGTCGAGGAGCCATGCGGAAATCTCACGGATGCGCTCGACGCGCACGCAGCCGGAGGAGGCGAGGCGGACCTCGTCCTCGAAGTGGCCGGGTTCGTTCGTGTCGTGGATGTAGATGGCCTGCGAGTTCGCGATGCCGATCTTGACGCGTCCCAGGGCATTGTCCTCACCGGGGCGCTGGACGAAGGCCCTGACCGACCAGGGGTCGTGCGCCGCCTCGCCCGGCGGGACCGTTCTGCCCCCGACGACCACGTCGAACCCGTTCTTCTCGAAGAAGTCGGGGTTCTTCCCCAGCTTCTCGCGCCAGCCCTTCCTCTCGAGGATGCTCTCGGGAACGGTCCAGGTCGGGTTCGGGCGGACGTAGGTCACGTAGGTGTCGAGCTCGGGGGTGGGCGTGGTCTCGCGCCCGACGACCGCCCTGCTCTCGATAACCGCGACCCCGTCCTCGTACGCGGTGACGACCCCCGAGGGGACGTTGACGACGAGCACCTTGCCCGTCGACGGAAGCGACAGCCTCCGGATGCGGTCCAGCGTGCCCATCAGGGCCGCGTGCCGGCGGCCGCAGGTGGCGCCGCCCTCCAGCTCGGTACGGAGTTCGCCCCTTATCCAGTCGACGGCGCCTTCGGCCTGCACGTGCGACCCGAGGGCGGCCACGAGGAACGCGGCCGCCGCCAGGGAGCGGATGCCTTGTTTCATCGTCCGCGTGCCGCGAATTCCGCAGCGAGGCCCTGGGCCTGCTCGATCTCGGAGGACGACATGGCGCCCTCGAGCGCCTCCATCTCGGAAAGCGCCGAGCGTCCTTCCATGCCGGTGTCGCGGGAGGCGAGGTTCAGCCACGCGTGGGCCAGCACCTTGCTCCTGCCGACGCCTTCCCCTCGCAGGTGCATCTGTGCGAGCTGGCGGGCAGCGGGGGCGTAACCGGAGCGTGCCGCCAGCGTGAAGAGGCGGGCCGCCTCGGACTGGTCCTTGACGGCGCCGTTCCCCGTGAGGTGCCGGACGGCGAGGTTGTAGCGGGCCGAGGCGTCGCCGGAAGCCGACAGGCGGGACAGGTCGGTGACCGCGCGTGATGCCATCTTCTTCTCGGCCTGCCCGCATCCGGCGCAGGCGTCCTCGGCGAACAGGGCAGCAGCCGCCTCCGGCGTGAGCTTGGCCGGGGCGTCGAGGGACGTGAGCCGCGCGAGGGCGTCCGGGTCGCCGTTGACGGCTGACAGCGAATGGAGACGCTGGCTCTCCTGGGGATCGGCGGGAATGCCGCGTCCGCCTTCGAGGAGGAGGGCGAGCCTGCGCTGGGCGAGCGCATGTCCCTGCGCGGCGGCGATGCGGTACTCGTGGGCCGCGCTGACGACGGCCGAACCGTTGCCGAGCACGCCGAAGCCGCCGATGCGGAGTTCGTGCATCAGGCCGAGGTTGTAATGGGCGGAGGCGCTGCCCGCGTCGGCTGCCTTCTGGAACAGCCCCCGGGCAGCCATGGGGCTGGGGGACCCGCCGCGGCCCTGGAGCTCCATCACGCCGAGGCTGTTGATCGCGCGGGCGTCGCCCGCGTCGGACGCGCGGGCGAACGCCCGACGCGCCTTGGCATAGTCGCGGGGCACGCCCAGGCCCTCGGAGAAGGCGCGGCCCGCGTCGAAGTGCTCGCTCTTGGGGGCGGTGCGCTCGGCCGGGAACAGCGGGTAGTTCTGCGACTGCGAGCAGGCGCCTAGGGCAATGACGGACGCACAGGCGGTAAGGATAAGGGTCTTGCGGAGGTTCATGTGCTCTCGTTCCTGCTGCTGTTCAGACGAATCCTATAGCAGAAAGGATCGAATCCTCAAGCTGCGTTCCTGCGTGCGCCACCACCAAGGATTCGTGGACGCAATACGGCATCACGCCGCCACGCGTCCCGTGGCCTCCAGCCAGCGGAGGTAGCGCACGTCGGCCCCGGTCAGGCGCGGCACGCTGTCGGTCTCCACGCCGGCGCGGCGGAGGCCGCGGAGGATGCGGTCACGCTCAGCGCGCTCCGACGAGTCCCTTTCCCCGGCGAGGGAGGCAAGCCTCTTCCTGGCTTCCGCGTACTCGACGTCGGTGCCCTCGACGCGCCAGCCTTCCTCGTGCGGGGCGCCCTTGAAGACCCTGAAGACCGTGCGCCCCCGCGCCCCCGTCCTGCTGCAAACGTGGAACAGGTCCGTGGGGCGGCGCTCCTTGTTGAGCCTGATCATCGCGTCGTACCCGGCCCGCAGGCCGAACCCGGACCAGAGCGGGTGGAGTCCCGCCGACTCGACCGAGTCCGTCCTGAAGAGCCGGCAGTAGCCGACGGACGGGTCCAGGGCGACGAGGTAGTGCTCAGCCGATGCATCGCTCATGCTGTCCTCCATGGATTCGCCGGTGACGGTGGGGCAGGACTCCGTCCCTCAGCCGTCGAGCCGCCTCCTGAGGAGTCTATCGCACCTCTCTGAAAGTTCCCTGTCGACGGCGTGGCGGGCCAGGCGCACCTCGATCCTGTGGATCCCCGAGGCGCGGTCGATCTCCTCCCAGGCCGCCTCCTCCCCCGGAAGACGGGAGCCCGGCGTGCCGCCCTCGGACGCGGCACGCACGCATTGCTCGGAAGGGGTCTCGATGACGACGCTCGCGAGGGACGCCGTCTCGCACGCGGCGAGGACGCACTCGCGGATCGCCCTGATGGCGGCTGCGCGCCCGTTCGGGTCCATCATCGTCCCGCTGATCTCGCGGGTCTCGGTCCGGCCCTCGTCGTCGTGGGACACGAGCACGGCCGCCCAGGCGGCAAGACCCGAATGGGAGACGTCGGTGGCGGCGAAGGCATTCACCGTGCGGGCGACCCTGGCCCTCTGCGGCGGAACGGGGGCCTCTGCCTTGGAAGCCTCCTGCTGGGGCTGGGGCCTCGGCGGCTCCGGCGCGGTCGACGCCTTCCGCGACTGGCCGGGCTGGGGCGCGGCCTGGAACCTCGTCGGTTCCATGAAGTTCGACGCGGACGTCACGCCCCTGATGACGAGCGCGGACTGCTCGGAGATGGCCCTGCGCACGTGGTGCGGCCCCCACGCCGGGATCAGGACCTGCAAGGAGGCGTCGAACACCGTCTCGGGGAACCTGTCGTCGAGTCCTTCCTCCTGAAGGCGTTCCAGCGCGGTCTCGATGCTCTCCATGATCGTGCGCGCCGCCAGCTCCACCTCGGTGACGTAGGCGGTCATGGACTTCGGCGGGATGGTGCGGGGAGGGGCGTCGTGGTTGGTTCCCTCGCCGACGATCCCCCTGCCGCGGTCGCGCAGGAGGGCGAGGGCGTCCTCCGGGTCGAAGCACGACAGCACGACGTTCACGGCGGCCTGCCAGAGGCCGGGGAGGAGGCGGTGGCCCACGCCGCGGTTGCCGAGCGGGGTCGAGACCGAGAGCAGGGCCTCGTTCACGATGGAACGCGCCCGCCGCCGGTCCTTGAGGTCATCTGCCTCCTGGTCGGCGACGGGCGCGTTGTCGTTCTCTGTGGATGCCATGGTGGGTCTCCCCGGTTCGTCTGGAACGATGATGTCCCGACGTCGGGTTGCCCACAATGGCGGAAGGGGATCAGGCCGTCTGGCGGGTCCGCTTGGTCGACTTGGCGGCGGGAGCCTGCTCGGACTGCCTTCCCTTCTGGGCGGCCTCGTAGAGCTTCTGGGTGCCCAGTCCCTGGGCCACTGCCACGATGCGCTTTTCCTCGGAGTAGCCGGGGGCCGTCATCGGGTAGTCGGCGGGGAGGCTCCAGTAGGCGCGGTACTCCTCGGGCGACATGTTGTACTTGGAGCGGATGTGCCGGTGGAGCATCTTGCGCGGCTCGCCGTCGAACAGGCAGACGATCGCGTCCGGACGGATGCTCTCGTCGATCGGCACCGCCGGCTCGGTGGGCAGGTTGCGCTTGCGGAGGTCGGCCAGCGGGTCGGTGACCGGTGCGCCGGCGACCTCCTCCTGGGCCGCCTCGACCGCCTCGGCCGCCTCGGCAGGCGCGGACATCGCGCTGCGGGAGCGGGAGGAACGGGACGACCTTGCAGCCGCAGCCGGGGCTGCCTGCTCGGCCGCGGCCGGGGCCGGGGAGGAGGCGGCCTGCGCCGGGGCCGACAGCAGCGCCTGCGTCGAGGTCGACGCCAGGGCAGGGGCGGCCGGAGCGCCGGAGCCCGTGAAGGCATCCGTGCCGAACGCCTTGGCAGCATCGCGTACGCACTCGATCAGAGTGGTGCTGACGTTCTTCATCAGCTCGGGCACCTTGTCCCCGTCGATCGGGTTGTGGGCGACGTGGGCTGCCACGATCTGGACCACGCCGTCTACGATGAGGTTTCCGGTGGATTGCATATGTGATCTCCTGCTGAAGCTGAGACTCCGCCCCACCCGTCATAGGTTTCGCCTGGACTTCCAGGATTGCGGAGCCTCCGGGGTTCCGAATTCGTCCGTTCGGGAATTGACGCCCCGATATGTAAACATCCTGGGCGGATTGGCAAATACTTTTTCGTGATCGTTCTTGCTTCGTTCCTATAATTTGCAGATTTCGATCCCTGCGGGCCGAGTTCTCAACAGAGTTTCTGGGGATTAAGTCGGCACGGGGGGCGGCGATTCCCCTGCCCTAAGGTCTCAATCCCCGGGCGGCCTCGTTGACATCGGCATTACCCCGTTCGAGCATCCCCGAGTCCTGAGTGCCTGAGGGTGGAGGTCCGATGCTTCTGAGGCGTACCCGCCGAAACTGGGCCGCGCCCGAAGCGGCCGAGAGTCCCGTGCCGCCCGGCGTCGGGATGCCGCCGGTGAGCGCGAAGCGACCGGGCGAATCCCCGGGGGAGGTGCTTGCGCGCGTCTTCGGGTTCGCCTCCTTCAGGCCCGGGCAGGAGGAGATCGTCAGGCACGTGGCTTCCGGCAGGGACGCGTTCGTCCTGAAGCCCACGGGCGGGGGCAAGTCGCTCTGCTACCAGGTTCCGGCCCTCCTCAGGCCGGGCACGTGCATCGTCCTCTCGCCGCTCGTCGCCCTCATGAAGGACCAGGTGGATGCCCTGCGGCGGGCAGGCGTCCGCGCGGCGGCCCTGACCGCGGCCACGCCCTACGGGGAGGTCAGGGAGATACGGGCGGCCCTGGCCGACGGTTCCCTCGACTTCCTCTACGTGGCGCCCGAACGCCTCGACGTGGGGTCCTTCCGGTTCATGGTGGAGGGCGTCCCCCTCTCCCTGTTCGCCGTCGACGAGGCCCACTGCGTCTCGCAGTGGGGACACGACTTCCGCGAAAGCTATCTCAGGGTCGGGGAATTCATGGACAGGCGCCCCGACGTCCCTCGGATCGCCCTCACCGCCACGGCGGACGAGGCTACCCGTGCGGACGTCGTCGCGAGGCTCGGCCTTGCCGAGGCGAGGGTGTTCTCGGACAGCTTCGACCGCCCGAACCTCGAGATCGACGTCCGGCACCGCAAGGGCGGCCGGGAGCAGTTGCTCGACCTTTTGCGGGAGACGGTCGGAGGGTCCGCCATCGTCTTCTGCAACTCCAGGCGGAAGGTGGACGAGACGGCCGCTTACCTGTCGGAGCAGGGAATCGACGCCATTCCCTACCACGCCAGCCTCGCGGACGAGACGAGGACCGCCCACCAGGACAGGTTCCTGCGCGAGGAGAGGGCGGTGGCGGTCGCGACCGTGGCCTTCGGCATGGGGATCGACAAGCCCAACGTCCGGCTCGTGGTCCACATGGACATGCCGCCCACCGTGGAGGGCTACTACCAGGAGATCGGGCGAGCCGGGCGCGACGGACTTCCAAGCCGTGCGGTGATGCTCGCGTCGGATGCGGACGCGGCGCAGTCCATGCGCTTCCTCAAGGAGGAGCTGGATGCCTGCAAGGATGCATCGGGTCGTGAACCCGTCCTGTCCAGGATGCGGAAGTTGCAGGCGATGCAGGGATACGTCGAGAGCGCTGCCTGCCGCAGGGCAAACCTGCTGAGGTGCTTCGGCGAGGAGCATCCGGGGGACTGCGGCAACTGCGACAGGTGCAGGTCTCCCGTCGAGACCTACGACGCCACGTCCGACTGCCGCCTCCTGCTCGACGCGGTCACGGTGCTGGGGCAGCGATACGGCATCGGCTACGTCACCGAGGTTCTCGGCGGACTCATGTCCGAGAGGGTCGTCTCCAATGGACACGAGATGTCCAGCGCATTCGGGCGCGGCAAGCATCTCACGCGCAAGCAGTGGGCCTCGATCGCGCGGCAGATGTCAGTGGAGGGATACCTCGCAGTCGGCCCGACGGGTGCGCTCGAGCTCACCGAGCTGTCCTGGCAGGTCAGGATGGGGCGGCTGGGGGTCGCGCTGGCGGATCCCGCCGGAGGCAGGCGCAAGGGGATCAGGAAGCGGCGGGGCGAGGGATTGCCGCCGGAGCGGAAGTCGCTGCTCGACGCGTTGGTCGACCTCCGGTACCGACTGGCTTCGGAGCGGGGCATTCCCGCTCACGCACTCGTGTCGGACCGGGCTATCGAGGGACTTCTCGCTGCGATGCCTGCCACCCTCGCGGAGATGAGTTCCGTCGAGGGCATGGGGGATAGGGTCGAGGACTGCGGTCGGCAGTTCCTCGACCTGATCGCGGGCCACCTGAGGAAGCGCGAGGACGACATGGCTCCCCAGGTGGTCAACCTGTTCGGGTGATCCGTCAGGCCGCCTTCGCGAACTGCGGCATCACCGTCGACGTGACGCGAGCCATGAGCCCTTCGATCATCCGGTGGACGCTCGGCGTGTAGTTCATCGCGCCCGTGAGGATGAACGTCCGCTGGTCCTCGGCGATCACCCAGGCCACGTGCCTGTCCCCGGAGAGAATCTCGTACCCCCAGGAGTGATTGCCCTCGGCCTCGCCCCAACGTCCCGCGACCTTGTGGGCCTTTGCCGGCGACGACGGATCGAGCGCGAGTTCGGCGCGGACCAGTCGGTAGTTCGCGGCGTCGGCGACGTACTCCTCCTTCAGCCCGGCGTACCAGTCGGGCATCGGAGAGGGACCAACCCCTGCGGCTGCCTTGGCTGGCTGCTTGGCTGCCGCCTTCGCAGGTGCCTTCGCAGGTGCCTTGGCTGCCGCCTTCGCGGGCTGCTTGGCAGGCTGCTTGGCGGGTTGCTTCGCAGCGGTCTTGGCCGGAGCGGCCTTCTTGCCCGCTGCCTGCTTCGGCTGTGCGGTCTTCGCCGACGTCTTCGCGGCGGCGGGCTTCGCGGAGGCCTGCTTTTGTGCCGGGGCAGGGGCGGACTGTGCGGGCTGCGCCTCCGCCATCGGTGCGGCGGCCTCAGCGGTCTGTGCCGTTTCGGCCGCGGCTTCAGGCGTCCGTGGCGCCTCGGCCTCGCCGGACCCCCCCTGCGCCAGCCCGGTCAGAACCGTCGCCACGTCGGGCAGCGACTCCGCCGTGACCGATGCCTTCATCCCGCTGAAGTGGTCGGTGATCTCCAGTTGTGCCGTCGGCTCCAGCACCCCGTGCGATCCCTCCTCGAGCATCGAAAGCACGTTGGCGACCGAGGCGAAGGACTGCATCCGGATCGTGGCGGACGCCGTGCCCCTCGTTATCGTTACCGTGCCCGCCTCTGCATTGACTGAAGGGGTGTAGCGCTTGGGGAGGGTGTGCTCGGTAGCCGCCGCCTGGGGCGCCGCCTGCGCGGGCTGGGGGGATCTCTGCTGTGATGCGGCGGGCTGGCTCGCCTGGGTCTTGGGAGAGGCCGCCTTCTTGCTGGCTCCCTTCGCAGGGGTCTTCGCGGCGGTCTTGGCGGTCTTGGCCGCCGGCTTCGACGAGGTTTTCGAAGGGGCCTTAGCTGTCTTGGTGCTGCTAGTCCCTGCCGTCTTGGGGGCTGCGGCCTTCGCGGGGGAGGACGTCTTGGTCGCCGATGTTTGCGATGACTTGGGCTGGGCCTTCTTCTTCGTGCCTATGTCCGTTCCGCCCGCTGCGGTCGATGCCGCATCGGCTGCGGCGCCCTTCGGTGGGGTCTTGGTCGATTTCTGCTTCGTTGCCATGCTTGAACCTCTTTCCTGTCTTTCACTGCTTCCGTTATTCGCCGTCTTTTTGGTGTCGGCTTCGAGCGGCGTTCCGAATCCGACATTGGATGGCTCGGAGTCAACGGCCATAAAGGATTGGAGTGGATAACTCCCGCACGGTCCCAGGAAGCGTCTGAGCCTCCCCTCCAGCCGGCCCGCGTCGGCGGTCTCGCACTCCCATATGGTCAGGGACTCCCATCCCATCTCGGACAGGCGGGCCACGGAGCGCCTGTCCCTTTGGACGTTCCTTTCGAGCTTGTCGGCCCACCACTCCGCCCTGGTGGCCGGGACGGAAGACTTCCTGCATCCCTCGTGCCTGTGCCAGAAGCATCCGTGCACGAAGATCGCCTTTCTCCTGCTCCTGAACACCAGGTCCGGCCTTCCGGGCAGGTCCCTCGCGTGGAGCCTGAAGCGGTACCCCATCGAGTGCGCCAGGCGGCGGACGGCCATCTCCGGCTTCGTGTCCTTGCCCCGGATGGCCCTCATGATCCTGGAGCGGGTCGGGTCGACCGGGTTGTCGACGGGCATATCGCTCATGGCGCCGGTTTACCATGTTGGGCATGTCGAATCCATGCCATTGCTTGTGTAAGTCGTTCTCTGCGCAGAACAATCAAGGGGATAAGTGGAGTTGGACATGGTTAACGGCAAGTACGACGTCCGCAGGGACAGGATTCTCTTCGTTGACGTGGAGATGACATGCTGGGAGGGGACGCCCCCGTCGGGACAGCAGCCGGAGATCATCGAGTTCGGGATCGCCGAGGTGGACGTAGGGACCCTCGCGGTGGTGAGGTCGGCATCCCTGCTCGTCAGGCCTGCCCGCTCAGAGGTGTCCGCCTATTGCGAGAGCCTCACCGGGCTTACGGCGCGGATGCTCCGCTCGCAGGGGCGTCCCCTCGCCGAGGTGGCCTCCACCCTCAGGAAGACCTGGGGGGCGGGGTCGAAGGCCTGGATGGCGTGGGGCTCGGACCGCAGGGCCGTCGACAGGGACTGCGGGATCGCGGGCATCGAGTCCCCGTTCTCCGCCTCCTTCCACGACATCGGATTCCAGTTCGGACTCCTGCTCGGGGAGGGCAGGGGGGTGGGACTCTCGCGGGCGGTCGAACTCCTCGGCGTGGACCGGCAGGGACAGGCGCATTCCGGCGAGGGCGACGCCGTCACGACGGCGCACGCATGGATCGCGATGGCCCGCGAGATGAGGGCGAGGCTTGCGCCGCGTCCCCCGGAGGACGCCGGGCCCCGTCCGCTGTGACGGGGCGTGGCGCGCGGCACATATGTATGGAATCCTTGCAAAGACGCCGTCCTTCGGTGCGTCATAGGTAGGACTGGCTGGAACCGAAGCACAGGAGGCGGCGCATGATCTCGCTATTCGTCATCATGGTGATCGTGATCGCCGTGTCGGCAGGGGCAGGGTACGGCCTGCTGGCCCTCGTCCGCAGCTCGGAGACCGCCCTGCTCATCCAGCGCAACCAGGTGCGCATGGACACGGTGGTCAACACCATACGCTCGTACGTGAGGGTCGACGGCGGGCGCGTTCTCGTCCCCGCGACGCTCGAGGGCGCGTCCTACGTCGCGAAGGCACCGTCCTTCTCCCCGTTCGTGACGACCACGTGGGGCAAGCCGATCGTCTACTGCCCCGTGCGGCTGTCCGGCTCGGGCGCGACAGGCGCCAGCATGTCCATGGGCGCGGCTGGCTCCTACCCAGTCTCGATCGTGACGCTCAATGGCAAGCCGTACGTCAGCAACGGCGGGCCGACCTTCGAAAGCGCCACCGCGACCGCGCTCAGTGCCGGCGGCAGGCACGAGAACGTGGTCGCGTTCGTCATCTCACCCGAGATCAGCGGGACCACCGTTCCTTCCTGTGCCTTGGTCAGGCTCGCGAGCGACAACTCCACCTTCACGGTCGACGGCGGCATCGTCACGGCCGTCTACTACGCAGCCGACCAGGCGAGCGCCACCACGCGGCAGATCGCGTTCTCCGCGGACGGCTCCACGCCAACGGGGGTCGCGCCGGGTACGCAGATCGTCAGCACGATCGAGCAGGCGACGGAGACCATCGTGCGCCTCGGACTGAGCGACACCACGATCAGGTTCTACGACGACACCTCGAAGCCGCGGGTCCAGCAGAACTTCGTTCCGGTCGAGGACATGGCGAGCCTCGCCGCCGCCTCTGCCGGAAGGACCATCCGGTTGGTAGGCGAGGCCGGGGCCAGGCTGCGCGTCCTGCACGCAGCGGCACCCGCGGGAAGCCTGAGCGTGCTCAAGGCAGATGGTGTGATGGAGCTGTCCGGCATCGACGTGGAGGGCTGGGTCGGCGCAGACAGGCCGTCGGCCACGAAGTCGGCCGACGTCGCATTCGCCGCCGGACCGACCGGAAGGCTGTCCATGAAGGACACCATCATCGGCGCCGTGCGGAACCTGGGAGGCGAGGTATCCCTGCTCTCTAACGTCAGCGTCCGTCCCCTGTACGGCGCGCAGGCGTTGGAGTACCCGATCCTCGGATCGGGGGGCAGGATCTTCATCGATGGAGGGTCCTCTTCGCTCGTCGTGTCCTCCGCCGCCGCCGCCGGCGTTTACGTCCGCGGCGGGGACGCCACCGTCTATGGCCCGGTCGGGATGACGATCGCCCCGTCGGGAGAGGCATTCTGGTCGGACGGCGGCGGACGTGTCCTTCCTGCGACATCCCTCGCGACCGTGGCCGTCAACGGAGCCGCAGCAGTCCCGGTACTGAGTTCGGCCACCTTCGGCACCAAGGGAAGCACGTCCCCGGAACCCGTTGAGGTCTCCGCTAACGGTGCCGGACGGACGCTGGTCGTGAGTACGGTGCAGACCTGCGCCGACGGGTCGACCAACTGCACGGCGACGTGCCCGACCGACTCCACCGTCGCGTGGGGCGAGTGCGGCTCGGCCAACGGCTTCGCCTTGGCGGGTTTCGGATCGGATGCCACCGGGCGGCAGTGGACCTGCCGCTGGCCCTCGCCCTCGTCGGTGACGGCGCCCTCCGCCAAGGCAGTTTGCAGCAAGCTGCCCTGAGGCCGCATCTTTTATGTGGAGTGTGTTAGCATTCCCTGCACGGAAGGGGCCAGGATGTCCCCGCCCGCTTCCGCAGCCAACTGGCAGGGTGCCCCGGCTCAGCGAGAGGTGTGACGGTCCCAGCCGTGCATGGGGGCATCCAGGGACTGTCGCTTGCCGGGGCATGCTGCATACCCGACCTTCCGTACCCGTTCGTGGCTGCGTCTGGTGCAGCCCCTTGGAATGCCGTCACCGATCGTCATTCGATGGGTTTAGGTGTTCGGTGATGCCTCCGGCACGGGCAGTCTGGAACGGTGATCTTCCTTATTGCGCATGCCGGGGCTGACGCCTCGTGTCCTGCCTGGTCCTGTCGGCAGGGTTCAGGCGGACGGGAGGCATAGGGCGCGCGGGATTCCAGGCCGGAGTGGCTGGTCCTGGCGGAAGTGCGACTGGACCGAAAAGAGGAAGGGCCGGTCCCCGGACCGGCCCTTGGAAACTTCGGTGGATGCGAGATCGGCGGCTCAGGGAGCCGTCGGGACCATGCACCCGGGCCACTGCTTGTAGGTGTCGTTGCCGCACGGAGGGCAGCCGTCCGTAACACCGGGCGTATTGATGTCGAACCCGGCGACCTTGTTGAGGATCGCGCATTGATTCACGTCCGCGACGGGCTTGTAGAGCTGGTCGGCGGAAACCCGCCATTCCCCGTTCGGTGGAGAATTCAGGTACTTGCCGCTGACGAGCGCTTGGACGAGCGCTCCGTCCTGGAGGGCGTTCCCGGATGCGTCCCTGGGGAATGCCCCGTTCTCTTGGTAGTAGAGCTGGAGGGCGCCATCGATCTGGGCAGCCGCGTTCACGTGTTCAGCGTACATCGACCGCTGCTTCGACTCGGCGAAGACATCGCCGCCAAACCACATGGCTGCAATGATCATGACCGCCACCAGGGCGATGGAGATAACTGCTACGATAAGCTGAAACATTACGGCGGTCCCTTGAATGGCCTAGGCAGGGTAGGCCTGGGTCGAGGTTTCCCGAGTTTTGCATTGCCCTCGGTTGAGCGGGGCTTAGGCGAAGGGGCGGGGTGTGCCCGCCCCTTCGTGGCCGCGGGCCTTTTAGAGGCGGAAGCGGAAGTTGACGGTGCCGGCGACATCCTCGCAGTCGAACTGCGGGTTGGCCACTTCAGTAGCGCCCGTGGCGTGCCCGGCCTGGCGGTTGACCTCCTGGCAGATCTCGGAGCCTGTGCCCGTGACGGTGACGCCGGCCCGCAGCGGGATGAGGGCAAACCCGTTGGTGGTGTCGAGGGTCCAAGCAGCGCCGGCTCCGGCGATCTTTCCGGCGGTCGGGGCCGAGGCAAGGTACTTGCCGCTGACCATGGCGGTGATGCCGGCAGTGCCGTTCGGGGGAGCGCCACCGAAGTCGGTCTTGTAGAGGGTGTAGGCGCCCGAGATCTGCTGCGCCGAGTTCACCAGTGCGGTGACGTTGGCCTTTTCAGACGACTTCGAGAAGGCCTCGCCGCCGTAGAAGATCGAGGCGATCGCGAGGGCCGCGACCAGGGCGATCGAGATGACCGCTACGATGAGCTGAAACATGCTTTGTGTCCTTCCTGCTGCGTCCCGGTGCCCCGGGCGGGTGATCAGTCCTTTTTGGCTGCGGATTCAATCCTTCGCCCCTGGACCTCTCAAGGATTGGACGGGGAAGTGCCTTGGTCAACAGGCATTGCCGCCCAAAAACTCTTTTGGCTCATGCGCTTAGGTTGACGGAGCGCCCGTTTTGCTGCGCCCGTAAACAGGATTGGCGTCTCTTTTTTCGTCGGCGGATTGGAACCGCATCCCATGAAAAAGGGGGCGCATGCCCCCTTCGGTCCTTTCGGTGGTTCCGCTTGGCCTACTGCACGTTCGCGGCCAACTGGAGCATGGGCATGATGGTCAGTCCGAAGAGCACGCCGCCCGCAGCCGTCATGAACAGGGCCGATACCATCTGGAGGGCGGGCGCGAAGGACTGCATGCGAGAGATGTAGAGGTCGCGGTACTGCGTGGCGAGCATGTCCAGCGTGCGGGCGATGTCCTGCCTGTCAGAGGATGACGAGAGCGACGCGCGGTCGGTGGGATGCAGGGTCTCCATCGCCAGCGCCCAGTTCCTGCCGTTCCGGATGGCCTTCAGCGCGCGCTCCACGTCGGACCTGAGGGCACCCTTGGGAGACCCCTCCGCGGTCAGCGCGAGGGCTTCCTCCATGCGGACGCCGGATCCGACCAGCAGACCCAGCTTGTAGAGCACGACGTAGTTGTTCCTGGAGAGGATCAGGTCCTTGTAGTAGGGCACCTTGAGGATCACCTTGTCGGCCAGGTTCGGCATCACCGCGCGCCCGGCGGTTCCCAGCCACGCGAAGATGGCGAAGATCACCAGCATGACGACCATGATGCCGCTCAGGATCTTGCCCGTGACCTGAATCCAGCCGACGTTGACCCCTGGGTTGTTCGCGAACATGGGGTTGTCCGTCACCTGCGGGCCGAAGTACTCGGTCGTCGAGATCATGAGCGCGGCCGCGATGATGAAGGCCATGATGGCGTTCGCGGCGTCCTTCGACGACGACTTCTGGATCGACCTGATCCTGTACTCGAAGTCCGCCGCGTCCCGGAGCGCCTTCCAGGTCTCGCCGCCTTGGATGCCTGCCTTGACGAGTGCTGCGGTCGCTACGGGAAAGTGCCGCCTGTCCGCCTCGATGGCATCGGACAGCGGCATGCCCTGCTCGATGCGCTGGAGCATGGTGCCCGCACACTCCTTGATGGTGCCGGTGAAGGTGTCGTTCAGGAGCCGGAGCGAGTCCGTGATGCTCATCTTGGAGCCGATCATCGACGACAGGCGGAGCATGAAGGTGTTGCGCTCGGAGGAGTTCATGCCCCGCGACAGGTCGAATGAGAACCTCCTCTTCACGCCGATGACCGTGCCCCGCTTCGCGGCGATCCTCTCGGCCGTGAACTGGTCCTTGGCATCGATCGTGACGGTCTTGGCACCGTCGTTCGTCATTATGCGTGCGTTGAACGATGGCATGTCTCACCCCTGCGGGAAGGTAACTGCTGCGGAGGTGCCTGCGCCGATCGACCCGGCGTTCATGGCGGCGGGGTCGCTCGTGCCCGAGCCGCAGGCCGCCCCCAGGAGGACACCTCCCGGCGGGCGCCGCTCGGCCTGAGCCTTCGCGAAGATGACTATGCCGTCACGCACGTCGGCCCCGATCTGGGTCCCGGATGGCCGCTCCACGCAGAGCGCCTCCCTGCCGGAGACCGGGACGGTCTTCCAGACGAACCCACGTGCTCCCGGGGGGAGGGGCGGCAGAACCCCATTGGGAAGGTACCCCGAGAGGCGGTTCTCCAGGTTTACGCCGGACGGCGGGAACAGGCCGCCGTTGGCTGCCCTGTAGGTCGCCAGCGCCGAGCTCATGATGTCCATCTGCCCTTGCAGTCCCCTCGACACGACGAGGCGGATCCCGAGGCCGGAGTCCAAGTAGCTCATGCCTCCGAGGGTGACGATGGCCCCCAGGGCGACGGCCATGACGACGAAAACGATCTGCATCATGACGGTGTCTCCTTCAGGTACTCGTCCACCTGGGAGCCGAAGACGCGGCGCAGCTCCTCCTCCGTGGTCTTGCCTGCCCGGAACAACCCGACGGCGTCCTCGGCGATGGTGGGCCATGACCGCTTGCCCTCGATCACGGCGTCGACGGCCTCCTCGTCCAGGAAGTGCTCGCACTCCGACACGACCGTCCGGCTGGAGTAGCCGGTGCCGCGGCAGGCAGGGCATCCCCCGCCCTCGCAATGGGAGCACCGCACGCGGACGAGAGTCTGCACCAGGACCGCGCGGAGGAGGTACCTGAGTTCCCTCGGGTCGATGCCGAGGTCCCTCAGGCGGCTCACCGCGCCCAGGATGGAACCCGTGTGGAGCGTCGCGATCACGAGGTGGCCCGTGTCCGCCGCCTTGACGGCGTTGCGTGCGGTGTCCTCGTCACGCACCTCGCCCAGCACGATCACGTCCGGGTCGGCCCGCATGAGGGCCCTGACGCCTGCGGAGAACGTCAGGCCGACGGCCGTGTTGACAGACACCTGCCCGGTGTAGGGGATGCGGTACTCGACAGGGTCCTCGATGGTGTAGATGGACTTGCCGAAGCGGTCGAGCTCCTTGATGGAGGCATTGAGCGTCGTGGTCTTGCCGGAACCCGTCTGCCCGCAGATGAGGCAGAGTCCGTGGAGCTGGTTGAAGCCCCTCCGCCAATGCTCCAGGCGCGTGATGCCGAGCTGGGAGAGCGTGGGCTGGACGCGGTCAGGGTCGAGGACGCGCAGCACGCAGATCTCGCCCTCGGCGGCGGGAAGGCTTGCCACGCGCAGGTCGATCATTCGCCCGTTGTGCTCGAACTGGAAGCCGCCGTCCTGGGGCTTCCTCTTCTCGGCGAGGTCCATGCGGCCGCGATCCTTGATCTGGGCCATCATGGTGTAGAATTCCTCCAGCGGCCCCTCGTGGACGATCCGCCTCACGCCGAGGAGACGGAACATCACCGTGTAGGACTTCCGGCGCGGGATGATGTGGATGTCCGAGGCGCCCTCCGACAGCGCGCGGTAGAGCGTGCGGTCGAGCATGGTCTCGGGCGCCTCGCTCGCGTCGTCCGTCGAGGCCGTGCGCTTCATCTTCGTGATGAACTCGCCCATGGCCATCGGGTTGAAGGAGACGAACTCGATCTCCTTCTCCGGGTAGTGCTCGGCCACCACGCGTCTGACGACCTCCTCGTCAGACATCGTCGACACGAAGATCTTGGTGTCCGTGACCGCGGAGATGATGATCGACAGCTCGTCGAGGATCGGCGCCGGGATGCGTGTCGTCGACACGTTCTCCTGCGCGATCCGCTCAGACGAGATCTCGAGGACGCCCTTGATCCTGTCCTTGTCCGTCAGGAAGCCGTTCGCGACGAGGATCTGCCCGATGCGGTCGCCCGTGACCTCCTGCTCCCGCGAGGCGGCCTCGAGGGCCTGCCTGTTGATAAGTCCCTTGCTGAGGAACCATTCGCCGAGACGGTGCCGCTTCTTGGGAGTCCCGTCCGGGGTGAACAGGGTCGGGGC
>Ga0256853_1000016_pt1 | contig 40752 bp, 75 predicted proteins | sample BONnt6_FD_181171 | JGI IMG/M metagenome (GOLD analysis project Ga0256853, IMG submission 181171) | Terrestrial sediment cell enrichment communities from Utah, United States - BONCAT_SYTO_Terrestrial_sediment - 6 | ecosystem: Environmental > Terrestrial > Deep subsurface > Rock core/Sediment... | reverse complement strand
CGGGGAGTACGTCCGTGAGGCCGCTCCGCCAGACGGCGGCTACTACGTCGGCCCGTGCGGCCGTCCTCTAGTCGCCAGGAGGCCCATCAACACCTGCCCTCCGTTGGCGCAGAGGCAGAAAGAGGACAAAAGGTCATGACGACGCTGAACAAGCCCCAGGGTGTCGTCGATCACCGCCATTTCTGGCCGGGCGAGGACGAGATGGAGTCCGACACCAACCGTATCGATGTCTGCGAGCTCGAGGACGGCACGAGCGTGATCTGGAACGTGGATTCCGACGAGATCGTCTTCAGGGGATCGTTCGCGGAGTGCCTGTCAAAGGCCCGGTCAATGGTCGGCGCTGGCGGAAAGGAATCGTTCTAGCCGCAGTAGAGACCCCAATTCTAGGTTTCTGGCCGCAGGCTTAGAGTGCGTGCAGGGCGAGGCTCGCCGTGTTGGGAGATGAAGCGATGTCGGAAATGCCGTGGAGTGATTGCAAGGTGGCCTTCGGCGTCGACGACAACGATGCCTTCGAGCGCTGGATGGAGCACACCAACTGGGCTGAAGGCCTCCTGCCTGAAGGGTGGAGCATCTGCGAGAAGGACTGGTCCGGCGCAAGGGCCGTCGTGGTCTGCCGTGTCGAGGGGCTGCCCGATCCGAGGGACGGCCAGATCGTGAAGGAACTCCTCGAGCAGGCCTCCCTCGGCCACTTCCGGTCGCAGACGTCGAAAATGCGTGGGTGATGCCTCCTCCGGTAGGTGTATCAACGCTCGGGGTCGTTCACCCAGGTCTTCTCTTGCGGCTCCCAGAAATAGCACAGGTACCCGACCCAGACGATGAACGCCAGGAACAGCATGAAAGGCGTCATGAAATGCCCCCAGAGCCATTGCCGGGTGGACAGGGTCGCATAATCCGTATCAGACAGCGCCTCATCATACGACAACATCTCCCAAACGTAGGGATGATTGCCCAGTGACCAGTTCCGGCCTTCGATCGGCTCCAGGTCCCGCTTCCAAATCTCGTCATATGACTTGGGATGGTAGCCGATCCTGACGGAATGCCCCATTGCGGATCTGCACGCGGCGATGATTTCGCTCTTAACGTCGGGAGGACTGACGAACATTTTCTGTGCGCGCTCAACCTTTACATGTGCGACCACGATCATGGGATCGAGGAAGTCCTTCTTTCGGGCCGTGCAGCCTGTAAGCACCCCAGAAACATATTCCAGTTCGTTCTCGGGCGGAGGATTTGTCCCCATTCGGGAAGAGCAGCTCTCGATCCCTAGTCCTAAGAAGGTCAGGACGGCGGACCATGCCAGACCTCGCAGCATCTGGGGCAGATTTCTGTCGAAGGAGCCAATTCCGGTTTTTACCATGTCCGCTCTGTCCCTGCGCCACCTAAGGGGCTGTGGTGGGATCAATAGTCACGTCAGGCGAGGAACGTGCCAACCTGATTGATGAGGCCGCCCCCAGGACGGCGCATTCGTCCTTGACCTCTTAGACGGGGTATCCCAGGAGAATGATCGCTCAACGTCGAAGATGCTGGGGTGCTTGCGGCAGTCCTTCGTATGAATCCCACGAGTAGCCGAAACGAAAGAGCCGCCCGGAGGCGGCTCTGTATCAGGGTGCGGTGTCCCAACCGTCACGGACGGGCGGCTGATGCGGTGTGATCGTCCGCCTGATCCGACGGGGTCACGTCGATCCCCTCATCAACCCATAGGGTCACGTCGTCGATCTGGAAGCCCTCAACCACGATGGTTGTAGCCTCGTCCTTCGCCAGCTCGATCGCCTCTTCCTCGTCCTTGGCCTCGACCGTTACCAACTGGTCACAACGGATCCTTGCCTCGGTCGCGTTGCCGTTCTTGTCACGCTCCAAGGCCTCGAACTCGTAGATGTCCCATCCCGGGATGTTGCCGCTCGCCTCGGACTCGACACACGTTGCCATGACAATCGCGCGGACATTGACGTCGAACTTGGCCATCTTCGCTTCCTCATGAGGTTCCACCCCATTGAGCGGAGGGGGACGGCAAGCGACAAGGTCGATGGCATGGAGACCTCTACCAATCCCATGCCCAAAAAGAGAAGAGCCGCCCGAAGGCGGCCCTGTATCAGCGTGCGAGAGGATGGGGAGCCTCAACCTCATGAACGTCATCCGGTCCTTCGGGAAACACCCTGCCGAACCCATAGGGTGCGAGGATGTCGTCCGCGACGACGTCGGCGTTGTCCTGGGTGAACCCGGCTCCGGGCTTGACCAAGGGGGCGGCCAGCCGGAGCGCCAGGGCCGCATCGATGACGGTCGTGTTGTCGGGGAGCTGTCCACGGCCTATGGCCCTCAGAACCTCCGCAAAGGCGCTCGTGAGCTTGTCGTGGCTTTCCTGGAGGCTGATCTCGGGCATGGTGGTCTCCTGAAGTTCGGTCTGGGTCAGCGTGGGCCGGGAGCGATCTGTGCGTCGATGCCGTACTTTTCCTGGATGATCTCGGCCATGAACGAGGCGTAGCGGGGTTTCTTTCCCGTTTCGTCCTCGCGGATGTGCGGGGCCGCATCCCTGAGGACCCCGGCCACCTCGAGGAGATGTGCCGGGGTCGGCATGTGGGAGCCGCGGACGATCTGGTCGACGATGCTCACGAGTGCCTTTGCAAGCTCGTCGTGGCTGGTCTGAAGGTCGATATTGTCGGACATGATCCCTCTCCCCTTTATGCGGCTGCCGGCATGGTGACGTTCCCGCGATCGAAGTAGGCGGTCGTGGCGGGAACGCCCTCACCGTCCCAGTGGAACAGTGCGGTCGAGACGCCGCATTTCTCAAGCCGGCAGGTCTCGTGCATGTCCTGGACGGCCTCGTCGAGCGTGGCGAAGCCTTCGGTGTGGTGGGCCGTCGAGCGGTAGCGCTGCGCCGCGAGGTCGTCGTCCCCGCTGGGAGGCGATGACAGCCTGAAGAAGATGGGGTGGTAGCGGCCGAGCTTGTGGTTATGGACGACAGCGCCGATGAGCATGTTCTGATCTCCGCAGGATCTCTTTCCCGTTCGTGGCAGTCCTCACGCGAGGATGCAAGATCGAATCCTCTCTATCGAGGATGATGGCACAGGATTCCCGTAATGGCGCATGCTCCTCCCCTCGTCGTCTGGGAGCCTGTCCTAAGCTTCGGACGGGGGTGACAACTGTTGCGGTAGAAGGCATGTTCGTCGTGACGATGCAAAGGGCGGCTGGCACATGACACCCGAGCGGATGAAGGAACTCCTCGGCCACGAGCCACTTAAGCCGACGGTGCTGCCGTGGAGGTATATCGTCCCGCGTCGCGGCTACTTCAAGCAGGCGAAGGCCTCCCGCAAGTACCCCTTCGTTCCTGCCTACTTGGATCGCGCTGCCCTCTGTGCCGTGCTGGGGACGGCGACGATGGCAGTCGGGGTGATGCTCCTCATCCTCAGGCTGCCGATGGAGCTGATGTACATGGTCGTGCCCTACTCGGAACGACGTCAGGCCATGCTGAACAAGGTGGACGCCCTCATCTTCAAGAAGCCGTTCGCCAAACTGGTCTCTTGGCTTGATCGTCTGCCTGATTTCTACACGCTGCGAGACGACCATTTGGAAGAGGCACGGTTCATCCATCGTGCCGTCAGGGACGAACAGGGTAGATGAGTCGCAGCAAAAAAACGCCCGCAGTAAGCGGGCGCACAAGTTTACGGATCTGTGGGGGCAAATAAAACAAACCCGATTAAGATAATATAATCTTATTGTGCTTTTGTTCAACTTTATATCATACACGATGTATGCGGCATAATGGCTGGATAATATAAAAGAAGTCTATTCATAACCTAGTTATTGCGATTGTGATTTTCTGCATAACCCCCCATCTATGTTCTATCGCTGACTTGTTCCAACAGGCGTCGGCGGCCGAGAGATGCGTGTGCTCCCGCCTGTGTTGCGGAGCCCAGCTTTGACTCAACTTCCACCTACTCCCCCGACCGCCAAAGCGACATTGATCGAGGATGCGTGGGGGGCGCGTATTACCGCGCATGTCCGGGCTAACCTTGATCGCTTGAAATATCACGTGAACCAGCGGCCACGCCGGAAAGCGAAGCAGGCACCCCAGGAGTGACGTTGGAAGGACAGCGTCCATGTCCTGCTCACGGACCAGGCGCGTACTCCTCCTCATTGTCCCAAAGGCCATCCATGGTGACCTCGCACCAGTCGCGGGCGTAGTCGACGATCAGGCGGTAGTCGTCCGGCGCAACCTGCCGGACCTTCCCGTCCAAGGCGACGGCTGCGGCTAGATCCAGTGTGCCGTTCCCGGTGATGCCGATGCCCGTGGGAGACTTCCCGTCCTGGACGATGGTGACGTAGGGGTTCCGGTCGAACCTGTCCCAGAGGCGCCGGGCGGCGTTCGATAGGGAGTCGCTCGGGATGAGGATCGCTCCCTTGGACCGGGCATGCTCGGCGGCGATGGCGTACAGGAGCGGTCCGTATCCCGCGGTGGCGACCACCCGGGTGACGTACCAGTGCTTCGCGTCGGCCTTGTAGGCCTGCAAGTAGCCATAGACACCCGCGAGCTGCTCGATGCTCTCGCCTTCGTCCTCGTATCCGTCGTCCGGCTCATCCCCGTCCGAGCGGTCCAAGGCGATGTCGGCCAGCTCCCGTGTCACGTAGTCGGCCGAGTAGATCGTGAACTCTGGGAACTCGCTGGGGATGATCGAGAGGGAAAGGTCGTCGGTCGGATGCTGCATCGTGGGATCCTCACCTGCTCACGGGGTCGGCAGGGCTTCGGGCTGGGCGGCGTACGAGCGGTCGGGAATGATCCGCACCTTGGGGTGATGGATGAAGGCGTCGATGGCTGCCTCGAACCCTCGAATGTCCCCGAACCACTCCTCCATGGTGCCGTATGTGTATCCCATGCTCTCGACGGCCCGGTCGTGCTCTTCCCAGACGGCCTTGGGGTCTTCGATCAGCTTCGCGACGTTCTTCTGCTCGACCACGATCTCGACGAGGTGGTCGGAGACGTTCCTGATCTCGTCCTCGACGATGAACTCAACCTCGTCGCCCTTAAGGTAGCGGTGGGGGACGATCTCGTGCTTCTCCGTGAGGGAAGCCGTGTCCAGGACGATGATGCCGCCGGGCGGGGATTCGTAGCCGAAGGCGGCAGAGGTGTACTTCCAGGTCATGTCGAGCTCGGGCGCGAGGAAGACGGCCTCGGTGCCCTCATCGTCCGACGTCATCTGGAGGCGGTCCTGTTTCAGGATGAGGATGAGAGATAGCAGGCCCCCTCCGTGATAGAGGCGCGGGCCGGGGTCGTCGTCGTATTGGGTGCGCTTGCTCTTGGTCATGGGAGGCCTCGTGTTCTCCCGGGAGGATAGCGGGCGGGGTGGCATGGGACATGAGAAAAGGGCACTTGAACAGATCAGGAACGTGATCCCAAGATTGTTGTCACAGGGGTTGGACGACTGATCAGGGGCAGCCATGCACGTTTACGTCATTGAGGAACGATTCAATGGTCAGCCCACAGGTTTCGTAAAGGTCGGGAAGGCGCATACACCAAGGGGCCGGATCACAGGCCTTCGTTCCGGCAATCCGCGTGACCTCGTGATCCATTCGACTATCAAGTGCGGAAAGCTCGCCAGAACCGTTGAGAAAATGGCTCATGACCGATTGGATAGGCATCGAGTAAACGGTGAGTGGTTCACGGTCTCGGTCGAAGAGGCAAAGGGATGTGTGACCGAGATTGTCCGCGAACTCGAGAAATCCAATAAGGCGGTTGGCCTCTCTGAAGCTCCCGAGGACCGAGTCGCGGCACTCGACCGTCTAAAGTCTCTACCCGAGGTCTTCGACCTCTATCAACTTGTGTCGGCAACAGGATTTTCCAAACAGGTGCTGTACCTGTACATCAACCGTTGGATGAACAAAGGGTTTGTGAAGCCAGTCGGCCCGAGAGCTGGAGCGTACTACAATCTTGCTAAGGATCCAGAAGCCGCCAAGCGTCTTCCTGAGGCTCTCGAACTCGTTTTAAGGATTCCACGTCTCCTCATCGGGGTATCGGCCCTGTCATGGCACGGATGGACCGATCGGACGTCATCCACCTTCGAACTCGCGGTTCCAGTGTGCGACAAGCAAAGAACCTATCCGCAGATCGATGGAGCTGCATTGATCCCGCGCAGCAGAACTTGGTGGCAGTCGATGGGTTTCCATTGCCAACAGCGACACGACTACATGCATGTCCTGGACCCGGCTTACGCCCTGGTTGATGCAATCGCTACCAAGGCTCGCTCTGGGGCCAAGGCCGTTGTCTGGCGCCCTACTCCTGAAGACATCAAGGTTCCACGTGGAATTCCCGCCGGGCATTTCCGGGCATCTGTCCTTGAAGCAGCCTCCGCACTAAAGGCTGACGAGCAAAGCATCACAAAATTCATCGATGCAGTTGAACTTGCTCGGTGACTCCTTCCGCCCCTGAGCAGGGTGAGTCATGGCGTGCAACCCCTGGGGCTGACATAAAGCTTATCAACATGATGCATACGATGTCATTTCGAGGCCTGCCGCCTCCCATCCGCCTTCGCCGGACCAAGGGGAATCAGGCGGACGACGTGCATCGAGGTGGCGATGAGCATGTCTTGTTGATAGATTCATTGTCGTTTTGATTTTTGCTTTGCCTGAATCCTCCATGTGCTAGGGATGGAACCCCGTGGAGGATGAGATGGATCTTACGAAGAAGGGCAACCTTGTACCCCGCGAGTCCTTTCTGATCTCTGGGGACATGCACGTAATCATCCTCGACGAGTCCTTTAAGGTGGCCAAATGGAAGCCCGGCGACGCGGTGTTCCATGGCGGGACGTCGCTCAAAATCGGCTACGGGAGCGCTCGCGGTTCTGAGGATCTCGACTTCATCGTTTCTGAGGATGAGGAGCGCCTCGGTGAAGTGATGGATGCCGTTCACAGGCGTTTGGACAAGCATTTCGCTGCCACCACTCCCGGCGCGAAGATTACGATGGACGCGGCATCGAGCTTCGATGAGCGCCTCGACAAGTGGAACATCAAGTGGGAGCACCCGAACCGCCGCGGGAAGGTTTTGGTGAAGGCCGAATTCTGGAAGGCCCCGAAGGATCTCATCACGCAATACAGCGCGCGCGCGGCTCGCGTCGGTGACCGCACGCCGACGGGGCTCCGGGTCATGACCCACATCGCCATCGCTGAGATGAAGTCGATCTGGGCTGACAAGATCGTCGCCATCGGCGGCAGGCCGTCACTGAAGTGGCGTGACGCCTACGACCTCGCCTACGTTGCTGGGGAGATGAAGCGCGACCATATTACGCCGAGCGACGAGGATAACATCTCCCTGATCGGTGCATCGGCAGCACTCTATCGTCGCGACCTCACGACGGTGCTGGAGCATCTGAATGCGCTTGAAGCATCTGGTCAGTTGGAGGATACCGAGGCTTTCATCAAGGATATCGGAAATTGGTTTACGGACAGCGACATGACGAATCTCGGTGGGGTTGATTACTTCACCACGATGCTTGAGCAAGCCCGGTATGAGGTCGGAAACGCCGTGGTCATGATCGATAGCCATCTCGCCAAGGGGCCGAAGCCATGAAGGCAGGTCCATCGAGGACTCCTGCGACGGAACGTCTGAGGTCGCTTCCGGAGGTCTTCACCACCCATGACGTGATGGTCCTTTGCGACGTGTCCCAGAGGGTTGCCCATCTCTACTGCTATCGCTGGGTCGACAGAGGATACGCAAAATCGTTCGGATACCGCTCAGGCGTCTATTTCAATCTGTTCCGCGACCCAAAGGCGACCGATCGAGTTAAGGAAGCACTGGACCTGGTGATTGGGAGTACCGAGTGGGTCGTTATCGGTTCGTCAGCCCTGAGTAGTCATGGCGCGACACCGCAGACCCCCAAGCAGCTCGAGGTTGCCGTCATGGTGACCGCCAAGGATAGGTCTTATCCAGAACTGGAGGATGTGAAGCTTATCCCGAGAAACCGCTACTGGTTCAGGGCCGTCCATGGCCACTACTCACGGAATGAGGACGAAATGCCGACACTGGACGTCGGCTATGCCTTGGTGGATGCCCTTACAACGAAGCTCCGCTCCGGGTTCAAGGATGATGTCTGGCGGCCGGGGGCGGACGATGTCGAGTTGCCCGAGGACATGACGTTCGAGGATTTTCGCGATGCCGTCCTAGACGCTGCCAAGGCGCTCGGTGCCGACAGGAATCTCATCGAAGACTACCTGACCCGCATCGGAGACAAACACGCCTCGAAGAACGATCCTTCAATGTAGGCCCCTCCCCAACAGAAAGGCCGCCCCAAAGGACGGCCCCTTCCCCACTCCATGCCGCCCGATCACGGCTTCATCGAAACCGTCTCCTCGGCATCGTTGTCCAGCTTGTGCTCGGCCACGAGGAGCAGCAGCTTCTCAGCCTCGAAGTGATGGATCCGGCACCAGTTGTTCTGGGGCAGGATGTTGCGCTTGGTTGCCGTGATCCCGGTCCTGGTCTCGACCTGAGAGAGCCAGTCGGCGAGCTCCTCGCCATAGGTGCCGTCATGCAGCCCGGGCTTCGACGGCTCGATGTTGAAGTCGAGTTCCCCGAGGGAGTTGATGCAGGTAAAGCCGATCTTCCGGCCGTATTCCTCGGCGAGGCCGTGGAGTCCCTCGACGATTGCCTTCTCACGAGCATCGGCGAAGGGAACGGGCTTCAGCGACCTGTCGAGGTTGCGGAGGGCTTCAAGGGCGTTCCGTAGACGGTCATTCATGATGAGGGCCTTTCCTGATGTCTGCTGTCCCGATCCTACGCCGTGTCCTTGCAAGCCAGGGCTGCTTGCGGCTTTCAGGCATGCGCCTGAGAACAGGGGGGTAGCAACAACAGCCGAGCCTGCCTACAGCCGCCCACGGGGGATACAGAGATGCCGAGTGCCACGAGGGATAACGAACAGGGTAGCTGGTCCGGAGCCGCACGCTGCTGGTACAATCCTCGGACCCGGGAGACCATCTCAGTAGGGCCTGGGGAGCATCCCGACCATGTCGAATGCTTCCAGGATTTCGCCGACCCGGTCTCCCACGCCAGGCTATTACGCCTTCTTCCCGATTTGGACCTCTCCGACTATCCTGATCCGGTGGACGTGTACGACGTCTACTTCGGCATGGACCTGCACAACGTCCTGGGGGAGGACAACATGAGGATCCTTCCGGTCATGCTGGGCTGGGTCTGTGTGAACTGCGATCCCGCGATCACGTCGCTTCCGTACCTGCTCGCCCGGGACAAGCAGGACGCGCTGAAGTGCCTGCGCTGGCTCGAGAGCAAGGGTGTCCATCCGGCCGACCATCCAGACTTCTCGGCTGAGACCTACTCGATGGAGGGCGGCAAGGTTACCTACAGGGCCTACCGTTATGACGGCGGTCGGTTGCTCCCGAGGGATGAGCCGGCTCTCATGCCGGGCATGACTCCATGACGTGAGGCTCCGCACCTCCCGACCCGGCTCAGTTCCTCCTGTACTCCCATGTTCTGGTGATGCCTTCGGACTTCAGGTGGGCGTCGAAGGCGTTCTCAAAGCAAATGCGGCCGAAGTCCTTCGTGGCCCCGTTCTTGAACCGGAAGGTCGTCGGGGCCTTGGCGGGGCTGTTCGGGTGGAGCTTATGCATCTGGGCGAGTTCCGCCTCGAGGCCGACGACGTTGGCCCTTTCGACCTTGAGAGCCAGCAAGGCCTGCGCCAACTGCTCCTCCAGCTCGGCGTAGGCCTCGGCCCAGCCGGCGACGTTCCGGCTGTGACGTGCTTTCATCGATTCCGAGAGGCCAAAGTAAAACGCGCTGTCCAAGATTGAACTCCCCTGCTGTCGGCTCATCCGAATGCGAGGCGAACATAGCGCGTGGTTTTCGTGTTGTTAAGGACTCGTTTGAGAGGAAGAAGGATTTCCCCAGAACAACTCACGTGTCCTGGGTTTGGGGTCTGTCTTACGGCCGGAGGACGGATCACCGCCCCATCCGCATCTCCGCCTGCGCCTCGTCCGTGTTCTTGCAAGCATCAGCCATCGCCTCAGCCATCCCAGCCTTCAGACTTTCATCGATCCATTGGACAGTGGCATCTGGGCAGCGTCGGCCATAGGAGGGTTTCAATGTCGAGGTTCGTTATCGCCGTGAGCAATGGGATGGCCATCGAATCACCGGATGGACCCATGGAAGTCGGTGAGAAGAGGTACGTTCACGAGAACGTCCGGTACATCTTCGACACCCAGAAGGACGGGCTGCTCCATGCAGACATCTTCAGGAATGTGGATGTGCCGAATTCGGCATATGGATGGGAATCCAAGTGGATCCGGGCCACTGATGCAGAGTTCGAGGTGATCGGTAGGCGGTTTGCCCGGGAAATCACCGAAGGCGTGGATGGCGACGAGCTTGCCGACAGATGGGGCGGTAGGGCTTCCGACGAACTTCCTGAATGGTGCCCCGAGGACGTGCGTCTCGAGGCAGAAGCCAGCTTGGCACAACCGGGGATGTGATGGCCCTAGCCCCTGCCCGACTCAGTTCCTTCGGGACTTTCTAGGATTGGGCACGCCTTCGGACTTCAGGTGTGTGTCGAAGGCGTGCTCGAAGGTACTTGGGCTTCGCAGCTAGGCGGCGGATCACCGCCCCAGCCGCATCTCCGCCCTGGCCTCGTCCGGCGTCTGGATTCGCTTGACCGGTGACCGGACGCTCGGCAGCCCGATCCCGTCCCAGTGGAACAGGCTCAGGGTATCGCTCCACCCGAAGCGCTCGCAGGTGGTCCTGACCTCGGCAGCGGCATCGTCCAGCCTCTCGTGGCCCTTGGTGCCGATCAGGAACGTCTCGTACTCGACCGACGCATCGTCGCCGTTCCCGGCGGCCGGGACGGGTTGGAAGTAGAGCCCGTGGTAGAGGTTGGTGCCCTCGTTGACGATGACGGCGCCGAGTCCTGCATGAGCCATGTCGTGTTCCTCTTGGATTGTGTCTTCCCGTGCCGGCCGCGATCTCATGGCTTCACCGGGTCCGTAACCTGCCACGGGTTGCAGTGGCCGCCCCACACCAGGGGCTGCTCGCCTTCCTTCACCCTCATCGGCATGAAGACGTACGACTTCTCGGGCATCGCTTCCCCGTCCCAGTCGTAGTCAATGTTGGTGGAGATCTGCCATCCATTGTCGAGGCAGGTCTGCTCCATGTCTGAACGGGCATCCTCGAGGTCCGAGTAGCCGTCGGTCTGGACCAGGAAGAGATCGTGCTTCTCCTTCACCATCCGGGAGGGACGATAGTAGACGGGGTGGTAGTTGCGGGTCCGCTCGTTCTGAATGAGTCCGCCGACGATTTCCTTGATCATGGACAGTTCCTCAGGGCTTCGGCCCCTCTTCGTCGAACGTCCACGCCATCGCGGCCTCGAAGTCGCGCTCCGACATGGGCACGCCCGTCTTGGCAATGTGCCTGAAGGCTTCGAGGGCCTCGTCACGGGTTGCACGTTCGAGGACAACCGTAGCGCAGCGGGCCTCACGGAGCGCGGCGCCTGCCTCCTCGAACCACTTGATGGACGCATCCTGGGTCGCCTCGGGGAACCCGCCGTTCTTCATGCGCTCGCGCATGAACGGCCAGAACTTCGAGTAGTCGAGGATGTAGCCGGCCGGGAGCAGGAACTGGTCGCCGTAGAGTTCGTCCGGCACCGCGAAGCGGACGCCCTTGATGTCAGGGTCGAGCACGAGGATGTCGCCGCCGCCCCAAGTCGACATCTCCCCGAGGGAGAGGTCCTTGACGTCGGGCATGGGATCACCGGGCTGGCGCAGGGACCACGCGAAGGACGCGAGGCGGTTCTGCCCGTCGAGGATGAGGCCCGTGGCCCTGCCCTCGGCCACGATCGGCCCGAGACGGGTCCGGCCCACGCGGCTCATGTCGACGGAGGAGCCCGGCTCCCAGATCAGCATTGACCCGGTCGGCCACCGACGCAGCAGGCTCTTCCAGAAGGCGAGCACGTCGTCACGGGACCACACGTACGGACGCTGGAAGGCTGCCGGCACGAGCTTGCCCTCCCCTGCGTCACGCAGAATGTCGACGAGAAATCCCGTGTTCTGGCTGATGCGCATGCAACGAATCCTTCCGAAATCAGATTGTGGGGTTCCCATAACCTGTTTCTGGATTCGAGTCCTGCGAATTCTTGCTTTCCTCCGCGAGAATTTGTGCATACCGCTCGTCGCTGATCTTCCGCGAGAAGGCAGCCGGGAAGGCCCAGCTCTCCCTGCCCTTGTCGTCCCGGACGTAGACCTTCACCTTGCCGAGCTTCAGAACCTCGCAGAGGATGACCGTACCGCCGAGGCCGTCGTCGAAAGGGGCTATGAGCTTGTCTCCGACGGCAATGTTCTCGAGGCGCATCTGGGGTCTCCCTCTCGACGGGATCATGCCCGCACACCAGGAACCCGACAAGCTGGATCAGCCGTGGTTTCGGCGGGATCAGCACCATTCGCCGTTCTGTTCGAGCGAGAAGGGCCGCCCTTTTGCACCTCCCAGAGGGAGCGTGTGGCGGCCCGTAACAACCAAAGGATAAGGCGAGGTTCCGCAGGGTGCAACACTCCCTCGGGTTGTATATGCCTTTGCGCTATGAGTGGCGGTCGACATCACCGTCAGGTTCCGTCCTCCATCGCTCAGTTCGGCCTGACCAGTACGGCCGATGACCTGTTGGTGTTTGTCCCGTCGCCGACCTGTCCGCTGTAGCTGTTTCCAAAGCACTTGGCGCCTTCGGAAGTCTTCGCGCAGGTATGGAAGCCGCCGGTGGAGATCGACTGCACCTGCGCGGGAGCCATGCCCGCGACGGGCTCCGGTCCCCATGGGTTCGATCCCGATCCCCCGGTCTGTCCCGAGTCGTTCCGGCCCCAGCACCTTGCCGCGCCGTTCGTCAGTACGGCGCAGGCGTGATAGCTGCCTGCGGAGACGGATGCCACACCCGAGGTCAGTCCGGACACGTCCACGGGGGTGCTGCTGTTGCCCGAGGTGCCCCTGCCGAGCTGGCCCTGATCGTTGAGGCCCCAGCACTTAGCCCCTTGTGCCGTGGTCACCGCACACACGTATTCCCTGCCGACGGAGAAGGAGGACACACCCGAGCCGAGGTTCAGCACGTCGGTCGGGGTGAATTTCGCGTCCGTTGTCCCGTCCCCGATCTGGCCGGAGTTGTTGCCGCCCCAGCATTTCAGGGTGCCCGAGGCCAGGGCGCAGGCATTCCCCGCCCCGGCTTCGATGGCGGAGACGCCGGAGGAGAGGTCCTGGACGCCCACGGGTTCATTCTTGTTGGCCGTGGTACCATCGCCGAGATAGCCTTGCCAGTTGTAGCCCCAGCACTTGGCAGCGCCGTTGTGGACAGCGCAGGTGAACCACTGCCCTGCGTCCACCATCGAAACGCCGGAGGACAGGCCGAAGACATCTACAGGGGAGGATGTCGCGCCAGCGCTCGTGGTTTGGTTGCCGAGCTCGCCATAGGAGTTCCCGCCCCAGCATTTCAGGGCACCGGAGGTCGTGACCGCACAGGAATGTGTGACACCAACCGTCACGGAGCGCACATTCGACGTTAAGGTGAGAACGTCGACCGGGACATTGCTGCTGGTCGTGCTGCCGTTGCCGAGCTGGCCACGGTGGTTGCGTCCCCAGCACTTCACTCCGCCGGAGACCGTCACCGCGCAGGTGTGCTCCCAATCTGCCGCGATCTGGACCACGTCGAGGGCGGCCGCACCCACCTTGATCGTGTAGATCGTCCGCCCGTTTGTGTCAGGGTGTGTGGCGACAACCTCGAAGGTGTAGTCGCCCGGTGTCGTCGGCGTTCCCGAATATACGCCCGTGCCGCCGTCGAGCGTCAGCCCGGCAGGTGCCGCGTGGCCAGCCCCGACGGTGCTCAGCTCCCATGCGAAGTCGGAGGGCTGGGCGCCGCCCGTCACGGTGGCCAGGGTCTTGAAGTCGAACGAGTACTCGTTGCCCAAGAGGAACGAGAAGTTCCTTCCCGCCAGGGTGATGCCGATCCCCGTTTCCGTATCCGGCCCGTCATCTGCCGTGGTGCCGTTCACCATCGGCTTGTAGCGGAAGAAGTAGGTGTCGGCCTGCGCTGCTGATGCCAACGCAAGGAAGGCGGCCAGCGCCATTCCCATCTTCGTGATCTGCCCCGTGCCCATTGCTTTTTGTCTGCCCATTTCATCGTAGGACTCGATCCTAGCACCGGGCATGAATGCGCGAACAGCCGCCGTCAGGTGTGCGACAACAGGGGAGAGTGATACTTGGCCCTCTATGCCTTGATCGGCTCCGGCATCGGCAGCCAGTGGCTGACCTTGGCCCCGCCCATCGGGTCGCCTTCGTGGAACCAGCCATTCCATGCGGGATCGGGGCTGGACGAGTAGACGACGATCGACCACTCGCGATTGAGGACATCCCATCCGAGGATGCGCGTGCCGTCCCGGGGAGCTGTCTCGATCGGCTGAGGCATCGGGTTAACCGGAGCCTTCATCGCTCTCAGGAAGTGAAACATTGGTTGATCCGTCACTTAAGTTGCAGAGCGATTCCTGCGAGCCTTCCTGATCTCCTGGGCCTCCGCAATGGCGGCACGGGTCGTTTCGTTAGGCTCCTTGCAGGATTCCTCCGTCTGCGGTGGAGGCTGCCTCCGCTTTTCCTTTATCCGCTCAACCTGCCGCCGGACATAAGCAAGCCTAGCCGCCTGCTCCTCAGGCGTACGGGGCGCGGACGGGGTGCCAAGGAACGGGATGAAGTCGTCGTCTTCGGTCATGTTCAGGCGCTTCAGGGCGTGGGCGTGGAAGATTCAACGGTCTTGAGATCGGCGTGAACCCATGCCGCCTCCATTGCTTCTCCAGGCGTCGCATACAGGCCCCTCTTGGCATCACCAGGGGGAGGAGACAGGGTTTCGGGATCGAAAGGATTCCCCATCGAGCTTCTGTACCGCAGAGCGGCCTCAAAACGAATAGGATGGATCAACCTGTCGACCAGGATGAAGCGCTGGATGGTGGGGTGCTCGAGGTTGAGAAGGCTGCCCTTGCCATGAATGCGTTCGATCTCGAAGCATGGCTCCGCCCTCTCGAGAAGCTCCTGGAAACCCTTCTTGACGTCGGCATCGGGAGAGACCCTGAGCTGTGGTCCGAACTGCTCGATTTGGCTCGCTAGGACCGAGTAGTTCCCCATCTCCACGGTACGCTCAAGCGTTTTAAGAAGATTGCGTGCCATATCTTGCTCCTATGCGTGTCCCTCTGAGTTCAGGGTAGTCGCGGAATCCACCGGCGGCCCCGCACCGTACCCGCGTTCACCACTGGACTGCAACGCGGTCAGGATTTCCGGGTTCGGAAGACCACCGCTTCATCGCTCACCTCCATTTCCGCAAGGTTTACGGATTCCCGACGGACGGAGTGGCCTCTGCCTTTGCGATCCAGTAATTCCTGACGTCCTCAAACGACCAGAGGTCCTCCAGTCGCTCAAGTGCCCGTTCCTCGTTCTGCGGAGACCCGGTCATTTTGTCCGGCTTCTCCTGCTTGATATGAGCGAGCAGCATTTCACGCGCCTTGTCTTCGAAACCCATCCGTTACCTCCATTGGCCCGACGGAGACCGTCGGTTGACTTCAGGCTGCCATTCCCTGTGCAGGAGCAGCCTCTGCCTGTTCGTATGCATCGGCGAACGCTTTTGCGTCCATGGGGATCAGGCTGCCGTTCCCTTCACGGACGATCCAATCCCCCGGCTCCATCGGAATGAAGCTGCCGTTGGACGTGACGCAGGCCAGGGCGCAATGCGTCTTGAACGGAACGGGCTTCACGTCGTTGCCGAACGCTTCCCGGATCGCTCGGGCGCTTGCATGGGTGCCGTCCCACTGCATGGCGTCCACCTCGACGGGCTTTCTCCTGAACCTCACGTCGGCTCTCCTTCCGTGTCGGAAACCTTCAGTCCTGCGAGGATGCGGGACCACAGCCCGGCCCCCAGCTCGTACTCGACACGCAGCGGGATCGCGTCGAAGCCGTGCTCGTATTGCATCTGGCGCCCACGCCCGGCATCCTCCGGGAATTTCGCAGCCTTAGACAGGAACCTGAGCACGTGTGGAGGAGGAACCTCCGGCGCCTCACTCAAGGCATTGATGACGTCGCGTTGCAGGTCCCAGAGGCGCCTGACCTCGCGGCGCAGCTCGTCGACCGACATGTCCTGGGTCACATCCATCTCGTATCCCCTACCTGCACCAGCGCTGGTCGAACTTGTCGGCATAGCTCTTTCTCGAGAACTCGAAGCAGGCCTCGTAGCGGCCGATCTGGTGGTGCCACTTCATGCTCGTGAAGGTCTCGCCGAAGGTCTTCGTGCACCATTCGACGACCGAATCCATCCGGGCCTTCCAGCCTGCGTCAGCGCCGGGCTGTGAGTAGAAGCGGTGGGGGAATGCATCGCCACTGAAGCCCATACCTGACCCCAGCGGCCTATTGTTCGAGAAATCGGCCATGCTTCCTCCTGAAACCAACGTCGCCCCTCCTTCTGACACGGGAGCCTTCAGCCCCGCGGGGATGCGGAACCCCAGATCGATGTTCTCAAGGCGCATGGGGTGGCCTTTCGCCCTCAAGCGCCAGCCACTTGGTCACGTGCGCGACGAGGCTCTTGGCCGCTTCCTCGAAGGTTTCCTCTCGCTCCCGCCAGTCGTTCAGGACACTGGTCCACTTATAGTTGGTGGACCACGTCTGGTAGACCTCCCCGACGGTCTGCCCATCGCTGTCGCGGACGATCTGGTAGTATGGCCCGCCTTCTTCCCCTTCGGCCTGGTAGCCGTGGTCTTCCCAGTGGCATCCTTCCGGAGCGGGAGGGAGCATGTCCCGGAACTGCCGTGTCTCGTTCGCCCCTTCCGCAGGGGCCTCGGCTTCGGGAGCACTTGTTTCGTCGGCAGGCGGGGACGTCTCAGGCCCGGCATCGGTCACGAGTTCCATCGCCCTGCCCCGCTCGGCCGCCATGTCGAGGGCCGTCGCGATGCGGGCTGCCGTCGGGCCGAAGAACTCGGCGACATCCCTGACCTCGGGGCAGTGCTTCACGAGGGTTTGGTAAAGATCCTGCACGATCGCCCGCGCGATCTCGCCGTGTTGTTCCTGCTGCTTCGTGAGATCGCTCATCTCATGCCTTCCTGCTGTCTTGGGGTGGTGTCGTTCGGAAGGCCTCAGTGCATCTGCTCCGGCTGGCTCGCAGGGGCCACCAGATCGAAGACCGTCCGCTCGTAGGTCAGCCAGTGGCCGTGGTCGGTCCAGTATGCCTGGCCGCCGCCGTCCTTGGGGGAGTACTCGCCACGCCAGGGCTTGTGGCCCCCGACGTTCTCGATGATCGTGACGGTCTGGCCGTCTTGGGTGCGGTAGGACTTGCCGACTTCGAGCCTAGCCATCTGCTGTTTCCTCACGTTGCGGCGGGAATCCTGCCGCGAAGCGAGTGACTACTATCCACATTTTTGGCTTTCGTGCCAGAGGCAAAAAGGATTCAACACATGAATCCTTTGGACCACTTGTCGCGGCTCTGCGCGTCCCCTCGCCTCTGCCGTCTCAGTGACCGTTCGTGCTCTCGACGTCGCGCGTGATGACCGCCTGCAACAGCTTCACAGGGTTCCCGAGGAAGGCGTGCTCGGTGATCGGCTGCCAACTCTCGCTGCCCCAGTTCCACCAGCGGTCGCCGCGCTTGGCGACGCCTTCCGTCTTGTGGACCCATCCGGCCGGGATCGTGAACTCCTGCGGCTTGGCGGCCCGGTTCAGGAGGGTGATCTTGTTCGCTGAAGTCGTCATCGATTGCCCCATGATCGTTTGAACGCCCGCTCCCATGAACTCAGACGGGCATCTCCTCCTGCCTCGGCCCGAGCATGCGATCGAGGGAGGCATTGATGCCGTCGATCCTCTTCACGTTGCAGTCGAAGCACCAATGGGGACTCCACTTCGTCCCGGCGGGTTCATCGCACTTGAAGCCGCGGGGGTGGCCAATGCACCGCTTGCCCGTGCGGTACCGCTCGCCGTTCCCCTCGTGCTTTGGGTCCTTGTAGGCCGGGATGCTCATCGTCCCTCACTCTCCCTGACTATGACTTGCGGGTGATCACCGGCCGCAAGCAGATCACGGGTGCACCGATGAAGGCCTGCTCGGTGATCGGCATCCAGCTCTCCTCGATCGAGTTCCACATGCGGTCGCCCTCCTCGGTGTCGCCCTCCGTCTTGAGGGTCCACCCGGCCGGGATCGCGGCAGCCTGCTCCTGGTTGCCATCCGAGGGTGCCTGCGCGAGTTTCTTGATCCGCTCGAAGAAGGGATAGCCGTCCAAGCCGTGCTGCAATCTCGGATGGGCGAGGAGCTCGTTCAGGGCAGCGCGGAGCTGCTGGTTTTCTGCCATGACCTCATCGGCCAAGGTGCGCTCGGTGCCGACGAGCCGTCCCCAGACGGTGATGCCCTTGCCGCCGTACTCGTCCTGCCAGCCGTCGACGGCCGTGATCTCGTATCCCCTGTTCTCGGTCTCGGTCCCGGCCGCGTAGCCTTCGATCTCGACCACGATGTCATCTGGGAACTTGTTGAGTTCCGCCTTCAGGTCCTTGTTCAGCATCTCGCTCTCCTTCAGGCACCGACGGCCTCGTTCTGCTCGGCCTTCGGAATGGCATGCACGGCCATTCGAGCGACCTTTGCCATGCTTTGGACCTTCTCCACCGCAGTGCTCGAGGTGTTCTGCTCGATCAGGCTGACGCTGCACAAGGCCTTGTGGTACAGGTTCCTCTCGTCCCCGACCTCTTTCCTGACCGCGACAGCCGTCTCCATCTCAAGCTGCTTGAACGCTTGGAAGAGCGACAGGCTGTCGGGCATTCCGACCTGCGCCATCAGTTCCTTGATGCGGCTTTCGTTGCTCTGCATGTCCCGTCACTCCTTGTCGCCGACCGGGCTAAACCAATCCTTGTATCTATTCGTCATGAACCCCGCGGTCACGCAGGCTCCAGCTCACTTTCCAGGTAGTCGCCCCGGTAAATGCCTTCCATCCAATCGAAGGCGACCTTCCATGTCGGCCTGCCTGCGCTCACGCTGGGATGCAGCACTCGGCCTTCCCACACGACTTCCTCGCCTGTCCCGAGTTCCTCGAAGCGATAGCGGACGTGATCGCCCCATTTGAGGGTATGGGTTGCGGCCATGACGTTCTCCGTCTCCCTCATCGGCTCGGCCGGGTTGATGGTCCGATCGGTCACATCGATATTGAAGGTGTACTCGGCGTCCCCGAGGGATGCCCTGAGCCTGCGGGAGGTCGCAAGATTGGATGCCCCGACCAGGCCGACACGCCGTGAGTCCTCCGAGAAGCGCTTCCTCTCCACCTCGGGATCCAGCTCTTGGATGGGTTCGGGTTCGACCCCGGTGAACCCTCTCTCAAGCCGCTTTAGGAGCCACTCGAGGTCAACATGGGTGTGCCCGTGGCTGTGCCTCCTGTTCAACAGTTCGGATCGGATGAACTTGAGGTAGTCCAAGTCGACGTCTTTTGCCATGGCCCGGTCCCTTTCTCAGCGCCCTGCCTGGGCAACGTTGATGGTACGGATGGCGTCCTCGTTCGCCCCGTGGGCGGCGGGCACGACATCGAAGATTTCCACTCGTGCGGCGGCGTATCGCTCCCCCTTGCCGAGGTTCAGCTTCTCGAAGAGGTACATCGCCTTCTCGACGCCTGTCCGGTCGGGGTGAGGTCCGTCACTGAGGGAGGGGTTGCCGTATCTGTCGAGGCTCGCCAGCCACCATTGCACGCGGGCGTCACTCCCGTCGCCCGGGCGGGACCGTTCCGACTTGAGGTCGGCGATCTCCACGCGCAGTTGGTTGATCTCGTTGGCGGCCCAGAGCTCGCCGAGCATCTCGACCTCGTCGGGCTTGATCAGTTCCACTTCGTCCATCTGCATCCCCCACCCTGTCCCGTTCCCGATCAGCCGTTTGCCTGCACGATGTGGAAGATGCTGCCGAAGTCCTCGGGGAACCTGCTGTCGATCACCCGCTTGGCCTTCGTCTTGGCCCTGACCCGGATCTGCCAGACGTCCTCGGTCACGATCGTCTGTCCGACGCGGCGGCAAAGGAACCATGACCCGCTGACCTTGGTCAGGAGGCGGTCTCCGTCGAGTGCGGCCTCAACCGCTTCCTTGGTGATCATGGTCCTCTCCCTCTATTCCGTAGCCTTCCCGTCCGCCGTCCCTCAGCAGGGGCGGGTCTTCACGGGCATTCCGATCTTCTCCATGGCGTTCGCCGCCACCTTCACGCACTCGTCGACGGCCCAGTCGCCTGACATGGCGTACATGCCCTGCTGCACGGTGGCGATCTCGCGGAGCGCGCGGGTCGCGATCTCCAGCTTCTCGGCGTCGGTCAGGTCCTTCGTCTCGGTGTCAGTCATTGCCCTTGTTCCCTTGTTCGTCCGAGGCGTCCTTGCACTCGAACTCGGCCGCCCTCTCGGCGATCCATGCGTTCCACTCGGCCGCGTCCTTCTCCATGTCCCAGCCGAAGTTCCACCGGATCCTCCGCTTGAAGCCGTAGCCGCCCCAGTACCCGGTCGTCCGGCACTTGGCGCAGATCACCCAGTGGGCCTTCTTGCCGTAGAACAGCCACCCGGCGAGATCACGCTTGTGCGGCTCGTCGAAGAGCTTCACGGGGTCGTGCTGGCAGCGCGGCTTCTTCTCGGGCATGAGGGACCGTCCTCGCGGTGAGGCGCCGTTATGGCACGTTCACAGGATTCGCGCAACGCAGAAACGAGTCCTGTGCAACGCGGCAAGGACTCGTTGGGCGGCGGCCTCCCTGCCCTCGCGGGCGGGGGGGAGGAACGCATGTCCCTGACGAACTTGTGACGGTCAGTCCCCTCCATCCTGGTGCCGGCTTCTTGTGTCGGGTGGGTTCGGCCCCAAGAATCCTCTGCAAACGAAAGAAGAGACCAAAAGAGGGCAGACGAATGTAGGGAGGCAGCCATGAATAGCCTGATGAGCGCCGTCGCAGTCGTCGTAGCCCTGGCGGGAGCCGCCATTGCGGAGCCTGCCGAGGCGGCTGCCGAGTATTTCTACAGGCATTATGGCAAGAAAGGTCCGACCGCAGGGGGTACGGCAACCAATCCGGTCGTCCCGCCGGATGACGGCGAGAAATACATCGTCTGGCAGTACGCCAGCGGATGGGCATTCGAGTGCAAGATCCTCGATCCGGCCAACTACATGGACAACTTCGATCCGAGCATAATGGTGCACTGGACCGGCAAGGATGAACTGTATCTTGGCGGGTATTCCTATATCGGTGTCCCGGCGGCGGGTGTCCCGCTCGAGAACATGGAATGGATGTGCGCCGAAAACTCCGCATTCGTGGTCGAGTTCGGCGGCACGTCCGATTCCGACCCTCTCGTCAGCGCTGTCCTGAACGACGCGCCATCGGGTCGGACGCCTACGAGGCCGCTTCCGGATTACGACGGTCCTGCGGAGATGACCCTGACGTTCGGGAACGGCATGAGGGTGGCGTGCAGGCTCCGCGACCCGATCTACCAGCTCAACGACGAGGACAAGGAGATGGTCGCATTCCTCACGTCCGGAGCGTCAACTCTTCAGCGAATGGGGACATTCGGCGGCTTCGACGAGGATGGCAATCCCGTGTCGGGCTGGTATGGCGAGATTTACCTGACTGCGTCCCACGTCAGGAACTTCTATCATCAGGGTGCGAGCGTCGAGATGCCGGACCCGCCGTGCTTCGACCAAATCCTGCTGGATCCTGGCGCACCCGTCGCCGAGGGCGAGGTCATCTCCATCTCCGCACAGGTCGTTCCCATGGAGAACTGGTCTTATTGACGGGTCGAACGGAAGTTCGACAGGAAGCGGGTACCGTTCTCGGTTCCCGCTTCGGATCTCCCGGGTTCACCAACCGATCTTGCCCCCGCCCCCGAGCAGCCCTTCCTTACGGAGTTCCTCGCGGATCAGGCCGTTCCTGATCTCCTCCTGGAGCACGAGGCGAACCTGCTGGGCGACGTAGTCGTCCAGCGCTTGCTTCACCTCGAGGGCGGCACGGTTCCGCTCCTGGCGTCGCAGCTCCCGTACCTCTTCGTCGCGGTGCCACTCATGGTCCTTTGCTTGCAGGTAGCCCTCGCAGGCCGAGGCAATACGTTCGATGACCTCGACTTCCTCGTCAGTGACGGTCCGGTCCCCCAAGTCTGCCTCCCCTAGCTGCGCACGAAGGAGGGACGCATCCCGAACCTGCGCGGTTGCTCCTGAACCGTCTCGTCCACGGACTCCTCCTCGTGGTCGTCATGGCATTCCTCGGCAAAGTCCTCCTGATCCGCCTTGATGGACTTTTCCAGGCTCATGCCGCGCTCGGCGGCCTTAAGGGCCATGTCGGCCACGACCCGGCGGACCTGCTTCTCGATGTAGTCCTCGAGGACGTCCTTGACCCCGCGCATGGCCTTGAGCCTCTCGATCCTGTACTCCATGGCATTGAGCACGATCTCGCCGCGCAGGTTCGTCTCCTGGATCAGGACGTAGTCCTTCACGGCATCGAGGACGTCCTCGAGGAGGCTCTCGTCGTCGGTCGTGATCAGCGGATCGTGTTCTTCATGGTGGGCCATCTCATCACCTGCTTCCTTTTCTGCCTTGGGCTGGCAGGACTCGAACATGACGCTGTTGAACCAGCCGTCGTTGCCCTCGAACTTGAGGAGCGTCTCCCAGCCGCCGACCTCGCTCTCCTCGACGACCAGCTCCTGTCCGACCTCGAAATGCTTCAGGGCGTGCTCGAGCTGGACGGGATAGCCGTTCCTGCCGAGGAACCGCATCCTGTCGCCTGCCTTCGGGAAGCCGTCGAGGGAGACTTGCCGGCCGAGATACTTGTCCACGTGCATGATCCTTCCCCTCAGTCGCCGCAGGAACCGCCACCGGACGACGCGGATGTGTCCGAGGATTGGATTGCGGTGTCGTTGTAGTCGGCCCGGCTGGCGTGATCTGCCTGTGCGGCCAGCCCTCCGGCGAAGAGCGGCGTATCGTTCCACGAGGGGTCGGCGCGACGCCGACGGTGCAGGTCCTCACGAGCCTTCTCTTCCGCCTCCACGAGGCGACGGTTCCTCTCGTACATCTGCCGGGTTTCTTCGTCGAAACGCTCACGCTGAGGGCGGTTCCGCTCGTAGGCCCGGCGCTCCGCCTCCCTGAGGGTGGCGAGCTCGGCCGCGAACTGCCCTTGGAAGGGCGGGATGACGGGCCACGCATCCACCTTCTTGGGCTTCATGAGGCCAAGGGCCCTGAGCATCTTCACGATCATCCGTTCACCCCGTCCCTGTTCATGATGCCCTCAAGATACGGGTCGATCCCCGGCTCCTCCATGGGCTTAACCTTTGCCACCGCAGCCTTCCTTCCGGCTGGGGTGGACTTCTTGCGTTTCGAGCGTGCCTTGCGGGCCTGCATCAGGCGGTCGACCCGATCCTGGACGTAGCGGTCCAGGAGCATCCTGACCTTGGAGGTGGTCAGGAAATCGCCGGGAACGCCTTCCTGTTGCAGTTCCACCATGAGCCGCTCGAACTCGTCCTCCTCGACCTTCCACTTGGGGGTTCGGCTCACGCGGCTTCCCGCATGGCGGGCTCGTCGCCCGTGGCGAGGTCATCCTCCTCCAGGGGACGGCGTGGCTTCACGCGGACGTTCACCTTGCCGGACGTGGGGCGACTGAAGGAACGGGCGTTCTCGTTGGCGGGCTGGTCATCGGCCGCCATGTCGACAGACAGGCTGCGGACCTCCTTGATCCGGTCCTCGATGGCCTGCGCGTGCGACTTGAGGACGGTCCGGACGTAGTCGTCGGTCCGCGGGTGCTCGCGGAAGTAGATGCCGTTCTCGAAGTTCTTGTTCTCGATCAGGAGATTGCGCACGAGGGCCGAAAGGCCGTCAAAGGCAATCCCGACGAACTGTTCCGGCTTCGTCAGACGCATGGTGGTCTCTCCCAAAGGATTCAATGAATAAGGGCGGGGAATATGCCCCGCCCAAAAAGGATTGTCAAAGCGAAATGAGATTGAATCCTACACAAGAAGTACGCTTCAGGCATTCACGAGTACGCTGGGGTGCCCCTTATGTACTGGGGCGGCAAGGACTTCTCAAGCCAGCAGGACGATCGCGAGACTGATCACGAACCCTGCCCCGACGCCGTAGGGGAAGTGCCACGGCAGCCGTCCGCCGCCGCGCCTCACGACCATCCAGGCGACGAGCAGCCAGAACGTCAGGACAAGGTTGACGAGGCTGAGGTCTCGAGCCTCCTTACGCGCGTTCTCCGGCATTAGGGTGTTGAAGACGGCATCGACGGATTCTGTTGGGGCGATGAACCCGAAAATCACTGTGGCGGTTGCCGAGGCTGCCATGATGGTCAAGAAGGCTGTGGGTTCTTGCCAGGGTGTGGGACGCATATCACGCTTCCAATCTGTCAGTGGACTTGAACGTCGAATTTGTTGTCATGCAATGCTGCCTTGCGCCTGCCGCCGTTCCTTCTCAAGGGACCAGGCGACATTCGATAAGTCAAAAAGGATTGAATCCTTTCTCCTCATTGGGGAGATGGACCAGCCGTGCCGGGCGTCAGGGGTCCGACGCCTTCCAGCGCCACGAACCCGTCGGACTCAGTCTCGCCGTCCCAGAGTACGGCCGCGAAGCCGTCATCCAATTCGACGACCGTCCCGTGACGCCCGCTCTCCCGGTGGACGATCCTGTTGCCGGCCTCCCAGATCGCCTGCCTGAGGTCCGTCTCCTCCTGCCTCCTGTCCATGATGTGGATCATGGCCCGGATGCCGAGCAGGCCATCGACGCGGAAATGGAAGTCCCTCTCGCTCTCGAACCAACGGCGCCTCGGCGGCTTCGAGGCCATGAGCGGATGCGCCAGCATGGCCTTGGTGTCCTCCGCGTAGGAGATCGGCGTGTCGAATTCGTCGAGGGCGAGGTCTTCGAGGAAGTCCAGCTCCTCGGCATGCTTCACGTCCGTCATCGTTGCCTCCTCAGTAAATGCCTCCGGGGTTTTCCTTGTGGCCGATCTCCCTGACGGCATGGGCGCCGGCGAGGAGCATGACGGCTGTCTGGATGGCCTGATGGCTCAGCATCGTGACGTGGCTGCCCCGCACGTTCAACTGGACGACGTGCATGCATCCGTTGATCTCCACCCGCACTTCCCCGTCCCCGGAGGCGAGCACCGGGGCGTTCGAGTCGGACTCGAAGGCGGCGACGAAGGCCTGCCCGTATGCCTCGACGACGGAGGCATCCACCACCACCTTCCGGCTGGTCTCGAGCCTGTTCGCAGCGACGGCAGGCTCATGCCGGGCCTCCTTGTCGGCCTGCATAGCGGCCTCGCCCCGTGCAAGGCGCAGGGCAATCGTCTCGGCACGGCGGAGGGCATCCTCTTCCGTCTTCATCCCGGTGACCCGGATGTCCTTCTCCCCCTGGCGGTAGATCTCGCAGTCCCACCCGGCATCGCCCTGCTCCGGGGTTCCGACGGTGTACGGGGCCGTGTTCGGGCCGTTGGTGCCAATGGCAAGCATGATCTGTTCCATTCCCTTACTTGAAGGCTTCAGGCGGGGCGACGTTCAAGGCGTTGGCGATCGCCTGCGCGCGCCACTCCGCCTCCTCCCGGGTATTGATGTTGCAGACCGAGCAGTAGATCCGCTGGCCGAGGAAGACGTCGCAGGACCAGAAGCTTCCGCTGGTCGTCGGGCTCCCGGCGGCGAACTTGACCGCGTCAGGCCCGAGGTACGAGTTGATCCTGTCGACGATTGATGCGCCGTCGTTCGTCATGCCGTGAATCCTTGATCTATCCACCAAGGCAATCACCACGGCTCGTCATGTTTGTCAACAATTGCCGGGCGCTCCCACCAGGCTAGGGCGCGGGCGAGGCATCCACGGCCGGGGCGGTCCCGGTGCCGGCCAGAAACGTGTGTCCGACCCAGTTGGGCAGGTCGTCGGGAATGGGTTCGAAGCGCGGGGACCAAGTGTCGTAGTCGGGCAGCGGCGCGATCTCGACCCTCGTGCCAATCACCTTCAGGGGCGTGCCGTCCTCAAGCTGGATCACGGAGAGGCCGTGCCGCTGCACTCCGGCCACGTGGTTCCAGTCGACGGCGTAGGGATCGACGAGGGCCGTCATGACGAGGCGGACCGGGCAGTTGCCGGGATAGAGATACGGGGACAGTTCGCTGGCGTACCAGCCCCAGTAGCTTCCGATCCCCTGCCCCGGCCGGGCCTCGTGGATCCAGTCGGGCGTCACGCGCATGTCCCGATAGACCACGAGCTGGCCGTCGACGAAGCGCATGCCGTCGAGATGCCGACCGAACATCTCTCTGAGATTGGAGTCGACCTGCCGGAGTATGCCGTCCCTCAGCTCGGGTGTGATGGACTCTGCCTGCACGGGACGACCTCCGCTGCCTACTCGACCACCCTGGCCTTGACGTAGTCGGTCGGCTTCGGCTCGATCGGCGGCCCGTAGAAGCCGTGGAGCGCCCTGTACATCACCGTCGACTGGTCCGACCTGAACTCCCTGTCCAGGATGTCGACGATCCTCTCCCGGTGGAACCAGAGGAACAAGCGCGTAAGGAAGCCGGTCCCCTCGGCGATCCGGGCGAAGGCCATGAGGGCCGAGTTCTCGGAGAGCTTGGGGTCGATCTCCCGCAGGTCGCGTTCGATCATCGGCTCGCCGCTACTCGCCAATTTCGTCGCCCTGGACGGTCTCGGTGCCGACATAGACGACGCCGTAGATGGCCATGGCGGTCAAGTCGGCAGAGCCGGGTTCGCCCATGAGGGCGCCCACCATGTGGTCCCCCAGGAAGCCAGTCTCGCCGCTCACGCCGCTGAGGACATCGGACAGCTTGGTGTCGTCGACCTCGAAAATGACCCGCTTCTTCATGTCCTCGTTCCTTTCAGTTGCCTCGGATGGGCGCTCGTCATGGGGCGGCTCTGTCAGCGGAACCGCCCGTTCGCCACGTCCTCAGGCGTGAGAACCTCGAACGGGAGGTTCAGGATGTGGCGCTTCTGGTCGAGCTTGTGGCAATCCCAGTGCACGCCATGCAGCCCATATCGGTTGGGATGGGCATCAATGGTGAAGTGACCGTTTTTCTGGAAGGTCTCGGGCATGGACCTCGCCAGCTCCCGTCCCTGCTCCTCGGACCTCACCCAGCCGATCGTGAAGAAGCTGGAGGCCTCGAATGTCGCCATTGCTGTCATGTCTTCTCCTTCACCATCCTACGAGCCTCTTCGAGATCCGGTTGCCAGTAAATGAAATCGTCCGGGTCATCGCTCTCTTCGTCCGGCACCCAGCACCAGATCCCTCCCGCCTCATTGAGGACCAGGTGAGGACCGCTGTGCCCCTCCGGCCGGATGCAGTCCACGTGGCCCTCCGTTGACCCCGTAACGGGGAAGCCGCTGACGCAAATCCCGCACTTGAACATTGTTGGCCCGTCCTCAGGGACCGACATACCGACGGGTGCCGTCCTCAGCTACGATCTCCATCGGGTGTTCCTGGCTGATCTCGAGGTCCGGAAAGGGAACTCCCTCCTGGGCACCGAGCAGTTGACCTGCCGGATGTAGGGGCTGTTCACGCCATGGGCGGTCAGGCTCTCGAAGATCGCAATGTCCTCGGCCTCATCCTCGCTTCGGTAGCACCACCCGAGGATGGACCCGATCACGGGTTCTGCCGCACTGTTCGTGACAGGCTCGAAGAAGCCCCTGTCAGGAGAGAAGGTCAGCAGCATGGGTTCGTTCGGATGCTTTTCGCCCAGGACGTAGAGTGGCTTGAAGGCAGCGGGGTTTCTCATCCTGTTCTCCTCTGACCGAATGGGTCATCCTGGTTCATCTGGCGAAAGTGCGGACCGCCGGGGCAGCGTATCAGAACGAATTGAGCTTCGACGGTGAAATCGATCCGTCGTTGGCCGTCAGGATCATGCGCAGCAGCAGGTTGGCCATGTTTTCGAGCTCGGCCTTCTGGTGCAGGGTCGAGCCGGGAAGTCCCTCCTGCCTGACGTTGTGGCCGTCCTGCATCTGTGAGTACGGACCCTCGGGAAGCTCCCGGATGACGTCACGGAGAAGGTCCGCGGCCCGGCAGGCGATGAAGCGTCGCCCGCGGAAGGTCTTGAGCATCCGGTTCTGCTCCTCGAGTGACATGTCCATCCGTTTTTCTCCCGTGTTCCGTCCGTCTTGGTGAAGTTCCTGATGGAGCCTTACGGCAGGAAGGCCGAGACGGGACCCTCATCTCGGGTCTGCTCAAGCTCCGCCGGAGGCTTGCACTCCCCCGCGATCTCGAACTCGTCAAGGCCGTAGCCGTACTGTGAGCCGAGGACACGGATGCGCTGTCCGGTGTCGTCTCCCACGACCATGCAGGGACGGAACTCCCTCGGGCCGTCACCAAGCCCGTTGGTGCCGTCGAACTTGTCCCAGTTCTTGTCCTTGGGACGCGCCCAGACGAAGGCATGGCCGCCGAGGGGGTAGTCGGGAATGTTGGTGGTGCTGTCCGTCATCGCTGTTCCCTTGTCTCAGATTCGACCCGCGAGGCTGCGGATGCCTGCCAGTTCCTGTTCGTGGTCGTCAACGTCCTCCTGAGAGACGCCGATCTCCCTCTCGCCCGCTTCCGTCAGCTCGTAGACGTAGCGCCCGTTGAAGCGGCGGTGGGAGCCGAGGCTGTTGGCGAGTCCCCTGATCTTGAGGGTGTTGGAAAGGTGGGTGATCTGCTTCTCGACGAAGGCAGGATCGGTGGCGCGGAACCAGTCGACGATCTGCATGCGGGTGACAGGGTTCTCGCGCGGCCCCTTGATCCCGTGGACGAACCGCAGGATCTGCTTCTGGAGGGCGGTGGCACCGTCGAACGCTAGGTTGTCGGCGTGGTACTGGATGAGGCGGCTGTGGTGGGAACGGGATGCCTTCATGGACCTCTCCCTCAGCGCCCGGCCAGACGGTTCTCGATCTGCCGGAGGCGGCGATGGAGAGAGGCGCGGCGCTCGTCCCACTCGTCACCCTCGAGGACGGGGGAAGCGAGGGCGTCCTCGATCCGGGACTTCTCGGCGCGGAGCTGGTCGGCCTCTTGCTTGGACAGGCATGCCATCGTTGTCTCCAATTGGTGATGGGCGTGTATGGCATACGCTAGTGAGTCCTGCAACACGAAAATCGAGTCCTTTGGCGGGTGTTGACAGGAGTCCTTCAGGAGGGGATAAGGAAGACAGTCCGTGGCTAAGCCGCGCATCTACCCACCGTCCAAGATCATTTGGAGTCCGGACCCATGCGCGTCGCCATCATCGGCGAGAAGCCCCTTCTCGCGTCTGCCTTCATTCGCAATCTCCCTGTCGCCTTTCCCGAGAGCCGGGGAACGGTACCCGTGACAGTCTTCGCGAATCCCATCGTCCACCTGAACCCCCTCTTCAGCTATCCGCGTGGTCTTTCCTGGTCGGACTACCCGTGGGTCGGGGAACCCGTCTACAAGCCGATCTCGCTCACCTCGTGGCTGAAGCCGCGGTACACGCTGCCTGATCCGGACGGACGGTGGCGGGACTTGCCTGGGCAGGAGCCTTGCGAGGGCTTCGCCAACGCCGAGGAACGGGCCGTCAATGCCGTTAGGGGCGCCGACCTGATCCTCGTGGCCATGGCCTACAACCCAAGCAACATCCTCACGGTGCACAGGCTTCTCGGACAACTGTTCCAGGAAGGCGTCCCGGACGGCCGGGTCGGATACCCGCTCATCTTTCGCTCCGACGACGAAGCCATCATGCGCGTCGACGACGAAGGCATCGTCGAATGCATTCGGAAGGCCCGGGATGGATGGCCGCCGTTCGCCGAGACCAAGCTTTTCCTGCCCTACGCCATGGCAAGGCGCCGTTTCGACTACTGTTTCGGGGTCAATGCCCTTGCTGTCCTCGGCCGGACCATGAGGGAGGCCGGGCTCGAGGTTAGGGATTACGTCCCGTCCAAGCACGCCCTGCAACTCCTGTACACCTTCAGGACGCACCCGAAGATGACCGAAAGCCTGCTGGTCCATATCATGTGGAACTGGAAGGGGACCGGGAAGTACAGGCAACGCGGTTGGTGGAACGCTTTCGGGTCTCCTGCCTCCAGGACAACGATCATCGAGCAGCTCGTTACTTCCGGGCTGGTCGAACGGGCCTCCGACGAGCGGGGAACGCTCTCCCTGTCGGCTGCGGGCAAGCGCTTCCTCGATCTCCTGCATCCCGACTGCGAGGACCCGGACCTGACCTTCCGCCTCCCTGCATGGTGTCACCTCCCCATCGAGGAGTCGCACCCGAAGATCGACCGCTACATCCGCACCTTCTTCGGGAAGCAGAAGCGCTTCCTGTCGCGCAACGGCGCGTCGGTTCCGGTCCAGGCTTGAGGGAGACGCACCATGCAAATCGCATTCATCGCAGACTGCCCCGGCCTCGCTTCCTTCTACCTGAAGCCCCTGAGCGAGATGTATCCCTGCCTTTGGGAGAAGCCGCCGATCACGGTGGTTCCGAAGCAGCACGGGGAACGGTCCCGCGGGCTGAAGTGGAAGGACTTCCCGTACGCAGGAGACATCGACTACGGCCAGACGGCGCTTGCCATGGTCAAGCCGCGCCTCGGGATGCCCGCACGCGACTTCGTCGGGCCATGGCCCAGGTCGCCCGAGGACTTCACCATCACCGAGGTCGAGGTGCGCGAGCGGATCAGGAAGGCCGATCTCGTCTTCTGCCTGAAGGAATGGGCGCCATCCGCCGTGATGGAGGTCCACATGGCGCTCGAGGCCGTGTTCCCCGACCGCATCCCGTACGAACGGATCGTGTGGCCGCGCCTGGACTACTCCCGCTGCACCGAGGCGCCCCCTCCGCCGTTTGACGACACCTGGGAGCGCCGGATGGTCGAGGCATCCGTCGCCGAGATCGTGCCCATGTCCGACGTCGCCCGTGACTGGCTCGGGTACTCGCGAAACCTGAACCGTTTCCGCGGGCTGTTCTGGCGGAACTTCCTCGCGATCCCCGGCCAGGAGTTCCGTGAGTACGGACTTCTGAGTTCCTTCGAGACGCTCTTCAAGAACGTGCAGATCCTCTACAGGCTCCGCAACACGGAAGGGGCCACCCCGGAGGAGATCGGAACCTGGATTCGAGAGTGGCAGGGGACGGGGCGATATTCCGGCACGTTCCCGTGGCTGAAGCTCATGGACCCGCGCATGACGTGGTGGGCATGGCCAGTCTACATGACCGAGGACCGGAACACCTTTGCGGTTCGATCCCCGGACGGACGCATCCGGCTCTCGGGCCATGGGGAGCGGCTGCTCGACGTCCTGCACCCAGACTGCGAGGACCCGGACCTCCCCTTCCGTCTGGATGCCTGGTGCCACCTTCCGTTCGAGGAGGCCCGACCGAAGATCGACCGCTACGTCCGGACCTGGTTCGGCAAGCAGAAGCGCTACCAGTCCCGTCACCTTCCCGAACTCGCCATTTCCTGAGGAGCCAAGTCCATGAACGTCGTCCTCGTGACCCAGAGCTCGTCCCTTGCCCACTGCCTGCTGCCCGTCCTGGCCGAGCGTTACCTCCCGAGACACCGGGAGACGCCCCTCACCGTCTTCGTGCACCCGAACGTCCACCTGAACGCCAGCTTCTCCTATCCCCGCGGGATGAAGTGGGCCGAGTACCCGTTCGTCGGCGACCCCGTCTACAAGCCCATGGACCTCATCGCCTGGCGAAAGCCCCGGCTGACGGTGCCGATCTCCGATGAGCTGTGGCCGGAAACCGAGGAGGAACGGACGCTCAGCCATGAGGACGTCGTCGCACGCATCCAGGACGCGGACATCATCGTCAACGGCATGGACAGGGGCATGAGCGGCGACCTCGCCTTCCATAGGGTGCTCGAGTGCGCCTTTCCTGACGGGGTGTCGAAGGCGCGGGTTCTCAATCCGCTTCTGGTCGTCCTCGAACGGGAGGAGCTAATGCGGACCTTCGATGAGGCGGAGAAGCGTCCGGTCAACAAGGGCCGTGCCCTTGCCTACGCCCGGTTGCGGCGCCGTTTCGACTACTGCTACGGGGTCAACGCCTTCGCGATCCTGGGCCGCACGATGGCCGTGGCCGGGTTGTTCGGGGAGACGGTGCCGTCCAAGTTCGGATTGCAGTTCCTCTACGCTATCCAGAAGTCCGGTCCGCTCACCGACGGCCAGGCGATCGAGCTCATGTGGGGCTGGAAGGGAACGGGCAGGTATCCGAGCAACAGGTTGTACAACACCGAGTTTGGTTCCTCTTCCTCGCGGGCGAAGATCATCGAGCAGCTCGGCGAGGCAGGGTTGATCGACCGCTCAGGCCGGATCGGCGCAACCAACCGCCTCAGCGAGGCCGGAGAGCGGTTCCTGTCGCTCCTGCACCCCGACTGCGAGGACGCCGACCTCCCGTTCCGTTTCGACGAGTGGTGCTGGCTTCCCGAGGAGGAGGCGACGGCCAAGATCGACCGCTACATCAAGACCTTCTTCGGGAAGCAGAAGCGTAACATCGAGCGCTACAATCTCGTCTTCGCGCAATCCGACCTCTCGGCCATGAAGAGGATCAGCGAGAAGGTTTTCGGGTCTATTCAGGAGAACTCGAACACCAAGATCGTGCAGAGGTCGTCGGGTGGGGAGCCGATCCTGCGCGGGAACCACTTCATCGAGGTCGGTGACCGGGACGAAGGAAAGTCCTGACCAGACGCGCAGCGCAAGCACCTGGCTTCAGCCACGGGGTCCAGCGGTGCTCCCGCAGGGAATTGCAGATCGGGGGTTCCCCATTCGTTCCTGGTCCGATATGTAGGAATCCATGCGCAAGGAACGCCCCAGCTTCGTAGCCGAGTTCCCGCTCCGCACCGACACCGCGGTGGAGCGGGTGCTGGCCGTGCGAATGGAGGCCGCGCGCCACGTCTACAACACGTGCCTCCAGGAGTCCCTCAGGCGCCTGAAGCTCATGCGCGAGTCGAAGGATTGGCAGCGAGCGCGGGGCATGCCCCGCCACATCGGCAAGGACAAGGACGGCAACCCCATTGCGAACTCCGAGCGGCGCGACCTGTTCAAGAAGGTAACCGCCCGCTACGGCTTCACCTCGGCGGAGATCCAGAAGCACGCCGAGAAGTGCCGCGACGCATGCTGGATTGGCGAGCACCTCGGCTCGCACGACACGCAGACCACAAGCCTGAGGGCCTTCAAGGCCGTGCAGCTTTACGCCTTTGGCAAGCGCGGTCGACCGAGGTTCAAGGGCAGGAACAGACTGCACAGCGTCGAGGGGAAGCAGAACTACGTCCTGCGCTACAAGGACGGGGTGGTGCATTGGGCGGACCTGTGCATCCCAGTGATCTTCGACGCCCGTGACAAGGACAAGTGGCAGGAGCAGGCGCTCGCCGCGAAGCTCAAGTACGTCAGGATCGTCCGCCGCCGCATCCAGGGACGCGACCGCTGGTACGCGCAACTCGTGATGCACGGCTACCCGCCCGTGAAGGCCAAGCACGTGCTCGGCCATGGCGCGGTCGCCTTCGACATCGGCCCGAGCACCATCGCGACGGTCTCGGCCACATACGCCAACCTGCGGACGTTCTGCCCGACTGTGGACGACCTCTCCGCCGAGATCCGGCTGATCCAGCGGGCGATGGACCGCTCGCTCCGGGCGATGAACCTGGACAACTACAATCCCGACGGGACGACGAAGAAGGGCGCGCGGACGTGGAAGTACTCTCGCGGCTACAAGGAACTCAAGGACGAGCTGGCGGACAAGCTGCGCTGCCTGGCATCGGAAAGGAAGAGATCGCATGGCGAGGAAACGAACCGGGCGCTGGCGCTTGGCGACCACTTCAAGATGGAGGATGTGAGCTACAAGGGCTGGCAGAGGAGCAGGTACGGCAGGAGCATCGGCCGCAGGGCACCGGGCACTTTCGTCTCCCAACTCAAGCGCAAGGCTGGAAGGGCCGGCGCGGAGGTGGAGATGATCGACACCCGCAAGACCCGGCTGAGCCAGTTCGACCACAAGACGGGAGAGTACAAGAAGAAGCGTCTCAGCGAGCGCTGGCACGTCTTCCCCGACGGATCGCGCGTGCAGCGCGACCTGTACTCGGCCTGGCTCGCGCTCCACGTTGACACCAATAGCCTCGACGCGTCTCTCCCCGTCCTGGAGGAGAGATTCCTGGGTGCGGAACCGCTCCTTTGGCAGGCGGCGTCGAGGTATCTTCAATCCGCGAGTGGGCACGGTTCTCCGTCGCCCTCCGGACGGATGGGTTCTACGGAATCCATTGCCGTAGGAGCGGATCGTCTGCCGAAGGCGGGAGGTCGGCGAACGGGAAGGTGCTCCAAACGCACACGGCCCGGGGTCAAGGCCGGACAGGCTGTAGCGCGGGGTCCACACCCGCGAGAGAGGTCCGGAGAGATCGCGCTGGACACCGCCAGAATCCCCCGCCTTTAGGCGTGGGGAGGTTCAAGAGGAACTACTTCCGCGAGGCGGATGTCATCGTCATCGTCGTTGTCATGGATTGGGAGCCCAGCTCGGCTCTGTCGGCGAGGCGTGTCCTCGACCGCTTCTTCCTGGAGGGTGTGCCCATGGAAAAGGTGGTATATCCCGTGCTGACCGATGTCATGCGTGCCGGCTCGGCCCGGTCCGCAACTCCCGTCAGGAACACGGTTTTGGAAGAGGACCCCTTAGCCGACCTGCCTGATTGACCGCGCGGCATATGTGGAGTTTACGGCGGTTTATCGATTTTTCATAAACTTGGGTAAGCTCCCAAGAAATGGACATGTTGGAACCAGCCTCCTGGGCTGAGGTCTCGCTTGATTTTCGTGTCTGCCGGAGTCAAATGTCTGGCAGACATGAGAAAAGAGAGCATTGAGGTAGAGGATCGCTTCTACGCACGGTGTGCCGAACTGCTGGGCACCACGCACAGGTACATTCCATGGCCGTGCCCGACGCGCGGCCCTAACCGTTGGAACAACCGGCACGCTGGCAATGGCCGCTATCCCGGGTTCGGAACCATCCACATGTACGGACCGAACAACATCCACGTCTCGCTGAGACATCCCAGGATCGTCAACCGGACCTTCAAGGACGTGGAGGACGTCTTCGAGTTCCTGCGCTCGCTCCGGCCAGATCAGGACTGAAACCCTGCAAGGTATCGCTTGCAACGGGGCACACCACGGCGGCCGCCAAGGTGCTATCAAGGACTCCAAGCCGGAGCCGAACCGGGTTCAAGGAGTTGTGATCGTTTACGGTCTAGCTTCTCGGGCGGGAAGGCTCCATTGCTCTCGCACTGCACCAAGGAGTTCCAGATGACCACCCAGACCAGCCGTCACCTCATCCCTGCCCTCGCCCCCCTCTACGACAAGGCGACGCCCGTCTTCGAGACCCTGCTGCGCGTCGTCGTCGGCGGCTTCCTCGTCCCGCACGGCGCCCAGAAGCTGTTCGGCGCCTTCGGGGGCTATGGCCTCCAGGGCACGGCAGGCTTCATGGAGTCTCTCGGCTTCGCCCCGGGCATCCTGTTCGCCGCCATCGTGGGTGGCATCGAGTTCTTCGGCGGCATCCTTCTCGCCATCGGGCTGCTGACCCGTCCCGCGGCGGTTGCCGCGACGATCGTGCTGGCCGTGGCCGCGCTCTCGGTCCACCTCTCCAAGGGCTTCTTCATGCAGACGGGCGGCATCGAGTTCTCAGCGCTGTGGACCTTCGCCGCCGCCTACTTTGCCTTCCGGGGTGCCGGTCCGTACTCGGTCGACGCCAAGCTCGGCCGCGAGGTCTGATCCCAAGGGCGGGCGCCCGGCTTCGGGTGCCCGCCCCCATCCCTCATCTCCTTCCTCTCTGAGGCATCGGCCGTCATCCTGATCGCCGGCGGACCTCAACGGCGGTTCTTCTGCCGCTTGACCCATACGGCTGCCAGATCGTCTCATTGAGGAGAGAGGGAAGGGCCGGAATGCTTGCCAGCGTTTACGAGGATGATCCGATGCAGTGTCGCTGTGGCGACTGCGGAGCCTTGTTCAACGTGCCCTCCCCCAGCGGCCTGTCTCTGAAGCACGCCCTGAGCGCCATCAGCGCGATCGAGTGCGTAAGGTGCGACTCCGTCAACGTCCTGCTCGGCCAGAGCCGTTCCTGGGCCGAGGACCGGGCCCTGATGCGCAGCCCCCTGACCGCTTCGGTAGAGGCCAGGGCGTCCGACTGGCTCCGTACCGGCGAGATCGGCCTTGCCGCGATAGCCATCCACAAGTTCATGACGACCCGTCGCAAGGACCGGAACGACTTCCCGACTGACATGGGCGAGCTCCGCCGCTGCCTGCTGCTCCTGCGCCGCATCCCCGAGTGGGACATGAGGATCGGCGAGATGAGGGCGCTGTCGGGTGAGTGGAGAAACGTTGCCGCGATCTGGCCGGAGCTGACGCGTTCGTTCTCCCGGGAGACTGGATTGGAGTGGAAGCGCGTCCCCACACCGAAGACCGCCGAGCTGCTCGAGTCGGCCCTGAGCAAGCCTGTCAGGCGCTGGGGCATCATTTAGCGATTATCAGGGAGTAGAAATGGGAATGGCACCCGAAGGTGCCATTTCTGTTGCTAGGCGCTCCCAGGCGCCCCGAGTTGGTCACGCTGCGAGGCGTGCCGCACCCATGTCAACGTTGTCGTTGGCATTTGTGAATTTGCACTGTTGAGGCCGTAGCTCAGCCTAACCGCAACCTAGCCTTTATCGCGCCCAGTCGAACCCATGTCGCCCCCATCACCAGCACCCCTGACATTGCTGCCAGGTCGCGATCCCTACCGCTGCCGGGGCTTTGAAGTCCCCTTAAAGGCGGCGAGGTGCTGATGGTGGAGGCGGCGGGAATTGAACCCGCGTCCTAAACGCCTATTCCACTATGCCTCTACGGTCATAGTCGGGTTGCCCCGACCCCCTCTATATGCAGGACTCGAATGCAGTTTGCAAGGGCTGTTTTCAGGGATTCGTACGCAGGCTTAAAACTGCGGCCTGGGAAGCTTCGGCGTCGGCTCCCTGTCGCCGCACATTTTCCAAAGAGAATAGTAGCGTTCCGTGGTGCCGAATGTTCGTGGCGATAGCCCAATGAGTTCCGATACCAATTCCGGCAAGCCCTCGATCAGCCTCACCTCCCGGACGTGGCTGTAGAAATTCTCCGTTCCTGACGAATGCTTGCACCTGTGAGCAGGGGTTCCCTCCTGAGGGAAGGCGCTGAGCAAATGTATCTCCGTCGCAACACGCGGGTTGGCGAGGACGACTAGGCCGACAGCGCAGAGGATGGAGCAAACGTATCCGACATTCCGCTTCTTAGACATCATGTCGACAACCATGCCTCCCCAATCAGAAATCGTACTTCGGGTTCCACAAGTACTCGGGCGGCCCGCACGGCGGCTCGGGCGTGGTCCATACGATCTCCCTTGGGCCGTAGATGTGGGGCCTGGCCCCCTCGACCCTGCGCACTAACGCAACGAGGTTGAGCGGGAATGGCATGATTGCGGCGGATGCCTCCCCCCACAGCCTCGCCACGATCACTTTGAAGCGGATATCCTCGAACGACCCGACCTGGAAGCTCCCAGACCTTTGGATGCCGTTCTCCGAGTAGGTACATTCGCGCACGATCAGTCCCGAGAAACCTATCCCGGGTGGCAGGGAAGTTCTCGTTCCTGTCACTCCGAACAGCGGAGGAGCTCTCTTTCCAACCACTGGATCGACGATCAGCATGACCATTCCCGGCAGCATGGCTGCCAATACGGATCCGATGACGACCTTTCTGCCCATCTTTGCAGGCTGGCGACAGCAGGATGCCGGCGCAATGTTGCGTAGCCGCCAATGTTAGCTGGGTTGTGGAGTCCGTCATCAACGGGGCCGTCTCCTCCATGTCCCCGATCCACGTCCAGGCCTGATCCCAGAAGGTCCGGCGGCAGGCGTCCCGTCGGGCCTCAAATTGTTGACAAGGCTCTCGGCCAAGGATATCCATCATCTCACGACAGGGTCCGGCGATAGCGGCCCGATTTCCCGGAGGACAGAGGATGGCGAAAGCGAAGAAGAAGGTTCTTGCTCTCTGCGCGAAGTACAACAACTCGACGAACGTCCTCTTCATGATGGAAGCCGACGACTTCCGCCTCTCCGATCCCCGCTTCAGAGACAACTACACGATCCTCGATCCGAATCCGACTTACAGCTTCAAGGAGAAGCGTCTGGTGACCAATCAGGGCACCTATCAGGTGTTCTCCGACTGGTCCCTGCGTCTGGCAGCCTAAGGCGGGCGCTCAACCATGGAAGGCAGACACATGAAGGACGACAGGCTCCACTGGTGGAAGGGCTGGTTCATCGAGGCGGACGGCGACTTCAACGCCGCCAACTGCTTCCTTGCGTTCTCCGCGTCCGTCATCGTCGGGCTTCCGGCCTCGCTCTTCCTCATGTTCGCGCTCGTGTGGGAACTCCACCACGAGCGCCAGTGGGCACAAGGCGCGACGGCCGCTGCCTGCTGCGTCGTGATCCTTTCCCTGGCCATCGGCGCCCGGTTCCTGCTCGGTCGGCTGGTTCGGTTGCGCAAGTCAGCCGGGTAGGCCCGGCAGACAAGCATCCCGTGGAAGGTGAGCCGAACGGCTAGGTTCGTGTTTCGGGCATGGCAGGGGCACGTCGGATCGCCGACACCCCCTTTGCTCCCCGGTTTCCCTTATTCAGTTGAGGAGTTCATGACGATCGAACATTCAGATTTCAGCATCGGCACCGAGTTCAAGACCGAAGCCGGCACGTGGCGCTGCACGGACGTCGGCACCCGCACCGTGATTGCGATCCAGATCGACACCGTCGAAGCCGCCGGCATCATCGACGGCCGCGAAGTCACGCGCGATCTCGGCCGTACGGAGGCAGAGCTTGAGGGGTGGTTCAACGGCCCTCCCTATGCAGTTGCGGAGCACGTCTTCGACGAGGACGACCTGCCCGCGTGCGAACCCGTCAAGGCTGCGCCCGGCGAAGCTTCCTGAGAGCAGGAATCGGGTGTCGGCCGGCCAGTCTGCGGCCAATCCTCCACTCACGTGCTTGGGAGGACAGGATGAACACTCTGAGACATGCTGCCGTCGAGACATCGCTGGGGCCGTTGCTCGTTGCTCTCGGCGATGCCGGCGTGAGGGAGGTCACATTCGGGTCTTCCCCCGAGTCCCTCCTCACGGCGTTCGAGGCAGCGAACCCGGAGTCCTGCCTCGACCCATCCCTCGAGAGCCTCGCCGCTGGGATCTCCCTGTTGCCCTCGGGTGGACACGACGTCTTGGGCGAGCCGCTCGACCTCGGCGGGACCCCGTTCCAGCGGCTCGTGTGGGAGGGGATCAGGCGCATCCCGAGGGGCAGGACAGCGACGTACGCGGCGCTCGCTGCGGATATCGGCATGACCTCGGCAGTCCGGGCGGTCGCATCCGCCTGCGGGGCCAATCGCGTTGCTATCCTCGTCCCGTGCCATCGGGTCGTCCGGTCCGATGGCAGTCCCGGTGGATATCGCTGGGGCGCTGACAGGAAGCGAATCATCCTCGGCCTTGAAGCTGGACGGTCGGTCTGCTCGGGCCTGGCTTCAGTTTCGGACCTCTGCCCTGCATGAAAAGCGGCTTCTGACAGAAATCACGTCGCATGCCTTGGGGTGACGGAATTGCCCCTCCGTCCCAATCTCAGACGATGTAGGGGCTATCGATTGATCTGCCGTCCCATTTACTTTGCGCGCAATAGTTCTCAACCGAAACATGTCATCGGAAAGGTGAGTTAATTTCGGCTTGCAGCCTTGTAATCACTACCCGAATGCTCCAGTTTATGACCCCAAAGCATAAAATCAGCCTCCTTATGGATGTCATCGGGACGGCTCAGACGATTTCCGACGCAGGTTTGACGGGACTGAATTTGCATGGATGAGCGTGAAGTCGAGTTTGTCGCCGAGGAACTGGCGAAGGTGGGCGGCATCAGTTGGTATCCCGGGCGTCAAAGGGGTCCAGTCGCCAGGGTGGTGTCGGATCGGTTCAAGGACCGCGCCCGGGTGGCCATTGCAGCAATGGAGCGGTACAGGTCAGGCAACCGCATCAGGTTGGTGCCGGAGAAGTCGCCGGACAGCATCGAAGAGGTCGGTGACAAGCCGGATACCCCGGTCGGGTTGCTCAGGAGCGACGTCGAGGTCGGCGCCGTGGTCATCTATCGCCCTCCCGGGGACCGCAGGGCCTACGCATGCACGGTGGACAGGATCGAGGGCGATACAGCAGTACTGACCCCAATGGTCGTCAGCGCATTCAGGGTTCCCCTGTCCGATCCATCGGACCATGACGACGCCCAATTCCAAGGGGATGCACAACGGTCCCAGTCCCGCTGACGGTCCTCCCTCCGACGCGCCTATTGTTGACATAACTCTCGAGTCGTCGCATCACTCCGGGTGAATCCTTGGAGTACGTGCGTGGCCGACCTCAGCGACATCATCGGTGCCTATCAGGACCTCGCCCTGGCGGGACTCCGCGAGCACTCCATTTCAAGCCATCGGATCCTCGAGACGGTCAAGCTGGCCCGGCACCTCGCGGAGATCGACCCGACGGGCGTTTCAGTCTGGGCGCTGATCCGGCAGTCCACCATGGACGTGCTCGAGAAGCGCAGCTTCACGGTCGCGCAGCTCCTGTCGGGCATCGAGCCGGAGTACGTCACCCGCGCCCGTGAGGTGGTCGCCAGGATCGACGATCCCGAGTTGGTCGAGGCTGCGGAGGGTGTCTCGCGCTCCCTCACGGAGGCCGTGAAGTTCTACGGCATCACGGACCCTGCGGCCGTCGAGATCTCCTCCGATCCCATGCAGGCCGGCCTTGTCGGCATGGAGGCCCTGCTCTCCATCCGCTCGCTGGCGCTCCACTTCTTCAGGACGGGCACCCCCTCCCCGGTCCGCCCCCGCTTCG
>Ga0256853_1000015_pt1 | contig 41559 bp, 29 predicted proteins | sample BONnt6_FD_181171 | JGI IMG/M metagenome (GOLD analysis project Ga0256853, IMG submission 181171) | Terrestrial sediment cell enrichment communities from Utah, United States - BONCAT_SYTO_Terrestrial_sediment - 6 | ecosystem: Environmental > Terrestrial > Deep subsurface > Rock core/Sediment... | reverse complement strand
TGGTAGAGCTCTGGGGTGAAATCCCAGGCGCGGCGGTTCGAACCCGTCCCTAGGCACCAGGTTTCCAGCGTTTCGGCTGCCCCTCGGGGCGGTCGGGGCCAGGTAGCTCAGTTGGTAGAGCAGCGGATTGAAAATCCGCGTGTCGCCGGTTCGATTCCGGCCCTGGCCACCACCTCTTCCGGTCCTCCGGACCGGATAGGCCCACGTAGCTCAAAGGATAGAGCACTGCCCTCCGAAGGCAGAGGTTGAAGGTTCGAGTCCTTCCGTGGGCGCCATCCCGATGGGCGCACATCCCTCCCCCTCGTCCCTTTCTCCCGCTTGGTCCATGGTCCCTCAAGCAACCGGAGGTGGGCATGTCTGAATTCGATAGGGACAACATCAGGGCGACCGTCGACCTGTTCGCGAGGTTCGTCCGCCAGTCGAGCGACTTCGGCAACCGGGAGATCGCCGCCCGCGTCGAGGCGCTCGAGTGCGCCCTTGCAGCGTGGAACGCGGACGGGGCCGCACTCAAGGACTGCGGGGAGGTGCTGGGCGCCGCGAGCAACCTGCTGACCGGACTGTACGACCTCAACCCCGAAGGGCTGCCCCACCCCTATCGCGGCTCCGCCTCCGAGGTGCTCGAGCTTGTCGACATGGCCACGGAACAGGGCTGGGACGTCACGTCGGGCGACGCCCACATCTCCGTGGAGCGTCCCGAGGACAATGAGAACTACGTGAACTGGGGACAGCCCATCCAGGAGCTGGTCACTGCCGTCAGTCGGTCCGCCGACGCAGGCAATCCGGCCATCCGGAGGCGGGTGGATGCGGTGAGCCAAAGCCTCGCGGCGTGGCAGGAGATCGGCTTCGACCCGGATGGACTCGGCGCAGTGTTCGAAAGGGCGGATGCCCTCGCCGAAGCGCTTGCCGTCCTTCACCCCGGGCAGGACGGCATGCCGCCTGCCTACAGCGATCCCTTCCATGAGTACGGCGACCTCTGCGAGAGGGCCGAGAGCGAGGGGGTGTACTCCCCCAACCGCAGCCCCACCCCCCGGTAGCCTCGGGAGGCACTCCCTACCCTTGCGCCGGAGCTTCCGCACTGCGATGCTCCGGCGCTCAAAGGACGGTGACCGACATGGCTCCAAATCCCATCGGCAAGAAAACTGCCCGCTCAATCGATGAGGCCTATGACCGTCTGTGTCGTCACGCGGCCGTCTGCGCCGCCTTTCACCCCTCTGGGCTGCTGAGGACTGTCTGCGGCGACATCGGCGATGGAGCCGATCGCCTCTCCATTGCCGTGATCGCCTCCCGTCTTTCCGACGTCTGCAACACGAAGCTACTCCCCTTGGAGGCCGGGCTTTGGCTGATGCGGTCGGGAGATCGACGCAGGACGCTCCAGGTCATGCACGCCGACGGCAGCCTGGGCGACATGATCGCATGGAGGCGCTCCTTCGAGATGGACGGCGAGACCGCGAACCTCATAGCCATCCTGCTGGACGAGGCTCCATTGGCCCGTGCCGATATCGAGGCCGCGATCAGGACTGGAGACGAGGACGCACTCCTCATGGCCGAGCTTGCCCTGTCCTGGGCCGGGGAGGTGGCGCCTTCGTATGACCTTCGCGATGCCGTCCGGGGAGCCTACGAGGCGACGATCAGGGCCCAGCTTGCTGGAGGTGAAGGGGAGCAAGCCATTGGCGCTTCTCCTCCGGCTCCCTAAGAAAAAGGGCGGCACCGTTGCCGCCCTCGATCGTTGTCGTTCCTTCGTCCCTACCCGAAGGCCGGAGCCTGCGGTGCGGGTCCATGCTTGGCGACGACGTACTCGATTTCCTCGTCATCCTCGTTCGCCGACTTGATGACGAGATCCTCCCTGACCGCTGCGATGTACTCCTCCGCCGTCAGCAGGAGCCAGTTGTCGTGCCTGGCCTGCTGTGCAGCGAACCAGGCCTCGGTCGCCTCGTTCCTCGGGATCGGTGCGAGCTGGTTTTCGTCGGTCTCCAGCGTCTTCAGGTAGTCATGGATTCCCGAGACGGAGGCCGTGAAGGATGAAAACCATCCGTCGGACTCATACGGATTACCGATGAGGATGGTGCCGTCCTCGGCGTTGTAGACGGGGATGGCCGTCAGGATCTCGGCCATGTCGTCGCCGTCGCGTCCATGATCGTCGTTGATCTTCCTCAGGGACTCAGCGAGGTCGATCCTCTCTGAGCTTGAGGCCTCCCGGATCGCTTCGCGTGGGCTGCGGGAAAGCTTCGTCTCGAGTTCTTGGATCGAGGCCTTCAGCTCAGCGACCCTGGCTGCTGCGTTCTCCGGCAATTCGTACCCGCCCGAGGTGTAGCCGCTGGTCTTGAAGCGGCACTTGAAGTTGTCCTGCATGAGCCTGATGCGGACGTACTCCTCCACCGCCGACACGAGGTCGGCGTAGAGATCGGCCGCGCGCTGGGGCGCCATGCCCGTCTCGTTGACGATCTCCTCGGTGTTGCCGTCTACGTCCTCCATCAGCTTGCTGAATGGGCCGCTCCCCCCGACGCCGATCACGAAGTCGGTCTCCCAGGAACGCCAGCCGATCTCCACCGTGCCACCGCTGGCGAGGCTCAGGAACTCGTCGTCGAAATAGGCGTCGTCGGAGGTGTGGCGTCCGCGGCGGGAGACGGAGAAGCCAAGTTCCTTGCCGATCCTCGCGACCGCATCGAGGAGCATCTCGTTGTAGTCGTCGTACTGTTCCTGGCTCCAGGTCTCGTAGTCCGGGATCGAGAGGTCGTCGTCTTCGTCGTCGAGGCCCATGAGTTCAAGGGCGCCTGTGGTGCCGTTCTCCTTGCGGAGTTCCTTCAGGCGCTCCCTTCGGTAGTCAGCATAATCCTCCTCGCTGGCGTAGATGCCATCGACGAGAAACGTTCCGCCCGTTCCGTTGAAATCAGAATCGTATACGCCGACACCCATATGCCACCTCCGAACGGTCCTGTGATGACCTGTCGGAGGGAACCTAACTCCTGCGCATGAAAGCCGCCAGCGGGGACGCGCCGGGTGCCGGGCTTCAGCGGGGAGTGGGTCCGGCGGCAACGAGGTCCGCGCTGGCGGCCAGGACGGCCTCGCGGGCGCTCACGGCTCCCAAGATCTCCATCCAGGCTCTTTCCCCGCAGTCCGCCGCGATCTGGAGGACAACCCCTCTGTCGAACTCGCCGGCCTTGACCATCCGCTCGAGGGTCTCCGCCTTCCTGATGTCGTCCCTGCGCCTCAGGACCGTAGCCGCTTCCGACAGGAGGGTCGGCAGGGTGGTGTCGTCCTGACCCTTCACGTGCTCGGCGGCGATCTCGTCGGCCAGGTCGGCGTTGAGGCTTACCTCGAGGGCGGTGAGGATGCCGTCACGGGGAGAAAGACGGCTGATGCCGTTGTTGTAGTCGAGGAAGTCGGGCCTGTCAGCGATGAGGGCGACGATGTCAGGCGCAGCCCTCCTGACGGCTTCCTTGACGGCTACGTAGGCCAATTCCTTTAGCGTCGTCTCGGGAACGAAACGGATATGGCCTACGTGTTTGTCGTTGCGGTAAGCGGAGACCTCGCTGGCGAAGAGGGTCCGAGAGTCGTCGAGATAATACTGATACGCGCCCATCCTGACCCTTCCCCATGATTATCCGCCATCGCTGAGGAACCATAGTCCGATCCCGACGCACACGACCAGCCCTCGCAGGTGCTGGTCACGTAAGGAGTGGATCCGGTGCAGCTAGGATTTCCTGACCCGATCGAGGAAGCGGCCGATCTCCTCGCCGAGCCGTTCGGCGTTTCGTTCCAGCTCCGCGGACAGGTCGGCGACGGATCGTGCGGACGCGAGGGACTCGGCCGCCACGGCCTGGACGGATGTGATCGACGCCGCACCGGCCTCGGCCTCCACGGAGACCCGGGCGGCAGCCCTCGCGATTTCCGACACCGCGCCCGTCTGCTGCTCGACCGATACCGAGACGGCGGCCACGACCCCGGCGAGGTCGTCGACAGAGGATCGCACGGAGCCGAGCGCCCCGAGGGTGTCCTGCGATGCTGCCTGCACGGACTCGATCTGCCGGGCGATGTCCTCGGTGGCCTTCGTGGTCTGGGTTGCCAGTGCCTTGACCTCGCTCGCCACGACGGCGAAGCCCTTGCCTGCGTCGCCTGCACGGGCGGCCTCGATGGTCGCGTTGAGGGCGAGCAGGTTCGTCTGGGAGGCGATGGAACGGATGAGTCCGGCCACCTCTCCGATCTGGGTCGTGGCGGCGGAGAGGGTTGTCATTCTCTCCGATGCCCCCCGCACCTCGGCTACGGCCCTCTCGGAGGCCTTCGCGGAGGCTCCGGTCTGGGACGCGACATCGGCAAGCGAGGCATCGAGTTCATCGGCGGCGCTCGCCACCGACGTGATGTTCTGAGAGGCCCTCCCTGACGCGTCGCGTGCGGTCCCCGCCTGCTCCGCAACCTGGTTGGCCGAGTTCTCCAGAAGGCCGGAGGCATCCGTCAGCCGGGTGATCGCATTCCTGACCTCCGACAGGATGTGCTTCACCGATCCGTCGAACGATGCGATCTCACGGGAAATCTCCAGAGCGCGTTCCGTCTCCAGCACGACCTGCCGCTCGCGCTCGGCTGAGAGCCGCTCCCGCTCGATCGCATTGTTCCGGAACACGAGGACAGTCCGCGCCATGTCGCCGATCTCGTCGGTGGTCCCGGTGCTCGGGATCTCGCCCGACGTATCTCCGTCCGCCAGGCGGCGCATGGCTTCCCGGAGACGCTTCAGGGGAACGGAGATGGACCTCCCCACCAGCAGGGACAGCACGAGTCCGAGTCCGAGGGCAGCGGCCATCACCGACAGGATGACCTTGAACGTCCATTCCTGCGAGGCGACCAGCTTCTCGTTCGCGGACTTCTCCTCCGCTCCGACCTTCCCGATGAACTCGTTGAGTACTGGGACCAGCATCTCGAATTGCCCCGACAAAGCCTCGCCCCGGCCTGACACCTTCCTTTCGAGATCGGCCCACGACTGGAAGGCCGACTGGTATGCTTCCCCGGCGGCCGCTATCGCAGGCCCGGCCTGGGCAGATTCCCCCTCGAGCCTCGCAACCGCACGGGTGAACCGACCGCTCTCGACCTCGAATGCGCCGAGGGCGCTGTCGTCGAGCACGAGGCGGGCGCGAGCCTCCTGGTTCAACATCCCAAGGGTCGCTGCCCAAAGCCGCAGGGCATCGGCTCCGCCTCCGCCGACGAGGGGGCGGACGAGCTTCTCGAGCTCGGCTCCGGCCGCCGCAAGACGTCCACGTGCGCCATCTGATGGCTGGTAGCCGATCTGGGTGTAGAGGGCGTCGAGTTCCGCCGCCTGTTCCGCAAGGACGGCGGATCGCTTCTTGAGGTCTGCCACTTGCTGCGAGACCCCAACCGAACCGTCGGAGGTCTCCATCTTGACGACCTGCACCACGAGATCGCGATGACGGTCCTTGAATGACTGGGCATGGTGGCCGAGTCGGCTCGCGGTCCATTCCATGGAGGTCATCTTGAGCTGGTCGGCCTGGGTTCTGAACCGATGCGCCTCGGACGCGAGGGACGCATAGGTCTGCTGCGTCGCCAGCGCCTGATCGACCTCTGTCCTCCCGACATGGAAGACCGCTCCATTGACAGCGAAGCCAAGCACCATGACGCCGCTCAGGGCGGCGATGCGCAGCCTTACCGACGGACTGCGCACAACGACGTTAGATGACATCCCGAGACCTCCGCCGGGACACGGGCGCACGTCCGACGCCACCCGCCCATGCGCCGCTCCCCTTCCGAGAGCTTGTCACGCCGCCAAACAAACCTGTAACGCCGGCTGATCACGAGCGGGCGCCGGATGAATGCCGACGCCCGCTCGCCTGTCACGCTGCGGAAGCTGTTGCCTCGCTCGCTAGGGCGATCTTCTGGGCCTCGACGAAGTCGACCTTGCCCGATCCAAGCAGGGGCAGCCTGTCGAGGTGCATGATCGCGGACGGAACCATGAGCTCGGTCGCCCCTGCCTGACGTGCGGCCGACTGGACGTCCGCTTTCGTCAGCCCCTGGCGCGTCGTCATGAGGACGATGCGCTCGCCCTTCTTGGGGTCAGGCAGCGTCACGGCGACGTGGCCGTCGTTCGGCCATGCGGCGGCGACGTAGGACTCGACGGCGGCAAGGGAAACCATCTCCCCGCCGATCTTGCAGAAGCGCTTCTTGCGTCCCTTGATCGCGACGAAGCCGTCGGCGTCGACCGCCACGATGTCGCCCGTGTCGTGCCAGCCGTCCTCGAGCGGCTGGAGCACGCCCGGGCTGTCGGCCTTGAGGTATCCCTTCATGATGTTCGGGCCGCGGATGAAGAGCTGGCCACCCTCCTCCACGCCCGGGACGGGGTCAAGGCGGTGCTCGATGCCCGGCACGAAGCGGCCGACCGTCCCGCTCCTGAAGTCGAACGGCGTGTTCACGGCGACGACGGGCGCGCCCTCGGTGATCCCGTAGCCCTCGAGGATGCGCAGCCCGAACTTCTCCATCCACACGGCCCGGGTCTCGGGCTTCACCTTCTCGGCGCCCGCCACCACGTAGCGGATTGAGGAGAGGTCGTAAGGATGGGCCTTGCGGGCGTAGCCGCTCAGGAGCACGTCGGTGCCGAAGATGGCCGTCGTCCGTTCCTGGTAGACCAGCTCGGGGATGATCTTGTAGTGCACCGGCGACGGGTACATGAACGTCCTCATGCCCGTGACCAGCGGCAGGATCAGTCCGCCCGTCAGGCCGAAGGAGTGGAATACCGGAAGGGCGTTGAAGATCGAGTCCTGCATGGAGAAGTCGAACCTCGAGGTCACCTGGGCGCAGTTCGACAGGATGTTCGAGTGGGACAGGACGACACCCTTCGGCGTGCCCTCGGAGCCGGAGGTGAACAGGATGACGCCAGCGCTGTCGGGCGAGACGTTCCGGTGCCTGTGGCGGGCCAGGAAGCCGATCACCTTGTCGCGGAGGCCGATCCGCGGGCGGACGTCCTCCAGCATGATGACGGTCGCGGCGGACTGGATGGCCTCCAGCGAGCGCTCCAGCTTGGCCTTCTCGATGAAGGACCTCGACGTGAGGACCGTCCTGATCTCGGCCGTGTTGCAGGCGGACACGAGGTTCGCCGGGCCGGCCGTGAAATTGAGCATGGCGGCGGTGCGGCCGCGCCGCATGACGGCCAGCATGACCGCGACCACGCCTGCCGTGTTCGGCAGCATGATTCCGACGGGGCCGTCGCCGTCCAGGTCCTTGCCGAGGACGCGGTCGAGGGCGGACGCGCCCGCGAGGAGCCTCCCGTACGAGAGTCTCGTCCCCATCGGGTCGGATACGGCGAGCTTCCGGCTCCCGAACCTGCGCTCTGCGTCGATGACGGCTTCCAGGACGGTGCGGGACGTGTCGAAGGTGGCCAGCCGCGAGTTGGTCATCAGGTCCTGCAAGGCACGACCCGCAGCGGTCCGCCGCGCCCGGCCGACGATGCCCTCGTCCACCGCGAGGCGGGTCGGCGGCAGGACGTGCAGGGCGACCTTCGGGAAGGGAGACTTCGGAACCTGCGAGTTCTTCAGGTATGAGAACGGGCTGCGCTCCAGCCCCTCGATCCACATGGGGACGATCTCGGCCTCGGCACGGACAGCGATCATGGCTGTGCCGTCGTAGACCTTCATGGGTGCGCCCGTGACGGTGATGCGGCCCTCCGGGAAGATCACGAGGGTCTCGCCCTCCTTGACCAGCGCGGTCATCGTCTTCATCGCCATCGGCTTCGTCGGGTCGACCGGGAAGGCGCGGACGGTGCGGAGAAACGGCTTCACCCACCACTTCTGCGCGATGCCGGTATCGATGGCGAAGATGGCGTCCTTGGGAAGGACGCAGAGCATGAGGGCGGCGTCGAGCAGGCTGACGTGGTTGGCGACGATCACGCGCGGCTTGCGGTCGTGAGGAAGGTTGTCGAGTCCGTGCACGTTGACGCGGTACATGATCCTGAGGGTGAGGAAGATCAGGTCCCTGAGGAGCGGTGCCTGCATGTAGCGCACCAGCAGGGGAACGGCCGCGAGGTTGGCGACGCCGAGGGCCGCGAGGATGGCCTTCGTGGAGACGCCTGCCTTCTGTGCCGCCATGAGGGCGACGGAGCCTGCCACCATGAAGACGGCATTCAGCACGTTGTTGCCCGCGATGAAGCGTGCGCGGCGGTCCTCCGGTGACTCGTCCTGGAGGGCCGCGAAGGCGGGCACGACGAACAGGCCGCCCGCAGCGGCAAGGCCGACCAGAGACAGCGAGACGTGCAGTCCCTGCGGGGACAGCAGGTAGGCGATCCAGCCTCCGTCCGCCGCAATGGTGCTGCCCCCGAGCGTCCATGCGAGGTCGACGGCGAAGGCGGCGATCAGGATAGCGCCGACCGGGACCAGCGTGCGGACGATGCGTCCGGCGGAGATCTTGGCGGCGAGCATCGATCCGAGGCCGATGCCTACCGTGAACAGGGAGAGGAACAGCGTGGCGATGGACTGGCTGCCCCCGGCGAACTCCGTCACCAGAACCGGGATGATGGACACGAACACCGCGCCCACCGTCCAGAACCAGCTAATCGCGATGGACGAGCCCCATGCGGACCTGTCCTGCCTGAGGTCGCGCACGAGGCGGAAGGAGGAGCGCAGGATGTTGGGGTCGACGCGCAGCCCGGATGCCTTCGAGGGAGCCGCAGGCAGCTTGAGAGTGGCCAGGAACGCCACCGAGGCGACCGCGACCGCAAGGGCGCCCGCGATCCAGGGATCGGGCGTGCCGAGAATCCCGCCCACCACGGTGCCTCCCAGGATTGCCACGAAGGTGCCGGCCTCGACGAGGGCATTGCCCGTGACGAGTTCGTCCCTGCGGAGGTGCTCGGGAAGGACCCCGTACTTGATCGGACCGAACAGCGTCGAAAGGGTGCCCGTCAGGAAGAGGGTTGCCATGAGGAAGGGGACGGATTCCAGCAGGAACCCCGTCAGCGCGAGCGCCGCGGCCCCGACCTCGGCACCCTTCACCCACACGGCGACCTTCGCCTTGTCGCGGGAGTCTGCCAGTTCGCCTGCGAGGCCCGAGAACAGGAAGAACGGGAGGATCAGCATGATTCCGGCGAGGGTGACCAGCATCGCCTTCTGGTCCGCCTCCATGCCGGCGATGCCGAACATGACCATGATGGCGAGCGCGTTCTTGACGAGATTGTCGTTGAGCGCGCCGAAGAACTGGCTCCAGAAGAGAGGTGCGAAGCGCCTCGACGACATGAGTCCTTTGAGCATGGAAACCCCCGGTCGGCCCTGCGCGGGATCGCGAGGGGCATCTTGGACAAGAGGCTACCCGGTTTGTGAACATCGTTCAAGGATTGAATCCTTTCAACCTGGATTCTCGCCCAGGCGCGCTGCGAAGCGGGGGCGTTGCCGCCCTGGCTCCGCCGGCGCCGTTCAGGTGGAAACTGCCGGGTTCGCGGCCTGCCGGAGCCGGTGACTGCGTCCCCGTCGCCCGGTCTTGGCATGCGATCCGCGGGTCTGGTTCGCTTCGGACACCAGAAGTCGCCGGGACTGAAGGCGCGCCTCACCCGCTCAGGGACGTGAGGCGTGAGGCGTAGCACAATGCCGGGGGCGCGTTACGTGGGCCATCCCGCGAACGGACCGTGGACATTGTGCTGAGAGGCACCTTGCAAGCCGAGCCGAGCGATGCGAGCCTCATACATGCAGTGCCGGATCGTTTTGAGCAGTCCGGCCTCACCGAAGGCACGGGTCCGGCTGATCGAGAGATCGTCCGGACCCTCTTCGTTTCGGGCCCGAGCATCCGTGGCAAGCTGCCCGAAGAATTTTCGCCGCCGCGGCGCAACCAATGTTTTGACGCTTGCAAGCGGCGGGACGATTTTTCGGATGAGGCATACGCCGCCGGGAGAATCCCAACATGGAAAAGGGCATGCACCAGAACCATCAGATCCAGACCGCAGGCGCCGGTCACTCCCTCGCTGCCGCAACGACGGGAAGGCGCGCCAACAACTTCTACGCCGACTACCTCAGCGTCGTTAACGCCGAGATGCTTGCCCTCGCGGGCGTCAAGTACGTGGATCACTACAGGTCCCTCAACGGCAGCCTCGAGGCGATGAAGACGGCGGCTGACCACGGTGCCGACCCGAGGGACTTCTCGGATGACGTGATCCGGGAATTCGGCCTCAAGAGGTGCGAGCCGGGCAACGACCCCGACGAGGTCGAGCGCCACAACCGCGTCAAGGCCGCGATCGTCGAGTACGCGAGGGTCACGCGCGAAACCGCGTTCGGCGACGAGAGCGACAAAAATCCTGGGAAGTCGTGGACATTCGGGATTGACGGCAACGTCTATCTCGATGTGGACGGCGGCCTCATCAGCATGGTTCCCGTTCCGCCGCCCGGCGGGGGGCCTTGCTGGATCGGAATCCTGAGACACGACGGCGCATCCCTTGATTACGCGATGCCCAGGGACGTAGGCGTCGGCGAGAGGATCGCCTGCGAGTACGACATCGGGGAAGCCGTCGAGGCCGCCAAGGTCGCTCTCGAGAACACCAATTCGATGAAATTCTGACGGCGGCGCGGACTACCGCGCCACCATCCCCTCGAGGACTTCCTCGATCCTGCGCCCGTCCGTAACGGTGACCACCGCGGACGGGCGTTCCTCGTCCGCGACCGTCTCCAGGACCTTGATGCCGTCGATCGAGTTGAGCCTGTCCAGCAGGGACGGGTCCCCTGCCGTCAGGCGGTACTGATCGATTCCGTCGACCGTCCTCACGCCCGTGATCTCGAACCTGGGCCGGGCCTTGCCGGAGAGCAGGTCGCCGATCAGGCGCAGCGCCCCCTCCCGGGTGTCCTCTCCGGGGGCGGTCAGGTCCCACGCCGCCCCGTGGCCGGGCCTCCATACCGCCACGGCGGCATCCCCCTCGGCACCCTCCATCACCACGGCAACGGCCGGGGCACGGTACTTCAATGCGAGCCGCCCCAGGGCCGAGGTGTCCATGTTGTCTATCTGCGTCCCGTCCACCAGGCGCGCGTCCTCGGAGTCCCCGGTGACGGCGACCGTGCGCAGGTTGCCCTTGGCCGGCCGGGGGACCACCCACTTGCGCATCCACTGCCCGGAGCGGTTCCAAGCAGTGACGTTCCCGTCACCACCGCGGGTCGCCGGGACGACCAGGACCCATGCGGGCCTCGGCAGGGCGACCCCCCTCGCCTCAGGGGGCCAGTAGCCCTCCGCGCCCGCCAGGGCCGCTGCGGGTGCCATGGCCAGTGCGGCCGTCAGGAAAAGCCTCTTCATGGGAAACCCCTTGGGAGCGAGCCGTATGCAGACGAGGCTACCCTCCGGGGGAAGGTCGTTCAACGGCAGGATTGAGTCCTATGCGCCCCCGACGCATCATAGCGGCGGAGGCACCATGGCAAGAGACATCACCAGACGGACCCTCATCGCCGCGTCGGCGGCCTTTGCGGCTGCGCCGGGGCGGGCGAACGCCCTCGGCCTCCCGGCCGGGCCGGACGTGCTCGGGGCGTTCTCGTCCCTGCAAGGCATCAGCGAGGGGCGGGGACGGGCAACGCTCCATGTCCTGTTCGCGCCCTGGTGCCACGTGTCGCCGACCCTTTACAGGGAATCGCGCGGCATCCTGGACAGGCTGACGCTGAGGTGGATCCCGATGTCGGGTGGCCAGCCCGAGGGCAAGGAGTCCGCCGAGGTCCTCCTGAGGAACATGGACCCGGCTCTCGTGCCCTCGGCGTTCGTCCCGCTGCGCCCCCTGGGAGTGGCGATGAGGACGCCGCTCTGCGACCAGCAGGACGCGATGGTGTCGCGGCTCCTGGAGCCGCTGCTGATCAGGGACACGGGCCGGCCCCTGACTTCACCCACCCTCGCCTACAGGTACCTCGACGACAGGGTGAGGGTCATCCCTGCGGGCCTGTCGCGTGACCAGCTCCGGCAGGTCGCGGAGCTTGCCTCCTGAGCGGGACGACGCCCGGCCCAGGAGGCGCCGTCCGTCAGGACTCCAGGCCGTAGGCCGTGGACTTGAGGGCGCCCATGGCGTAGCCCGGGTCGCACTTCGTGATGCCCCGGTCCGAGATGAAGGCGGCGATCATCTCCGCGTCCGACATCTGCCCCGGCGGCGGGGTCTGCGGCTTGCGCCGCCTGCGGCGTTGCTGCGACTGTGGCTGCATGCCCTTGCCCTTCTGGCCCTGGTTGATCTGCATGTGGTTCCTCTCGTTCATTGCTTTGCGGTCCGCCACCAGGCGGGACAGGGGAGGAACTAACCAAATTCCAAGGACTCATGCAAGCCTTCTGTAAGGATTCGAGAGAAATTCCGCCTCCTCCGTCGCGCACGAGTCCTTTGGGCCACCCCATCGATCGCGCCCCGCAGCTAAGGACTCCCTGAATCAATTGGCGAATCCTTTTAGGGATTCAGCCGGTGAACGTGCGGGGGTAGCCTTTTCCGACGGGGGATCGGGAACGGCGCGATGAGCGATAAGGCAATCAGGGGTCCATCGGAGTCCCAGATAATCCAGGAAGACCGCATCGTCCGGGATACCAGGACGCTCGGCGGCAAGGTGATCGACTGGCTGCGCGTGCCGCGCCAGATGGCGACGGCACTCCTGGCGATCGCGGCCGTCGCGTTCGTCGTCCCGGCGATCCTGGACCTCTGCCTGATCGTGTCGGGCCTCCTCACGTGGTGGGGGCTCACGCGCACGGAGACCCTGCCGCTCAAGTTCCCGGTGATGAGCGACAGGCTGGACCCGCACGAGCGCCACCCGGCGACGGGCAAGCCCTCGAAGGCCAACGGCATCTTCTTCCTCGGCAACGAACTCAAGACGGGCAAGGAGGTCTGGCTCACCAACTCGGACTGTAGGCAGCACTTCCTCGTGCTCGGCACCACCGGCGCGGGCAAGACCGAGGCCCTCCTCGGCTTCGCGGCCAACGCCGTGACGTGGGGATCGGGCTTCCTGTTCTGCGACGGAAAGGGCGACGTCGCGCTCTTCGCCAAGGTGTACGCCCTGTGCCGCAGGTTCGGACGCGAGGACGACCTGCTCGTCCTGAACTTCATGACGGGCAACCAGGACGTCGGCGGATCGACCGACGGCAAGCTGCGCTCCAACACCCTGAATCCCTTCGCCACAGGCTCGTCGGACACGCTGACGCAGATGGTCGTCGGACTCATGGACGACGCGGGCGGCGACGGCGCCATGTGGAAGGGGCGCGCGACCGCGATGTTCACGGGCGTGATGCGCGCCCTGACATGGCTGCGCGACCAGCACATCGTCGACCTGAACGTCGGCGAGATCCGCGACCACCTCCAGCTCAAGCGCATCATCGACCTCGCGGACCACGCGAAGTTCCCGGAGATGCCGCAGCACATCCGCAAGTCGATCAAGAGCTACCTGTCCTCGCTGCCCGGCTTCCAGGAGGACAAGGGATACAAGCAGGCACAGACGACGCTCGACCAGCACGGCTACCTCGAGATGCAGTTCACGAAGATCCTCGGGTCGCTCGCCGACGTGTACGGGCATATTTTCAAGACCCCGTACGGCGAGATCGACATGGCCGACGTGGTCCTGAACCGCCGCATCCTCGTCGTCATGCTCCCGGCGCTCGAGAAGGCGTCGGACGAAATCGCCAACCTCGGCAAGATCGTCGTGGCGACGCTTAAGGGAATGATGGGCGGCACGCTCGGCTCCCAGATCGAGGGCAACTGGTACGGCGTCGTCGAGCAGCGCCCGACCACCTCGCCCACCCCGTTCATCTGCATCCTCGACGAGGTCGGGTACTACATGGTGGACGGCATGGACCTCATGTCGGCGCAGGCCCGTTCGCTTGGCTTCTGCCTGGTCTTCGCGGGCCAGGACATCAACGCGATGAAGCGCATCAACGAGAAGGTGTTCGGCTCCGTGCAGGGCAACACGAACACGAAGATCGTGATGCGTACCGAGGACCCGGACACCGCCAAGATCGCCATCGATGCGGCGGGCAAGGCGTACCGCGCGCAGATGAAGCAGTACGAGGGCAAGGTCGGCGAGATGGGCAAGTCCTATGCCGACGACATGAACGCGCAGCTCGAGCTCATCGACCGGATCAACCCCCTCGACCTCAAGGCGCAGGACGAGGGCGAGATGCACATCCTGCACAAGGAGTGGCTCGTCCGCGCGAAGTCCTTCTATGCCGCGCCGGAAGGCAGCCTCAACAGGAACGGCCTCAAGCTGAGGGCGAACCACTTCATCACGGTGGCCAAGCCTGACCCGGAGGAGATCGCGAGCCACCAGAGACTGCCCGAGCTCGTCGGCCGCCTGGTGGATCCCGACTTCGCGAAGCAGATGAAGGCCGAGGCGAGGAACGGCGCCGAGGACTTCTCTGCCGAGGACGAGATCTCGGCTCTCGGCACCGCGCTCCGGGAGATCGAGCAGTCGAAGCGAAAGCCGGGGAACCCGGTCGAGATCGCCTGCGCCGCATTCGCCAAGCTCCTGGTCGAGAACAAGTCCATCAACGACGCCTACTCGGAAGGCGTGCGCGCCGCCGGGGGCATGGTGGAGGGGCTTCCCAGCGACTATGACGAGGAGCCGATGCGGCGCGATCCCCGCGATCCCCGCGCACGGCGCGACCGCCACCTGCCCCCGCACATGGACGATCTCGGGCACATGGGAGGGTTCGACGGCTTCCCCAGCGACCTGCCGCCAGAGTTCGCAGGCGACCCGAGGCATCATGGCCGCCCTGCCCGCCCGGACATGCACAGGCCCGACCCGTCGTTCCCGGACCGTCCCGACCGCGCCCCGGCCCCGAAGAGGCCGCTCGCCCGGCAGCTCGGCCAGGGCAGGCTGCGCAAGGACGTGCCGCATGGCGCCCAGGTCGACAACGGCGAGCTGCTCGATATGGCGGACCGCATCACCCAGAACGACAGCGTCATGCGCACGCTGGCCGCGCTCGACTTCGACGCCGCGGTCACCAACCGCGACCAGGTCGACAGCCTGATCGAGGAGGCCCTCTCCGGCGACGGCGACAAGCCCGTGGTGGACAGCGCCACGTTCGACCCGGGCGCTGCCGAGAAGGCGGACCTCGCCTCCAGGGCTGTCCTCGAGGACTTCGACGAAGGATTCGACGACGACGAGAGCGGCGGGATCACGACTGACTTCCTCGGGGCTCTCCTGGCCGAGGACGACGAGGAGGAGGGTGACCGATGAAGGCTGGTATCGGAGCGGCGATGGCCGGGGGCAAGCGCGGGTCGGGCGACGCGAGGCCGCGCCAGCACGCGGACTGGTATCCCACGCCGCCGGAGTGCACCGAGGTGCTCCTCGACAGGCTCAGGCTCACCGGACCCGTGTGGGAGCCGTGCTGCGGCGACGGGTCGCTCGCGCGGGTCATGGAGGCCCGGGGCATCGAGGTCATCGGCACGGACCTGCACGACCGCGGGTACGGCGAGGGGCACGGCGCCGGCTACGACGTCCTCAAGGCCGACAGGCTGCTGGCCCCCGACATCGTCACGAATCCTCCCTTCAACATCGCGGGCCCGATCATCAGGCACCTCCTGACCCTGCGCCCGAGGACCATGGCGCTCCTCCTCAAGGGGTCGTTCTGGCACGCGTCGTCGCGGTCCGCCCTCTTCAGGGACTTCCCGCCGTCCAAGGTCATCGCGCTCACGTGGCGGCCCGACTTCCTGGGACTCAAGCGGCCCGCAATGGAGGTCATCTGGACCGTCTGGGAGGAGGGCCACGAGGGGCCGACCGCCTACGAGCTGGCCGCCCGTCCGGGCGAGAGGAAAAGGACCCGCAAGGACACCTAGCCGTGCCCAAGGCCGTTGACAGGACTCAATCCTCGGACAACGATTTTTGCTCCAAGGAATTCACGCATGGAGTCAGTCGAATGGGCGTCGGCAGCAAGATAGCCATCCTCCTCAACGGGCCGCCGCGGGCCGGCAAGGACACGGCCGTGGCGGTCCTCGAGGAGGCGTTCGGCTCCGAGGCCGAGACCTTCAAGTTCACGCAGCCGGTCAAGGACAGGGCGCACGCCCGCTTCGGCCTGGAATGCGCGCACGACGCCTACGAGCTCCTGAAGGACACGCCGCTGCCGGAGTTCGACGGGATGACACCCCGCGAGGCCTACATCGACACCAGCAGGAAGCTCAAGGCCGAGCAGGGCGAGGACGCGGTCAGGAAGCTCTTCGTGGAGACCGTGCTCGGGTCACAGGCGCAGATCATCCTCAATCCCGACGCGGGCGACGACAGCGAGGCCGAGGCCGTGGCGGAGGCGCTCGGGGCGGAGAACGTGCTGGTCATCCGCATCTCCCGCGAGGGACACGACTTCTCGAAGGATTGCAGGACGTGGGTGAACTCCCCTTCGCTGCGGATCGTCGACGTCACGAACGAGGAGGGGCAGCGCAAGGTGTACGAGTCGCAGGTCGTGGCCCTTGCCCGTTCCTTCGTCGACGCCGTCCGCAGCGACCGCCCCGAGGCGGGCGTCCTGTCGGTCGCTGCCGAGTAGGCGCCCCGAAGGCAAGGGGCGGCCTCTGCCGCCCTTGCCTCTCACGCGGCCTCCAGCATCGTGCCCGGCTCCACGGTCACGACGATCCTGATGCCGCCCGTGTTGCCCGCCTTCCTCAGCACCTCGTAGGCGGCCCGCTCGCAGGCCAACTGGAGGTCCGCCTCCAGCCGCTCCGAGTAGTGGTGCGGGATCTGGATGTACTTCTTCTGGCCGTCGTAGAAGTTCTCCTCGAGCCAGCGGTGGAACTGACCCTTGGGTGGCCACGTGATGTGCGCCCTCCCGATGCGCCCGTGCACGCCCTTCGGCTCGTCCGTCTCGGGATCGAGAACCCAGAACTGGGGTTCAGGGTGGGTCCTGAGCCATTCCTCCCCCGCCGCATTGGCGGCCCGCGCGGCGCTCTTCATCAGCGCGGCGTACATCTGGTCCTGGACCTGCGTGATCTCGGCGTTCCTCTCGGCCTTCTCCTCGAGCGCCTTGTCGATGAGGTCCGAGGCCTCGTCGCGCGTCAGGCCCTTGCCGCTGTGGTCGATCCTCGTCAGGGACCTCAGGTAGCTGAGCTGCTTCTTGGTGGCGCTGAGCTTGCCGGGGTCGCTCAGCCCCACGTTCCAGTACTTCCCGCCTCCGCCGTACGGCATCCTCGCCTCCACATGGAATCCAAGCGCGGATGTTTGCAATCCCGAGGGGCTGAGGTCAACCGGATATTCAGAACCCGGGGAACGTATCCTGGGGAGGGCGGAAGCCGGACGTCCTCAGGTAGTAGACGACGGGCAGGGCATCCGTGATCTCGTCCTCGATTATGGCCGCGATCCGCACCCAGTCGCCCCCGCCGCGGTCCGCGCCGATGGTCGGCATGGCGACCCTTGGGCGTCCAGCGGGGAGTCCGACGCCGGGGATGCCATCCCTGGCTGCGGCGTTGAGGGACTTCATGCACGCCCTGAGTGCCCCGTAGTCGAGATGGGTGCCCGTCCTGCCGTAGGTCGGCTGGGTGATGCAGTTGGCCACGATCGTGCCGCCTTGGCGGGCCCACACGATGGAGCCCAGATCGAGCCTGCCGGACGCGTGGGCATCCATGTAGGCGTCGTAGGCCGCCGGCATCCGGCTCCTCAAGGCCCCCGCGAAGCCGGAGCCGAAGGCGCCCCTCGCGTTGCATCCGTGGGCCAGCAGGGATTCCCCGGAGGCGATCAGGTCTCCCTCGACGTACTCGATCCTCATCGCGTCAGTCCAGGACGATCACTACGCGGTTCTGCTCGGTGGATCCCGTGACCTTCGAGGCGAGCTCCGAGAGGTCGGACAGTGACGACGTGACGTCGTTGATCTTGAACATGCGCGGTCCGAGCATGTCGACCTTGTGCCCAGCCTCGACGATGAGGGCGATGGCCTTCTGGAGGGAGAGCGGGCGAACCACCTTGCCGGCCCTTCCGGCCTCGGTGACGAGCGTGGCGGCCGCGCCGTTGCCGCCGATCCTGATCGGGGCGGGGGCCGACGGTTCCTTGGAGGGGTCAGCCTTCGGCGTCTCCTTCCGGGGCTTCTTCCGGTGCTTCTGGTCGTTGGCCAGGAACTCCTCCGGAACCTTGATCCTTACGGCCCCTTCCTCCACCTCCGTCGGGGACGGCGTCTGCGAGAGCGGAACCTCGCGGAGCCCGAGGGTCGCCGTGGCGGCCTCGAACGCGTGCCTCGGGGAGGACTTGCCCCTGGCGGGAGGGAAGCGGATCCTCCCCTGGTCGTCGGCCTGGATGAGGATCACGCCGTCCGCGCAGCGCGCCGTCACCCGTGCACCCGCGACGAGTCCCGCTTGACGTGCGGAGGATTCCGGTATTGAAATGCGGCCGTACCAGCGGCTGCCGTCTCCCCGCGCCGTTATGGCCAGCGTTCCCTGCTCAGGCATACCCGTTCCTCGCGCTTTTTGACCCGACTCTACAGAATCGTGTCCGCAAAAGTGCGCGACTGCAAGGACTCGTGGTAAATGAGTCCTTTGACCCGTTCGCCGCAAGGGTGGATCATCGACTTGGACGCTGGGGAGATGGGACATGAGGCCGGAAGTCGTCGACCTTATCGAAGCCGTGAGGGCGCTCGGCCTGCGCCGCACGGGGAAGCCCGCCCCGGGCTGCGTGCGCATCAGCGGCGACCCCAAGGACTTTCCCGCGCGGCTGGCCGCCGTCCAGGAGAGGCTGGATGCGGTGGACGCCTCGGGAGCCCTGTCGCAGGGCGACGGTCCCGACGCCCCCGCCCCCGACGAGGTCCAGCGCCTGACGAAGGCACTGGACGGACTCCTGCGCTACATCCAGGTCAAGGGGGTCGACATGGAGGCGGCCGTGGACATCGTCTCGGACGCGATGGGCGTCGACGTGCCCCGCAAGAGGGAGAAGGCCTACGAGACCCTCCCGATGTTCGCCCCCAGGGGATGGAAGAAGAAGAAGCGCTTCAGCCCCCGCATGAAGCTGATGCCCGACCTGCCGGGCGACGTGAGCGTCGGCACCCTGCGGAGCCTGGCCTTCGAGGCCAACATGACCGTCAGCATGATGGGGAGCGGCTTCGCACGGGAGAGCCACCGGATGGCCGAGGACGTGGACCGCATGGCCTCGGTGGCGGTCCCGCCTGCCCCTCCGTAGCCGAGCGGTCCCCCTCCGGCGGGCCGGACTCTTGTGACAGGCGCCCGTTCGGGCGATTCGGCGTCACCAGATTCCGAGGCCTCCCCGGCCTGAGACTCGCGCCGCGGGGCGACGGAATGACGTGTCGGGATGGCCTCGGGGGGTTTTCCCCGGGGAAAGCGCGGCGTCGGCGGAACCGATCGGACTCTTGTGACGAAGGCTCCGATTCGTGCGCTCGGGAGGATCCATCACAAGATTCCGATGGCCCGGCCCAGGACTTATCCACAGGCTCGATCCAGCGAATTGAATCAGTATCCGCAAAGGCTTCCAGGAAGCAGGCAAGCTTTTTTCCCCAGAACGAAACCGGAAACATTAAGGTTACCATCAAGTAAAGCGGAAGCTTGTGACGCGAAAACGGACCCTTGTGACGCTAGCTGCGGACCCTTGTGACAAATACATGTTTCGTTCTTCGGAATGAAGTGACACATACAAATAGTAGATATAACTATTAAATCTCAAATAGGGCACCGCCAACTACAGCACGGCGGGGAGTCACAAGGCTCGATCCACAGCGTCACAAGTTTCCTATTTGACTCTGAGCCTGAATCGAAACTTATTTTGCTTTCGGGATTTATCGCTGGTGTGAGCCAGCCGGAGCGGCCGCAGGAGAAGCGGATGTCGAACATTCACCAATTGGCCTTCGACCTAGGGCCTGACGTGGCGAGGCAGCACGTCAGCACGCCGGAGGAGCGCAAGATCGTCGACATGATCGACGAGTTCCTCTCGTCGGAGAAGGAGTCGATCTACTACATGTACTCGGGCTTCGCGATGACGATGCTCCCGCACAAGAAGATCGACGACAACAAGCTCTGGAAGCGCGAGAACGGTCGGCTGACGCTGCTCGTCGAACCGGGCGCGGTGCTGCACAACGGAGAGGCCATCCCGTACGGCGTGCCCTACGGCAGCCGGGCGAGGCTGATCATGTTCTACCTCCAGACCGAGGCCATCCGGACCCGTTCCAGGGTCGTGCACCTCGGCAGCAACATGACGAAGTGGCTGAAGAACATGAACATCCCCACGGGGGGGAAGAACTTCGAGCAGGTCAGGGACCAGGCCCGCCGCCTCTCGGCCTGCCGCCTCACCGTGGGCTGGATGGCGGAGAGCGGCCACAGCGGCTTCCGGAGGGAGAACATCGTCGGCGCGATGATCATCCCTCCGCCGACCACCGACGACAAGCAGGGAACGTTCTGGGAGGAGACCGCGCAGTTGACCGAGGGGTTCTACCAGGCCCTGCTCGAGCATCCGGTCCCGTGCGACGGGGCCGCGATCCGCGTGCTCCAGAGCAAGTCGCAGGCGATCGACGTCTATGTCTGGCTCTGCTACCGCCTGCACAGGGTCAAGAAGGAGACCATCGTGCCATGGGAGGCGCTCTACCAGCAGTTCGGGCACAGCTACACGAACCTGCGGCAGTTCAAGTGGAGGTTCAAGGACACCCTCATGGAGGCGCTGGCGGTCTACCGTGACGCGAAGGTCGATCTGGTCGCGGACGGGCTGGCCCTTCGGCCGTCCAAGCCCGCAGTCCAGTACCGGACCACGCAGCAGGTGCTCCTGCCCCCCGAGGTTAAGCCCTCGAGGGGAGCGGCCGAAGGGACCCTGCTGGTGCCCTGATCTTTCGTGACGGCCGCCCCGCCAGGGGGCGGCCCGAAATGCTGGCCATCGGGTGGGCCGTCCGTCGTGATCTTTCGTGACGGACTCCCGCCCCGAGGCGATTCAGGGCGTCACAAGAGTTCGAGACTACGGACGCACCCGTCCGCAGCCCCGCTCCATGAAGGCCATCGCGGCGCCCATCAGGGGCAGCAGGCAAACTGCCAGCCATTCCGACAGGCCGAACGCCGGCATCCCCCTCGAGAGCCAGTCGAACGCCGCCGCGGACGCGAGCACGGTCTGGAGCACGGTCGCCGTCCTGAGGCACGGCAGGAGTTCGCGCTCCGCCCTCGCGGCCATTGCGAGGCTGAGGAGGAAGGCCCAGCCAACGGCCGCCGCCATCATCAGGGACGGAAGGACCAGCACGCGGCCGAGCAGGAGGCATGCGAGCACCGCGAGCAGGGGTACGAGCCACGCGACGTGATAGGGACTGACCGTCCGCATCCCCGTCCGGGGCGAGACGCGCGGGGAACGTGCCGCTGGCACCTTCCCTGGTTCGCCGCCGCGCCGCGACGCAGGGGCCTCTGCCGGGGGAGGGGCATCCTGCTCAGGCCGCCGGATGAGGAACTCGGGAACGCGGAGCTCGGAATCTTGTGACTCCGCCGGGGAGGAGGCGTCGATGCCCTCCCCGGCGGCGGCCCGCCCCTGCGGCTTCGGCCTCCGGATCGCGATGAACTCACGGGCCTTGGGCAGGGCCGTCGGCCCGGCATCGGGCCGGGACTCGCCGCGGGTCGCGAGGGCGATCTCCTCCTCGACCCGCGCCAGGTCCTCGTCGGTGATGAGAAGGGGGCGTGAGGTCACGTCGGGATCCCTCAGGCTTTCCGGGCGGAGGCGGCGGCGGCAACCGCGGCTTGCTGCGCGGGCTCGGACACGGTGAGCAGGGGCTCGAGCGCGGACTGCACGGCCCGAAGCCAGTTCATCATCCTCTTCTTGTGGACGCGGGCGCCGACCAGGTCGAGGCCGGCCTGCTCGGCGAGCCTGTCGGCGTGGTGCACGGTCTGCAAGGGATTCAGGCCGCGCGCCTTGCCCTCGTCGAGGAGGAGGCTGTCGCAATAGGGAATGCGCAGGACCGAGACCTTGCGCTCCGCCTCGAGGGACAGGAGTTCGCGGTAGGCGGGATTCGTCTCGTAGGGTTCGAAGCCGCGCGACCCCGAGAGGTCGTTGAGGACCACGTAGAACTCGGCCGCAGGGCCGAAGGTCGCCGTGGCGTCACGCACGGCCGAGACCGCGGACTTGAGCGCCTGCTCGTCCGGGGAGGCGCAGGCAACGAAGCGGAAGTCGATGCCGTCCTCGGCCGCCAGCTCGCCGATGTCGCACTGGCGGAACCACGACAGCAGCGAGGTCGTGACGTTCGCGCCCAGGTCGGTGATCGAGTTGCGCTTCGTCCACTCGAGGTAGACCGGGTTGTAGAAGGATTCGGCGGCGTAGCGGTTGCGGCTCACCTCGCCCAGGTCCGCCGTGGCGGCGAGGCTGAGGTTGACCCTCTCCGCGCCGAGCACGGTCGTGAGCTTGCGCTGGTTGTCGATCTCGATGACGCCCAGGTCCATCCCGGCGTTGTCGTAGATCAGGATCGGGACGATCGCGACCGCCGTGGACTTGCCGACGCCGCCCTTGTCGCCGCCGATGATGATGCAGGTCTTCCTCTTGACTTGCTTGCTCATGCCTCTCCCCTGCCTGGGTTCGGGCCGCCGCGCGGCTGGCCCGTCAACAAAATGTCGGCAGGAAAAGACCACGCCGGGGGCGCGGGGTCAAGAGGATTCGAGCCGACATCTCCTACGAATCCTTGCGCGCTTGGTTGGGCACGGGCCGACGGATAGGATTCAGTTGAAAGGAGGCGCCATGCCAAAGGTGGATTTCGGGACGGTGACGGCGTTCGTCGACGACGGGCGCATCGACGTGTTCTTCCCCCGGGGATACGACGGCCTCAAGAACGCCCTCAAGGACATGAAGGGCCGCTGGAACCCTGACCGGAAGTGCTGGAGCCTCGAGCCGAGGTACGCGCGGATGGAGTCCGCGGCGATCGTCGGGCGGATCGGGGAGGTCCTCCTCAGGAACGCGCCAGACCGCTGGGAGGACGCGGTCAAGAGGTTCGGCGGCTTCGCCTGCGCGTCACGGAAGTACGAGGTCAAGGTGGGACTCGGGGGCATCCGCATCCGGATTCCCGAGGGGCACCCGAGCCACTACGTCCTCAAGGAGGTCGAGGGCGGGCAGCAGGAGGGGAAGGACACGTGGCTGATCCCGTCCATGTCGTCCTCCTCCCCGACGATCGGCGCCGTCCTCGAGAGGGTCGTGGGGGAGGACCGCGAGTGCTTCATCTCCTACGTCGAGCACCTCGAGACCCGCACGATCCGCGGGACCGTGCCCGTCACGCCTGGGGAGGCCGACCGTCTCGGCCTCGTTCCGGGTGGCTTCGCCTACGCCGACCACGCGTTCCTCAGGGTGGCCGACCCGCAGGTCAAGAACGGTCCCATCCACGCGTGGCCCTTCAAGGTGCTGTCGCGCGACGACGCCGAGGGCGGCGTGGAGGTACGCCTCTCCTACCTCCCGCCGGAGACCGCCTACAAGGCCGTCCGCCACAGGCAGGCGCAGGCCGAGGAGGTGCGGCTGCCGCTCCTCGACCTGACCCATGCCGTCGAGAAGTGGACGTACAAGCGCCTCTGACCGCCCCCTACCACGGAATGACGTGGTCGAACTCGTCGAACTCCTGTGACTCGGGCAGCGGCTCGGGGTCGCTGTCCAGGACGTGGTTGCCCAGGTCGTCATAGGAGTCCGCGTCGTGGTCCAGTCCCTCCGCGTGCTGGAGGGACGCCTCCGACCCGAGGTCCGGCGGGGTCTCGACGACGCGGCCGAGCTTCTTCCAGAGCCTGTCGATCACGGCCTTCGCCTGTAGCTCGGCGAGGTTCATGCGCTCGTCGACGTTCTCCTCCTCGTCCTCCCCGTCCTTGCCCTTCGGGGCCGGGACGCGGACCTGGACGGTGAGCGGTACCGGCCGCTCCCGCTTGTCGAGCATGTAGTCGAACATCCCCGCCGGGGTGTTCATCAGGACGTCCATGGCCACGTCGTCCATGATCTGCCCCTCGGCCTCGCGCCGTTCACGGAGGGTGCCCAGCTCGTCCTCGATCTTGTCGGGCGTGCGACCCCTCGCCATCGTCTGGCCCTTGGACTGGGAGATGCGCTGCGCGTCCGTCACGGTGATGCCGCGGATGTCCGCGAGGGCGTTGCGCAACGCTTCCTCCGGCTCCGCGATGTCCGCCCTGACGTACGACACGCCCGTGGTCCCGTCGTCCGCCCTCCAGCGGATCGCCACCACGCCCCATGCGCCGCGGCCGGACGCCTCCCCGGTAACGGGGTCGAGGCCGATGGACCTCATCTCCTCCACGACGTGCTTCCTCGACGTATAGAGATCGTCGCACAGGGACATGGCGACGTCGGGATCGAGGATTCCGTGGGAGCGCCGCATGACCTCCCATGCCCTCACCTCGCGCTGGATGCTGCCCTTGATCAGGTCGTCCACCGAGATCAGGTCGTCGACGATGACCTCCTCGGGGATGACCGATGAAAGGCTGAACCATATCGGGGCGTCGCCCTCGCGGTAGACGGGGCGCAGGCGGCCGAGGAACTGGAGCAGCTCCTCCTCCCTGTACTGCCGCTGGATCATGCGCCCCCAGCGTCCCGGGAACATCGGGACGGGCATCTCCACGTCGTGCCCGCTGCGCATCCTGATGCGCTGGATGCCCATGGGCGTCCGGAGCGGCTGCCTGTCGGGGCCGAGGCCGGTCCCGTGAAGGTCATACGGCTTCTCCGGATCGTCGTCGTCGTAGGTCAGGGCGGCCACGAGTCCGTCGATCGTGCGGATCGGCAGCTCCATGCGGCCGACCGAGACGGCTGCGGCATGGTACTTGGCGAAGTCCAGCCCGCGCATCGCGCCGTAATGGCACCAGTCGACGTTGTGCGGCCCCTCCCATCCGGTGTTCACCGCCCGGCGCACGAGGATGGAGCCGCCCGCGACGACGCGGCTCCAGCCGTAGAGGCCGGAGAGCATGGTGATGACCTTGCGCACCTTGTTGAGCAGCCGTGCCGACGTGAGCTTCTCCTGCGGCGTGGCGCTCGGTGGCGCGATGACGGACGCGTTGGAGTAGGTGCGGTCGACGACGCCGACCGTGCGCACGTTGAGGGGGGCCGGGATGTCGTGGACCACGACGTCCTTTCCGGACCAGATCTTGCTGATCATGTCGGGAGCCGCCGAGGCGTCGAGGAGCAGGAGCGGCCGGTCGACCCAGTTCGGCTGCTCGCGCCACGAGATGCGGATCACGGTCTTGACGACCCCGGCCGCGGAGATCTCCTCCTGCCTCTGGATGCGGTACTCGCGGTCGCCCTTCGTCGTCCGACGCGGAGGCTCCTTCCCGGCGGTCAGCGCCAGGCTCTCGAGCTTGATCTCCTCGACGCGCGTCTCGAGACGCTCCTCGATGATCTTCCAGAACCTGTACTCCTCGCGCACCTGGAAGCCCGTCGGCTGGGCGCAGAGGTCCTTGATCTGCTCGATCGTCAGGTCGGGCGTGATGGTGCCGTCGCGCTGGATGGACGCGCCGCAGACCCTGATGGCGGACCTCACCCAGCGCGGGGCGCTGGGCATCCCGTCCGAGTCCCTCTCCCGGCACCGCGCGAGCGCCTCCACCGGACACTCCCCCTTGAGGAGCGCCTCGTTGACGACCTTCACGGCCGAGGCCCGGTCCGCACGGTACTCGTCGGGATCGACGCCCTCGTCCTTCTCCTTCTTCGTAAGGCGAGGCGGCTTGCGCGGCAGCAGGAGGGTGTCGTGGTCGAAGGTGGCCGTGTGCAGGAACAGGTGGTGGATGCGCTCGTCGGCCACCACCGCACGCACGTTCTTCAGCTCCTCGGGAATGGCGAGGGAGAGGAAGGCGTGAGGCATGAACACGACGTGGCAGCTCTCGATCTCCTTGCGCTGCTCGATCGCCGGGCAGCCCTTCTCCTGCCCGGGCTGCGGGTGATAGAAGGGACAGAACTTCTCCTCCATGACGGGCTTGCCGTTGTCGTCCTTCTTGTCGGTCGGCACCTCGGCCTTGCAGAAGCCTGCCGTGCCGATGCCCGCCGACATCGCCAGCTCGACCTTCTCCTTCATCTGGCACCCGGCCTTCAGCTTGCCGGAGTAGATCATGGTCTTGATGCCGGCGTTCTTCGCGTCGCGGCGAAGCTCGGCAAGCCTTCCCTCCAGCTCGTCCTCGTGGATGAGGCCCATCTCGTGCGCCTGCTTGCGCAGCTCGGCGTCCGACAGGGTCGGGTCGAGGTTCAGCACCTGGGAGCGGTGGCGCAGCTCCTCGATGTTGGCGTAGGTGGGCAGGAGGAAGACGACGGGGGAGCGTCCCTCGTGGACGATCTCGCCGTTCGGTCCCTTGATCGTGAAGTCATCCTTGGTGCGCGGGTCGGTGGCGACGAACTGGATGCCGCGCGACGTCTTGCCCGCGCCCGTCGGTGCCTTGAGGATGTGCACGCGGGTCTTCGTCCTGGTCGTGTCGTAGACCTCGTCCCAGAAGGTGTTGAAGGCCTTGACGAGGCCCGTGGAGACGGCGTTGGCCACCTCGGTCCTGTCCTCGGAGATGCGCCTCTCCTCCTCCGCGCCCTCAACCGGGGGGTGGACGGTGCAACGGACCGGGCGGCGCTGGTCGGGGGCCTTCGGATCGAAGCCGGGGGCGTTCGGGTCGATGAACGGAGGCAGGAAGTCGAGGGAGTCCCCGCCCTTCTTCCTCGGCTGGGGAGGGACGTAGTTGGGGTTGGCCGCCGTCGCGACGTAGGTGCCGTTGGCATCGCGCGCGGGCACGTTGGCCTGCAACTTTCCGCTCCGGACCTTCTCGGCTGCGCGCATGACCTTGCTGCGCGCCTCCCGCTCGAGGTGCTTGCCGCGCCAGCGGCCGGAGGCCTCGGCCGTCGCCAGGAACTGATCGATCACGATCTTCGTCAGCATGTCCGGACCGGCGCCGGACTTGTCCTGCGCCAGGTGGGCGTTGGACGTGACCACGCGCAGGGCGAGCCTCGTGAGGTAGGTCTCGCGTCCGTCGACAACGATGCCGTTCTCGTCCTCGACCCAGTCGGAGGCCGCGCCCGACGAGCGGATGCGGGGGATGTTGATCTTCAGGTTCTCGTCCCACTCGAAGGACGTGACCGTGTTGTCGAACGACGCGGACTTGTGGAACTGGCGCACGCTGTCGACGGCGTCGAGGAAGTCGCTCACCTGGGCCGAGGTGACGAGCGGGGCCGCGTCCGGTCCCATGAACGTGGGCACGCCCTCCTGCCAGTGGAAGTAGCGGCCGGTGCGGTGGTGCTTCCCGTAGAAGGTCATCGCCTGGCCGCTCGAGATGATTTCGATGGCTTGGTCGGACTTGGTCGGGTTGCCGGCGGCGTCGTGGGCCGCGAACTTGGGCGAGCGGCCCGGCACCTCGTCCTCGGGCGCGTGCCTGTAGATCAGCGCCATCTTCGGCCAGCGGCCCACGCGGCGCAGGGGCGTCCTGCCGAGGATCTTCTCCGCGAGTTCCTGGACCTGCGCGCTCAGCTCCTCCTCGGTGACGTCGATGTCGATCACGAAGGTGTGGCCGCTGGCCGGGCCGAGGACGACGGCGACGTTGAGGTGGGAGCACTGCGCGCACCACAGGTCGAGGGTCGCCGCGTCGGGGCGCCGCTTGGAGAGCTCGTACTTCTCGGCCCACTTGATCATCTCGCCGTTGACGGTCCCGGGCTTTCGGCTTCCCTCCTGCTCCTGCGGGAACACGCTCCATCCGGCGGCGACCATGTCGCGGGCGACCGCCCCGAACACGGACTCGCGCGGCTTGTACATGTGCTCGATGGTCTGGGCGGACCCGTCGGGGGGCGCGGCCACGCGCACGCCGGGCAGGGCCGACGTGAGCAGTCCGAGTAGGTCCATGCTGTCTTGCCCGTGGCCCATTCCCACCTCTTGAATCCTTGGCCGCTTCATGCGATGCCGCGGCTAGGGTTGTCAACCTTTCAGGGACTGAATCCTTGCAATCTTTCGTGCGAGGATAAGGATAGTGACCCGGGCGGGCGACTTTTGGAAGGACTCGAGATGTCATTGCTGGGCGGCAGGCGGAGCAGGGCGGCAGCGCAGGCGGAGGAGAGGCAGGACCCTGCCGAGACCGGGGGCCAGGAGGCCCGCCGGCGGGCGACGCCGCAGGCTGCCGACACGGGGCCGGGCCGGCGCCCGCCGAACGTGTCAGCCGAGGCGTGGGCATCCGTTCCCGAGGACATGCGGGAGGAGGCCCTGCGCCTCGCGGCGGACGGGCTGCGCAGGTGCATCCATCCCGACGAGACGGTCAGGCGCCTCCTCGAGCAGCGCGGGCTGACCGTCGCGCCCGCCCCGCCGCAGGCCCGGCCACAGACGCTCGCCGTGCGCGGCGGGATGCGCCCAGGCCGCCCCCCGGCGGCTCCCCAGGGCAGGGACGAGCCCGCTCCCAGGACGTCCCTCGGCATCGCGGTCCACGGCGCCCTCGGCCTTGCGGGCAGGCCCGGCAGGGATGCCGCCGAGGCCGAGGAGAGCATCCTTTCCGCCGTCCGGGCCGATCCGGTGCTCGCCCTCTCCGATCCCGGGGCGCTCGGCCGCCTCGGCGTGAGGCTGACGCGTCAGGCTCTCGAGGCGGTCGCGGACCTCATCCAGTCGGAGGCCGAGCGCGTCATCGACGACATCCGTGCCCGCAAGGCGGCGGGCGACCCGTCGGTCGCGGACTGGATCGACCCGGACGCGTGGACCTTCGGGGTGGCGGACATGGAGGGGGATTGCGCACCGTCGATGTGAAGGGGATCATTGTCCCAAATCCATTGACGGGGTCCCCATGACACTCGCACGAATCCTTGTTCCTGTCCTCTGCATCCTCCCGCTCGCGGCCTGCGGACTGAAGCGGTCCCCTGAGCCGGCGATCGCGGTGACCTCCGTCCAGAGCGAGTGGTTCGAGTACGACACGCCCGGTCCGAGGAAGAAGCCGGAGTCGCCGGCCGCCCCTGCCGCGCCGAGGACGAGGCCGGACGGGGAATGGGGCTCCTACGGCTGGTCGCCAAGGCCGAGGACCGGCCACTGGAAGGGGAGCACGGCATGGAGGCACCCGCCCAAGGAGAGGCGGGCACCCCAGAACAGCGACTGACGCTCAGGCCGACTTCACGCCCTCGAGAAAGCCGGTGACCTCGCGGCCGAGGCGGTCGGACTGGCTCGAAAGCTCCCGTGCAGCATTCAGCACGCTGGCGGCGGCCGTTCCCGTCTCGGCGGCACCGCGCCGGAGTTCGTCGATGTTGGAGGTCACGGACTCCGTGCCGCGGGCCGCCTGCTGCGCGTTGCGCGAGATCTCGCCCGTCGCGGCCCCCTGCTGTTCCATCGCCGACGCGATGGCGGCCGAGATGCCGGCCATCTCGGAAATGGTCGAGGCTATCCGGCCGATGTCCGACACCGCCTTCGCGGTCGCATGCTGCACGGACGAGATCTGGGCCTTGATCTCCTCGGTGGCCTTGGAGGTCTGGTTGGCCAGTTCCTTCACTTCGGAGGCCACGACCGCGAAGCCCTTGCCCGCATCGCCCGCACGGGCCGCCTCGATGGTCGCGTTCAGCGCCAGGAGGTTCGTCTGCCCCGCGATGCTCTGGATCAGGGACACCACGTTGCCGATCCTGTCCGCGGCCTCCGCAAGGCTCTGGACCGTCCCGTTGGTGCGCTGCGCGTCCTCGACGGCCCGGCCCGCGATCTGCGAGGACTGGTTCACCTGAGAGGCGATCTCGCGTATGGAGATTGAGAGTTCCTCAGCCGCCGCCGCCACCGTCTGCACGTTGCTGGACGTCTGTTCGGCCGCCCCGGCCACGCTGACCGATTGCAGCGAGGCCTGGTCCGCGCCGGACGACAGCGCATGGGCGGTGGCTTCCATCTCGGCCGCAGACTCCCCCAGCTTCATTGCCAGGTCGGCCACCTTCGCCTCGAAGCTCGCCGTGAGTTCGTCCAGGACCCCTGCCCTGCGTCGCCTTTCCTCCGAATCCCTCGCCTCGGCGGCGCGGAGCTTGTCGGCCTCCACCGCGTTCGTGCGGAAGACCTCCAGGGACTGGGCCATCACCCCGATCTCGTCGTGACGGCCGAGGAGGCGTCCGTCCGCCTCGGCCGTCGTGTCCCCCTCCCCCAGACGGCGGACGGACGCCGTCAGGTCCGCGAGGGGGCGTTGGACGATGGCCCTGACGAGGGCGAGCATCAGAACGACGAGTCCGGCGAGGAGCGCTGCCGAGGCAGCGAGAGTGAATCGTTGGAGGGCGACTGCGGGGGCAAGGATGCCGTCGACCGGGAGTGTCACCAGCACCGACCAGGGCGTCGTGGAGCTGCCCACCTTGATCGGAACGAGGATCCGGTACACGTCAGCGCCGCCGACCGCGCTGCTGGCCGTCCGCTGGAGATGTCTCTCCCCCTTGGCGACGAACTCCTTGAGTGGCTTGAGGGAGGGGTCCCCCTGGTCGATCGGCTTGGTCAGGAGGTCGCGGCTTCCGGAGGCGAGCCAGTTCCCGTTGCCCGACACCAGCTCCACCCGTCCGATGCCCAGGGGACGCAGCCCGCTCAAGGTCTCCTGAATGGCGGAGAGCTCGATGTCCACCCCGGCAACGCCGACCCCCCTGCCGTCGACCACGATGGGAACCGCCAGGCTGGTCATGAGCGTCGGCTTCCCGTCGACCTCGTAGGTGTAGGGTTCAAGGAGCGTTTCCTGGCGGGACTTCATCGGCAGGATGTAGTAGTCGCCGTCACCGGGCTTGTCGTAGTTCAGGAGTGGTTCGAGGGCGATCGTCTCACCCTTGCGGAACAGGTAGGGCACGAAGCGTCCCGTGGCATCCGTCCCTTCCTTTCCGGCGAACTCTCGGTCGCGTCCGTCGAACGCATTTGGCTCCCAGGCCGTCCATGCGCCGAGAAGGCCGGGATTGCTCTCCAGCACGCCGCGCAGGACTCCCTGGTAGCCGCTGCGGTCCAGGTAGCCTGATGCATGCAGGCTCCTGAACGTGTCGTGCAGGGTACGGGTCGCGTCCATGGAGCGGTTGAGGCGTCCGCGGACCTCATGCCCGATGCTCTCGGCCGCCTGGACCCCGGACTCGAGCGCCGCCCTCTCCGCGTCCGACCGGGCCCGGGAGGCGACCACGTACGACATCGCGCCGACGCCCGCCATCAGGGAGGCCGTCACGGCGGCTGCGAGCTTGAGTCCGAGGGAACGGCGCAGGAAGTTCGATTGCGGCATCATGGGACTCCGTTTCGCGTGTGCGGTCTCGAGTCCTCCAATGATACCGACCGGGCGAACGGGGTCATTGCGCCGGCAGGACGGCGGCTTGCCGCAGTCCTGCGCCGATCAGGCCGCCATCTCGTCCTCGGCGACCCGTTCCACGACGGCGTCCTCGATCACGAGGGTCGCGCGCTTGCGCCCGCCGTACTCGTCGATCTTCACCTCCCCGAGCACGTCGACGTGCAGTCCGTCGGTACCCCTCAGGGACTCGCCCAGCGGGGTGCCCACGCCCCTGTACATGATCGCCTCCGTCTCCCCGTGCGGGCCGGTGAGGACGAGCTTGACGTGGTTGTTCTGGCCCACGACCGTCGCCCTCTTCACGCGTCCGCCGTAGACCGCGATCTTCGGCTTCGTGTTTGCCGTCCCGTAGGGTTGCAGCCGCTCCAGCGCCGCCGGGATGTCCATGGTGAGCTCGCCGCAGGGGACGGCGATGTCGACCATGACGGGCGGGGCGACGAAGTCCTTCGCCCTTGCCGACAGGAACTCCCGCAGCTCGTCTATTCGCTCGGGCAGCACCGTCAGGCCGGCTGCGGCTGCGTGACCGCCGCCCTTGACGAGGATGCCGGCCTCCCGGGCCGCTATGACGGCCTGTCCGATGTCGAAGCCGTCGACGGAACGGCAGGACGCGGACCCGCCTGAGCCGATGATGACGGCAGGGCGGTTCAGCGCCTCCTTGACCCGCGCGGCCACCAGGCCGACGACGCCCGGATGCCACTCGTCGTTGGCGAGGACGATCACGGCGTGGTCGCCTGCCGCCCGGGCCTGCTCGATGGCCTCGCTCACGGCGGCGCGCTCGATGTCCTGCCGGGCACGGTTCGTCTCGTACAGCTCTCGCGCGATGTCCTCGGCGACCAGCTTGTCCTCGGTGGCCAGCAGCATGGTGCCCAGACGGGTGTCGCCGATGCGTCCGGTGGCGTTGATGTGCGGCCCGAACTGGAAGCCGCACGAGTAGGTGGTGAAGGCGGTGACGCCCGTCGCCGTGCTCAGCGCCCGGATGCCGAGCACGTCCTGCATGCGGGGAAGCCCCGCCGCGACGTACGCCCTGTTCAGCCCCACGAGGGGAACCACGTCGCACACCGTCCCGAGCGCGACGATGCCGAGCCACTGCCGCAGGTCCGGCTCGGGACGGCTCCCGTCGAAGAACGCGCGGGCGCGCATCTCGCGCTGGACGCCGACCAGGAACAGGAAGGCGAGGCCGGCCGTGCACAGGTACGCCAGGCTCCGGTCCTCGTCCTTGCGCTTGGGATTGACCAGCGTGCCGGGCGGCATCCGGTCGTCCGGCTCGTGGTGGTCGAGGATCACGATCTCCATGCCGAGCTCGGCCGCGACGCCGAGCGGCTCGTGGGCGGTGGTGCCGCTGTCGAGCATGAGCAGGAACTCGATGCCCTCCTCCTCGCGGAGGCGGCGGATCGCGGCGGAGTTGGGGCCGTAGCCCTCCCTGAGCCTGTCCGGGATGTAGAAGGCCGCGTCGGCGCCGACCGAGTGGAGCCAGCGGAGGACGAGCGAGGTCGAGGTCGCGCCGTCCACGTCGTAGTCGCCGTAGAGCGCGATCCGCCTCCCTCCCTGCACCGCGTCGCAGAAGCGGCGGACCGCCTCCTCCATCCCCTTGAGGACGTAAGGGTCCGGCATGCAGGCGCGAAGGGTCGGGGAGAAGAAGGTGTCGAGGTCCGTGAAGCCCCGGGCCGCCGCGAGCGCCGCCGCCGCCTCGGGAACGCCTGCGGGGGCCACGTGCGCGACCGGCGGACGGACCATCCAGGCCCTCCCCCGGACGGAGCGGTCCGCACAGAATTTCACGTCGTCCGCGGATGTCATCTCGTGCACCTCATTTGTTGACAACATCGCTACACGCGGCGCGGGAGTCCGTCAACCGCTTGGAGCGAATCCTTTCGCGGCGCTCCGCCACCATGGCTGCGGCCTCCCCGGCGTGGGATTCCTCGACGAATCCGTCGCAGGTGCCGTCCAGGCCGATGCGCCCGCCGCCCCTGGAGACGCTTGACAGGTAGGCGGTCGAGGAGGTCCAGACCTGTAGGAAGATGCGCACGTGGGTCGCTGACAGCCCCCCGGCGCCGCGCTCGACGATGTCCCGGAGGATGCCGCACTTCAGCGGTGGCCGGCGCCCGCGGGGCGGGAAGGCCGCCGGGTAGGCCGACGCGAGGCACTTCCTTGCCGCCTTGTAGATCCTGAACCGCGTGGATGTCTTCTGTCTCTTCATCCTATTCCTCGCCGGGCGGAACCAGGCTCCGCCCTCCCCGCTTGCGGTACGTCTTGAGTCCGCCGACCACGGTGGCGGCGGCGGCGGGGTCGGGACGCCCCTGCTGGGGCTTGCCGCCCGGCGCCTTATGCTGGGAGGCGGCCTGCTCGCCCTCGGCCCCCGGCCAGACGACCGCCCCCTTCGGGGCCGCCATGAGCTCGGTCAGGAACGGCGAGGGGTTCTGTCCACGCCCGAACCTCGAGCGGGAGAGGGTGAGGTCAACGGCCCCCTTCGAGCGGGTGATCGCGACGTAGAGGAGCCGCCTCTCCTCCTCGATGTCGGGCGACCTGTGGTGGGGCATCAGCGTCGACTCGCACCCGGCGACGACGACGTGCGCCCACTCGAGTCCCTTGGAGGAGTGGATGGTGCTCATGGCTACGGCCTCTGCCGCGTCGGAGGCGTTCCTCGCCCCCATCTCGGCGACGTGCTGGCGGAACCCGGCGGCCGTGGCGTGACCGGACGCAATGGCCGCCGCCGCCTCCGCGGTGTCGGACCAGAGCGAGGCGCGCTCAGCCGAGGAGCCAGCGGGAGGCATCTCGGACACGGCACGTCCCACGGCGGGTGCCGCCCGCGGCGGAGCGGAGCCCCTCATCGTCGTCACGAGGTCCCGTGCGATGCGCGACCTCGACGCACCCTCCCCCGGCACGCCGCTCTCGATCTCCGCGAGGAGGTCGGCGACCATCCGGACCTCGGGCATCTCCCAGAAGTTGGGCGCCCCCGTGAGGGCGAACGGGATCGACGCGGCCTCGAGGGCCTGCTGGAGCGTGGGGGTGACCGATGCCGTCCTGAAGAGGATGCAGACGTCCTGTGGACGGGCGCCGGCGTCGATCCTGCGCCGGATCTCGCCCGCCACCCACTCCGCCTCCTCCCTGTCGGTGCGGAACGCCCTGATCCGGACGACGTTGCCGGGCTTGTGCGGCCGTGCCGCCCGCAGGGACTTCCGGACGCGCGTGCGGTTCCTGGCGATCAGCGTGTTGGCGGCGGCGAGGATCGCGGGGTCGCAGCGGTAGTTCTCCTCGAGGGTGTAGGACTTCGCGCCCTTGAAGCGGTCGGCGAAGTTTACCGTGAGCCGGACGTCCCCGCCCCTCCAGCCGTAGAGTGCCTGGTCGTCGTCGGCGACGGCCCACACGGCGCACCCGCGCGCGGCCATGGCCATGAGCAGTTCCACCTGGACCCGGTTCACGTCCTGGAACTCGTCCACGAGGACGTCGGTGATGCGCTCCCTGAAGAAGGCCCCCACGGACTCGGAGCCCGAGATGAGGTGCCATGCCCTCTTCATGAGGTCCGCGAAGTCGAGGTCGCCGCGCCTCCCCAGCTCCTCCTCGTAGGCGGCGTAGTGCTCGGCAGCCAGCCTCAGCGGCCCGTTGCCGGGACCGTCGCCGATCCCTGCCGCCCTCACGGAGGCCTCGGCCGGCTCCACGAGCGCGTCCTTCCACCGGCCGATGATGTCCGTCAGCTCGCCGTCGTCGGAGTCCCACTTGATGCCCAGGTCGGACAGGACCTGCCTCTGGGCGGAAGGATCGAGGATCTTGAAGTTGCGCCTGAGTCCCGCCTCCTCGTGGAAGCGCTTCAGGAGGCGGGCGCAGATGGAATGGAAGGTGCCGATCCACGCCTCGCCCGAGACCTTCGGCCCGAGCCGGTTGCGCAGCTCCTCGGCGGCCTTCTGGGTGAAGGTGACGGCCATGATGCCGAGGGGGTCGCGCCCGCGCGACCTCAGGAAGGCGTGGCGGGCCACGAGGGTGCTCGTCTTGCCCGTGCCGGGTCCGGCGAGGACCAGGGCGTGGCCTCCAGCATGCGACGCGGCCGCAGCCTGTCCCGAGTTCATCCTACCCATCCGCCGTCCGATCGCGTTTCCTCACCGGACGATGATTGGCTTGGCATTGAGTCCTGTCAACAAGTTGCGTCGACAGGACTCGGTCAGTTCGTTCCCGAGATTTCCTTGACGAGCTGCTCGATGATGCCCTCCTCGGCCTCCTTGTCGTCCTTGGCGCCGCGCTCCATCGCCACCTTCACGCGGCGCTCGATCTCCACCTTCGCGGAGCCGCCGGGGAAGCGCTGCGCCAGCCTGCGGCGTGCCTCGACCGGGCCGAGCAGCTCGTAGAGGCGAGCCCGCAGCGCCGCGTCCTCGGCGGTGGTCGAGAAGGCCCAGACCTCCGTCGGGCCCAGCGTGTTGAAGAGGAGGTGCTCGTGCTTGCCCTCCTTGAGGTTCAGGATGGTCAGGAACGGCGCGCCCTTTCCGGACGGCCCGCCGAGGTCGCGCTTGACGATGTCCAGCGCGGTCGGGGAGAGGCCGAAGATCTCGCCTGCCTGGATCGCGGCGCGGTCGTTGCCGACGCCCATGATCCAGATGCCGGAGGCCATGTCGACCATGTCGGCGTCGAAGTCCTGGAGGAGCTGGCTCGCGAGCGCGATGTGGACGCCCCACTTCCTGCCCTCGCGCATGTCGTTGAGGACCTGCGCCCGGACCATCGAGGCCTTGGCGGTGCGGTGGAACTCGTCGTACACGAGCCTCTTGGGCGTCTCGCGAATCCTTCGGATCCTCGGGATGTGATAGGCCCTGTAGTCCTCGGGGAATTTCTGCGTGTCGTCCTTGTTGAGGTAGAAGTCGCGGGCCAGGACGAAGCGCGCCAGCATGTACATCAGGGCGGTCTGCTTGTCCGCCTGCGCGCCGCCCTTCGGGGCGACCTCGTCGAGGTCCAGGGCGACCACGCGCGCGTCGCCGATGTCGAAGGCGGTGGGGCGCTGGAGGATGGCGAACTCGCGGATCGCGCTCGAGATCATGCGGGCGCAGACGTCGACGACCTTCTCGCCCGTCATGATCCTGGCCTCGCCGTGCACGTCCATGACCTGCTCGTCGCGGAGCACGGTCATCAGGTTCTCCAGTCGCGGCACCGCATGGCGCTGCGCGAGGATCGCGTGGTGGATGTCGTTCTTCTGGAACAGCGCGTCCACCAGGTCCCACCAGCACGTCACGCCGTGCTCGACAGGGATGTTGTGCGCCTTGACCGCACGGTCCACGGCGCGGGAGACGCCGGGGTTGTACCTGTTCGGGACGCCCTTGCGGTGACGGTCGTCCAGCTTCTCGTACACTGCGTCGATGGCCGCGCCGAGGATGCCGGGCAGGCCGGCCGGGGGCTTCTCCTCGCCCGGTTCGGTGCCGAGGGTCGTCAGGAAGTTGACGAGGAAGGCTCGCTCCAGGGGCAGCGGGTAGCGGCACCCGAGCTGGGTGTCGAACGGATTGATCGCGTTCTCGGGGATCATGCGCAGGCGATGGTAGGCGACCTCGTGCCTGCGGTCGATCGGAAGCGCCTCCTGCAACAGCGAGATCAGGCCAGAGGACGACGGGCCCACGTCGATGATGGCGATGCGCGGGAGCTGCGCGCCGCCCGTCCCGGAGGTCGACGCGGGCGACAGGCAGAGCGCGAGGTTGGTGGTGTTCATGTAGACCGACTTGCCCTTGCCCGGCGGGGCGAAGATCAGGTCGATGAAGGTGTCCTGGAGCGACGATCCCGGCTGGTACGGCCAGGGCCTTCCGTCAGGGGTGCGGAACAGGACGGACCCGTACTTCCACGGACTGGCGTCCCGGTTCCACGGCAGCATCGTGATGACCTCGGGGAGCGGGACCGCCCCGGCCTGGGCCGTAGGTGCGAGGTTCAGCCCGATCGAGCTGGACAGGACGGCCGCGAGCGGATCGCCCACGAGGGGGGTCACGGAACAGTGCCCCCAGCTCTCGGCCGCGCGCTGGAGGCGGCTCGCCCTCTCCTCGATCAGCCGGTAGCCGTTGTCTCCCGCCGGACCCCACGTGGCGAAGGAGACGCGCAGCTTCGTGACGGTCGTCCCCTCCTGCCGCGACTCGTGCAGTTCCTTGATGGCCTGACGGATCTGCTTGTTGTCGGAGTTGGTGATCTGGAAGATCGAGGCGAGGAATGCCTTGATGTTGAGGGACCTCAGTCCCTCGCCCTCGATCAGGAAGCTGATCCGCCAGGGAAACTCGTCCAGCTCGATCATCCTCTGCATGAGGACCGAGAACGGGAGGGTCTCCATGGGGCCGATCGACATGTCGAGGCCGGCGAAGTACTGGCTGCCGATCCTGACGATGCGGGGGTTGATGCGCTCGGCCTCGCGGTCGAAGAGCTGCGGCTCGATCCGCGGCCACAGGAGATGCGAGGCGTCGTAGTCGTTGATCTCGGGGACGCGTTCCCGGAGGGGGTCGCCCGGCATCGAGGCCTTCCAGTCCGCGCCGATGAGGTCGGGGTAGACCGACCACTTCATCGCCTTGAGCGCCTCGTGCACCTCGAGCGCCTCGGCGCGGATGTGGATGTCCTTCAGGTCGGCGAGGAAGCTCGTGACGAAGGCGCGGTGGCGGTCCTTGAGCTGCTTGGCCACGAGGAACGGGTTCTGGGTGTCCGAGATCGTCGGCCACATCTTGGGCACCTGCATCTCGAGCCTGGCGCCTTCCATCTCCTTCTTCGTGAAGACGGTCAGCCGGGTCCACATGACGATGTAGAAGCCCTCCCAGGTCACGAACTTCGGAAGGTGCCTCTCGCGCTCGGCGAAGACGTCCTCGAGGTCGATGTCCAGCTTCCTAGCCACGCGCCTCGCCGGCATGACGAGGTCGCGGACCATCTGCGTCGAGAGGTCGGGATCGCGGGCGAACCATACCTGGAGTGCGTGCCCGTCCCTGACGAGGTACGGCGACATCCGGATGTTCATGTCCTCGATGATCTTGTTCAGCTCGTCGCTGCCCAGCACCTGCTTCACGCCGTCGACGCGGATGACCGTCCCCAGGGACCCGTCCTTGGCCACGAGGATGTCGGAGCCGTCCGAGGTCTCGAGGAAGCAGAAGGACGAGATGTCCTTGCGCGTCCCGTAGCCGTACAAGCCCATAGCCGCAGATGCCAAGCTGGTGATGCCGCCCATGTCTTTTCCCGGTCGCGAGTTCGTGTTGGCCGGGGCGGAGGTGCCTGCCCGGCCCCTCAATGGTCATGCGAACGGGAGGCCCCGGTCAAGGATCGGAACGTCAGGGGCGCGGCCCATCATAGGATTCGTTCTCCGGCAGGGGGGGCTGCACGGGTGCCGCCACGAGCCCGCGCCGGCGGGGACGGGACTGCGGCGGGGCGTCCCCGTCCCGGTCGGGAGCCGGCTGATCCGCCAGCGCGGGGGCAAGCCCGGCGTGCGCCGCCGCCACCTGCGGTGCCGCGACCAGCCCGCGCCGCACGCGGCGGGCGGCGGGCCGGTCGTCCTGATCCCCGCCGGATGCGGGGGCGCCTTCCTCCCGGGCGGGCAGTCCTGCGTGGGCTGCCGCGATCTGGGGAGCGGCGACCAGTCCCGCCCGTGGACGGCGGGCAGGAGCGGCCGCAGGGGCGGACGGGGCCATCCCGGACTCCGGTTGCGCGTGGGACGGTTCCAGTCCCGCGGCGGCCGAGGCGACCTGCGGCGAGGCTACGAACCCGCTCCGCGCGCGTCGCGCCGGCGCAGGTCGCGGAGCGGCGGCGTCGCTCGCGTCCGCCCGCGGGGCAAGCCGGCCCATCTCGGCCTGGAGGAGCGCCTTGAGCCTCGTCTGCCTCTGGGTCGCCGTGACGGTCTTGGCGGCGAGTTCGAGCGCCTCCCTCTCGCCGACGAGGAAGAGGAACTCCTTCGCGCGGGTCCACTCGGTGTAGATCAGCGTCCTTTCCAGCATCTTCGCATGCGCCATCGTGACCGGCATGATGACGATCGGGTACTGGCTGCCCTGCGACTTGTGCCCGGTGATCGCGTAGGCGAGGCTCAGCTCGTGCCAGCGGTGCACGGGGAAGTCCACGACCTGCCCCGAGTCGAACCTGACCTCCAGCATCCTCGCCTCGCGACCGTTCCTCTTGACCGCATGGACACGCTGGAGGGTGCCGACGTCGCCGTTCATGACCTCGTTCTCGGCATCGTTCTTGGTCAGCATGACCCGGTCGCCGACCCTGGGAAGCGGCATCCTCTTGTCGTGGTAAGGTCCGTGCTGCACGCCCTCGATGGCGGCGCCGTTCGGGTTGAGCTCTGCCGAGAGCCGGGCGTTGATCTCCCACGTTCCGGCAGGTCCGGGAGCCTGCGGGCACAGGATCGCCACGTCGACCCTCGGGTCGAACCCGGTCAACTGCTTCTGGATCGGTCCCCTGACGAGGCCGACTATCTTGTCCACGATCTGGGGAGTGTTGTACTCGAAGAGGGCGACGCCCCCGCGGACCTGGCTGTCGAGGGGCGGGACCTCGCCGTTCTTCAGCGCCTTGGCGCCCGTGGCGATGGCGGAGGTCTTGCCCTGACGGTAGACGTTGATCAGCTCGGCCGACGGCACCTTCAGCCCGTTATCGGCTTCCGCCGACAGCATGTCGCCGAGCACGTAGCCGGGGCCGACGCTGGGAAGCTGGAAGCGGTCGCCGACCAGCAGGAGCCTGCCGTCGTCGGGCAGGGCCTCCAGGAGGGCCGCAGCCGTCTCCGTGTCCAGCATCGATGCCTCGTCGACCACGACGAAGCATCCCGCCGGCAGGCGGTTCTCCGCGTTCATGCCGAACGCGTTGCGCCCGCCCGTCATCTTGGCCTTGAGGCCGCGGTGCACGGTCTCGGCCGGGCGGCCGGTCGCCTCGCTCAGGCGCCTCGCGGCCTTTCCGGTCGGCGCCAGCAGTATCAGGGGGCCTTTCGAGGTGGCCTCCGCGACGGCCTCCGCGATGTCGGCGATGGCCTCCGTGACGGTCGACTTGCCCGTTCCCGGGCCGCCCGTGAGGATGGCGAGGCCTTCCCGAGCCGAGTTGGCGACGGCCGCCTTCTGGATGTCGTCGAGACGGCTGTACTTCTCCTTGGAAAGGACCTTCTGCGTCACCGAGGCGATGAGGTCCTTCCTCTCGCGGGACATCGGCCGGGCCATGATGGCGGCGACCTTCTTGGCGATGCTCCGCTCCGCGTTGCGCAGGGTCTCGCGCTGGGCGATCACCATGCCGTCCACGATCTCGTACGTTATCCCTGACCCGTCATCGACCCCGCCATGGATCTTGGACTGCACGGCGCGCACGATCGCGGCACCGTCGATGCCTTGCTTCTGGAGCGGCGTGGTGACCGCGCTCAGCGGCGTGTAGGTGTGGCCCTCGCCCGACGAGTAGATCGCGTCCGCGAGGGCGGCCGTGACCCTGCGCGGGTCGTCGGCGGGCACTCCCAGGCTGCGCCCGAGCTTGTCCGCGTTCGGGAACCCCACCTCAGGCAGGGAGGCGAGCAGGTAGGGATTCGTCTTGATGACCCTGAGGGCATCGTCCCGGTGCGCCTCCAGGACGGCCTCGACGGCGCGGGGCGACATCTCCGCCGCCGTCATCAGGTTCACGGCCGCCCGTCCGGAGTTCCTGCGCCCCCATGCAAGGAAGATCGCGTCCTTGTGGGCGGCGGGGTTCCTGCTCATCTCGAGCAGCAGGTTCGGGTCGGACTCGATCTTCCTTGCCGCATCGTCGCCGTGCCGTTGCACGAACTGCTTCACGGCCTCGTCCGTGATGCCGTGCGTCCTGGCGTCGAAGGTGCGCAGGAGCAGCTCCCTTGCGCCCGCTGCGGTGACCGGGAGGTCCGGGCGGATCGAGCGGATTTTGAAGCTCTGCCTCGCCTTGCCGTTCCAGACGTCCTCCTTCCAGGTTCCCTGCACGAGGAACCAGTCGCCCTCCCTCATGCCGGACGGGAACGTCCCGCCGAACACGCCCGGCGTGAGTCCTCGCGCGGTCTCGTACAGGACGTCCGCGTATCTCCAGGTCTGCCCCTCCTTCGCCTGACCCTTGAAGGACCGGAAGGTCGCGCGCAGCGTTTCCATGGCTCACCCGCGCCGAGTCATCGCGCCCTGCGCCGGATACGTCCCTGCGGCTTCGGTCGTCTCGTGGGGCATGTCGCTGTCGCCTTGTCGTATCTTGTTGTTGGGCATGCGGATATTGATACGACAGGTCGCAGCAAGGCACCTCTCCCCGTTGACGGCGCACCGTCGCGGCGCGATGCGTCAAGCCGCCTGGGCGACGGCGCAGCCCAGAAGGGCGAGCGCCAGGGCCGGACCCATCGGCACCCATACGGTGCCTCGCATCCTTCCCGGAACCGCATAGGCGACGAAGGCGATGCTGGTGGCCGCGAGGAACATGGATAGCCCCCCGAGGCCGAGCCACGCCCCGCCGGCGGCAGCGAGCGCCACGTCCCCTCCCGAGAAGGCGTCCACCCGCTTGAGCCGGGAGATGGCGGCAAACGAAAGCCACACGGCCGCCGCCGCCGCCGCGCCCGCCGACCTCATCCACGG
>Ga0256853_1000012_pt1 | contig 43099 bp, 45 predicted proteins | sample BONnt6_FD_181171 | JGI IMG/M metagenome (GOLD analysis project Ga0256853, IMG submission 181171) | Terrestrial sediment cell enrichment communities from Utah, United States - BONCAT_SYTO_Terrestrial_sediment - 6 | ecosystem: Environmental > Terrestrial > Deep subsurface > Rock core/Sediment... | reverse complement strand
ACCACTGGCGGATGCCCGCCTCGACCGTCTCGTCGTGGCGCTCACGGAAGCGTAGCCCGCGGCCGAAGTCCTTGTAGCCGAGGACGAGGATCTTCTGCCGGGACACGTCGTCGAGCACGGACGGGCTATCCACCCCGGCGATCATGTGCAGCACCATGTGCTCGTAGTCCCAGTCGGGAACCTTCCGGAAGAACGAGACGCCGACCCCGTAGACCGCCTTCCGGGCGATCAGGCGCTCGAGTTGGGCACGGTGACGGTCGATGTGGCGGCCGTTGACGGTGACGCTCGGGATCAGCCCGAGGTCGCGCAGCCCCAGCACGAGCCGGTCGAACTCGGGGTGGGAGAGGGGATCGCCCCCGCCGATGGCGATCTCGACGCCTGCGGGCAGGTCGGACAGGAGACGGATCATGGCGTCCACGTCGCCGTGGCGGCCCCTCTTGGTCGACTTCTCGTGGCACCACGAGCAGCCCGCGTCGCACCAGTCGGTGATCTTGAGGTCCATCTGCTCCGGGTGCACGGGTGGGCGTCCGGCATCGACCTCGCGCCGGACCTTGGTGCCGTCCGCATGGATGGATACCTCATAGCCGCCGTTCACGTATGCGGCGATGACGGGAGCTGTGATGTCGGATGTCATCTTCGAGGATGCCTCACTTGAATCCCGGCGGGGGATACTCGTTGTCGTTCCCGGTCTGGACGTACGAGTCCTTGGAGAAAAGGAACTGCTTCAGGGTCCAGGGATCGCCGAACAGGTCGAGGCCGACACCCATGTCGCGTGAGCGGCTGTCGATCGACACCCATCCGTCGACGTAGAACTCGACCCTGCACCCGGTCGCTTCCAGGACGACATCGACCAGCTCACGCGCCTGTTCGCTCCCCTCCACGAGGGACGGGATCAGGTCCACGTCAGGCTCGGCCTCCTCGAAGTAGCCGCCTGCCGTTTGCAGGAGGAGATAGGCGATCTTCGAATGGGTGTCGTGGAACCTCTTCCAGCCCCAGTGGAAGCCGTCGTCCTGCCGGATGCGGATGACGCCCTCGCGGAGCTCGTCCTGGCTCAGCCCGAAGTCGGCGACCTCCTCGCCCGACACCGTGACGGAATGGCTGGAGCTCGAGTTCGTCTCGAACACCTTGCCCCTGACCTGCGTCCTCATCCTGGCCTCCGCGGCTTCTGCCGTCCCGGCCGGGATCGGCCCGAAATCAATAGTCGTACGAGCTGCTGTTGTCGTTGCCGGTCTCGATGTACGAATCCTTGGAGAACAGGAATGGATGCAACTGGCCGTGATCGTCAAGCAGGTCCATCCCCACGCCCTGTGACTGGTGGTCCACGTACACGTACTCGTTCGCATAGAATTCGAGCGTGCAGCCCGTGACCTCCTCGACAAACTCAATCAGTTTTCTGGCGTGCGGGTTGTTCTCCCTCAGGTGCGGGATCAGGTCGTCCCCGCTATCCGGGTCGATCGAGCCTCCGGCGCAGTTGATGAGCAGGTAGGCGATCTTGGACTTGGTGTCGCTGAAGGTGTCCTCCCGGAACCCGAAGCCGTGGGACTGCTCGATGCGGATGACGCCGCTGCGCAGTTCCTCTTTGCTCAGGCCGAAGTGCGCCGACTCCCAGCCGGAGACGGTCACCGAATGGCTGGAGCTTGAGTTGGTCTCAAAGACCGCGCCCCTGATCTGTGTCTTCATCGCTGCCTCCAACGTGGTCGACCCGCTAGTCGTACCCGAATTCCTCGTAATAGTCGTCGCTCTTGCTCTGCGTCTTCAGCGTGGATTCCGCCGAGAACAGGAACTTGCGGAGGTTGTCCTCGTCCCTGAACAGTCCCCTGCCGACCTCGTAGGACTCGGAATCGACGAACGAGTACTTGGTGTAGAACTCCAGCCGGCATCCCGTGGCGCCCTCGACGAGGTCGACCACCCTGCGCGCCTGTTCGCCTTGCTCACGGATCCACGGGATCATGTCCTGTCCCTGCTCGCCCATGACCGTCCCGTCGGCCGCCAGGACGAGGAGGTATGCGATCTTGGACTTCGTGTCGGAGTAGAGTTCCCGGTCTTCGCCGAATTGGAAGCTCCCATTGAGGCGGATCACGCCCTCGCGCAGTTCCTCTTTCGACAGGCCGAAATCGGCCAGTTCCTCGCCCGCGATCGTCACGGAGTGGCTGGAGCTGGAATTGGTCTCGAATACCGCGTCGCGTACCTGTGTCTTCATGCGGGCCTCCCCGGTCGCCGTCCTTCGGCAGGAGGCACGTGCTCTTGTCCCAATGGGTACGGCAAGGGACGGCAACGGACAAGGCCGCACCGCCCCTGGATTCGTCCCCAGGGCGGGCGATCACATCCTGCGGGTCACCACGGGCTCGTTCTGGATCCACGGCACGTCCCCGCCGAACTGGGCGTCGACGACCGGGAACGGCACCTTGTCCCTCATCTCGCCGTCGATCAGGACGGGGACGACGGGTGCGAAGGAGTCGAGGCGCTCCATCCAGTACCCGGGCATCTCCCAGACCTTGACCGTGTCCCCCCAGTGATTGGTGATCTCGACGGGGGCGCACCTGTGCTCGCCCCGTCCCCTGGGCGCCATGAAGAACTCGCCGTTCTCGGACAGGGACATCCGGCCGAGGTCCCACTCCGGCTCCCAGGTGGGGAAGCGCTCGCGTTCGGGGACGAACCCGGAGGGGTTCTCCTTCCTCGCGATCTCGTTCCGCTCGCGGACGCCCTTGTTGTGCTCCTCGACGTTGGCGTTGATCTGCCTCGCCCTCTCGCACGCCGCGCGGTTCTTCTCGAGGAGCGTGGCATGGAGGTCTGCGAGGTGCCGGACGCTCTCGCCCGTCAGGTAGACCCTGCCGTTGGCGAGATAGCCCGCGAGCGGGTCGGAGGTCGGGGAGAGCGGACCCTTGTGGTCGAAGGTGTCGCGGAACTTCATCGCCATCAGGAGGGGGCCTTCGGCCTTCGGCGGCGGATTGTCGGGATTGTGCCGTTCCAGCCACTCCGGGTAGTTGGTGACGACGCTGTAGTTGACGTCGTCGTCCCAGTGGGTCTGGTAGCCGCCGCAGGTCACGGAGCGGACGTCAAGTCCGAGATCCTCGAACGCTGCCCTGATGCGGGGGGAGAGCGAGCCGGGATTCGTGGGTTCCGAGAAGCGCATCCCGTCGGAATCCGTCCACGAACGGTAGCTGAGGTGCGGCTTGCCCGAGATCACCACGTTCCAGACGACCTCGCCCTCGTTGGCCGTCGGCTTGACGCTGAAGCCCGTCGACCCGCCGTGATTGCGGGCGATCCAGCCCGTGACGGCGCCCCCGTTCATCTTCGACGTGCGACCGAGGCCTGCCTCAGCCAAGGCGTGGCGGACTGCCTGTACCGCGCGTTTCCCCGTGACCTTCATCGGACCTGTCCTCCTGGATCGTTGGTCCGAGGGTCTGCCGCGGGTCAGAAAGTGTCCATCGCCTCGGGAACATGCGGTGCCCATTCGCTCGCCGCCGGGCTGACGGCTTCCGGAGCGGCTGTCCTGCCTTTGGGGATGTCGTCCCAGAACAGCGCAAGCAGGATGACGACGAGGATGGGGAGTGCCATCCCAAGGTGCCTGCCCTTGATGCGCCTTCCATGGATGAGGTCGGACATCATGGATTCGACGCCATAGAAGGACATCATGCCAACCACGAAGAACACCCCGAAGAACAGCGCCTCGGCAGGGTTTTCGCCGACCCACGCAAGGACCTCCTCGACCAGCGCCTCCCCTCCATCGTGGAAGGCCTTCGCCGCGAGGAGGATGAGGAAGACGAAGCCGACCTTGAAGCTGCGGGCGACGTAATCGGGTTTTCGGTGGGCCGTTCTCCAATCGGGGAACGCGAACAGGGTTATTCCTGCGATGACCATGAGGACGACGACGGTTTCCATTGAGTCCTACTTCGCAGGATGTGGCCTTCGGTTGGAAGGATGGCACCGATGCCGACGGCCCGGGACCCGCCGGCACCCTCGGGACTCATGGGCGGGGTGGCCCCGGCTCCTCGTCCGCGCCGAATTCCGCCGTGACCTCGGCCGATCTCGACAGGAACTCAGTGAGGCTGCTCGACCGATCGGGGAAGGGCGCTCCGTCCCAGTAGCTCCTTGCGGCATCGGCCGCACCCTCCATGTCCCCGTCCTCCAAGCGGACCTGCGCCTCCGTGTACCAGGCGAGGTCGTGCCCCTGCGCGGCATCGGCCTCGACCTCGTAGACGAAGTCCGTGTAACCGCCCGCCGCATCGATCAGGCCCGGATCCGAGACGAGGAAGACGGCCTCGTGCCTGGGGATGCATCCCTCCGGCCTGAGCCGTTCGAACAGTCCCTCAAGGTCTCTGTCCGCCGATCCGGCGTACCCTCCGGCCCTCGCCGTCAGGACCGTGCCGATCCCGATCTCGTCGAAGCTCCCGTGGTAGAACTTCACGGCCTCATCCCCGGTGCGGACCAGCCCTGGCCCGGCACCCAGTCCGCCGGGGCAGCGGCCTCGCCCCGCGCGGCGGCGATGACGGGCAGGAGGAAGGCCCTGTTCGCCTCGACGACCTCGGCGAATTCCGGCGCATCCCCGAAGGAGATCCTCTTGAGGAACGTCCTCCATGCCTGTCCCGACTTCTCCGCGAATCCTTCCGACAACGCGGGGGGCTCATCGGGCAGCATGCGGCGCTGGTGGGCGAACGTCCTCTCCACGGCCTCCGCGAGCAGCGCGCCGTCGAAGGCGTGCCCTCGGGAGAGCTGCCAGATGTCGAAGTAGTCCTTCACGCGGGTGTTGAATGCCCCGAACTGGACCATGGCGTGCAGCTTCTCCGCGACGACGGTCTCGAGCGGGTAGGCGGCGATGGTCGGACGGGGCACGCTGTCGGGGAGCAGGGCAGGGAACTCGATCATGCGCGTGCCCGGCGTCACGATGTTCCCGAACCCGACGTCCACCCTGACCTGCACCCTGGCGGAGAACACCTTGGCCTCGAGGATCACCTTGCCCCCGGGGACGACGCCCTCCCGGTCCTTCATGATCCGGATGCTCTCGGGGTCGAACGTCACCCCGTCGTCGGGAACCTCGAGGGAGAGGGCGTCCCCGATCACCCTCGTCAGGGTCTCGATGCCCGCGCCGCCGTCGAACCCGTTGAAGTCGATGTCCTCGGTGGGCCTGTAGAGGTCGCCGTCGTTGTAGGCCGCCAGCAGCATCCCGCCCTTGAGGCAGAAGTCACCCGCGTGCTCGGACACGGATATCCTGTAGAGAAGCCTCTCCTGCACGTACCTGCGCAGCAGGGCGTCCATCGGGATCCTGTGCTCCCGCGCGTGGTTCCTGAGCTTGGCGTGCACGCTGGCCGCCATGTTCTTCGACTTCATCAGCGCCTCGGCCCGTTCCCTCGCCGCCGATGGTGGCGGGGCGGCGGGCAAGCCTCAACGGCCGAAGGACTCGCAAGGACTCCGGTACGCCACCAGAAGAGGGAAGAAGACGTGTCCACATTTTAAGGATTCATTTGCCAAAAGATGTTGACGCGCCCAAGGATTCGGGGCATAAGAGCGCATCAACGAATTCAGGGGCCGCCGCAAACATGCAAAACGAAACCGCCCATTCCATCCCGAACTGGAACTACGAGGAGATGTCCCTCCTCTCCAACGCCCGCCCGATCCTCCAGGAGGTCTTCTCCGTCAAGGATCCGGTGAAGAGCTTCCTCAACGAGCTGTTCCAGAACGTCAAGGACGCCAAGTCCCCGGTCCTGCGCCTGCGCTGGATCAGCCTGAGCGTCTCCTCGCTGGCCTTCGTCAACTGGGCCGAGATCGTCGAGCGTCTGGCCGGAATGGGCCATCCGGTGAAGATCGAGGGCGACAAGTTCGCCTGCCTCGTGATCGAGGACGAGGGCACCGGGATGGGCGGCGAGTTCCGCTTCGCGAGCCGCGTCGGCGAGCTTCCGGGCGGCTACCAGGCCTTCGCCTGCGGGCAGGGCAACTCCTCGAAGGGCCGCGGCAACTCCGGCTCCAAGGGCGTCGGCCGCTTCGCCATCATGTCCGCCAGCCTGGCTCGCGTCATGCTCGCCGTGACCAACCGCGCCGAGGACGGCAAGACCCTCTTCTTCGGCCTCTCCACCCTCGACCTCCACACCTACAAGGGCGTGGGCTACCGCGCCGAGGGCCAGTTCCTCGGCACCGACGAGGAAGGCAAGCCCCTCCCGGTCCTCGACGACGCTGCCTACGACCTCGCCGACAAGCTCGGCATGGGACGCGAGAAGGGCAAGAACGGCACCACCCTCATGGTCCCGGCGCTGCGCGAGGAGTTCAGCAAGTCCGAGATCCTCGGCATCATCCTGAAGGAGCACTTCACCGCCATCGCCACGGGCCGCCTCACCGTCGAGCTGATCGACGAGCAGGGCACCGTCTCGATCGACGCCGACACCATCGCGGCGCTGGCCGAGCAGGTCCACGGCGCGGCCCACGCCGAGATGATCAAGTCGGTCCGCAAGCTCTTCTCCGACATGCAGGAGACGGACGTCGACCTCGGCGAGCTGCGCACCCGCTTCGAGGCCGCGTCCATCGGCGAGGCCAACCTCGACCGTCTCACCGAGTCCTTCAAGGGTGGCGAGGCCGTCTCCCTCTCCGTGTCCTTCACCGCCCGCAAGCTCCGCGAGGACAAGGGCGAACGCGGCACCATCCGCATCGGTGCGGTCCGCAACGACGCCCTGACCGACGGCGTGCTCATCCTGATGCGCGACGGCATCAACAAGGTGATCCCGCTCAAGGGCCGTCCCTACGTGGTCATCGTGATCTCGGCGGGCGACGCAGTGGCCGAGATGCTCCGTGCCGGCGAGGACGCCTCCCACATGCACTGGAGCGCCTCGACGATGATCGAGCGCGGCTGGGCGCACCAGCCCGCCCGCACCGTCTGCCCCTCCTTCGAGAACGGCGGCTACGCCTTCCTCGACGCGCTGACGAAGCGCTTCAAGGAACGCGACGACACGGTCTACGCGGACATCTTCGCGATGCCCCGCCAGAACAAGCCGGTCACCCCGGACTCGACCGCCAAGGGCGGCGACGAGGCGGCCGCCAAGAAGGAGGAGAACGAGGAGGGCGAGGACCGCAAGCCCCAGAACCCGACCCCCGTCCTTTCCGAGAAGGTCCAGCCCGACGCGAGCGGCAACTGGGGCTTCGAGGTGAAGTTCTCGGACCGCGGCCTGCGCCGCATGGAATCCGGAACCCCCTACAAGGAGTTCCAGTTCGGAGCCGTCTACGCCGTCAGCGAGGGCAAGCGCTCCGTCAAGAAGCACTCGGCGGCCGACTTCGACCTGACCAAGTGCTCGTTCGAGGCCAAGGGATGCACGGTGTCCCAGATCGACGTGATGACCTTCGTCGTCACCGACCTGACCGCCGAGTTCTCCGTGAAGGTCATCGGCGACTTCGACCCCTCCCGTGAGATCGAGGTCCTGCTGATGACGCAGAAGGACGGAAAGAAGACCAACAAGCAGCGGAAGGCAGCCTGATCATGATGGATTTCGCAATCAACAGCCTCGGCATCCACGGCGTTGCCGGCAAGATCGACATCGACGCCGCGATGGTTAGCATCGAGCAGTACCAGCGCCCTGACGGCAAGTACTCGCTCGAGATCGAGATGAACGGCGTCGAGAGCCTGGCGATCCCCGAGAACGCCATCCTCGACGTCACCATCAAGGACAACTCGGTGAGCTTCCGCCGCGAGGTGACCGTCGGCAACTGGTCGAGCGTCAACCGCCGCCGCGTCGACATCGAGCTGGACCGCGCCCTGAAGCCTTCCCGCTCCCAGGTGTTCCTGAACTTCGTGGACCCGACCACGGCAGTCCTCTACGCCGCGACCGAGGAACTCCGCCTTCCGGTGGACGACGCGGACGGCAAGCGCAAGGCCGGCGAGAGCGCCTCGTTCATCAACTTCGACGTTGACCCGAACCAGGAACTCCCCGTGAAGGCCGTGATCGAGCCGACCGGACCTGTCATCAAGTTCGGCCGGATGGGACCTTCCTCGGTCCTCGAGTCCCGCTCCGACTTCGCCTTCATCGGATACGCCCTCCCGGGGGCCATCGAGAAGCTGGTGACGGCGCTCCTCATCGACGAGCACAACGTGCTCTGCACCGAGGAGTGGGAGATGATGAAGTCCCGCATGGCGGACTTCGCGGGCTTCGACGACTGGAACGACCTGAAGTCGAAGGCCACCGGGCAGGCGGAGATCGTCGCCCTCGCCGAGCAGTGCGCCGAGGCGTACATGAAGCACGGCAAGCTGAAGCACCTGCTGAAGCACCTGTACGAGACGAAGAAGAGCGAAACCGAGGTGGAGGCCTGACATGAAGAACGCTGCACAGAAGACCCAGATCCGCACGCTGACCCCCAAGGGCTTCGACGTCTTCACCCGCTACTTCAGCAAGGTCGATGCCCAGACGGGCGAGACCGCCAAGGTCCGCAAGGCGGCTCCCCCCACCGAGATCCTCTTCGACGACAACTACTCGGTCCCGCTTCCGGTCGACGCCCTCGTCGATGCCTCGCAGCCCTCCGGCAAGGTCGAGATGGCCCGCCGCGTCCTCGATGCCTTCGGCGACAACTTCGACGCCTACGTCGACGACCGCGGCGTGTGGGCATGGCTGACGCTCCTCTGGTCCGAGTCGGTCATCCCCTACAGCGAGATCGAGGAAGGCTACATCCTTCGCGAGATGGCCCGCTACGACATCGGCGACAACCGTGAGGCCAACTACTACGTCTACCGCCACGCGGTGTACGGCCCGACCATCATCTTCCGCGACTGGGGCATGCTCTCCCGCTCGGTGCTGGCCGACCCGATCCACAAGCTGGGCGACGAGATCGACGTGTTCATGTTCCGCAACGTGGCCACGGCACCCGTCCTCAAGGCCTACGACCTCATGTACTTCGACACCACGACCGGAAAGATCGTGGACGCGAAGGCGGACGCGAAGAAGCGGCAGGCCGAGGGTCTCCGTCAGGGCGACATCCACGACTTCGTGGACCAGGTCCTCCAGATCGGACGCACCTACTCGATCAGCCGCATCGATCCGCTGAAGCTGGTGGACCTGCTGCCCCGCGCCGAGTTCGGAAACCGCATCGACCACGCCATGGCCCGCGTGAAGATCGGCGATACCGCCCCGAACGCTCCACTCGCCAAGGCAGCCTGATCGAACAGAGGCTCCTCCTTCCAAGGCGGGGCCTCTTCTTTCTCCCTCACTTGAAGAGGTCGCCCGTGTCCATTGCCGCCATCATTGCCTTCTCCGTCATCGCCATCATCGGACTTGCCCTCATCCTGGTCGCGTTCGGCGAACTCGATGCCGCCGTCAAGGGAAGGGGCTCCGCCCCCATCGCGGGCACGGCTGCGGCACTGGGGCTGATCTGCCTCTTCATCGCCGCAATGAACTTCTGGGTCGGCATCTTCGGCACTGCGGGCTGATCGCACGACAGGTCCATCCAGATCATAGAGAAGGATCCCAGATGCAGCACAACGAAGCGAGACATCTGATGGTGGCAAGCGAGCCGGATGGACTCGCGGAGCTGGCCAGGTGGGCCGAGGCGATCGATAACTACGAGAGGCTGCGCTGGCCGATCGGGAACGGACCCGGGAAGACCGGCGCCTAGACGAGGATGCGATGATGGACGAGGGAACCGAGGCAGTGACGGCCGGGCGACCGGAGGCGTGCGCCGAGACGGCGATCAGCGCCCTCAAGGACGAGCGCGTTCAGCTCAAGGGACGGATTTCCGAGCTGGAGGCCGAGGTCGAACGCCTTCGCCGCCTCGTGGAACCAGGAACGGTCGACTACGCCAGCAGCTACGTGGAGTCGAAGGCCGAGGCGGAGCGCCTGCGCGAGGTGCTTGACCCGATGATCCCGCACCCGCTCATGAACGGGAAGCTCTACCCGGCGAGCGTGGTCCTCATGGACCTGTCGGGACAGGAGGGATGCGACGGCGAGCCGTACGACACCATGTACGCCCTCGCCGAGTCCCTCAAGAAGGACGCGACCCGGCGCTTCGGCGGGACAATCGCGATCGAGTGGCTGACCGATGTCCACGACTGCGAGACCTGCGGGTCGTCGTGGGCGCAGGGCGCACGCGTGACCCTGGACGGGGAGACGATCCTCGAGATGGTTCCTGTCGCCCACTGCTTCGGCGGCGACAACTGGGACGAGACCCAGGTGTACGAGGCGATCTTCCGGCACATCGGCTACAGCCTCCAGGAGGAACCGGGGCAGCCAGCAGGATGAGTCCTTCCCCGGCGAACGATCCGCCACGCCGAGGAAATCATTCATCACGGCCTTTTGACCGGTGATTTTCCGCCGGCCGACGATCATGCAGGTAAGCGGCAATAGATCGGAGGTCGACATGCGTTCGGGTCTTCTTTGCATTTCGGCAGCCGTTTTGGTGGCTCTACTCGGGTCGACGTCCGTCACGGCCCAGGAGTCCTCCTACATCTACAGGTTCAACGGGAAGTGGAGCCTGTCCGGCGGGGTGGTGCCCGCGACGCCGCTTTCGGCCGATGCGCCGACCTTCTCCTTCCTGCGCTCGGGAAGGCCCGTCGCGGTCACGGCGCAGCCGACGGCATCGGGAGGCACGGCCCCGTACTCCTGGGTCAGGGATTCCGGCCCCGCGTGGCTCATGATCTCGCCGGAGGGCGTCCTCTCCGGCACGCCCACGGCGTCCGGGAGCCACCCGTTCACCTTGAGGGTGACCGACGGCGCGGGCGGTACCCGGACCGTGTCCGGCACGGCGACCGTGGCGGCGGCGCTCGTGGCGGCGTCGAACGCCCCATCGAACCTTTACGACGCCACGGTGGGTGAGGAACTGGTCTCCGAACCCCCGACGGCCACCAACGCGGCCGGCACGGTCACGTGGGACTTCGCCACCCCATCCGACGGTGCCACGGCAAAGCCCTCGTGGATCGCCATCGACCCCATGACCGGCATCTTCAGCGGCACGCCCCCGGCCGAGGAGACCTTGTCGGGGCTGCGCCTCGTGGCCACGGATTCCGCGGACGGCGCGAGGTCCCTCAGCTCCGCGTTCGGCATAGACGTGAAAACCCCCATGACGAACGTCACGGCATGGGGCGGCGGATGGCTGATGATGGCAAGCAACCCCATCGAGCCGACGGAGGTGCCGGGCACGGACGTGTTCTCCCAGTTGGAGATCGAGGAAAGCCATGGATGCGGCATCGCCGCGGGAGGAGTGCTCAAGTGCTGGGGCCACAACGGCAAGGGCCAGGTGGGTTCCCCCTCTGCGGGGGCAAGCTCCAGGACCCCCGTGACCGTCGGCTCCGGATACACCTACGTCACGACGGGTTGGAACCATGCCTGCGGGCTGAGGTCTGACGGCACGATCTACTGCTGGGGCGACAATGCCAGCGGGCAGCTCGGCATCGGCACGACGAGCACGCAGGAGAACTCCCCGAGGCAGGTGATCGATACTGACGGCGACCTGTTCACCGCGGTCTCGGCCGCCGTGAACTTCACCTGCGCGATCACCGTCTCCACCAGGGTCAAGTGCTGGGGCGACAACGCCAACGGCGGGCTCGCCAACGGCACGACGACCGGGCGCGCGACCTCCCCGGTCTACGTCACCGGGACCGGCTTCGTCCAGGTGGCGGGTGGGGCCTACCACGCGTGCGCCAGGACCACCTCCGGGGGAGTGCGGTGCTGGGGCAACAACGCCGACGGCAAGGTCGGCAACGGCCAGACCTCCGGCATCCAGTCCTCGGTCTACACCCTGCCCACGGGAACCTTCGGGAACTTCAGCTCCATTGCCACGGGCGCGACGCACACCTGCGGCATCGGCACGGACGGCATCCTCAAGTGCTGGGGCAGGAACGCCAACGGGCAGGTCGGAACCTCCGGCGGAGGGACCAGGCTGACGCCCGTGAACCTCGGGACGGGCTACTCCTCCGTCGCGCCCGGCGGCTCCCACACCTGCGCCGTCACCACGGGCGGCGACGTCAGGTGCTGGGGCTTCAACGGCAACGGCCAGCTCGGCAACGGCGGCTACTGGAGCCAGTCCTCCCCGAGCACCGTCGCCTACGGCGGCTACACGGCGGTCGCGGCCTCCGGCAACGGCACGATGGCGCTCAGGTAGCGGCCCGCAGCCTTCCGGCACCCCGGCTACGGCCTCAGGGAGGAGCCCCGGCAGGGCGGCTGCCGGGGGTTCCCGCTCCCGACGCGATCCGGACGTCCCACCCGCCGGGGCGACGTCTCCCTGTTCGGCCGGTGAAGGATTCGCCGTATCAATGGGGTGGATGCGCGGCAACGCGCGAGCGGGAGTCCTTGCCTTGTCCGAGACCTACAGCCCCACCGACCCCCTGATCAACGACCAGTGGCACCTTGCCACCCTCAGGCTGTCCCTGCTCTGGGGCGAGTTCACGGGGGAGGGCATCTCGACGGGCGTGTTCGACGACGGACTCGACAAGACGCATGCGGACCTGGCCGGCAACTACGACGCGTCCAAGGAATTCATCCATAACGGTTCCGCCTACGATCCCTCGACGGGCAGCGGGGTGCACGGCACCGCCGTTGCGGGGCTGATCGGGTCCGTCGCGGACAACGGGCTCGGCGGCGCGGGCGTGTCCTACGGGTCGACCATCACGGGCGTGAACGTCTTCGGCAGCGGGCCCTCGATGCTCGACCTCGTCCGCCACATGGCCGCCTTCGACACCGTCAACAACAGTTGGAACTGGACCGGCAAGTACTCGGACAACGTGAACACCGGCGGTGGCTTCGGGGCGCAGTTCCAGGCCGCCCTCAAGCACGTTGCCGACACGGGCCGCGGCGGACTCGGGACCGTCATCGTCAACTCGTCCAGCAACGACTGGCTCTCGGACCAGAGGAACTCGAACTACTCCGGGTTCAACCAGTCGCGGTACACGATCACCGTAGGCGCGATCGACGACACGGGCGACGTTTCCTACTACTCCACGCGCGGCTCGTCCGTTCTCGTCTCAGGCCCCTCGAACGGCGGCTGGAAGGGGCTGACGACCACGGACAAGACCGGGGGCGCCGGGTACTCGTCCGGTGACTACACGGACGGCTTCGGGGGCACGTCCGGCTCCGCTCCCATCGTGACCGGGGTCACGAACCTGATGCTCGAGGCGTCAGGCAACACGCTAGGCTGGCGCGACCTTCAGGCGATCCTCGCGATCACCGCGGACCAGACGGGTCCGACCAAGATCGGCGGCCCGATCACCGGCAACATGGCCTTCGGCTGGACGGTCAACCGGGCACGGAACGTGGACGGCGGCGGGATGCACTACTCGGAGGACGTCGGCTTCGGGATGGTCGACGCGTTCGAGGCCGTACGCTTCGCGGAGGTCTGGAGGAATTTCGGAGATGCCGCGACATCGGCCAACGAGGTCAAGGCATCGGCCTCCGCCACCATTCCGGGCACGCTGTCGGTGTACGACTCCGCGACGAGCTCGTTCACGATCGACATCGCCGACGACGTCCTCGTCGAGCACGTGGACCTGACGCTCACGCTGTCCCATTCGAACGTCAACGAGCTCCGTATAGAGCTGGTCTCTCCGGACGGCACGAAGTCCATCGTGATGTCGCCGATGGGCGGCGGCACGTACGCCGCGAACGGATGGACATGGACCTTCGGGTCCGAGGCCCTCCGCGGCGAGCTGTCGAAGGGGACTTGGACCGTCCGCATCACGGACACCGTCGGCGGCGGGAACGAGGGCTACGTCACCGGGTACGGGCTCGACGTCTACGGCTCCGCGCCCAAGGCTGACGACATCTACCACTACACCAACGAGTTCACGAAGATGCTGGCCCTCGACGGCGGCAGGTCGGTCCTGAGCGACACCGACGGCGGCGTCGACTGGATCAACATGGCTGGCATGGAAGCCAACATGGCCGTCGACCTGGACAAGCGGACGGCGACGTGGGGCGGCAATGCGATGTTCACCATCGCGGCCGGCACCCTGATCGAGAACGTGGTCACGGGTGACGGAGCCGACGTCCTCATCGGCAACTCGGTCGGCAACAGGCTGCTCGGAATGCGTGGGTCAGACACCCTCGAGGGCGGCATCGGGGGCGACACCCTCGACGGCGGAGCAGGCGCGGACACAGCCCGTTACGCGGGGTCCGGCGCATCCGTCAACGTGGACATGGCGAACGCCACCCAGAGCGGCGGTGACGCGGAGGGCGACAGGCTCATTTCCATCGAGAACGTCGTCGGCAGCGCCCATGCGGACACGATCAGGGGCAATGCCGGGGCCAACGTCCTGACGGGAGGCAGGGGCGACGACCTGCTCGACGGCCGCGGCGGGAACGACACGGCGGTGTACTCGGGCAACATCTCCGACTACGTGCTCGACAGGAAGACGGACTCGAACGGGCTGACCTACTACGTGGTCAAGGACCTGCGCACGGGCGCGAACGACGGGACCGACAGGCTCTACAACATCGAGTCCCTGAGGTTTGGCAACGGCTCCGTCAGCACCGCCACGATCACCGAGAGGGGACTGGACGGGACCGCCGCGAACGACTTCATCGAGGGCACGACGGGCGCCGACAGGATCAATGCCCTCGGGGGCAATGACACCATCCTCGGCTCGCTGGGCGCGGATACCATCGACGGTGGAGAGGGGATCGACACGGTCGACTACTCTGCCTCCACCGCAGGGATCGACGTCGATCTCACCCGGGGGACGCAGGCAGGCGGCGATGCGCACGGAGACGTTGTCTCAGGCATCGAGAACCTGACGGGATCCGCCTATGACGACGTACTCAGGGGCAATGCCCTCGCGAACCTGCTGGTCGGCGGGAGCGGCAACGACGTCCTTGCCGGCAGGGCCGGGGCCGACACCCTCGAAGGCGGTGCCGGTTCTGATACCGCCGACTATTCCGGTTCGATGTCGGAGGTCGCGGTCGACCTGACGCGGACCGCGCAATCCGGCGGCGACGCGGAAGGCGACAGGCTCATCGGGATCGAGAACGTCACGGGATCCGCCCACGGTGACGCCATTTCCGGCGATGCTGCGGCCAACGTCCTTTCCGGCGAGGGCGGGAACGACACGCTCGAGGGACGGGCAGGGGCGGACACGCTCAACGGAGGAGCGGGAACCGACACGGCCTACTACGCCTCGTCGGCGTCTGCCGTAAACGTGGATCTCACCCGCACGTCCCAGAGCGGCGGCGACGCGCAGGGAGATGTGCTGAATTCCATCGAGAACGTGGCCGGCTCGTCGTACGCCGACCTCCTGGTCGGGAACGGCGGCGCCAATCTCCTGATCGGCGGCAGCGGAAATGACACGCTCGCGGGAGGCGGAGGTGCCGACACCCTCGTCGGGGGACCAGGACGTGATACGGCGGACTACTCGGCCTCCGACTACGCGGTGGACGTGGACCTCAACCGCCGCCTCCAGCTAGGCGGGCATGCCGAAGGGGACGAGCTCACCTCGATCGAAGGCGTCCTCGGCTCGATGCACTACGACGTCCTGCGGGGAGACGGGCTGGCCAACCACCTGTCTGGCCAGGGCGGGGACGACATCCTCGAGGGCCGCGGCGGGGCCGATACCCTGTCGGGCGGGGACGGCGACGACACGGCGGACTATTCCGCCTCGTCTCATGGCGTGATGATCGACCTCCTGAAGGCATCGCAGTTCGGCGGGGATGCCGAGGGGGACGTGCTCATCGGCATCGAGAACGTCACCGGCACCGCGAGGACCGACTACCTGGCAGGCGATCATCGGGACAACCACATCCGCGCCGGAGGCGGCAACGACGTGCTGGTAGGGCGCGAGGGCGGGGACACCCTGGACGGAGGCGCAGGGACGGACACCGTCAGCTACGCATCCTCCGCCCTTGGCGTGAACGTGGACCTGACACGCTTCAGCCAGTTCGGAGGCGATGCCGAGGGCGACGTGCTGTCCGGCATCGAGAACGTCACGGGGTCCCGCCACGCCGACGTGCTCAAGGGCGATGCAGGAGCCAACCTGATCGACGCAGGCGCGGGCGACGACATCGTCCTCATCTCGGCCGGCAACGACACGATCCTGGCCGGGGACGGCGACGACTACGTGTTCGACGGGGCAGGCGCGGGCCATCTCCATGGCGGCAACGGCATCGACACGGTCGACTTCTCCTACACGAACGCCGGATCGGTCATCCGCCTCGATCTCGGTCATGCGACGATAGGAGCGGACGTGAACACCGTGCGCTTCTTCGAGAACGTCGTGGGCACGGCAGGCGCCGACGCGATCGTCGGCAACTCCTCGGCCAACGTGCTCGACGGGAACTTCGGAAACGACGTCCTCACGGGCGGACTCGGGTCCGACACCTTCCGTTTCGACAACGGGTTCGGGAACGACGTGATCACGGACTTCACCAAGGGGCAGGACAAGGTCGACTTCACTGCCCTGAACATCGGGTTCGTCGACCTGACGTTCGAGGCCTTCGGGCAGGACGTCCTCGTGCGCGTCACGGGCCTGGAGGACACGGTGCTGCTCCGGAACGTCGCCGCGGCCGGGATCGGATCGAGCGACTTCATTTTCGTCTAGTGCATGGGCGGGCTGCCCTCGTTCCGGCAGGTCACCGGCGCGGCATCCCGTCCTTGGCAAGGGTCCGGGAATGGAATCACACTTGGACGTGGCCATGACGGCCATGCAGTCCAGGCCATGAAGGCCGCGTTCCAATGGGTGTTTCCTTGTCCGCGATCAACGATCCGAATGCGCCGCTCGTCCGCAGCCCCCAGATGGCGTCAGTCCTCGCTCCGGCACCGTCAGGCGTGGTGAATACCGCAGGGTCGGGGCCGGACACCCTCACGCTCTGGATTTCCCAGGACCACTACCAGGGCGATGCCCAGTACGTGGTGTACGTCGACGGGGTGCAGATCGGCGGAACGTTCACGGCCAAGGGGCTGCGGAAGAGCGGGCAGTACGACATCCTCGAGATCAAGGGCGACTGGGGCGTCGGAAACCACACGGTCGGCATCAGGTTCGTCAACGACCTCTACCACGGAACGGCTGACACCGACCGCAACCTCTACCTCGACGGCGCGGTCTACAACGGACTGCCCGTGTCCGGCGTCTCCCGCGCGATCATGTCGGGCACGGTCAGCAACTTCACGGTGGCGGACACGGGCCTTGTGTCCCCCGGCAGGTTCGTCGGCACCGACGCGTCCGAGTACATCACCGCCGGCACCGGGAACGACACCATCGACGGGGGCGGGGGCAACGACTCCCTCGTCGGCGGGGACGGCGACGACCTGTTCATCTATTCCGGAGCCTCGAACGGCTTCGACTTCGTCAACGGCGGGACGGGCTTCAACGCCATCAGGGCAATGTCCGCCAACACCGTGATCGGCCTGCGGTCCATGTCCGGCATCCAGGAGATCAGCGCCAACGGATACTGGAACGTTCGGATCGCGGGATCCGACGGCGGTCCGACCGGGGAGTTCCTCGACTTCTCGACGGTGAGGCTGTACGGGATCGCCGCCATCGACGCGGGCATGGGCCACGACACCATCATCGGCAGCGCGGCCGGGGACGTCATCACCGGGGGAACCGGGAACGACCTCCTCGACGGGTTCGGCGGCACCGACCGGATCAGCGGCGACTCCGGGAACGACACCCTGATCGGCGGCAACGGCAGCGACACGCTGGACGGGGGAACCGGGGATGACTCCCTCATCGGAGGGATCGGTGACGACGACCTCATCGGCGGCGCGGGCAACGACACCCTCGACGGCGGGGACGGCGCGGACTACTACACCTTCAGCGGAACGTCGGGCGGCTTCGACGTGCTCATCGGCGGGGCCGGGTACGACTACGTCAGGGCCGCTGCCGACGGCACCGTGATCGGGCTGCGGTCCTTCTCCGGGATCGAGGTGATCGCAGGCAACGGCCACACGGGAGTGACGGTCGCGGGTTCCGACACGACGAACGACCGCTTCGACTTCACAGGGGTGACCCTCGTCGCGATCAATGCCATCAACGGCGGTGGTGGCAACGACACCATCACGGGAAGCGCGGGCAAGGACACTATCAACGGCGGTGCGGGGGCGGATGTCCTGGAAGGTGCCGGCGGAGACGACGTGATCAGCGGTGGAGCCGGCAAGGACTGGCTCACGGGAGGCAGGGGCGCCGACCTGTTCTCCTACACCCACGCCTCGGAGACCTCCCATGAGGCGGAGAACCGGGACGTGATCACGGACTGGGAAGCCGTGGACCGCCTGGACTTCCGCAAGCTCGACGCCGACCCGTCCAGGAGCGGCATCCAGGCGCTGGTGTTCGTGGGCCTCGGCCCTGTCAGCAACACCATCGCGACGGGACAGTTGAAGTACTTCCACGACAACGGCGACACCTTCGTGCTGGGGGACGTCGCAGGGGACGGGGTCGGTGCCTTCAAGATCCAGATCAACGGCATCCACAACCTCACCATCGCCAACTTCCTCGGGGTCTCGGAGGCCAGCAGGGCGGATGCCGGAACGACGTTCGACGACGTCCTGCGCGGTACCGCCGGGGCCGACGTGATCCGAGGCATCGACGGGAACGACACGATGCTCGGCTCCGCCGGGGCCGACACGCTGGACGGGGGGATCGGCACTGACACCGCCGATTACTCGCTCTCGGCACAAGGGGTCGACGTGGACCTGAACCGCGCATCCCAGATCGGCGGCGATGCCGCAGGGGACGTGCTGACCGCGATCGAGAACGTTGTCGGGTCTGCCTTCGCGGACGTTCTCAGGGGCGGCCTCGGGGCGAACCTCCTGGCTGGCGGCGGCGGCAACGACGTACTGGCGGGCCGGGGACTTGCGGACACCCTGGACGGGGGCGCCGGCATCGACACGGCGGACTACTCCGAGTCCATCGGCGGGGTGACGGTCGACCTGACCCTGCCGATGCAGTCCGGGGGCGATGCCGCACGCGACGTCCTCATCTCGATCGAGAACGTCACCGGATCGAAATACTCCGACTGGCTCTACGGCGATGCCGGAGCGAATGCGCTGTCGGGTGGAGCGGGTGACGACACCCTCGTCGGGCGCGGAGGAGCGGACAGGCTCGACGGCGGCGACGGGAGGGACACCGCCGACTATTCCGCCGCTGCCTCCGCGGTGCGTGTGGACCTGACGCTCGGAACGGGAGCATGGGGAGAGGCGCAGGGCGACGTGCTGGTCGGGATCGAGAACCTGAAGGGAACCGCGTTCGCCGATCACCTGAGAGGAGACGCGGGTAGCAACGTCATCGACGCCGGGGCGGGTGACGACACCATCGTGGGGTCGGCCGGACCCGACACCGTGTACGGCGGGGCCGGGAATGACCACGTCTCGGATTATGCGGGCACGGACTGGCTCGACGGCGGGGCCGGGTTCGACGTCATCGACTTCTCGTCGTTCACGGGAGGAGGCACGATCAACCTCAACGCCGCATATGCACTGGTGCAGGGCGAGAGGAACAGCCTCTATGGCTTCGAGCACGTCATCGGCACGCGAGGCGACGACATCATCACCGGGAGCCACTTCGCGGACGTGATCGACGGGCATCGGGGCGACGACGTCCTTTCCGGCGGACTCGGCAACGACACGTTCCGGTTCGGCACCGGGTTCGGCACGGACATCGTCATGGATTTCCAGCGCGGCTACGACAGGCTCGACTTCACCCAGTTGGGGATCGGGTTCTCGGACCTCAGGTTCATGAAGGCAGGTACCGACCTGCTCGTCCAGGTCTCGGGGATCGAGGACACCGTCCTCGTAAGGGGCGTGGCCGCCACGGGCCTCGGTGCCTCCGACTTCCTTTTCGCCTGACGCGGCCGAAGCTCGCCTTGCGCAGGCAGCAGGCATAGGATGGGAGCATGGACAAAGGGGACGACGCGATGCCGATGACCGAGACCTCCAGGGCGATCCTTGCGGCCGCGCTCATGCTCGGGCCGCCTGCGTTCGCCACGGAGCCTCCGAAGGCCGACACGCCTCCCTCCGGTCAGGACGGCGGCGCGCCCTCACCGTCGGACCCGTCGCTCCCGCCCGCGTTCCATGCGCCCGGTCCCGACGTGGGGATGCGCAACCCTCCGCCCGGCGGGCGGCGCAGCCCGGAGTGGTTCCCGCCGGGCGATCCGCGGCGGCCGCAGGACAAGCAGGTCTCCCCGAACTGATCAGGGGGATGGGGCCGCGGAAACCCGCGCATCCAGCTTTGCCCGCCAGATCTCGATCACGTCGGGATTGAAGTCCACCCCGTCCTCGCGGGCGAGCTCCACCATCCTGTCGAGGTCGAAACCCTCATAGGACGCGAGCATGCCGAGGAGCGTGGAGACGAACGTGGGGCCGTGTCCCGGTTCCCTCGCGAGTTGCGAGGCGACGTGGTGCGCCGCCTCGTGCAGTGCGGTCCAGGCACTGAGTCCGTAATGCGAGAAGACGATGCCCACACCGCGCTTGAAGTAGCAGTGGTCGAGGTCGGGCCGCCCCAGCTTCACCGGAGGCGGGGCGCCGAGATCGCTTTCCTCGTAGACCCCTGCGATGAACGCGGCGCATTCCTCGATGGACGGGAAGTAGCGGCGGCGGTGGCCGTACTCCTGGGAGATCCTGCCCTCCAGCGCGTAGACCTTGCTCCGCTGGTAGTCCCGCATGCGGACGACCTTCCTGCCCGCGAGTTCGTCCTGCGATGGGACGAAGAGCTCGGCCGCCTCCCCGAGGCGCTCCGAAGCGAACTCGAGGGTCGAGTGGCCGCTGACGACCCTCAGGTCCGTCCTCATGCGGGTATCCCTGCGCCAGACCGTCAGGTAGCGGGGACTGTACTTGCGGGACGACTCCACGACGAGGAGCTGGCCTCCGGCCGGGTGCTTTGCCTTGATGCCCGTCTCGGCCGCCATCTCGCCGAGGCTGACCCGTCTTGGGAGTTCCTCGGGCCACGCGAGCCTGCGGGTCGGCTCGCTCTTGGTCGCACCCTGGACGAGAAGGATCGCCTCCCTCGGAAGGAACCGCGTGCCTCGGTCGAAGAACAGCGGCACCTGTCCGTTGTCGTGGTCGATCGCGATGTCGTGGACCTCCCGGAACGGGTGCATCCCGAACTCGAGCGCGAACGCGTCGACGTCGTAGACGGCATCGCCGCCGATGCTGCCCTCGAAAATCTCTCGGGCGCTGGCGATGCTGAGGTCCCTCCGCCTCGTGACGATGTCCTCCCATCCCTGTGCGGCGGCATGGTTCTCGAACGGGCCGAACCGCTCCCCGCCGACGACGGCTTGGAACGGTACGGTCTCGTCATGCTTCAGGCGGCGGATCGGGTGCATGAGGCGATCCTACCCGGGGGCAGGCATCCGACAAGGGGCAGGACTCAGTCGCCAACTGCTTGGTAAAGGCCGTTAACCTTCAGCGGCTGCCCACACGGGCGGTTGTCCGTCTTGCTCAGCACCATGTCGTAGCCCCTCTTCTTCAGAACCTCGAACGGCTTGCCAGGGGCGAACTCGCCCACGAACAGGTTGCCGTTGCGGAGGGTGGCGATGCCCGAGACCTTGCAGAACGTCGAGTCGGCACGGTGCGCCACCCCGGCGTCATCAAAAACCTTCGCTGCGAAAACCTCTGCCTTGGGGCGGGGGAGGAGCGTCGCCTTCCCCCGGTTGGAGTTGCGTGTAGCCGTAGCCGTCGGCCCGCTGGAGCAGGCGGAAGTGCTTGTGTCCGATGCCCTGGACGACCCCGGTAGTCGTGGTGACGTCAAACCTACCGCTTTCGCGGACGGCCACGCGGCCGATGTAGGCACCGACCTTTTTACCCTTGGTGACGACTGCCGCGACGAGGTCGCCCGTGGCAAACCCTTGGACACGTTTTCTCGCCATGAGCCGCCCGCGCGGGAATCCGTGCTTGTTCAGCAGCGTCCGCTTGTACCTGCCACGCCCGGTGCAGGAGACTTGGAGGGTCGGCTGCTTCCAGCCGAGGACTTCCTCGACTACCCCGACGCATGACGCGTCGAGCGCGTGACTCTTCGGAATTCCCATCCGCGCGCGGTTCCACTTGGTGCGACCGCCTGTAGCGGTAGAGACGGACAGTCCCGTCTCCTTGAGCGCGCCGAACAGTGCCCAGCGGGTGGCGTTGACGGCGGCTGCGTCGCGCAGCGGCGCGCGCATTTCCGCCTTGATGCGTGCGAGGCGCATTGAATCCTTGACGAACTCCTCCACGGGACGCGCGGCCTTCCGCTTGTTGCAGGGGTCACAGGCGATGCCGAGGTTCGACGGGCGGTTCGAACCCCTGTCGGCCTTCGGCACGATGTGCTCGACTTGGAACGGCACGTTCGTGGCATCGCAGTACATGCACTTCCTGCCCCACTTCTCGAGGCAGTACTCGCGCACCTCGTACCCTGCGAGGGTGCCCTGCTGGTATTCCACGCCTGAAATTTCGGGGTTCTGCAAGAGTTGCGTGTCGAAGCGCACTAGCTCCATGTCGATGGCGGTAACCGGGGTGAGGCGGGAGAGACGATCCACCCACGACATGGTCGTGTCGGCCCTGTGCTGGAGCGACGGCGCGAGCCATCCCTCGGGGCGGGTACGGTTGTCGAACCGTGCAGGACGGAAGCGCAGGTTGCCGCGCCTGCGGCGACGGAATCCCGCCCTCTGCGTGAGCGTGTCGCGGATATGGCCCCCGCGGTGCTTCAGCTCGATCAGCGCGAGGACCGTCTGCCGGACCTCGCTGACGCGCACGAGCGCCATGCCCGTGCCTCTGGACCCAGGATCGATCTTCAGCTTGATCGACTGGAGGACCGAGTCCTCGACCTTCCTGTCCATCAGCCTGATCGTGAACGGACGCATGCGGTGGACGCGCGCGCGGCCGGACGTGAGCAACTGCCTTGCCCTTTTCTCGGAGCATGGCATCAGCGGCTTCTGGTTCCTGTCGAGGACGAATACCGCCATCGACGTCCTCCCTGTGTTGCTGCCCGTAAGGGCCTTGTGACGGGGACGGCGGGATTGCCGTCCCTCTCCCCTCGCCAATGTCCCGGGCCGGGTGGTGGACTTGCATCCACCGGACCGCCGCGCGCCCGCTTACCCTACGGGACGGTCGCTGCGGTCTTCGAGAGCCTGGAACTGAGGAAGCATTCCAGGGTCGGTCTGCCGTCCTGCCCGGGACGGAGCGGCGGGCGCGTACGCCCGCCGCAGAGGCTGGTCAGCGGGGCTTGGTCACCTTGCGGCTCCCAAGCCCTCCCCGTTCACGAGGAGGGTGGCTGACAGGTGATCCGGTAGGTCTTGCCCGGCTTAATGGCCTCGAACTCGATCACGCACCGGATCTTGGGGCCGCAATCGCCGATGTAGATTCCCTGGTTCATGTCCACGGCGGCGGGAGGGTCACGGCGAGCAATGCCGCGAGTCCGGAGCAGAGAGCGAGCGTTTTATAGTTCATGCAGTAACATCCTAGGAATGTTGATGCTGCTGGCTTAACGTGCGCCTGCCGTACGCGCAAGCTGAAAACGGTCGTTTCTGTGGATTCAATCCATGAGATCAAGGATTCAGACGATGGAGATCAACCAAGAGACCGTGAGCGATTTGGCGAAGCGGATGATGGGCCGGATGATCGCGCGCAGACTCGTCAGCGATCTGGGAATGGTCGACCGGGCCAAGGAGGGCTTCGGCCCCTTGGAGGCGCGTGAAGATGACCTCCCTCCGATTCGCGAGTGGAAGCGGGTCCTTGCGTCGGGGCCGGACGAAGCTAGGCGTGCCCTGACGGCTCGTGGCGAGATGGCGGACTGGATGCGCCTGATGTCGCCGTTCTTGCTCGTCCACGGGATCGAGCCCATCGCCGACATTCCCACGAGACGCCGCATCTGGAGGGCGGCGAAGCGCGTGGCGATTACGAGGGCGAGGCGGAAATCAGAGGTGGTCGCCGCCTATCGACGACATCGCGGGTGAGGACGTGTATTCGCCTGCACCTCGCTTTGGGGAAATGACGGACCCGACAAGAAGGAAAACTGCAATCATGACTGCTGTGATTATCGGCGCTGCCCATTCCCGCCAATCGTACTTTTCTTTGCGGTCATCACGCTCAAGCTTCCGCTCTTCAACCATGGCGACTCCTGCACCTTCCGAGGAAGTGTAAGCGTTCCGTCTGGAGACCACAAAATCCCCAGAACTTGCTGACGGACATCATGTTGGCAACACGCTGAACCCGATCCTCAGAGGTCGGAAGCCCCACCTCTGAGGATCGGGTATGGGGAGACCCTGGGCCTCTTCCTGAATCCATCGACCGTCTCCTCTAGGATCACGCCGATCAGCGTCTGGCTCCAGTCATCCTTGAAGTAAGGTCTGTAGTTGGAGCAAAGGAGCAGGGACGAGGCCAGCAAGAATGTAACGAAGCGAACGACTGCACGTGGAGCTGATGCTTTGGCAAAGGCGAACTTTTCTTCCTCTGAGATCAGTCTTCTGAGCCTTGTAAGGGCCGTCTCTTGCACGTCTACATCAAACCGAATGAGATTTGCCATCGTAACGTTGAATGCCGCTACCAGCAGTCCAATCATTGCGCCGCCTGCAAGACCTAGTGGAGCAAGGGCGACTGCTGCGGCGATGGTCTTGACGAAGAGGCCGGTGCCCCCAGGCGCAACCGCTAAACCCCATGAGGTCAAGAAGATCAATGCGGATGGAACCAATGCGCGGTCAACCCGACCGATGGTTCCGTTGGCAAACAGGTAGATCGGGACGCCTATCGCAAACACACCGAGCGCAAACAAAACGGAATAGATCGCAACTTCACCCAACAAAAGTGGGTCTACAAGAACGATGACTCCTGCAAGCGCAAGCATAACCCATCGGCGGCGTCGCACTTGTTTGAACTCCAAGGTTGGGTCAAGCTGCCGATCCATGGGTGTATTCCCCCTCGGAAGAAGCGTAAGCATTCCCTTAAGCACCCGTGAAATCCTTCCCCTCCGCCGGCCGCGTCCCCGCTATCCACACCCTGCCATAACAACCTTTGCGCCGACATTGCGGGCCCGTCACGCTCTAGCTATGTTCCTGATCCGTTCCTACAACAGACAGCGGTGCCGAGATGCACGAATACACCGGAGCCGAGACCACTGGCTTCATGTCGCCCGCGCGCGACCACGTGGATTCCGTCATCGACCTCGCGGACATTCTCGACCTGCGCCGCCCCAGCCGCTACGTGGTGCGCGTGAAGGGCGATGACTTGAGGGGGAGGGGCATCCGCGACGGGGATCGCCTGGTGGTCGATGCGACGGAGCCTGCCGTTCACGGGGCGATAGCTGTCGTGTTTGCGGATGGCGACGCGTCCTTGGCGGTCGTCTGCAACGAGCGCGGACGGAAGGTGCTCCGCACCGGGCGGGGCGAGCCTATCATGGGCGACGCGGAGATCTGGGCGGTCGCGACGGCACTCATCCGCGAGAGGCCCTGATGCCCACTTACAGCCTGGTGGACGGCAACAGCTTCTATTGCAGTTGCGAGCGTGCATTCAACCCCAGGCTCAAGGGCAAGCCCGTCGTCGTCCTCTCCAACAACGACGGTTGCGTGATCGCGAGGACGTCCGAGGCCAAGGCGCTCGGAATCAGGATGGGCGAACCGTGGCACGAGGTGCGCAAGCGGCCGGAGTGCAAGACGGTGATGTGGTTCTCCTCGAACTACGCGCTCTATGCCGACATGAGCCGACGCGTGTTCGACGTGCTCGAGACATTCTCCCCTCACGTGGAGCCTTACTCCATCGACGAGATGTTCATGTCGCTGGACGGCATCGGGGGAGACTTGGCCGAGTACGGGCGCAGGATACGTTCCACCGTCCTGAAGGCCACGAAGATACCGACATGCGTGGGGATCGGACCCACCAAGACCATCGCGAAGCTCGCCAACAAGCACGCCAAGGACGCGCACGACCTCGGCGGGGTCTGCGACCTGCGCGAGGAGCGCAACCGCCTGGAGCTGTTCGGTCGATGGCCCGTGGGCGAGGTGTGGGGCATCGGCCCGGCATCGGCGCAGCGACTGGAGCGGCACGGCGTCAGGACCGTGCTCGACTTCATCCGGATGGACGCGCGGCACGTCCGTGACGAGCTCTCGGTCGTGGGCGCGCGCATCCAGGAGGAGCTGAAGGGCAACTCGTGCCTGCCTCTGTCGATGGTCGCCCCGATGCGGAAGGGGCTGGCGGTCACGCGGTCCTTCGGCACGCCCGTAACCGAGTGGCAGGGAATGGAGGAGGCGATCGCGGCGTTCGCCTACCGGGCAGGCGAGAAGCTGCGTGAGCACGGCCTCGTCGCAGGTCACCTGACCGTGTTCATGAGGACAAGCGAGTTCCGGCCGGGTCCGAAATACGGCAACCAGGCCGCATTCACCATCGAGCCGACGTCCGACAGCCTGACGCTCGTCAAGCTCGCCACCCGGGCGGCGCACAGGCTCTGGCGGGACGGCTACACCTACGCCAAGGGCGGGGTCATGCTCAATGACCTGACGCCGCCCGGCGCGCGGACCGGAGACCTGTTCCCGTCGAAGGATCCGGTGAAGTCCGCAAACCTGATGGCGACCCTCGACGAGCTGAACGCTAGGTTCGGGCGCGGGGCCGTGCGCTCGGGAGCGACCGGGTTGGACCGGAAGTGGACGGTCAGGACCGGGAATCTCAGTCCGCGCTACACGACGTCCTTCGAGGACGCGCTCGTCGTCAGGGCCTGAGAGTCATCATCGACGGAAGACAGCCCTGGGATTTGCGGTCTTGGGGCATTGTCACCAAGAACCTCCCAGATCAGCCCCTCCGCCTTCCCGTTCTCCTCCTTTGCCAGATGATCCCATTCCTGCTGGAGCGTCGCGATCTTAAGCCCGTAGTATGCGTCCAGGCCTGCCAAGGCGGCCAGACGGCGCTCCTCGATGGGCTTGAGGCGGTCCCACTCCTCGCGAGTGGCCCCGTACCGGAGCACATGGCTCTTCGGGGCGGTCCTGCTCCCACTGTGTCTCGTCAGCAACCTCTCGCTGTCCTTGGCATTGCCGATCCGGTCGACGACCCTGACGATGTACGAGCGAGCCGCAACGTCGACGACCTCGCACAGGCATCCGATGCCGGACAGTTCACCGGTCGGGAGTCGGCTCCTGGCAGTGATGACAAGGAGCTTCGGGCGGGCTTCCCTCCTCGCCAGGCAGGCCGACAGCTTGTCCCTGGTCTCGTCGAGGACGAGACGGCCCCTGTCGCTGATTGCGTAGACCCTCGGGTAATCGCTTATGATCCTCTTCGTCTCGGGCAGTCCGTGTTCCTGAGGCGACAAGGACCGGACGAACGAATGGGATATCACGTCCTCGAGGAGGTTGCGGATGCCACGGAATCCGTCGGTGCGGACACGTTCGCGCGTCCCGACATCCATGAGGTAGACCTTGCCGTGAGTGAACGGTTCCTTGACGACGTAGGCGTTCCTGTCCCGCATGAAGGTGAGCAAGCGGAGGACTTCCACGCCGATCGGGCCGTGCCGGGAAAGGATGCTCTCGTACCTGTCATTGATGAGTGCCAACTCGTCCATGGAAACCCCGTTCGCGCCGGAGCCGATTCCTCCTTCCGGCGTCAGGGACCGCTTGTACCGCAGAGGACGATCTTTGTCCCTTGCCGCTACGGCGCAGACCATCGCCTTCACAGCAGGGAAGGGCATCCATGGATACGGTCAAGGCAGCGCGTGACACCGTCGATGAACTCATCGAAGGCATCCAGGGACGCATGAAGGCGTTCGAGGCCGAAATCGGGAGGATCGCGTCCGTCCGCAAGGAACTCCGTGACGAGGTGAAAGCAAAGATCGGGGCCAGGATCGACGCCTTGCCGGACCTCGAATCCGTGCGTGCCGCCGCTGCCGCCTTGGGCGTGTCCGACAAGGTCGAGAGGCGGGTCCAAGAACTCCGCGCCACGCACGAGGCAAGCCTCCGCCACCTCGCATCCTTCGACGGGGAGGGCATCAGGAAGAACCTGGCGAGAGAGCTGAAAAAGGGCAGGGTGAACCTCGCCAGGGTCGAGGAACGGCTGGAAGAGACCCGGCATGACCTCCGGTTCAAGGAGGGGGAGATCGGGTATCTGGGGAAGGGCGCCTTCTGGCAGCTCGCCGGATATCTCGAGGAGACCGCCCGGGTGCTTGAGGGCAACGATCCCAAGCCGTCCTGGCTTGACCGCACCTTCAATGGAGCGGCCTCCCAGGAACTGGAGCGGCGCCGGAACCTGCGGGCCGAGATCGCCCGCAAGCTCGACGAATTCAAGGAACGGGCGGGGTCGAGCTTCGAGGAAGTGCGCGACAGGGACCTGCCGCCTCTGAAGGCGGAACAGAAAAGGCTCGCGGCACGGCTGGGGGATTTGGAGAGGGACGTCGCGAACCGCCGCAAGCGGATCGGCGATCTCGAGAGAGAGATCGAACAGGTCGGCAGGTACCGCGAGAGGGCGGAACTCGACGTGAGGAGGGAAGCAAAGAGGCTTGAGAACGCGGCGGAGCATTGCAAGCGATTCCTGCACGAGAAGGTGTCACACGTGCTCTGGGACGGGCTTCCGAAGCCCATGGGGAAATTCGGCGATGTCGGCCTGCTCGACAGGGCGGACATCGCCAAGGAAGCCCATCGCGCCGCCTTGCTGACCTTGGTCGATGGCATCAAGGACAGGATCAAGGGGTACGAGACGGACCTGACCCGCCTCTGGGGCTGCGTCAGGCATCTCGACTACGCGGCCTCCCCGCAGCTCGATGGCATCCAGCCGGAAGGGAAGGGTACAGACGCTGCGGTCGGGTTCGACTTGGAGCCTGTCAAGGCAGCCTCCGCGGAAGCTAGGAAGGCGGACCTTGCGATCCTCCACGGAGCGGCCGGACTGAGGGCCGACGCCAGAACCCAGGTGCCGGAAGGCGACGATGTCCGCGCCATGCGGGAAGAACTCGAGGCCAAGGTCGCCGGCCTCCTGTCCAGGGACGAGGGCCTGGATTCCGCGCCGGGCAAGGTTGCCCAGCGAATCCCTGACGGTCTCGGCATGGAGCTGGGCCGGAGGGCCGAGACCGTCAGGGATCCGAACAGGAAAGTGGACCTCGCGATGTGACGGAACGCGATCCGCAAGGGGGTGGAATTCGCTGGCACTGAACGGTATGGGTGCCGATTTGTGGCGCCAGGTAACCATGGGGGATGGGGTAAGGCATGACACGCGACTTGGAACTTGACGCCAGGGGCCGGGCTGCCATTGATGCGGCGCGGGCCGCCGAGGCAGCAATGCTGAACGAAGTGGATGGTCTCAGGACCGCCCGCGACGGGCTGTGGAGCGACATCAGGGCATCCCTGGAAACAAGGCTCGCCGACATCGCCACGGACGTCGAAGGCTACCGTGCACTGGACAGATCCCTCGACGGGGCACTCTGCGTCGAGCAGTTCATCCGCCGATCAAGGGAGGCACATGCCGACGCCATCCGGCGCAAGGAGGCGTTCGAGGCAAGGTCAGAGGTGGAACGGAACGTCAGGAAGAAGTATCTGGAAACGGCGCAGGAGTACGAGCGCAAGGCCGAGTCCCTCGGGGCAGAGCTTCTAGCTGCGGAGGAGAGCCTCCGCACGTTCGATCCCGAGTTTCTCGCAGTCAAGAAGCTCATCGACGGACTGCCCGAGGGAACAAGCAGGGAAGACCTGCGATCTCCCCCACTGATGGCCCGCTTCTTCGAAACCCCGTTGGCCGTCGCCTCCAAGCACCTTCTCAGGTACGAGGCAAGGACCGGAAGGACGTTTGAGGACGTCCTCAAGGACGAGTACCAGCCACTCGTGGACAAGGTCGACGATCTCAAGGGAGACATTTCCCTGGCCATGACCACGGCAAGGTACGCGAGGGAGGAGTGCGAGGGCGGGCGTGAGGACGATTTCAGGTTTCCCTTCGGGGGAAGGGACGACCTCAGCCGCGTCATCAGGAAGAACGGGCAGGAGTTCAAGCTGCTCCATGAGCGGAGGAAGGTCGAGCTCGACCTCGAAGTGGCCGGTCGGGTGCTCGACGACCTGGACGCGACCTGCCGCCGCGCGGTCGTCGACGGCATCAGGATCATGGTCGAAAGCTTCGACCATCGGGTCAGGTCGGCGGGGAGGCCCGTCCGGTCGGACGACCTGGATGCCTTGGTGAGGGCGGGGCTTCTCGAACCCGCCGACCTGACGACGATCGTGCGCCGTGCAGGCATCGGGGCCGTGCTCGACCTGGCGGAGGACCGCCTCAGCCGCCACGCGCGCACGGCCAGGGACATCGAGCGGGCATTCTCGCTCGCCCGGCGTGGCATGGACGACGGTGTCCTGCGCATCAACCTCGATGTTGACGGTCTCGAAGCGGACGCGGGGGCCAGGCGGGACGACGCCATCAGGGAAGACGCCAGAAGGGTCAGGTCGGAGGCCTCGCCGTCCTTTCCGGAGGGAACGGACATGGCCGCGATGCAGGATGCGGTGCTCCGGTGGGCAACCGAGGCGACACGAAGGACACGGGGCATCCTCCTCGGTGACGTGCCGGATCCGGTCGGCGAACCCGCTGACGTTCACCCGTCGCCCTGACGGATTCCCGGGCCACCCGGCCCGGGTGCCGAGGATTCGATCCACTGGACAATGGGGCGATGCGCCCACACCATCCCCTTGATGGTGTGTGGTGAGGATTCATGACAGGCATCCAGGAATGGCACGGATACGTCCAGTCGGTGGATGACTACACGTTCACCGCCGTCCTGGCCGACGTCACCCACGGCTCTGAGCCGGACGCCATCGCCGTCTTCCAGAAGTCGTCCCTGACACAGTCCGAACTCGGGCAGCTCGAGGAGAACGTCTTCCTGCGCTGGACGCTCGCCCCCGATGCGCACCATCCCGACCGCATGAACTCGAGGATCTCCCTCGTACTCGACAGGTGGACAGGCGAGGACATCGCTGCCGCTCAGCGGAAGGCCGCAGAGTTCGCATCGGACTTCATCTGGGAATGATGGTGGTGCCTTGGGGCGGCAACCTTGCCTCGAGGTCGAGGTTGCGCTCGCCGGTGCGTTCCTTCAGGTCGAAGTAGGTCGCCGCAAGAACGTCGTCGGTGATCCCGTGCGCGGCCGTGAAACTGAGGATGAGGTCTGTCCGCACCTCGGTGAGGAAGGTCGCCACGTGAACGATCCAGTCACCGGCCTCGCCTGACGCGATGCAGCGCGCAAGCGATGTCGCATCGATTTCACGACGGAAGGGCGCGTTGACGGTGCCGAGGACCAGGTCGTCGACCGGTCCGCGGGGTCCGTTCCCCTGGATGTCCCCCGCTGTTCCCATTCCGGCAGCATAGGGCATCGGCAGCCCGTTCCGTCAAGGATGGGGCATGCCGTCGGCAGGAACCTCGCCCGTTCCCGGCAGGTCGGAACGCGGGATCACGCCCCACGGGGTCTGGACCCGATCGGCAGGCTCGCCCGCGACCTCGGGTTCGGCAGGCGGGGGAGGCGGCACGATCCTCACGGGCAGCACCCCGCCCGCCTTGCGGCCCTCCCCGTCCTCTACGGTGACGAGTGCCGCGTAGGTGCCGTCGGACGGGGCCTGGCCCACGAGGCGGACGGAGCCGTCCTGCGTCACCTCCATCCACGCGGGAGCGTCGTCGACCGACAGGGAGTAGCGCCCGTCCCCGCCCTCGACGGTGATCGCGGGAACCGGGGCCTCGACCTTGGCGCCCGCCTCGACGACCAACTCGTCGGCGAACTTGACCGTGAGGGGGTCCCTGACGACGAGGCGGAGGTCCGCGACGCCCCTGCGGCCGCCGCCCGTCACGATGATCCTGAAAGGGAAGGTTCCCGCCTTGGAGGGGGTGCCCGAGATCGTTCCCTCGGGGTCGAGTTGGAGGCCCGGGGGAAGGGTTCCGTGGAGGAAGTAGGCGGCTCCAGGCCCGACGACGGACGATGCGACGCGGATGGGTTCCCCCGCCGTGAGGGAGGCCGGGACATCATAGGAGAGATCGATGGGTGCGGCTTCCGCCTCGCGCTGCGCCTTGGCCTCCGGGGTCTCGGGGAGGAGGCTGATCCCGCGGTCGAGGAACAGCGGCGACATGGCGAGCAGCAGGATGATCAGGACGACGCGCAAGGATGGACCTCGGGAGGGGATTCCCGACAATCCGACTTTCAGCCCCGTCGGTCAAGGATGCAGGCGGGGACGTGATCTGCCGTCCCCATGAATCCTGCGCGAATCCTGTTCACGGTGCAGGGGATGCGGATGCCCCGTTCGCCGCGTCCCTGTCCGCGAAGGCCTTCTCGAGCGCCACGTATGCGAGCATGTCCGCCAGAAGCTTGAGGCGGGTTCCCGTGCCGAAGGCGTTCTCGGGCACACCGGCCTGTCCGGCCAGGGCCGACAGGTAGGCGTCGATGACCTGTCTTACGTCGTGCTCGCCCAGCTCTCCGAGGCCGACGCTCTTGCCGAGGTCGAGGACAGGGGTCCCGTCCCAGTCCGGGACATGCCCCTCGCCGCCCGCGCAGAGGATGTCGGCTGCCAGCATCACGGAGGTTTCCACCTCGAAATCGTCCGAAGTGAACTGGCCGCCCACGAAGCCGTCGTCCTGTCCCATGGCATCCATGAGCGACTTGAAGACGCCGTTGAAGGAATAGGCCACGCTGTCGACGAGGACCTCGGCCCGGATGGGATCCACCGTGAGATCGCCGTACTCCCTCTTGAGCCTTTCGACCGCGTCCCTGCGCTCCCATTGGCTCATGTACCAGTTCTTGTACGTATCCTCGGGCGTGGCCCAGTTCACTTCAACGGTCATCGCTGCCCTCCTGCGTTTCGTGCGCGTCCGACCTCACGGGGACGGCGTTTCGTCCTGCTCGTACGCCGCCTCGGTCTTGAGGTAGTCGAGGAACCATTGCACGTGATCGTCCCTGGTCGCCTGACCGATGGCGTCCTTCTCGATGCCGACGTCACTGGCGATCCTGTCGACGTAGGCGTTGACCACTGCCCGCACGTCGGCTTCGGTGACCTCGAGGGCCTTGACGACCTTGCCCAGGTCGAGAGCCGGGGAGCCGTCCCATTCCGCGGGCATCGTCTTTCCGTCCCATGGAGTGAACCCATGCTTCTCGGATGCGAGGATGTCGATGGCGACCTGTGCCGCCATTTCCGCATCCATGCCCGAAGCGAACACGGACGCGATGCCGCCGTCGTCCTGGCCGATGGCGTCCTGGAACGCGAGGAAAGCGCCGTTCATCGCATAGGCGATGCGGTCGACCAGAACCCTCGTGGCCGTGTCGTCCCGGATCAGGTCGGGGACCGACCCTTCGATCTCCTCCATGGCGGAGTTGATTGTGCCGGCGCCCCAGTACCAATGTTCCTGCGCAGTCTCCCAGTTCCTTTTCCGTGCTGCCATTTCGTCCCTCCCGTGAACGAGCATCCATGGACGGCAAGGTATCGACTGATGCTGCAACCCGCCAGGATCGCTGAAGGCCTGAATCCGCTTGCGACGGATAAAATGCCATTGTGTCCTAGACACGAAGCGTGCACAGAGCGTGGCAGGGTGATCGGGAGGGACTTCGGGAGTGAGACATTCAACGGTTTTCGGGCGGGCGGCAGCCGCCGTCGCTTTCCTGGCATCATTGACGGGCGCGGCCCTCGCGGTCGAGATCAGGGGGCCGAACCCGGACCATGTCTGGGAGGCCGCGGACGACGGCAAGTGGGCGGGGCTCGGCCGGCCCGAGACGGACGACGTGGTCCTGACGCTCTCCTGCGAGACCCAGCGGAAGGTCGACGTCGTCCTCTCCGACTATGCGCCGATGCCCGAGGGCAAGGACGGTGACGGCGGCGTCGCCAGCGCCGTCTTCCGGCGCCCCGGCATGGAGGTGAGCGTCGTTGGGACGCTCCGCGAGAACCTGATGACCGGGAGCTGGGACCTGGCGTTCCAGCAGGGGGTCGAGCATCCGCTGATCGAGTTCCTCAAGGGCGACGGCATGGCGGAGATCGAGGTCGACGGGCAGTACCAGAACAAGACCGCGGGCGGTCACAGGAGCTGGATTTCCCTGAAGGGGGCCAAGAGGGCGGTCGAGAAGCTCCAGGCCCGCTGCTCGGGCGCGACCCCGGCGACGTCAGCCAGGGCAGAGTGGACCCCGGCCCGCCAGGCGCAGGTCGCGAGCAAGCCGGCTCCAAAGGCTTCCGGTAATGACGACTTCCGGTACTATCCGGTCACCCGGACGCACCGCGGGAAGGTGGCGCTCCCCGACTTCTCGGGCCGCGACAAGGATTGGTCGACCTTCCGCACGCGCATCCGCAACGGGATGAAGGAAGGCGCCAACTTCGCCGGGCATCTGGCGATCGTCGAGATCGGGTGCGGGACGAGCTGCATCTTCGCTCCCGTCGGAGACGTTGCCACCGGGCGGGTCCACAGGTTCCCCCTCGGCGGCGAGGAGTACATGTCGCTTACCTTGAAGTACCGCCCGGACAGCCGCCTGGTCGTCGCCCATTGGATCGACGGGGGCAGGTGCATGCGCGAGTACCTTGAATGGACGGGCAGCGGCTTCAGGGAGTTCGGCAAGGGCGACGTCGGCACCGACGAGGCCTGCTACGCGATGATGCGGGAGGAATGACGCCTCCCCGGAGCGACGCCCGACCGAGACGAGGAAGGCCCCTGCTACGATAGGGGCCTTTTCCTTTCGGCACTTCTCGCTTTCGACTTTCCGTCGCACCCTTGTCGCAGTGCAGGATTCGCCTGCCGGAGGGGTCGAGATGGCAGCAGCAGCGAATCCTGTCGAGCCGAAGGTCACCGGGGTGAGCGCCGCCGGGGCCAACGGTGACGTCGCTCTGTTCATCGCGCCCTCCGACGTGCGCCCGACCAGGATCCTGATGAAGGGGCAGCGCATCTGGATCGCCGGCCCCGACCGGATCATCAGCGACGAGTGGTACGGCAGGATCGCGGCAGGGAACATCGAACGCTCCAAGCAGGCCCTCGTGGTCGAGGTCGTCGACGGAGGCGAGGTCAAGCGGGTCACCCTCCTGAACGTGGAGGGCTGACGCATGTTCGACGTCGACAACGTAGCCCTCGACAGGATGGCGGAGGCCCAGTGGCACCGCCTGCTGAACCAGAACATGGTCATCGAGATGCCTGCGGACCCGTCCGTCAATCCGACGGCGGCCGCTGCGGTGAAGGCTGTCGGCAAGGACGGTGCCAAGGCGACCCAGCAGGCAGGGGGAATATCCAAGGAGGCGTACAAGGAGAACCTCTCCAGGCTCAGGGACGAGGTCGCCAAGGAGATCAAGGGCAAGAAGGGCTACAGGATCGAGTTCCTCGACCGCACGCTTGATGCGGAAAAGGAACTCGGGCGCATCTTCAAGGACCCGCTTACGACGAAGAAGTCCAAGGAGGCAGCACGGGCGGCGGGCAAGAAGATCGAGAGCGACCCTCTGGCCTATGCGGTTCAGAACCCCGACATGTCGGGGGAGAAGGTGTGCATGGCCATCCTCCTCAAGCCGGAAACCAAGTTCAAGGAGGTCTTGGAGGAGCATGTCGGATTCCCCATCGCATGGGGCAACGTCACCGAGGAGGCCCTCCATGGATGGGCCGGCGACCACGAGTTCGGGCACTGCCTCAACGCGGCGGGCAAGGACGTCAACAAGTCCATCCGCCTTGCGGTGTCCGAGGACCTCGCCGACACCTTCGCCGCCCTGAAGGCCATCCGTGACGGTGCGCCCAGCGACACGGTGCGCGTCATGGCAGCGATCAGGGAGCACGACCAGTGGCGCGGCGGCACGATGAATCCCTACTTCTCCGCGAAGATCCTGTGGAAGATCGCCGAGATGCAGGACACCCTCTCGAAGAGCGAGAAGTTCCGCAGCCTCGACGTGGCCGGACTCGCGGGCCTTGCCAGGGACGTGCACGCACAGTTCGGGATGAAGAAGGACGAGATGATCTTCGTCCGCGACGTCCGCGAGGTGATGGAGGAGCTCGACGACCCGCTGAGCAAGGACATGGACCTCAAGGTCAAGGGCGGCGGCGGCATCGAGCGCGTATCCCTCGACGAGTGGCTGAAGGCGCACTCTGACAAGGTTCCCGAACTCGCAAGGATCGAAAGGATCACGAACACCCTCAAGAGCGGCCCGGCCGACCTCGGCGTGCACCAAGTAGACGAGAAGGCCTCGATGGCCGCGATCCGAGACCTTGCGGGAAAACGCGACGGCGGCGGCAAGGCAATGCTGAGGATCCTGACGGACAGGAAGGTTGCACCTCTCGCCGACGCGGCCCTGATGGACGCCAACCTCGGCAGGCCGACCAAGCTCGCGTCCGTCCTGCCGGCCGAACAACCCGTCCAGTTCGCGTCCGCCGAAGGAGCGAAGGCGGCCCCAGCGAAGGCATCTACCCCGGACCCGTCCTCGGACCAGGCCGTACGGGACGCTGGCGTGCCTGATGCGGATGCGCCCGCCGTGCCCCGCGACGCCCCAGGGACAAGCGCAAAGACACCCACGTCGGCTGCCGAGCCGGCTGCAAGCAAGTCCGGTGCAACTCCTGTCCTCGACGTCGCACCCAGGAAGCCCGTGGTCATTGACACGCAGCTTGTCCGTCCTGACGGAACCCCGCTCCAGGATGGCTCCCCTGCCAAGATCAAGGACACGCCCAAGCAGCCTGAGCCTGCCGCAACGCAGGCACAACCTGCCGCCGCAACTCCCGTCGTTGACGTTGCTGCGGTGGACCGCAGCCTCTCGGACGCCGCCCTGCACATGTCGCCCGAGATGGAGAGGACGGTCCAGGAGGTCATTGCCGAGCTGACTCGGGTCGAGTTCGCCAAGGCAGAGGCCGCGAAGGCCGACGCGGCAAGGTTCGCCTCGAGGATCGCGATGGCGGCTCCGGCCGCCGGGAACGGGATCGAGCTGCCGCCCGCGCCGGGCATGTTCGACGACGCGCCCAAGTCCCCGAGCATGCTCAACATGCCGAAGTTCGCATCCTTGGACCCGGCGGCCGACTGGGAAAAGTCCGCTTGGCTTACCGGTTCGGGCTACACCTTTGAGGATGCATGGTCCCAAAAGCCGACCGCGCTCGCTAGCCTTTCTGACGGAGACGATCCTCGCTTCCGCGGCGCGGGGTTCATCGACCGGAACGACATCAGTCGGCTGCTCGACATGGGACGGCCGCTGGAGTTCGGCGGGTTCAATGCCCAGCGTGACTTCGTCAAGGACATCGTCAACGCGGCCCGCGACACCAAGGTCGACCCGATCACCCTGCTGGCGATGTGCGCCCAGGAATCCGGCCTCGGCAAGCGGAACGAGGCCAGCACCTCGACCGGGCGAGGTCCGTTCCAGTTCCTGGAGCAGACGTGGCTCTACATGGTGAAGAACCACGGGCACAGGTACAACATGGGGGCCGAGGCGGCCAAGATCACCGTCGACAAGAACGGCAAGATGAAGGTCGACGATCCCGTGGCGTTGCAGCAGATCCTGAAGCTGCGCTACAACACCTACCTGTCGGCCGCCATCGCCGGGGAGATGCTCCAGTTGGCGAAGGAAGGGATCGAGAAGTCGGTCAAGCGATCACTGTCCACCGAGGAGATGTACCTGTCTCACGTCATGGGCGAGGGCGGGGCCAGGAAGCTCCTGTTGCTGGCGCAAGGCGCCAAGAAGAACGCGCCTGCGACCCGAAGCTTCCCGGCTGCGGCGAAGGCCAACGAGGGGCTGTTCTACAAGTCCGAGAACGGACGCAAGAGGCCCGTCTCCAACGCCGAGCTGGCGGACAGGATGACGGACAAGATCGCCAAGCTTCGGGTCCACTTCGCCGATGCCATCAAGGTGCTCGACTCCGGCTTCCAGACTGCCAACGTCAAGATGCCCGAGCAGGCGCTCTCGGAAAACGTCATGCCGGAGACGCAGGAGCAGTCCCAGCCGACGTACCTCTTCAACTGGTAGCCTTTGAACAATTCGGCCCCTTCGGCGATGATGCGTCGTCGGAGGGGGTGGGGCATGTCGACGGTTTCAAAGGTGAGGGACGCCTTCAAGGGCTTCATCGCGGACATAACCCGTGAGGCGTCGATGCTCGGCAGGGAGGCCGATCTCATCGAGGAGGAGCGCTCCCGTGCCCGGTCGGAGGTTTTGGAATCGGCCAGTCACCGCCTGCCCAAGGGTGCCGACGACCTGAGGAAGCTGGATGAGGAGCTCGGCGGCATCCTCGGCGTCGCCAGCGGGATCGATGCCCTGCGCGGCAAGCAGTCGAGACTGGTCTTGGAGAAGGACCTCGCAGGCAAGGAGCGGGAAAAGGTCAACGCGGCATGGACCGAGAACAAGGCCGTGATCAAGGCCTGCCAGGAAAGGATCACGGACCTCGAGGCGCGGGCACGCCAGGCCGAAAGCCGGATTTCCGTCTTCGACGCGCGGTTCGTGGACGTGCACGGCTACATCCGGAAGTGGGACGTTCGCGCTCCCCGTGAGCGGCTCGAGTCCCCGAGGTTCATCGACCTGCTCATCAATTACAGGCTCTTCACGGCGGGCAGCATGGTCAGGAACTATGGACTCGAGAAGGGGCGGTCCTACCACGACGTGCTGGAGAACGAATACCTGCCGCTCATCAAGGAGAAGGAAACCCTCGACGCGCAGGTCGCCCAGGAGAGGGTGGTGATGCAGGAGGCGATCCGAGGCAACGACGCACTGAAGCGCCCATTCAGCTCCGCCGCCGACAGGCTTAAGCGGGCGACGGTCACCCTCGACGAGGTCGAGCGGCAGCTCGATAACCTCGACGTCCTGTGCCGCGACACCGCAGCGAACCGGATCGGTGACATGGTCGACGATTACGACACCGCGTTCAGGAGAGCCAAGAAACCCGTCAGGAACGGCAATCTCGACGCCCTCACGAAAGCGGGGCTTCTTTCGACCGATGACCTCGGCAAGGTCGCCCGGCACGCATGCCTGGGGATCGTGCTGGATTCCATGCGGGCGAGGGTCGATGCGTTCGACAACACCGCGAGGACGCTGCGTTCCCACATGACCAAGCTCGACGGCGCAGTCAGGAAGGGACGGGGATCGCGTAAGCTGGACGTGAATCTCGCGAGCATCGAGACGGCCCTGAGGGACGGGAGCAAGGTCAACCGTGCCCTGTGCGACGCCGCCGAGGAGGCCCGCAACCCGAGCCGGACGTTCGACCGCTCCACGAGCGACTCATCCGACATGTTCGGCATCCAGTTGCTGACGATCTGGTGGATGACCAACCAGTCCTCGGCACAGGACGAGACGCTTCACGGCATGCCCGCCGACCTGTCCCCGAACGCCATGCCCGAGATCCCGGCCTTCGACATGGGTTCGGTCCTGAAGGGTATGGGAGGCTTCGACACGGGCCTTCGCGGTCTCGATCTGGACGTCGGCAGGATCGACCTCGGCTCCGACATCGACAGGACCATCTCAGCCGCATCCGAGGCCTCCCGGAACGACGGCGGAGGCGGCAGCAACAACGACTACGGCACCAGCGGAAACGACTACAGCAGCGGCCCTTCCTGGGACTGAGGGGCATCGACCCCGCGCGCTCCTGCCGAGGACTTAACCAGGGCGTTGAGCCGCCTGCGGCGCTCGGCGTCGTCCGTCTCGGCCCGGTAGGTAAAAATCGCGGCCCATGCCGCCGTCAGGTAGTCCTTGCCCCCGTCGGAGCTCAGGAATGCCTCGTCGGCAAACTCGCGGCGCAGCGCGAGATGGATCGCCTCCGCGACCTTCAGCGCGATCTCCCTGTCGGCCGGGTCCGTCGTCCTGACGTCGGTCATTCCGATCATCAGCTCAGCTCCCGGTCGCGACGATGACGGCGCCGTCCCTCTCGCCGTTCGGTCCCGTCTTCGGGATGCGGCGCCAGTGCGTCGGGCGGACCCAGAACAGCCCGTCCGGCGTGGATTCCTCCCTATGGTCCAGCAGGAACCGCCCGGAGGAGAACCACGTCGCGCCGTTGCCGTCGTCCCGCCAGCGTGCATCGCGTTCGATGCGGCCGAAGGTGTGTCCGCAATCGGTGCAGAGCACCCACAGGTCCAGCGGCTCGCCGTCCTTGGGGGCACTCTCGATGGTCTGCCACTCAGTGCTCATCGACCCGACTTCGGCACTGGCAGCAGGGTAAGGCGGAGGGCACCGCGGAGCGAGTCCACGATCCCAATCCGCAGGCTGCGGTAGTTCGCGTAGTGTCGTGCGAACCGGACGTGCGGAGGGCGGAGCTTCAGCGTGACCACGTTCGAGGGTTGTTCCATCACTTGGATCCTTTGGATGTGTCGGATGTCCGGTTGAGCAGGGGAGCCACGGGGTCGCCACGGTAAAGTGCGGTCAGGAGGTCCAGCAGGCGGTCGGCATCCTGTGGGCACTTGGTGCGGATCAGGACCTCTCCCTCGCCGTTCTGCCCGCCCGTTCCGTGGGCGCAGACCCAGACCTCGTTGAGGATTTGGCGTGTCGCCTTCAGGTCGTCGGCTGACGGGTTCCCCTGTCCACGGCGAGCGGCATCGAGGAAGGCCGAAGATCCCTTGTAGCGGTGCCCGATCATTTCTTGTCCGTGAGGACTGGCTTCTTGTCCGTCGGGACGAGGCTGACGATGGGTGGACTGTAGGTTGCCACCACCCTGCGCAGGAAATCCTGCTTGGAGGGGCTGAGCTTCGCGATGCGCTCCTGCGCCATCCTCGCCATGCCCACCACGTCGATCCTCTGTCCTTTATCGCTCATCCCGTCCTCCGATCCGCTCTCTGAGTGCATCATATGCCCTGGCGGCCTCGCCGACAGCAGCGCCGTTCGCTTCCGTGCGGTCCGCGAGGTACGTGCGCTGGGCCTGCCGAAGGGCGTCCGCCGCCTCCACGGCTCTCTCGAGCATCTCCCTGCCGGCATCGTCCCGGTACCAGTCGGCATCGGTCCTTTTCCCGATGCTGGGCACGCTCCACCAGCGGCTGAGATATCCGCATCTCTGACAGTGGAGGCGGACGGCGAAGGTCCGTCTTTCCGTGCCCGCCGGAAGCATGGTCGACTTGTGACCACCCGTAAGCTCGCACCAGGCACGCCGCCAGCGCGGCGCCTGCCTGAAGTCCTCCTCCTCCTCTTGCACGTCCTCCAGTACGGCCATGGCGGTGCCCCTCAATCAGCCTTCGGAACCCAGCCGTGGCGCAAGAGGATGCCCCGCACGTCTGGACCGACCCAGCCTTCCGGCTTGAGGACCTTCCCGGTGGCGCTCCGGATCACCTTGCCCGTGAGCGGGTCGATCTTGTCCATGTTCGAGCGGTGGACCTCGGCCCAGACCTCGTCGAGCGGTATCCCGCAGGTTGCCGCGATGACGAGCGCCAGCTCGACGATCTCGTTCAGCCTTTCGGCGAGGTACTTGCCGTCCCGGTCGGCCCTGTCCGTCAACGCCTCGACCACGCGCCGTTGCATGTGGCCCCAGTCGCGCCTGAGGTCGGCCTCGCGGGTTCCGGATGGCATCGCGGGGACGCGGGGCGCGTCGAGGCCGATCAGTCCCCGTGCGCGTTCCATCAGCCCGGCCATGCCCGGTGCGAACGTGTTGTCGAACACGCCCGTCAGGCTGAGGGCGACCCCGCGCTCGAGGGCGGTGCCGATGGCCACGTAAATGACGTCCGCGAGACCGTCGGCGATGCGGACGAGGTCGCCGTCCTTGAGACCGCGATGGGTCTCGTCCCATTCCTCGGCGAGGATGCGGTTGCGATGTTTCTGGCGCTCGCCGTCGAGCCTCGTCGGCACGGCGCTGACCTTGTTGCCGCAGCCCTCGCAGAAGGCGGTCACGTCCTCGACGAGGGCTGCGAGACCGAACAGCATCGAAGGACGCGAGTTGTCGCGGGCGATGGCCACCAGTGCGTCCCGGAGGGTCTCATGCCTGCGGACGAGCGGGTGGCGCAGGAAGGTGTGGTCGAACCCCAGCGGACAGACCACGTGCACGGATACGCCGCAGGCCAGTCCGGCCCCGGCCTCGACGAGGGCGCCCTTCAGGGTCTCGCCCTCCTCGACGTAGACAAGGACGGCACGGGCCGAGGATGCCTCGCGTATGCAGCGTTCCCACAGGTCGGCCCAGTCGCTGGTCGCGCCCACCTCCGCCTCGTCGATCCACGTCGAGACGATGGGGACACCGGCCGCGCGCATGTCGCGCCAGCGCGGCCCGTGCACGGCCTTGCTCGCGACGTAGATGCCTTGGTGGGCGGCTGCCGCGGACATCAGGCGACCACCACTCTGGTGCCGTCGACCATCAGGCCCTTCCCGGTCAACTCGCCGGGCCTTGCCTTCGACTGCTTCTCGTCGATCGTCGCGATCTCGCGCATCACGCGCTCGAGCTCGCCCTTGATCCGCACGGCGTCGGCAGTGAGGGACTCGCGGCGCTTGTTCAGGATGTCGCGCTCGAACTCGCGCGCCTTGGAGGCAGCCTCCATGAGGCAGATGGCGAGGGTGTCGGCCTCGTCGGCGGACATGTGACCCAGGCTGGTGATGTCGGTCTCGTTGCCGTCGAACTGGCGGGTGAAGAGGTCCACGTATCCCGTCTGGGACGCCTTCGCGTTGTAGGAGATGCCCATGCTTCGATCCTCGTCTCGATTTCAGGCATCGAGTAAGGATTGAATCCTTCAAATCGTCAACGCAGGACGGGCGGCCCGGCGCGAATTCTTGCGTGCCCAGGCAGGAACCGCCGAAAAACGGTTACGGAGGCCGAAAAACGCTTAGGGGAGGGCCGTCCCGTCGAAAAACGGTTAAGGGCGCATCCCGCCGTTGTAGCCCATCCCCTTCATCAGGTCGGACATCCTGTCGTCGACGCCGAGCGCCTCGGCCATCTCGGAGATCTCCCAGGTCGCGCCGCCGCTCCGGTCGAGGAACCGGGTGATAGCGTCCAGCACGGTCTCCTCGTCGATGCGGGCATGTCGGCCCACGGACCTGTTGAAGGTCGAGTAGCGCCACAGGTCCACGACCGTTCGGGCAGGGGAGGTCACCGCCACCCGGATGCCCCTGATGAGGTGCCGTTCCACCCCGACCTCGAGATCGACGGAACGGCGCCAGCGGATGACATCCACCACGGGGAACTGGAGGCCGAAGACGAGGTCACCGCGCTTCGTGGCGGGAACCCCGACCGAGATGGAGTGCGGCATGATCTGGGTGATGCCGTGGAACTCGGCGGCCGAGGAAAGGATGACGACCGCCTCGGGATGCCTCTTGCCGATGACGGCGAGCTGCTCGAATGGGACGCTGCCCTCGTCCGACTGGTAGAGGCCGTAGGCCGGACAGGAGATCACGCCCCGTTCAACGAGCGCCCGCAACGTGTCCCGGGTCACTCCAAGGGACTCGAGCTCGCGTGCCGACATGAT
>Ga0256853_1000011_pt1 | contig 43311 bp, 44 predicted proteins | sample BONnt6_FD_181171 | JGI IMG/M metagenome (GOLD analysis project Ga0256853, IMG submission 181171) | Terrestrial sediment cell enrichment communities from Utah, United States - BONCAT_SYTO_Terrestrial_sediment - 6 | ecosystem: Environmental > Terrestrial > Deep subsurface > Rock core/Sediment... | reverse complement strand
GTGCGGGAATGCCCGTCGGGGGGATCGGGGAGTGGGCCGACCGTCTGGTCCCGCCGTTCGTGTTCGGGACCGCCCGTACCGCATGGGCGGGCATCGATCCCCTCCGGTTTGCGGAGTACGTCGCCTCGGGGGGCATGGACCTGACGTCCTTCGTGTGCGGGGGGCGGGCGTCGGTCTGCCTGGAGGGCAGGCTGACGGAGACGTGGATGCTGGACGAGGCGGCGGCCGAGTTCCTCGAGCGCAAGCCGACCCGCGAGACGAGGCAGGCCTTCGCCGATGCCGTGCGCGCGTGGAACGCCCGGCAGTCCGCCGTCCTCGTCTCGCCCGACCGTTCGGTGGTGGTGCCGACGAGGACGGGGGTGGGCAAGGACGACATGGTCGAATGGTGCCGGGACCATCTCGTCTCGGTGATGGATACCTACAAGTGGATCGGACCGGTGGCGGACGTGCCCGCCCCGGTCCCGGCCATGAGGCTGCCCTGAATACCGGCGCGCGATCCCGCCGATGCCATGGCAAGGGATTGACATGGACTCGTGCGGCGGAAATCCTTCTTGGATAGCGCCACCCATCTGGGGGCGCAGGACAGGGAAAAGGATTCAGTCATGAAGAAGATCCTCCTCGCTTCGGCCGCGCTCGGCGCCGCCCTCGCGTTCGGCTCCGCCGCCTACGCCGGCCCGGCGAAGTCCTTCGACGGCCCGTACGTGGGCGTCGAGGCTGGCGTTGGCGTCTCCAACACCAGCGTTCCCGCCCCGGCCTCCGCCGACCTCTACGGCCAGGGCGCCTTCGGCGGCATCTTCGCGGGCTACGGCAAGACCTTCAACAGCTTCTACGTCGGCGGCGAGGCCAACGGCTCGTTCGGCAACATCGAGACCGAGGACTTCGCCGGCACCCTCGAGAAGAACCTCGGCTACGGCGTCGCCGCTCGTGCCGGCTACGTGCTCGGCTCCAGCACCCTCGGCTACGGCGTCCTGGGCTGGGAGCGCGGCCGCTTCGAGCTGAAGGACACCATCGGCACCGAGAAGGACTGGGTCGACGGGCTGCGCCTCGGCGCTGGCGTCGAGCAGGGCGTGTCCGACAGCGTCAGCCTCCGCGGCGAGCTGAACTTCGTGAAGTGGCAGGACAAGGACTTCAGCTACGACGTCGAAGCCCACGAGATCAACGCGAAGGTCGGCCTCTCCTACCGCTTCAACTAAGTCGGTGGCACACTGACGGAAGGGGAAGGGTCTCGCGGCCCTTCCCCTTTTTCGTTCCAGGAGGCGGTGATGGCGGCAGAGGCGGGGAGGTCGGAGGACGAGACCTTCGTCGTCCGTTTTGAATCCTACGAGGGTCCGATCGAGGCCCTGCTCGAACTCGCGCGCTCGCAGCGCGTCGACCTCGCCCAGATCGACATGGTGGCGCTCGTCGACCAGTTCGAGGCCATCGTCGGCCGGGCCATGGCCATGAGGCTCGAGCTGGCCGCCGACTGGCTCGTGATGGCCGCGTGGCTCGCCTACCTGAAGTCAAAGGAGATGCTCCGCAAGCCGAAGGGCGGCAAGGCCGAGCCTGACGCGGACGCGCTCGCCTTCCACCTCCGTCGCCTCGACGCGGTCAAGAGGGCGACCGACGCCATCGCGGGACGCAGGCAGGTGGGGGTGGACTGGTTCGCCCCGGCGGGCAGCCCGGACGGCGCGCTTCCGTCCCGGCTCGGCGCCTCGATGCACGAGCTCCTCGCCGCCTACCAGGCCACGGTGTCCCGCGAGGCCGTGGCGGAGATCAAGGCGTCGCCCCTCAAGCCCTTCGACCTGTCGTCGGTCGACAGCGCCATCGGGTCCGTGTCCGCCTCGGTGAGGGGGAGGGGCTGGACGCCCCTTCTCGACATCGTCCCCGCCGCCGAGGGGCTGCGCCTCAGGTCGAACATCGCGAGCCACCTCGTGGCTGCGCTGGAGCTGACAAGAGACGGAAAGGTGATGGTGGCGCAGGACTCCGCCGATGCCCCCATCATGGTCAAGGACAGGGAGGTCGCCGATGTCGCATGAGGCCGTTACCCCGCCCATGATGGTAGAGGCCATCCTGCTGACGTCCCGGGATCCGCTCACTCCTGATGACATCGCGGCTCGCCTCCCCGTGAAGGTGGACGTGCGGGCCGTGCTGGCCGAGCTCGCGGAAGCCTACGAGGACCGCTCGATATCGCTCGTCGAGACGGTGGGAGGGTGGTGCGTCAGGACGAGGCCAGAGCACTCTGACCTGTGCCGCCGGATCCTGCCACGCCCCTTGCGCCTCACGAAGGCCGCCATGGAGACGCTTGCCGTCATCGCCTACTTCCAGCCGATAACCCGGTCCGAGATCGAGCGCGTCAGGGGCGTATCGCTGGCCAAGGGCACCATGGACATGCTCGTCTGGGCGGAGCTCGTCCGGCCGGGGCCTCGCCGCCAGACGCCGGGCAACCCGATGACCTTCCTCACGACGGACAAGTTCCTGAGGCAGTTCGACATCAGGTCCGTCGAGGAGCTGCCGGGACTCGCGGAGATGCGCGATGCGGGCCTCCTTGCCGATCCGTCGGCGACCGGACTCCCCGGTCCTGGCACGGATGAGGGGCTCGATCAGGGCGAGGGCTGAGAGGCATCCTTGGCCTCGCCGTAGACGACCGCGTGCCGCGGTGCGTACTGCGGCCTGATGTGTCCGAGTTCCGCGAGGAAGGCGTGGAAACGCTTCGTGGTGTGGTGCTCTATCACCCAGCGGCCGCCGGCGCTGTTCCCCCAGTCGGGACCGTCCTTCGCGCGCCGCTCCGCCACGAACTCCGCCCTGATGCGCGCCCTGTCCCCGGCGTGCCTTTCGCAGGTTTCGAGGAACTCCCGCCAGAGCGCGTCGTTCACGGCGAACTCGAGCTCCCGGTCGACGTCGAGGATAGGGAGCTTCGCCTCGCGCCTGATCTCGTTGCGCCTGTGGATCTCGGAGAGGAGTGCGTCTTTGTCCATGCCCCTAGGATAAGGCATGTTCCCGTCGGCGTCTCCCTCCCGAGGTGCCGACGGAGCGGTCACCAGCGCCTGCCTCCGCCGTAGCCGCCGCCGTAGCCGCCGCCTCCGTAGCCGAAGCCGCCCGCGTAGGTGGTCCTCCTGACGGGTTCCTTGGCCGGGGGATAGCTGTCCTTGACGTAGTTGGCGCCGCCGCCCTCGTGGGTGTGGTCCTGGTTGTACTCGTCGTTGCCGATGATCTTCCCGCCGGAGCCGCGGGTCCAGTTCTTGATCTTGTCCAGGGAGCTGAAGAAGGCCCTCCCGATCGCGCTCTCGCGGGCGGTCTCGCAGGCCCTGTTGTTCTCGTGCACGCCCCACTTCGCCGTCCGGGTCTCGTTGTCGAGGTGGAGGACGTGCTCGTCCCCCTGGAAGGTCACGACGTTGTTGCCGTACTTCGGGAAGGCGTTCTTGCGCGGCGCCTTGACCTTAACGGTCACCGTCTTCTGGCTGTAGGAGCGGTCCACGACCGCGCGAAGCGCGAGGGTGGCGTCCTCGTTGGTGTAGCGCGCGGGGCTGAACGACGACGGCCTCTCGGCCGCCTTGCGGACGTAGTCCTCCGCCGCGTTGTACAGCTCGTATCCCTTTAGCTTCCTGTCCTTCACGGCGGGCGAGGTCAGGTGCGCGTGAAGCTTGGTCGCAAGCTCGAACTGGCGCTCGCTCGCCTTGTTGAGCGCCTCCCTGATGCGCGCCTTGAAGGCGGCCCATTCGGCGGACGGGATGACGATCTCGCCCTTCTCCCAGTCGTTGCAGCTCATCCCACGCTCCTCCTTCTTGCAAGGCTCGCCGCGCCCGGCGCAACCCGCAAGCGTCGCCTAGAGGGACTCGCCCCGCCATCCCGCAGGAGGCTGCGGAAGGGGGCAACTGGGCAAGGATTCACATTGACGCTTGCGAACCCGTCAACAATAATTGCAAGGACTCATCAATGGGACCAGAGGGCGCAGGCCCGCCGGGGGAGCCAATGCCTCAGACAGTTTTGCAGGACAGGATCAAGGCCGCGACGGAGGAGGTCTCCGCCGGGCTTCCGCTCCGCCAGGAGCACGTGGACGTGCTCGGAGAGGCGGCGAGGGAGGCGGCCGCTCGCCTCGGGGGCCTGGGCATCGACCTCTTCGGCCTGGTGCATGTCCTGTCCGAGCGGATTGCGGTCGGGTCGAAGGGAGCGGCGATGCTCGGAGTCTTCGACGGGCTGCTGGACTCCGCCCTCAGGAACAACGTGACGGCGAGCGCCCTCAGCGGCGCGTTCGGGCGCCCGTACTGGGATGCCCGCCTCGCGGGTTCCGAGGACGGCGCGCCGGAAGGGGCATGATGCCATGGCCGAGGTCGTCCAACTCCGCTTCAGGGCGCTCCTCAACAAGGTGGGCATCCGTGTCGGCGACGTTGACCGGATCCTCGGCGAGGACCAGTGCGAGAGCATTCGTCGCGTCGATCCCGACCTGGGGGAGTGGCTCGACGCGAATGCCCCCGGATGGGGCGTCGAGCACGTGGCCGTCGGCTACTACGGGCGCGAGCTCCCCATCGGGGCGGACGACTTCGGGACGTTCGTCGAGCACGAACGCTACCTGACGTTCGGCCAGCGCGGGCAGGCCGGGGCGTTCGAGCGCCACATCAGGGAGCGCGTCGAGCGGCTGGAGAGGCTCCGTGCCGAGCGATCGGGCCTGCGCCCTGAGGTGAGCGATCGGTGCATGGACTGCCGCGGGCCCATGGAGGAGGGGACCAGCCGTCTCGAGTTCCGCTGCGGTCCTGTCGTGTTTGCCTCGGAGGTGCCTTGCCAGAAGTGTCCCGAGTGCGGCGAGGAGACGTACCTGCTCTCGGACTACGGCTTCTCGGACCTCGCGACGGATGAGATCGCGAAGTGGATCGACGACGGCGCGAGGAGGGAGTCGCGGCTCCTGCCGGCCTTCGCCGAGATCGAGGTTCCCTACGGAATCGAACAGGGGGCCATGGAGGCCCTCGTAACCCCGGTCATGGAACGTTGGATCGAGATGCGCGGCGATGCCTGCGCCCGTCCGACCGCCTGAGGGCCGGAAAGGAGAGGTACGGTGAATGCGCATGAGAGAACGGCATCCGACGCCCTGCTGGACGTCGCCCGCTCGTGGATCAGCCTCGAGTCCCCCGACGAGGAGGTGAACCCGCGTGAGCTGGCGCTCTGGCTCGCCTCATGGCGGTCGGAGGCCGCGGAGGCGCTCGCAGGCATCGACCGCGGGGAAGGCGGTCCGCTCTCGTCCCTGGTCGACGAGGCAATGGCGGTGGACGGCAACTGCGCTCCCCTGGAGTTCGTCGAGTGGTTCATGGACTGGCGCGAGCGCGCCATCATCTCACTCGCGGGGCAGGGGCGCGGGGCCGAGATCGCCGGGGTTCCCCTGCACGCGGCGCTGTCCCTGATCGTCTTCCAGTTCGAGGACGACCTCGACGAGGAGGCGATCGCGTCGGCACGGGCGGCCATGGTCGAGATCGAGCGCGAGGGGTTCTCCTCCGTCGGGTGCACGCGTGCGAGGGAGACCTTCGAGGGACTCATTCGGTCCGTCTCCCGCCTTCCCGGCAGGCCGGACGTCATCACCCGCGTCTACCGCGACCTCACGCTGGAGACCGCCCGCGAGCACCTTGCGGAGCACAGGCGCCTGGTTGGGGAGTGATGCCGGAGGAGGGGCTTCCCCGGCGTCGCCGTGCGGTGGGCGCGATCCTCGCGCATGGACCCTTCCTGGCTCCGGCGGCGGCGTTGTATCCTTTCCGGTGAACGGATATGGAACCCTTGCGGAAGGATTCAGATGAGCGACGGGTGGATATCGATAGGCGCTGAGGGGCGGGAGCGTGCCGATGCGGTGATCGCCGCCGCGAGGGCGTCGCTTGCGGCGGCCGGCTTCCCATCCCGCAGCAGGCGCTTTCCCTTCGCCATGCACCACGACGTCTACCGGGTGCGCCTGCCTCGGCTTCCCGGAGGCGGCAGGCCGAGGCACGCCGACGTCGCCCGCCTGCTGAATGCCTGGGCTGCGTTTCGGAACGCTCCCGAGGACTATGCCTGGCAGGCCATAGAGGGGGCCGTGAGGGAGATGGTCGGCAGGGAACCCGGTCTGGCGGGCAGGGTGCCGGCCGAGGTCAGGGCGGGAACGGAGTCCGTCGCGGCAGGCGCGGATTTCATGGCCTGGGTAGCCGGCGAGAGGAGACCTGACGGGGAAGGGGTGCCCGTTTCCGAGGCTGCATGACCCCGGCATCCCCGGATTTGCCTGCCTCCAAGGAGGGGCCTGCCGCTTGCATGGCCGGGTGGTCCGCCACCGGCCCGGCTCCGGCACCGCCTTCAGGCAGAGGTCCGGCGTGTCCCGGTGAGTTCGTTCAGGGAGGCCCTGTGACGCCCAAGCGACGAGGATGGTCCCCACAACCGGACTTCGGCGCGAGCGAAAGGCCCGGCAGCACGTCACTGCCGGGCCTTTGCGTTGAGCCGTTGATCTCAGCCTAGCGGTCGAGGATGTCGCCGATCTCGGTAACGTTGGCGCGGGCTCGCAGGACGTTCTCGGCCATGACCGCGAGGTGGTCGGGGATCAGGAAGCCGTCGCGCTTGCCGTTGGCCACGATCAGCGGGTCGAGGGCGGCAGCCTCCGCCACGTTCCGCTCGAGGCGGTCCCAGACGTCGTCGAGCTGGCGCGTCTTGATGACGTCGGCGAAATCCTTGCGGGCGGCCTGGAGGACGCCGTGGTACGCGTACATGGTGCCCGAGGCCTCATGGAAGAGGTTGTCTGCGCGCATGTCGAACCAGCCTCGGTCGTTCCCCTCGCCCTCCACGTACTCGTCCGCCTTGGGATCGTAGCGCTCGCCCATCGAGCGCTTGGTCAACCCGTCGGCGACGGACCCCAGGTCGTTTGCGATGCGGTCGAAGAAGGAGCGGAGGTTGTCGGCGCGGGCGTCGAGTACGGCGGTGCAGTTGGCCAGGCGGTCGTTGTAGCGCTGGAACAGCTCGATCGACTTGCGGTATGCGGTCGAGGCCGGCTGCACCGGGCCGAAGGGACGGTCCTTGTCCAGCGGGTTGATCCACCACGTCTCGGAGTCGTACTGAAGCCCGCCGCGGGCGTTCTGGAGGTCGTCGTCGACCGCCGAGGTGCCGCGCACGCGTCCGATCACGTCGGAGAGCTCCACTGCGGTGCGCCGCACCGCGAACAGGACGCCGTGCTGGAAGGCGGCCTTGTTGTCCAGCCAGGGGGTGTCCTGCCACTTCACGAGGTTGAAGAACCCGAGCTTGAACTGCGGCATCGCGGGAACCCACGCGTTCTCGTTGACCATGAAGTCGATCAGCTTGATCTCCATGTCCACGAGCTGGGAGCGGTCACAGGTCCTGGTGTCCTTGGTGCCCTGCTGGACCGTGGTCGAGTCGTTGGCCGCCTGCATGTGCGATGCGCGGACGATCGAGGCCGGATAGCTCAGGTCGTAGCCGCGGATCCACAGGGCGTGCCACAGCAGCGGACCCATGTAGAGGACGACGATGACGACGGCGGTGATCTTCGCGAACCACTTCAGGTGACGGAAGCGGCGGACGGTGCCGTCGGGCAGGGACGCCGGGCCGATGGACACGAGCCGACGCAGGAAGGCGAGAAGCCGCCCCGGAAGGGAGGCGACGAAGGCGAGCGCTGCCTTGATGAGGTCGATGATGGGGTCGAGCATCTGGTCCTTCCTTTACTGATGGATTCCGAAGAAGCGGGCCTTGACCTCGCTCTTGTTGCGGTGGCGACGGTCCGCCATGGGCAGGTACACCGTCGTGACGGCCTCGGCCGCGAAGGCCCTGCGGGCCTCGTCGGACCTGGCGTACAGGTCGTAGAAGAGGGGCTTGTTGACGATGAAGGTCGTCACCGGGTCGAAGCGGGTGAACTCCGCGAGGAAGCGGTTGACCTCCCACACGTCCTCCACGTCCGGGAGCGCCCGTCGCAGCATGAGCTGGTGCTCCGCCGGGAGGCGGGACACGAAGCCCTCGAGGTCGCCGCCGTTCACCGCAAGTGCCCGTGCCTGGGTCAGGGCGCGGAAGCGGGCGTCCACCTTCAGCAGCGCGTCGTGGTGCTGGTGGACGAGGCGAGGGCAGCGCTTCTCGTCGAGAACGGCGTGCGGGTCGAAGGGGACGCCCGCCGAGAGGAGCAGGTCGGCCGTCACCATCGCGATACGGTGCTCGAACACCTGCGAGCCGAGGAGCCAGTCCACGTTGAGGGACTCGAGCAGTCTCGATTCGTCGAGGGTGAAGAGGACCTTCGCGGCGTCCCCGACGGAGTAGACGGTCGTGTCCTTCGGGACGGGCACGAGGCGCTCCGGATCGCCGAACAGGATGACCCCGTCCTCGTACCGGATGACGTAGGCCCCGCCGAGGTGCGTCGTGTGGTAGAGGTCCGGCCACTCGAACCGCGTCGCTGTCGGCACGATCCCGTTGCGGCGGATGTCGCCGCACTTCCTCGCGCCCTCCACGATGGATTCCATGAGCGCGGTGTCGCGCCATGACTCAGGCTCCGTCTCGAAGCGCGTGACGAGTCCTTCGAGAGCCTTGGCCGCCTCGAGCATGCCTGACGGGGTGTGGACCTCGAAGTTCACGGTGCGGAACCCGACGATGTCGGCCGGGCAAGTGACGTCGAGGACGAGGTTCTCCATCTCGCCGAACACGGCGTCGTGCAGGGTCAGCGTCTCGATGGCGCGGGCGTTCGCGTCGAGGAAGCGGCGGTAGACCGTCAGGTCGGCCGAGAAGCTGGTCCTGATGATCGGCTTCCTGCGCTGCTCGGGCGAAAGGATGATGAAAAGGCGGTTCACGCCGCGCGGGTCGAGGTAGCTCTCGCCCAGCTCCGCGGCGACCTCCGGCGAGTAGCCGGCCGCGTCGACGTGGAAGGACGTGAGCGTCGTGGACGGAAGGTGAAGGGCGTTGAGGGCACGGTTGTAGCGCTCGACGAGATGGGGCTCGTCGATGCGCTTCAGCCCTCCGAAGAGCATTCCACGCTCGATCAGGGTCTTCATGCTTCCACTCCGGTGGCTGCGGTTGCCGCGAAGATCGTGCGGGCCTTGCTCTGGTTCCTCATGCTCCGGACGATGCCGTCGACCTCCGCGTCGTCGCTCTTGTCGGCGTAGCGAAGCTCGCTCTCCGCGTAGCGGTTGACCTCCTGGAGGATCATCGGGACGGTGATGGGCTTGCGAAGCTCCGAGATCATCGCGAGCTTGCGGTCGTACGGCAGGCGCATGAACGCCTCAGGGGTCGCGAACCAGTCGTCGGGCAGGTCGAAGTCCATGGCCCGGAACTTGATCGCGTCGGTGATGTTCTTGATCGCACGTCCCGTGAAGCGGGGGTCCATCTCCTTGATGGAGTGGAGGTACGCGCCGATCGAGGCGATCGTCATCGGCTGGCCTTCGGCCCGCACGTGCCGCTCCCAAACGGCGAGGAGCTTGCCGTCGGACGGGACCGAGAACGTGTCGTAGGACTGGGCGACCATCTTCTGGATCTGCTGGGAAGCGAAGAGGTCGTGCTCGCCCACGGGGATCTGGTGGTTCTTGCCCAGCAGGAGGGCGAGGATGTCGACGTAGTCCTCGCGGGTCTGCGGGCCGTCCACCAGCCAGCGTGCGCCGGCGCGTTGGCGCAGGGCAGGATCGACCTTCTCGGGGTAGTTCGAGAACATCCCGAAGACGCAGTTTCCGCGCACGACCGTATTGGCCCCGGCGAACGCGTCCATGAGGACGGCCGTGACCTCCTGCTGCCCGCCGGAGGAGCGGCTGTCCTCACGCTTGCCTGCCACCTGGTCGACGTCGTCGATGGTGCCGAAGCCGATGCCGCGCGGGTCGAGGACGCGGTCGATGAACGCCTTGCAGTTCTGGCCGGACTTGCCTTGGAACTCGGAGATGTTGTCGACTCCGAAGTTCTCGTAGTGGAAGCCGTAGCCGCCGACGTCGCAGTACTGCTTCAGGAGGCCCGCCGTCATCTGGATGAGGGTCGTCTTGCCCGTGCCGGGGTTGCCGTCGCCGATGAAGGTGAAGACGAAGCCGCCGAGGTCGACGAACGGGTTCTTGCCGGTCTCGAAGTCGTGGCAGGCCATCATCTTTGCGAGACGGAGCGCCTGAGCCTTGGCGATGTGGTTGCCGACCACCTCCTCGGGCTTCTTGAACTGGACGGCGAGGGACGTCTTGCGCTTCGCTCCCGGACGGGAGAACCCGCTCAGGTGGAAGCTGTCGGCCTCCACGGCATAGGTGGCGGACGCGAAGGCGGCGGCGTGCTCGCCCATGGCGGAGTGGGCCTCGCGCTCGGCGCGGTCCATGACGTCGGCGCAGGCCCGCGCCACTGCGGCGTGGAGGTCGGCATCAGGCACGTCGCGCACCGAGGCGGCAAGGCTGCGCGAGAACCACGACAGGGAGTCGCTGGACGACGTCAGGGGGATTTCCCCGAGGTCGGCCGGCTCGCCCGCAGGGGATGCCTGGAGCATGGTCGACAGGTGGGCGGCCGCAGCGAACACGGATACCAGCGCCTTGACCCGCACGAGGGCGCGGAAGCGGTCGAGGTCGGCCCCATGCAGGGTTCCGTTGCGGTTGCGCATGCCGAGGTCGAGGAAGCCGAGGGGTTCCACCACCATTTCGCCGATGGTGGTGCCGACGGCGATGGCGCGGCGTGCCTCCACGAGGATGGCGTGACGCTCAGGGGCAAGCAGCGGGTCGTCCCCCTCGCCGCGGAGCACGTGCTCGAGGGTTCCGCCGCCCGCGCCCTGCGTGCGGACCGGGGCCGAGGTCGCGCCGGGCACGATGAAGCGTGCGACGCCCGGAGCGGCGGCGGCGTCCTTGGCGGCCGGGGACTCGGCCCTGTTCATGATGCCGAGGGCCGACTTGTAGTTTTCCCGGATGCTTTCCTCGGGAACGCGGATCGAACGTGCGTCCATGGCTCTCTACCTCAATTGTTCTCGATCAGGCGGCCTTCGCCGGTCAGCACGTGGATCAGTGCCGACCTCAGCGATGGGCATTCGTTTCTGCGGTGGGCCAGCCGCTGGTACATGCCGTGGGGCATGGCGACGTGGCGCTCGAAGGACGTGACGCTGCGCATCGCGCAGTCGGGGTCCGTCGTGTCGACGAGGAAGTTCTGCTGGTACCTGGGCTTGCTGAACAGGCCGCCGCCTACCGTGGACGTGCTGCCTGCGCGGATGTGGTCGACGGTCCAGCGGATCGCCCAGGCGTCCTCGATGTCCTCGGCTGACTTGATCGCGTCCATGATCGGGTCTTCCACGTCGTAGAAGATGTCCGAGATGAACGGGCCGACCGTGACCCTCGACAGGCTCGTCAGGCGCAGGTGGCTGGTCTTGTCGTCGATCTCGGTGGCGAGCGTCAGCGGCGAGAAGCTCGCGCCGGAGAACTTGCTGGCGGCGGCCTTGATCTCGGCGATCTCGGCAGGGAGGACACCGTCCTCCGTCCAGGCCGGGGCGTTCCGGAGGGTGAACCGGGCGAACGTCCTGATCGCGCGCGAGGTCGTGCCGTCCCAGAAGTCCCATGAGGCGAGGCGCCCGTCGGAGCCGAGGTCGGAGACCGAGAAGGAATATTCCGCCGTGGGCTGGAAGACGGGCGAGCAGGGCACGGGTCCCGAGACGTCGATGCGGTCCTTCGCGACGGCCTCTGCGTAGATGGCCTGCGCCACGCCGCGGATGGCGCGCTCGTCGGGAACGCGGCGGCGCAGCAGCATGTCGTCGAGCATGGCGGCGCGGAGGGTGCGGACGTCGCCTACCTCGCCCGCCATGCCCAGCTCGAGGTCCTTGGCGACCTGCACGATCTCCTTCAGGATCGGCAGACCCGACTTCAGTCGGTCCACCGTGGGCTCATCGCCCGCGGCCGTGCGCAGGTCGAGGAGCCGGAAGAGGCGGCCGAGACGCGCGAAGGTCTCCGACATCTGCGCGTCGAGGTGCCCCGACAGGCCGTCGGTCATTCTGCTGAGTGTTCTGAAGTAGTAGGAGCGGGCGCTCATCGGGACTCCGGCGGGATGGTTTGGCAGGCTGCTCGGTCGAGGCGGGGCCGCCCGTGGGCGGCCCCTTGTCGTGGGGTCGGGGACTCAGTTCTCCTCGACGTACTTGCCCGTGTTCACCTTCTGGAGGATTCCCTCGAAGCGGCGGGAGAACTCGGCGTTCGCGATCTCGCCCTTCTTGCGGACCTCGGCGGTGCGCTGCATGAAGGCCTCGTGCGAGGTGAGCATGCCGACGATGCGGTTCTCCGAGGAGATGCCGATCTGCGTGATCATCGCGTCGGCCTGCGCGTCGGTCTCGCGGCCGACGTCGTCGATGCGGTGCGCGATGTTCTGTTGCTCGCTCGTGCGGATGGACTGGACCAGGGCGTCGTACATGACCGTGCGCTGCTCGGTGTCGATCTTCAGCTTGGTGATCAGCGTGCGCTGCGCGGCCGCCTGCTTCGTCAGGGACTCGACGTAGTTCTTGTACTGCGCGGCGTAACGCTCCAGGGACTGCTGGCTCGCCACCTTCTCCTGCCGCAGGGACTGGAGGGTGTTGTAGTTCTCGACTGCCTTGGCGAGTTCCGCCTCGATCTCCGTGCGTTCGGCGCCCGTCGCCTCGGACAGGCGGTCCTGGAGGGACTCGACGGCCGGGCCGGCCGCATCGAGCTGGCGGCTCACGTCCTCGATCTCGTTGGCGACCTCGATGCGGCGGAGGTTCACCTTCTCGTGGCCCTCCATCGTCTTCGAGCGCCGGTCCTCGATCACCGCGAGCTGCTCCTGGAGCAGGGTCGAGATCACGTCGGACTTGCGGATAAGCTCGTTCAGGTTGTCCTGGATGCTGGCGTTCTTCACGCGGTCCGAACGGAGTTCCTCCGACTTGCGCTTGGAGAAGAAGCCGATGATCTTCTCCTTCGCCGTCGGCTGCGCCATGGCGCTGAATTCCTTGCCGAAGCTCTGCGTGATCTCGTCGAGGCCGTAGATCAGCGCGGCGATGTTGCCCTGCGCGGCCTCGTTGTTCTTGAGCACGGCCTGGAAGTCGTCGTCGCTGGTGTCGATCGACACCTCGCGGAGCTGCGCGCCGTTCAGGATCTTCTGAAGGCGGTCGTCGATGGACGAGGTCTTCTCCGCGGTCTCGCGGATCTTCTTCCGGGTGCTGCTGATGTCTTGCTCGATGTCGTCGAAGCGAACCTTGCTGGCCAAGTCCTTGCCTCCTTCTGCAACGGAACCTTTCGAACCCTAGGAGCGGGAGGCCCAAGGATTCGCGGAAGGACTTATTGCAGTCAGGGGCAAGGAATTCAAGCGAAAAATGTGGACGAGTCCTTCACGCGCCCGAGGACCCCCCAGGGGCAGGCGGCGCCGCGGCGAGGGAGATCGACCCGCGAGCGAGCGAGAGGGCGCCCTCGAGGCTTGCCGCCCCGCAGATGAACCTGCCGGGGTGGCAGAAGACCGCGTCCGGGACCCCCGAGGCCTCCGCGAGCGCCCCGTCCCTCAGGCCCGCCCAGCCCTCGGGCAGCGGGAGGCGCTGGGCGAACGATCCGCGCTCCGGGGGCACCGCCTGACAGTACCAGGTGCCGTCTTCCCTCGGGTATACGACGTAGAGGGCCTCCTCGAAGCCCTCCCGGGTAAGCGTCCCCTCCCAGGGCATCGATCTCGGCAGCACCACCACCCTCGGGTCGGCGGCCGAGGCGGCCGCCTCGGTCACCAGGGACACGGCCCTCTCGGCCGCCATGGCCTTGTCGGCAATCCGGAGAAACGCCATCGTCGCGAACTCCGCCGCCTCGAGGAAGCGGGCGTCGGCGTCGGCGGGACGGCCCTCGTCCCAGCGGACGTTGAAGGCATCGACCAACGAGGCGAGACCGTCGGGGACGCTCGGCCCATGGCCGTTGTCGGCCATGTCGACCGGGCGGACGACTTGGGCGTCGATCCGCTGCCACGTACGGGCCAGGAGCGGTTCGTCCGAAGCCTCCTTGTACCGTGCCGCGAGGAACTCCATCCCATGGTGCCTCCATACCAGTCCCACGGAGCTGTAGGGAGTGCCGTCCTCCCTCAGGGGCTGGTCACGCATGTGGTGGTCGTAGCGCCGGGCGCCGGGATCGTAGGCCCCGCCCACGTCGAATACGAAGGCGCCTGCCGCCTTGTCGATGGCCGCCTGGCTGCGCGTGCGCAGCAGTTGCGCCTTCGCATGGACCGCGGACAGGACGACATAGGCGAGCACGTCGTCCGCGTGGAAAGGCCCGTCGTGGGTGATGAGGAGCATGCGTATACCTTGCGCTGGCGTCGGGACTCGTCCGAGGGTAGCACGTCCGGTTCGGCTAGGGGTCCTTCGACCTGCGACCGGCAGGAACCCAGGCGGCGCCCTCGGATACGTCCGGCAGCGGGCCTCCGGCTTTCGGCGGCGACAGGTCCGGGTCGTGGTCGGGGTCGCGCCCCAGCACCTCGAACGCGGTGTCGAGGGCATCCTCCACCTGCTCGACGGAGATCGGGTTGAGGAGGGCGTCGTCCCCGCGGCTCATGCGCCACACGTCGGCCTCCCCCGACAGCCTGACGATCCACGTCCTCGACCCGTCCATGGCTTCCTGTTCGTCGACGAGGTCCGAGGGGGCGTGGCTGCCCCTCGCGTCCCATGCGTTCCCGTCGGGGTCCAGGGCGAAGACGTGGAAGACGGCGGGCGCGCCCCCGTGCATCCCGGCCACGCAGGCCAGGTCGAAGCCGTAGTACCTGTGGAAGGCGACCGCGAGGTGGTGGCAGTCGCCCATCATGTAGTCGCTCATCGCGCGTCCTCCCCGTCCGACCTATAGCACGTGACGCGGCGCGGCGCCCCCTGCGCCCGCTCACGGCAGGGTCCGTCGACGGGGGACAGCGACAAGATCGCGTGAGGGATAGCCGAGGCCGTTCGGCGCGTCTATTGTAAGGACTCAATGCATTCGGGCTTGGGAGCTGGAGATGGGAATCCTTAAGAGGCTGGTCGAGTCCTGGAAGAAGGTCGACTGGCGCGCGAAGGCGGCGGCGATCCTTGCGCTTGCGCTCGTCGCCCAGGTGGTCGTCGGGGCGCTCGCCATCCAGGCAGAGCGCGGGGCGGCCGCGAGGAAGGACGGGGCCGTCGCCGAGGCAGGGGACTCGGGAGCGCCGAGGACGGTGGGATACACGGAGTTCCACCAGCTCTACACCTCGGGCCGCCTCAAGGAGGCGACGATCAGCTACAACAAGATCGAGGCCGTCGAGAAGGACGGAAGGAAGATCGTGCTCAACCACGACCGCTGGCTCTACAGCGCGAGCTTCCCGAGGGAACTGGCCGAGGCGGGCGTGGAGGTGAAGTTCCCGGACCCGAACGACAACGCGGTCTACAACTTCTTCGGCACCTTCATCTCGGTGGTCACGCCCCTCCTCATGATCGTCATGTTCGCGGGAATCGGCTTCATCTTCTGGATGCAGTCGAAGCACATGTTCTCCGCGAGCTGGCCCCACAAGACCCCGGAGAGCTCGGTCCGCTTCGCTGACGTGGCCGGGCAGGAGGAGTCGAAGTTCGAGCTCGAGGAGATCAAGACCTTCCTCAGGGATCCCGGCGCCTACGAGAAGGTCGGCGCGAAGCCGCCCAGGGGGGTGCTCCTCGTCGGGCCGCCGGGCACGGGCAAGACCCTGCTGGCCAAGGCGCTGGCAGGCGAGGCCGGCGCGAAGTTCATCTCCGTGAGCGGCAGCGACTTTTCCCAGATGTTCGTCGGCGCCGGGCGCAACCGGGTCGAGAAGCTCTTCAGGGAGGCCCGCAGGAGCGCTCCCTGCATCGTGTTCATCGACGAGATCGACAGCCTGGGGCGCAGGCGCGGCGCCTCCTCGTCCGACGTCTCCCGCGAGCAGGACACCACCCTCAACCAGCTCCTCGTGGAGATGGACGGCTTCAAGACGAAAGACGGCATCATCGTCGTCGGCGCGACCAACAGGGTCGACGTCCTCGACCCCGCGGTCCTGCGCCCCGGCCGATTCGACAGGCACGTCCACGTCGGACTCCCGACGCTCAGCGGCCGCAGGGACATCCTCCAGGTCCACGTGAAGGGGCGCCCCATCGCGGCCGACGTCGACCTCGAGGTCATCTCCCGGGGAACGCCCGGCTTCTCCGGCGCCGACCTCGAGAACCTCGTCAACGAGGCGGCCATCCTCGCGGCTCGTTCCGAGGCGTCCGAGATCACGGCCGCCAACTTCGAGGAGGCTCGCGACAAGGTGCTGATGGGCTTGCAGCGCAGGTCAATGGCGCTGGCCGACGAGGAGAAGAACCTGATTGCCGTCCACGAGTCGGGCCACGCCCTGCTGGCGTGCAAGCTGCCCGCGTCGGATCCCGTCCACCAGGCGACCATCATCCCGCGCGGTCGTTCGCTGGGACTGGTCATGCGTCTCCCGATGCGGGACCGCGTCACCGTCCGCAGGGCGAAGCTCGAGGCCGACCTGATCGTCCTTATGGGCGGGCGTGCGGCCGAGGAGCTCGTGCTCGGCAAGGAGAACGTGACCAGCGGCGCCGAGGCGGACATCGAGCAGGCCACCTCGATGGCAAGGGACATGGTCACCCGCTGGGGCATGAGCGAGAAGATCGGCATGGTCAGGGTCGTCAGGCCCGAAGGCTCCGCTCAGGATCCGGCGGTGGAGGCGGAGATCCGCCGCATCATCGAGGACTCCTACGCCGAGGCGAGGAAGCTCCTCGAGGCCAACCGGGAAGGGCTGGATGCCCTGACCCGGGCGCTCCTCGACCGCGAGACGCTCGACGGCGAGGAGGTCCGGCGGGTGGTGGACGAGGCCGCGAAACCCGTGGAAACGTCCGTCCCTGTCGAGGTAGCCTGACGCTGCTTTGTTGACTGCGGGCATCGGCGGAAGCAATATCCACGGCCAATCAGCATGTTGGCCGTGGATGACGATGCCCAGTAACCAGACAGCGCACCCTCCGGGTGCCTCCATCAGCCTCGCGCATCACGTTCTCCGCGACGGCGAGGTCAAGTCGACGCCTGGGTTCATCGCGGTCAACCGCATCAAGAAGCTGATCAAGACCGTCGGCCGCCGCGGCATGATCACGGTGAGCGAGCTGATCGGTGCGGACCCCTCGCTCGCCGGGCTGGAACGACCCGACATCCTCGACCAGATCATCGGCTACGGGAAGTTCGACACCATGGAGATCGGCGGGGACGTCTACGTCTCCACCGGCATCAGGGGCGTGTCGGTCCCGGTGCGGTCGGTGCCCCAGCTCAGGCAGATGTTCATCGAGGCCCGTGCACAGGCCGGCAATCCACCTCTGGTGGCCGCCCTGCAAGGAAGCAGGTGGCACGTGGACGATCTCGCCCGCGAGAGGGTGTGGTCCCTCAGGCGCCTCGTCAACGAGGTGGGGCAGGAGCTTGCCGCCCTCGACCAGGTGAACGGGGTCATATCAGCCATCAGGCAGGAGTGCTCCCGCAGGGCGGGGGGCGAGGTCGTGCAGGTCTCGCTCCTGAAGTCCTCCACGCCGGACTTCGCCTGGATGGCGACCGGTCTCCTTGCGTGCATCCTGGCGACGGACGGATCGGGACGCCAGCTCTACCTCATGGGGAAGAACAACCGCCGTCTCATCGTCTCGCCCACGATCCCGCCCGGCAAGAGGATCGTGCTGCCGGAGCCGTCGATCGAGATCGAGGAGATCGACGAGGAAGAGGGAGGGGAGGCGCTCCCGCCGGGGGTTGCCCTGTATCAGGCCACCCTGTCGCCCGAACGGGCCGCCGCCCGTCGCACCGTCCGGAGGAAGCGCCTCTGGGAGCGCATCCTCAAGGTGTCGGCGCCGACCCGAGGTCGAGCTCCACGCGGGGCTTCATGGCGGAGACGACTGCCCCGATCATCTCGTTGATCGCGGCGCGCTCCCTGCCTACCGGATACGGGTTGCCCTTGTACCCCGGACCCGAGAACCGATCCTCCTCGACGCCGTGCACGAGGTAGTCGGACCGGGCGCCCATCTCGCGGATCCTGTCGTAGACATACGCCTCGAAGCCGCGGGCCATCATCTCGCAGGGCTGCTTCCAGTAAGTGCCCGACTTCCCGCACAGCTTGCTCGCCTCGCGGTAGTAGTCGCTGGTCACCCTGACCGGCTCGACGGGTTCCCCGGCCTCACGCCTGCGGATGCGCTCCTGGATCCGCTCGCATTCCTCCGTCCAGAGGGGAATCCAGGTCTGGACGCTGTTGATGTAGGCCTTGTCCTGCGCCCGCTTGGGCTTTTCCAGCTCCTTGGCCAGCAACCCGGCATGACGGGCCATCTCGGCCTGCCTCGCCTTCAGCCTGGCCTGCTCGTGCTTCAGGGCCTCGTCGGGAGGCAACTCGGCCGTGTAGAGGTTGTTGAGAAGGTTCACCCACGCGTCCACCTGCTCCGGGGACAGGTTGGTGAGGCTCGCGCGGAGGTTCTTCTCGGGGATGCGGTTCTCCCACCCCGTGGCGCTGCGCGTGAACTGGGACTGACCCTCGAAGTCCACGTCGCCCGACCAGTGGTCGATGGCATGCCCGTACTCGTGGGCGAGCTTTCCGGCTCCCCTCAGGCGGGTCATGTTGAGGACGCGGCGGCCGGGTTCGTAATGGGCAGCCGCCTTGCCTCCCCGCCCCCGCGCGCCAAACGCGACGGCAAGGGTGCCCTCGAGGGACAGCCGGGAGGGTTCCCAGTCGAGGACGTGCGCGAGGTCATGGAGGGCGTCGAAGGCGAGATTGAGGACCTGCTGGCGTTCGCTGTCGGGGAGGTAGTTGCCGAACTCCACGCCGCGGAAGCCGAAGGTGGAGATGAAGTCGTCCGGCGTGACGTCCCTTCCGTCGCGGCGGTCGGGCATGCCGCCGCGGGTGAGCCGGTCCAGGTGAGGATGCTTCGGCTCCTCCTTCTTGTCCTTCTTGGTCTCCTCCTCCGCCGGAGCCGCCTTGGATTGCTGCTCGAGCCACTTCCAGGCGGCATCGGCATCCGGGAATACCCCGACCTGCCGATAGCCCTTGAGCAGCACGACGCCGCCCGACCTGGCATTCAGGACCTCGTAGCCCTTCCTCCAGGACAGCGACTTGTCGGGGAAGCCTTCGGACAGCAGCTTCCGGGCCTTCTTCATGTGGGTCTGCTGCACGGCGAAGGGAGCGGAGCGCCCGGCATAGACCGAGAAGAACATTGCCCGGACAGCCGGGTCCGTGCTCACGAGATAGTCGCCGAGCACGGCCTCGCCTGACCTGGTCGCGTTGGGCCTGTGGGCGGAGATCAGGGTCGCCCGCGTCTCGGGGTCGACGGTCGCCAGCCTCTCCTTGCCGATGGCCTCTAGCGTCCGAACGTAGCAGGACCTCACCTCATCGACCGAGCTGCTCGACATGAGCATGTCGCGCAGGAGGGAGGTCATCTTCACGTATCCCCTGCGGACCGCGTCGGGTTCGGCGTTCCTCGTGAAATGAGGCTCCTTCGCGAGCGAGTCGCGGACGGCCTTGACGAGGGCGGCGACCTCCGCCGGCATGCCCTGGGCGACGACCTCGTCCCACTTGGGCTGCGGCCACACGTTGTCCTTCTTGACGTTGGCGATCGCCTCGTCGTTCGTCATGTCCTCCAGGTCGGACAGGTCGAGGAATCGCTGCTTCCAGTCCTTGCGCGCGCCGCCGATCTTCTCGCCTGCGTCCTCGATGCGACGGATTTTCGGTGTCGTCTGGGCCATGGTCTCCCCCTGCGTAGGATCGGTACCGCATCATGCGCGGCGGCAAAATCCGGTCCGGCCCACCGCCGCACCGATTCCCGCCATGCTCGGCTCCGTCGCCGCGGGGAACAAGCGGATGTCGGCAGCCTTAGGGGCGGGGGCCGCGCAGGGAGGCCTCCTCCTCGAGGAGCGCCGTGACCCTCGCGATCTCCTCGGGGGAGTGTGCCGTCCCTCCGGAGTTGATCTCCAGGTACCATCGCAGCACGGCCTCCCTCGTCGGCAGGTTGTTCACGTGCACCTGGAACCGGGCACCCGTGATGGAGAGGGAGCCCTTGTACTCGTCGCGCAGCCTGCCGAAGGCCGGGATCTCGTTGCGGAGGAACCGCAGGGTGGCCGTGAGGCGCTGGAGCCCGTCGACGATCTGGATCGGCTCGCGGCACTCGCCGTCCCAATCCGCGCAGTTGAAGAGCAGCAGCCCGGACGACTGCTCCAGGCCGCCCCGCAGGGCGAACTCGACGAAGGCGACCTGCTGGCGTTCCGTCCAGACGTGCCCGCGCTGGAAGTCCGGGTCGAGGTCGAGTCCGCCGGGGTACTCGTTCGCGAATTCCTCGAGCTGCCTTTCCAGGTATCCGAGGCTGACGGCCACGGAGTAGGTGCCCCGCGACGTGAGCCTAGGGATGTCGTCGAAGGATTCATACGGTCCGGCCATGGCAGGTCTCCTCGTGCCTGTCCAGCATGGCACCCGGCCGCGCAACGCGGAACCGGGCCGCCCCGGGACTGGACAGGTGCCCCGCGCGGGGCGAAGTTTGCATACACGCACGGGGCGGGAGGATGCAATGGGATGGAGGCTCTACCTCGACGACGACGCGGACACCGTGAGGCCGCCCGAGAGGACGGTCGAGAACCCGGCGTGGCGCAGCGAGGCGCGCCTGCCCCCGAACCCGCCCGACCTCTCGCACCTCGGGGAGTGGGTCATCGCGCGCAGCGTCGATGAGGCCAGGGAGGCGGTGTCGCGTCTCGGCTTCCCCTCCTTCATCGCCTTCGACCACGACCTCAGCGACGGCAGGGACGCCGTGGCCCTCGTCGACCTGCTCATCGCGATGGACATGGAGGAGGGCTCGATGCCCCCGGACTTCTCCTACGAGGTGCACTCGAAGAACCCGTGGGGCGCCCCGAACATCCACAGCAAGTTCGAGTCCTACAGGAGGAGCAAGGGAATCGACGCCCCATCCATCGAACCCTACCGGTGATGCGCCGAGGCCCCGCCGGGAGCGATCCCCCGGCGGGGCCTCGGCTGTGGCCGTCGGCCTCAGTCGGCGTTGGCTATGACCGTCATGCTGACGTCGCCGACGCCCGCCCCGGTGAGGCCGATGCTCTGGGCCGCGCCGCGCGAGAGGTCGATGACCCGGTTGCCGTGGAAGGGCCCGCGGTCGTTGATGCGCACGATGACGCTCCGGCCCGTGGAGGCGTTCTCGACGAGGACCTTGGTGCCGAAGGGGAGGGTCCGGTGGGCGGCGGTATGGTCGCTCGGATTGAATCTTTCCCCGCTGGCGGTCTTCCGGCCGTGGAATCCGGGGCCGTACCATGAGGCCCTGCCGGAGACCTTCCTTCCCTCGGCCTTTGCCGAGTCCTTCGGCGACGCGACTGCGGCTGCGGCCACGGACTGTCCCCCGGACAGGTCGGCCTTCTGCTTGCCGACCGTGTTGCATGCTCCGAGGGTCATGCAGATGGCTGCGGTCAGCGCCGCGTTCCTTAGGTTAACCTTCAATGTGCCAGTCCTTGTGCAGTTGACGACGTGCCTACTGTGACAGACCAATGCCGGCCGAAACAAGGCAGGCGGCTCCGCGGGTCAGCCGGGACTCCTGGCCGAGGCCATGAGGAAGGCGATCTCCTGGGCCAGGAGTTCCCGTGACACCGGGGTCCCAGTGCTGCCGTAGAGCACCGCGAGACGTGCGGCCGCAAGGTCTGATTCCTCGACGGAACGGCTCCTCTCGAATGCCCTGAGCATGGCGCGCACCGTCTCGGCCACGGCCTTGGAGTCCTTCGGCGGGACTCCGGGGTAGTTCGCGAGGTTCCTCGGGCGCCTCAGCCAGCCCTCGACGACCGCCGTCACGTCGTCAAGGGTCATCGCCGAGACGTCTGACGGCGCCTGCCCGGGGGCCTTGCGCCTCGTGCTTCCTTCCGCTTCCATGTCGCCAGCTCCTCGGGGCCGCACGGTCAGGGACGCGGCACAGGGGAATTATGGCCGTCCTCGACGCGGGCGTCGAACGTCGAAAGCGGGAAGCCGTAGGCCTCCTCGAAGTCGCACCTGCGCCCCTCGCCGACCATCAGTCCCTCCGGGGGCGTGTCCAGCGTGAGGGTGCCCTCGAAGCGCTGGGGATCGCCGCTGCCGTTCGTGAAGTTGTGCAGGCCGAGGACGCCGCCCGTGACGGACAGGGGCAGGGACCAGTCCCTCTCGATGAGGAAACGCGCGGAAGCCTTGAAGGCAACTAAGGGGTTGAAGCCGTACATGGCCCCGTCGATCGCCTCCAGGAGCTGCTCGCCGCCTACGACCTGCTCGCGGGAAGGATCGCCCTCCACGTGGAAAGCCCTCCAGTCCGGATACGCTTCCCGCAGGTCGACCCCCCTGAACTCGCGGACGAGTCCCACGTACTCATCCGACGAGACGTTGGCGAGGGAGAGGAACCGCGCGAGGCGATGGTCGGGATCGATCGATACGCAGTCGGACCCGAACCCCCGGTATCTCGTCACGCCCTCGTCGAGAGCGACGCCCTCCGCAAGGCCGGGCACGTAGCACACGACGACGTCCTCGCCGTCCAGGAGGTCGAGCGGAACGCTGTAGTCGAGCGACGTGAGCCTCCTCTCCACCGCGTTCCCTACGGCACGGTCCGAGACGGCAAGCGCAAGATCGGGATCGACTCCGGGCACCCTCGAGGCCAGTCCTTGCCTGACCACGTCGACCAGGGACCTGAACGCGCCGCTGGAGCGGGTCATCTCCATCTCGTGCGCCAGTCCGAGGGCCACGTCGTGCGCCTCCTTGACGACGTCCTCCGCCACCTCCGCGCTGCCGGTCGCGAAGAACGCCTCGAGGGCCTCCATCGCGATCCTCCGGCAGTTGGGCACGCCGTCCTTTGAGTACGCGCGGTAGCCGGAGGCGCGGGCGATCTCGTCGATCCTTCCCGCGATCCTGTCGGTGGCGACGATGTCCCTTATCGCGGCGGACAGGTCCCCGTCGCGCGCCGTCACCGAAATCGTTGCTGATGCCATCCCGCCTGTCCCGTATGCCCTTGGATTCCTTGGCTGACCGTCAGGGGCCGCGGCGAAAGGATCAAGCCGGAAGCGGGGAATGCGTCGGCGAGGCCGCGATCACCTGCTCCAGGTGCGCCTCCACGACGATGCCCTCGAGGAACTGGAGGTCTGCGTCGTCGGGCAGACCCGATGCCGCCGAGACCCGCACCATCTCGTCCTGGAGGAACGCCACCTCGTCCAGCACCTCGTCGAGCGGGACGAGTCCCTTCTTGATGGCGAGGAGGCGCGGCGCCCTGCGGGAGGGGAACTCGAGACGCCCTTCCGTGACCAGGTCGATGCCCTCGTAGCCGGCCCGGACGGCATGGCTGAGGTTCTTCCATTCCTTGCCGCCGACCTCCATGGCCCGCCTGGTCCTCTCGCCGTACTCGCGGATCTTCGCCTGGACCCTGTCGAGGGCTGTCGCCACGGTCTCCGTCTCGGCCACGAGCTTGCCGAACATCGAAAGGTGAAGGATCTCGCCCGACCTGGAGCCGCGCTGGAAGCGCAGCTCGGTCGTGACGCACTCGCGGTTCGGGAACGATTCCAGGATCGAGGCGATGTGTCCGGAGAGCCTCTCCTGCCTGCCGCACGCCTCGACCACGTCCGACAGGTGCCGCGCGAGGGCCTCGGCCGTCTCCAGCCTGTCGGCCTTGGCCTCGTACGACTTGGCCTGGTCCCGGCAGAAGCCCGCGAACTTGGCGACCTGCTTCGTCACGATGCGGTCCGTGTTCTCCTGGAGCACCTTCCAGAGGGGGTGCGGGTCGCGGACGTGGAAGCGCTCGGGGGCGAACAGCATCTCGAGCGCCATGGGGTCCGCCGACGCGAGCAGTTGCACGTACCTGAGGAGCAGGTGGTGCTCGTGGTCGGTGTCCTGGGACGTGTTCCGCGCCCTGAGGTCCTGCTTCGTCTGCTTGATCCAGGACTCGTTCGCCCTTCCGAGCAGGATCGCCCGTGCGTCCGGCAGGAGGACGGTCTTGTAGTCGCGGTCCGAGTCCTCCGTGGCCGTGCCGAAGAGGTGGGATCCGTGCGTGATGGTCGCGAAGATGGTCGTCATCGCGGGCCTCCTGTCGTGTGTCGTCTCGCGCAAGGATGCGGCCCGACGGTGCGCAAGTCCACGGGCCCTCAGACCCCGGGCGGGAGGCTGCCTACCTTGCCATCGCCGGGGCGGCCGCCTCGGCGGGTTGCATGGCCTCCTGCCTCGCCCTGGCCGTGGCCATGCGCATCGCCCCGAGGATGTGGGAGATGTCGCATACCTGCTCCCCGGCGGCACGCATCTCGGAGATCTCTGCGGCGGCCTTCCGCGCCGCCTCGACTACGGCACGGGCGTTCCCCGGCTGCTGTTGTGCGTCGTGCGGCTGGCGCGTCCTGGCTGTCATGGTAAGCCTTCTGGCTTAGGTGGTGGATTCTTCCGTCGACAATCAGTGTTACCCGTTCGGAAGAACAATGGTAGATGTCTCCGGCGAAAAACGGGACCGAGACATGAGAGCCATCCACATCCGCCCGTCGAGCCAGACGGTCGAGGACATCGACATCGACATGTCCGTGAGGTCGATCCAGGAGGCCGTGGGCGGCGGCCTGATGGAGTACGCCCACGAGTTCGGCAACGGCGACGTGCTCTACGTCAACGAGGACGGCCTCGGGCACGGCCAGCAGGCCCTCGCCGGGAAGCCGGGCCTGAGCGAGTTCGCCGCCTACTTCGACCTGGGACTCCACCAGCCGTTCGCCGGCCCGGGCGTGATCGTCGGCCCCGAGGTGGACGGGAGGCACGTCGCGGCCCGCACCGACCTCGCCGAGATCCGCCGCAGGGTCTCCTTCCTCCTTCCGAGGGTCGCGACCGCGGAGCCGGGGCCGACCGGGCCGAACTGAGGCGTGAAAGGATTCGATCTTTACGCGGGCAACGGCTCCGTCTATTGTCCGCGCGCTTTCCTGGAGGAATCCCATGTACGTCACCTTGCGCGAGCGGCTCACGGCCGCCTGTTCCGAAGCCTTCGCCGCAGCGGGCTTCGACAGGCGCTTCGGCGAGGTGTCCGTCTGCGTGGACCCGGCCATGGCCGACTACCAGTGCAACGGCGCCATGCCGGCCGCCAAGTCCGTCCGCCGGAACCCGCGCGAGATCGCGGCCGAGGTCGCCGCGGCCGTCGCGGCGTGCCCCGACGTGTCGTCCTGCGAGGTCGCAGGACCGGGATTCATCAACATCAAGGTGAGGGATGCCTCCCTCGTGGGCGACCTCGCCAACGGGATCGGGATCCCCGAGGCGGACAAGTCCGAGCGCGGGATCGTGTTCGTCGACTACGGCGGACCGAACGTCGCGAAGGCCATGCACGTCGGGCACCTGCGGTCCAGCATCATCGGCGAGAGCCTCAAGCGCATCCTGCGTGTCCGGGGGCACCACGTCATCGGCGACGTCCACCTCGGCGACTGGGGCCATCCCATCGGGCTGCTGTGCGCCGAACTCAAGCTCTCGCAACCGGGGCTGCCCTACTTCCTCGGAGGCGAGGGGCGGTTCCCGACAGAGCCGCCGGTGACAATCGACGACCTCGAGGTCATGTACCCGCGTGCCTCGGCACGGTCCAAGGAGGATCCCGCCTTCAAGGAGGAGGCCCGCAGGCTGACCGCGGCGCTCCAGTCCGGCGATCCCGGTCTCAAGGCTCTCTGGGAGCACATCCGGGAGGTCTCGGTGGAACGGCTCGAGGCGGACTTCGCATCCCTCGGTGTCACCTTCGACCTCTGGGACGGGGAGTCGACCCTGGCCGACGGGCTGTCCGGCCTGTGCGACCACCTCGAGCGGTCGGGGCTGGCGGTCGAGGACGACGGCGCCCTCGTCATCCACGTCGCGAGGGAAGGGGACACGAAGGAGCTTCCTCCCTTCATCGTGCGGAAGTCGGACGGCGCCGCCCTCTACTCGACCACGGACCTCGCGACACTCTACGCCCGCGAGATGCTCGGCGCGAGCCGGATCGTCTACGTCGTCGACGCCCGTCAGGGCCTTCACTTCGAGGCTCTCTTCCGCTCCGCCCGGATCACGGGCGTGCCGGACACGCTGCGCCTCGACCATGCCGGGTTCGGGACCGTCAACGGTCCGGACGGGAAGCCCTTCAAGACCCGTGAGGGCGGTGTCATGAAGCTGTCCGACCTCGTCACGATGGCAAGGGAGAAGGCCATGGCGCGTCTCGTGGAGGGCGGCATGGCCGACGGAGCGGACCCCGGGGAGGTCGAGCGCATCGCCCATTGCGTCGGCATCGGCGCGGTGAAGTTCGCGGACCTCTCGACCAAGCGGGAGTCGGGCTACGTGTTCGATCTCGACCGTTTCGTCAGCTTCGAGGGGAAGACGGGACCCTATGCCCAGTACATGGCCGTGCGTCTCGGCTCGGTCATGGAGAAGGCGGCCGCCATGGGGCTGGAAGCGTCGGCGATCGGCACGCCTTCCAACGACGCCGAGCGGGACCTGATGCTGTCCCTGTCCAGGCTGGGGGATGCCGTGGTCCGCGCGGAGCGCAGCCTCGCTCCGCACGAGGTCGCGCAGTGGGTCTTCGAAGCCTCGCAGGCGGTCGGACGGTTCTACCTGGCCAGTCCGATCACGAAGGAGGCGGACGCGGAGCTGGCCTCCCGGCGGCTGGCGCTCGCGGCGGTGGCCCGGGACCGGATCGTGCGCGGACTCGGCCTGCTCGGGATCGACGTTCCCGAGCGGATGTGACGGCGCCGGGGCGGGTTCCCACGGAATGCTGCGGAGTTTTTCCGGCGAGTCCTTGCGGCGGGATCCGAGGCCCCACACATGAATCCTGCCGACACCGAGTCGGACAGGAGGCAACCGGGATGAGCAAGGGATTGGGAATTGCTGCCGCCGTCGGCATGGCCGTGGGCTACGCGGCCCGGCAGGCCAACGTGTTCGAGGGCGTGGTGCGCGAGGGCGGCGTTGTCGATCTCGGCAGGCTCGGGGACAACCTGCGGGGCGCTGCCGAGAAGGTGCGTGAGACCGTCTCGGGCCTCTGCCCGGCGGAGGGCGCCCCCGCGGAGCCGCCTGGCGAGTCGGAGGCCCGCCCGGCTGCGTCCGCCGGAGCCTCGGACGACGACGGCGCCTGACGAGAAGGGGTCGCCCTCCGCCGGGCGGCCACCTGACCCCGATCCCTCCGCCAGCAGGCGGATACCGGAGGAAACGATGAGGATCGTGATCGCAGGCCGCCCGTTCTCTCCGCTGAGGGCGCTCCTGAAGTTCGCAGCATACTTCGGCATCGGCGCACTGCTGCATGCCGTCTTCCACGGTCCGGTGCTCGACCCGGCCTCGGCCTGGATGTGGGCTTATCTCCTCGCGTGGCCGGTCGTGGCGCTGCTCTACCTGCTCAAGTGGGGACTCGTCGCGCTCGGCTGGGCCGCAGTGGTCGGCCTCGGGATCGGCACCTGGGTCATGGCGAGGGACCGCAGGGCCAAGGAAGCCGCAATCATGGCCCTCACAGCCGCAGTCATCGCCCTCGTGCTGGTCTGACCGGACCGGTCAGCGCCCGGGGTCAGGGACGTGCCTCACGGGGCCGCCTGCGGCTTCTGTAGGCTAGAAGTCCTCGGGCAGCAGGCGCAGGCGCTGGAACTGCCTAGGCAGGTCCACGAAGCGGCACGGCCCCACGCCCATGGTGGTGTAGGTCCGCTCGCCGAAGACGGTGCGCCCCTGGTCACGGACCACGGCGGCGGGAAGGCCCGCCTCCCGGCAGAGGGCGTGCATCTTCAGCAGCTCGGCCTCGTTCTTCACGCCGACCACGATCTTGGCCTGGGCGGGGGTGGACATGTACGCCTCCGCGACATCGCGGGGAGCGCGCGCGAAGGCGGCGACGTAGGCATGGCCCGCCTGGTTGCCGATCTTGCCCTTCGGCATCGGGATGTCCATGCGCACGGCGGCCCACATCCTGATCTCGTGATCGCGCGCCTCCCGCGTCTCGGGAGCGGGCACGTCCCATTCGCCCGGCATCGGGAAGCCCGGGAGGAGCGGTTCCGAGCTCATGGCGTTCCCCCGATGCGGCAGGTGTTGTCCCGCCATTCCGCCGCGCGGCGGAGGCGGGACGCCACGTCGTCCGCCGCGCGAAGCGCCGCGTCAAGGTCCCAGTATGCGGCTACCTCGGGAAGCTCCTTCCATGTCCGCCCTTCGGGCCTCAGGGCGGTCCCGAGGCGGGGGAAGCCGTCCGCCTCATGGGCGATCCTGATCCGCAGCCCGGTGGGTTCGTCGAGCACGGCGGCGCACGCGACGCAGTCCGCGAGGCCCCGCATATGCAGCGGAGGCGGGGAGAAGTCGACGGCCACCACGCTCCAGGTGTCGACGCGGAGTCCTTTCGAGAGCAGGTCGTCATGCCGCACGAGATGGACCTTCTGGCGCACCATCGGGGTGCCCACGGGGAGCAGCAGGGTCTCCGGCAGCTCCCGGACCGACGTTGCCACGTCATTGCCCATGAACGCGGACGCCTCCTCCATGCTGGGGAAGAGCGGGCCGAAGTAGAACGGTGAGCGCCCGCGCCCGAGCTGCTCGAGCACGGCGCCGCTTCCCTCGTCGATCGTCCATGCCGAGCCGTAGATGCTGACGGCGGGCCTCGTGGGTACGCGTGCGAATTCCATCTCGTCCGTGCCTTTCGGGACCGGGTTGCGGCCCGGATCGTTGCCAGCGCAATTGAACCCCGTCGGAGCACGCCGCGTCAACAGGATTGCGCCTTATCCCCGGGTGAATCCTTGACGAACGCCCCGGCCTGGGTGTCCGATTCCTTAGTGGCCTGCATCGGTGGAGGAGGGCGCCCGCGCATGGACCCGGCATACCGCTGCATGGCCGACATAGAGGCGCAGTGCGTGCGCGGCCGCCACCAGGCGGGAGAACTGGCCTTCGCTTCCGGCGGGAGGGTGGTCCTCCACGGCTCCGTCGGCATCTCGGGCCCTGCGGCCATACACGTCTCGACCCTGTTCGCCGTGGAGAGGGGCGGCGGCCGTGCGGCGATGCGCGTCATCATCGACGCGGCCGACCGACACGGCGTCGACGTGACCCTCACGGCGGCGTCCTACGTCCCGAGCCGCATGACGACCCAGCAACTGGTGGACTGGTACCGAAGGCTCGGGTTCGAGGTGGTCGCGGAGACGCGGGCATGGGCACGGGCCGTGGACATGATCAGGAGGCCGAGGGGCGGGGCTCCTGCCGGACCGGCCGCGTCCCCCGGCGTGGGCCTCCCGCCCGCGGTGAAGCAGTCCCCTGGTCCCTTGCTGGATTTCCGCCGAACCTGACGGACACGGCCCGGAAGAGGCCGACGTGCAGGAGACAATGATGGAACCGGGTGACATAGGGTCTGCATCGCAGGAGATCGAGATAGCGTTCTTCCTGGTGAGCCAGGACTTTTCGGGCGGTAGCTGCTGGGTCCAGCTTCCGAAGGGCTGCAAGGCGAAGGTCGAGGCGATCGGGCGGGACGACGAGGGCGGGTTCCTCCACATGGAGGACGGCAACGTCCTTCGCATGAGGGCGCCCGGCGGACAGGTCGAGGAGTTTGCCTCGGACCTCGACGAGCTCCTCTCCAAGGACGAAGTGGTCATCCAGGAGCTGGACGAGTTCCAGACCCTCAGGGACGAGTACCCTGTCGGGAAGGTTCCCTACGAGAACAGGATTGGATTCGGTGCATGAGTGACAGCCTCGTCATCGGCACGGTCAGGGCGTTCAGCAACGGGCGGCACATCGTTGTCGGCCGGGACGGGACAGCCATGCACGTGCTCTTCGACGGCGAGGACAAGCCGAAGATCGGCGGCGACGTCGTGGGTCTGCTCCGGCACGACGCGGACGGGACAGCCAGGATGACCCTCAAGCGGTCGGTGACTGACGCCATCCTCGAGGGGAGGTCGCGCATCTTCCTCGCAGGCACGCGTCCCGACCTTTCCGCGCGCCTCCTCGCCAAGGTCCTGGCCCGCTCGAAGACGGCAGTGATCGCGCCGGGCAGCGGGGTCAGCATCGAACGGGCGCCGACGACGCAGGACCCCGATCTCGATTGGGCGATCTCGACCTTCAGGACCGAGGCCGACCGCCTTTCGGTCGCCCTGAACGTCATCGACGTGCAGGCCGTCGCCCGCGCCCCGTGGAAGGCCGCCTCCCTCAGGGAACTGACCCTGCCCGCGGACACCGAGGGCAACGGCAGGGCCATGCACGACCTCTCGCAACTACTCAGGTCCGGCTTCCATCCGGACTGCAACAGGATGGTCGAGCACATCTCCGGCCTGCGTGAGATCTCGGTCAACTTCGTCCTGCCCTACTCCCCCTTCGCGGGTTCCACGGGCTTCAGCCGCGGGATCGCGGCCATGGACCGCGGCCATTTCCCGCTGCCCGCGCTGACGATCTCCGATGCTCGCCGCCTTTCCTCGGCGAGGTACGTGGCGCTCGCGCTGGCGCACTCCAAGCTGGGGGCCGGCGCGAACGGGCAGGCGAACGTCGACCAGTCCCGCCGCGCGTCCCACATGGCCAACTGCTTCGCTGACGCTGCCGCCGTCCTGGCCTTCGTATCCTCGGGCGGCGACGTCAGGGTCGCCGAGGCCTATGCCGACCTCAAGGAGTCGTCGCTGCACTTCGGGCGCAGGGCAGGGCGGAACACGCTCCACAAGGACGTCCTCGGAGAAGCCACGCACCGATCGATCAGGGCGGCGCTCCAACCGGGTGTGCTGGCGAGGGTGTCGACGGCCAGGGACATCGTGGCCGAGGCGGTGAAGATCGCCCGCAGGACGGCCCTGCCGGCATCGAGGTTCCATGCGGAGGAGGACGCACCTGGCGAGATGGAGTCCCTCTCCGCCGCGACGGCAGCCCGCCGCATCTCGTTCAACCTCAGGGATGCCTCGCACGCCGACGTGCAGAGGGTCGCCGAGACGTACAGGAAGGAGCTGCGGGAACTCATCTCCCTCCAGGGCGGGTCCGAACTCGCGGAGTCCCGCCTCGTCACGTTCGGGGGCATCCACGTGCCCCTGCGCCTCAGCGACGTGTTCGACGAGGAGACCCGCGGACTCTCCCGCCCGGAGGCGGTGATCAGGAAGCAGGAGACGGTCGGCGGCCTGCTGGCGGACAGGAGCCGCCTCGCCCGCCGCATCCGGGCCGGGCAGTCGCCGGACCACGAGGCACCTCTCGAGTTCGGCGAGTCCTTCGCGCCATAGCGGAGGTCTCAGACGGCCGCGCCGCCGAGCCTGTCCAGCATCGACCTCATGGCTTCCCGGCAATCCCTCACAGACGCCATGGTGGCGACCGTGACCGTGCGGCCGTCGCCATCCTTCCAGTGGGCCAGCACCCGGGGCGGGCAGTCGGCGACGGACAGTTGCATCCCCGTCGGCACGATGCCCCTCGAGAGTGCAAGGCGCCTGACCCCCTCGGGGGTCGCCCTCGCCGCGTCGGCAGTGACCGTGATCCACCCGCTGCGCTCGAACGCCTCCACGACGGACGGATGGACGGCGAACCCCCCTGCGTCCCACGCGCCTGAAGCGCCCCTCGCAAGGCGGCCGCCCACGGCGGCGGAGAGCGCCGCCTGCTGGGTCGCGGAAAGCGCCTCGACGCGCACCTCGTGGAACTGGACAGGCATGGACGCACCCCGCCGGCTCCCGGGCCGCCGCCGTGGCGCGTCGGGTCTGCCGCAGGGGAATCCTTGTACATGCCGCCCTACGGCGCAACGGGCCGTTTTTTGAAGGTTTCGTTGCCGTCCGACAGGATTCCCGGATGCGGGGGTGGCGCGATGTCGATGAAGCACACGATCGAGACCGTGCGTACGGAGGTCTCCAGGCTACAGCGATCGGCCGACGTGCTCGGCAACGTCGTGGAGGACGTCCGCGACAGGCTCGTCAGGTACTTCGGGTACGGGCGGAAGATGCCGGAGCAGGCGCTCCGGGGACTGGTGGCGGACCTGCACGCCACCATCACCGCCGAGCTGAGGCCGATCCGCGAGCGCCTCGACGTGCGCCGCCCCACGAGGGTCCGGCCGAAGAGCGAGGCCTACGAGCTCTTCTACCTCGTCATGATGCCGGAGGACCTCCCGGGGGAGGAGACGCCGAGATACTTCAGGCTGACGTCCATCCGCATCCTCGCCACGCGCAAGAGGGTCATGCTGGAGTTCATGCCCACAGCCCTCGGCGTGAGGGAGCACGCCGCCGTCCGCTTCGCCCGGCGCGGCGCGGACGTCTCCGAGGCGATCAGGATCCTCGCCACCTCGCTGGCGGAATGGGCCGCCCTCCCCGGACTGGTGGACGATGCCCTCGAGAAGGCCGGCTTCGAGCGGATGGGGATAACGGGGGACAGGGGGCTGATGCTCGGCTACCTCGACCCGAGGGCGCCGATCCCGGCGGGGCAGCGGTTCGTGTTCGGAAACGAGCACTGGTCCCAGGAGGACGTCCCGGTCCTGCCCACGTCATCGGCGTCGTTCTCGATCAACACCTTCATCGGCCCGGTCGAGATGAAGCCGAACCAGGTCGGGGCCATGCTCGTCATGGACCGCTGGAGGGAGCAGTGCGGGGATGACTTCAGGTTGGCCTGCGAGGAGGTCTTCTGGCCCGAGCGCGAGCTGTCGGGGCCAAGGGACGTGTCCATCGACGAGGACCTCGTCCAGGAGATGCGCAGGCTCGTGGTGGAGAAGCGGATGCTCAAGGCGATGGGCAACGCGAAGGTCGCCGGCATGCGCTTCGACCTCTACGAGGACGAGCGCGCCGACGACACGCCGGGTCCGGATGAGTGCGAGGACGAGGAGATGCAGGCGGCCGGGGAGCCCGCGATGTCGCTCCGCTAGGCGTGGGTCACTCGGACGGGACCTCGAACAGCTCCCAGAACAGGTCCCATTCCTCCAGCGTCACGCGTCCTGTGAGGGCGCACACGTGCAGGCGGTTGTCGGGGGAGGTGCCGAAGGAGAGGCCGTTCGCCCACATGCGGTACCATTCCGGGGTCTCGCCCATGGGGCGGGCCTCGCAGGTCTCCACGATCATCATGGCGCGCTTGGCCCTGCTCGCGGGATCGACGCCCCCGATGTTGCTCCACCCGAGTCCGTACAGGAGGTCGTCGACCTTCTCGACGAGCACGCCCTCGTTGCCCATCAGGAAGAAGTCGGTGTAGCACTCGCCCCGTCCGCGGAGCGAGGCCACGATCTTGGCGGCGCGCTGCCACGTTCCCCAGTACTCCTTGCCGGACGCATCGTGCCTCCACCCGATGGAGCAGAGTCCGCCGTACAGGTCCTCCGCGAAGTCCCGGTCGGCCACGGCCTCGATCACGTCCTTGGAGCGGGCGAGTTCAGCGGGGAGGGAACCCTGTTGCCAGCGGAGCGGTCGGGGCGGATCCCTGTCGTCGAGGAAGCGGACGTCGCCGTCGGTGACCTCGATGAGACCGTGCGTCCAGGAACCGTCCTCGTTGGCCCGGCGCCAGCCGCCCCTCTCGGGATCGCCCTGCTTGATGATCTGGCCACGCGTCCCGTCAGGCAGGAGAGCGCCGACCACGCCGGACACCTTGCCGGCCAGCCAGGTTGTCCTCGCCTCCGGGCCGTGGTTCCGGCTCCACGAGATAGGACCCTCCCACTTGGGTCCGTCCTTGCCGTAGACGAGCCGGCCGGGCGGGACGAAGTCGGATGGCGAGACGAGGATTGGGTTCAGAGCGTTCATTGATTGGGTGCCCCCGAGGCAAATGTAGTCTTGTTTGTTTGTATCGCTGCCAGTAGCGACGCGGAGGCCCTTAGGCAAGCACCTCCGCCTGCGGCATTCAGACGAGCCTGAGGGCGGGGGCACCCTTCATGCGGAGGGACAGGGCGGACTGGATGCCGTCCTCGGCGAAGATCGCGACGGTCATGTACTCCGCCGTCATGGAAACGCCGTCGAGACGGGTGGCCCGGACGATCTCGTCCCAGGTCATGCACATGGCGCGGGAGGCGTGCTGGCGGAACTCCTGCCAGCGAGGGGATGAGTAGGTGCCGACGCCGTCAGCGGACGCGGCGGCCTCGGCGAGAACGGAGTGGGCGAGGTGGTCGAGGACCAGCGGCAGCCAGAGCATCGCGGCTACCGGGTTCTCGATCATGGAACGGGGGCAGAGCTCGGGGTGGTAGACGACGCACGGCCCTTCCGCGTCGGCGACGGCTCGGATCGGGAGCGCGTCCTCGTCCGTCGCCTCGACGACGGCCAGGAACTGCCAGCCGGCAACGATGGACGGTCCGGGAGACGCCGATGCATCAGCGCGCAGCATGGTCGTCCAATCCTTGGTGGCGGTGTCCTGAGCCTTCATTTCCTACGTCCCCCGTTGTCAATTCGCGGCGGTTTAACCACGCGGCAGGGATTCGCGTCAATCCCAAAATGGGTATAAGGATTCGTTTATCGTGATGCAAAGACATAAGTCGCTGATTCTCCTTTCCAATTCGCTGCGTCAAGGATTTAACCCTCTTGGGGATAACCCGTCCGAGGTAGCAAGCGTCACGAGTCCGTAACGGGCACGTAACGCAGGAATGGACTCAAGGTTGTGTACGGGGCAACCCGTGGTCGAGGGCGAGACACGCCAGGTGACGGGTCTGCCGACGGTCTCCGGTGCCTCGGTCCTCATGTGAGGTCGCTCCCGCCAGGGCGGCGGACCCGCCCGGGACGAAGGTTATGGCATCCGCCCCGAAACCAGCGCGGTGACCGTCGCATAGGTCCTGGGCGAATCCGCATCTTCTCGATGCAGGAGGAATATGCGGGCCAGCGAGAACAAAGCAAGAACGTTCTCCCCCGGGAGCCGACGTTCTCCACAGTTGCCGACATCCTGTGGAGAACGTCGGCTCCTCGTCCGCAGGCGAGCCCCTAGGGCCAAGCACGAGCGCCGTCGATACGGTCAGGGCCGGCCCTCCCCGGAGAAGGACGGATCGTCCCCAGGTGCTTTGCCCGGTCCGGCCCGCGTCGAGGCCTCCTGACGTTGCCTTGCGTCCTGGAGGCAGGTGCTGCCCGGTGGACATCGCGGCGGGGATGTGCCAACGGATCCGGATTACGGAAAACCGTTGCGCAACCGAGCTACTTTCATCCTGCCGATGGCACATTTCTTTTCAGACATAGATGACGAGTCCATGCTCCGACTGGTCGAGGCGCTCACCCGCAGCGGGCAGGGCGTGTCCATCTACGACGATAAGGACCGGCTCAGGTACGCGAACGAGACCTACCGGGGCATGTTCATCGGCGACTTCGAGGGGCCGTACACCTTTCCGGAAATCCTCCGGCATGGAGCCAAGGCCGGCATCGGCGTGAGGATCGACGGTGGCGACGTCGAGAGGCTGATCGAGAGGACGATGTCCCGGCGCAGGGTCGCGGAGCAGAAGGGCTTCGAGACCGATCTCGTGGACGGACGCTGGTTCTGGATCGAGCAGACGATCCTCCCGTGCGGATGGGTGCTCACGATCGCTGCCGACATCACCGCGCTCAAGCACAACGAGAAGACGCTGAGGCAGGCCCACGAGGCGGCCCTTCACGCCTCCAGGACGGATGCCCTGACCGGGCTGCCGAACAGGAGGCGCATCATCGAGCTCCTCGACGAGGCATTCGCGGCGGGGCGCCACAGGGAGACAGGCGTATGCGCGGCGGTCCTGGACATCGACCGCTTCAAGGCGATCAACGACACCTACGGCCACGAGGCCGGGGATGCGGTCCTGCGGCACTTCGCCCAGGCCTGCCGCAGCCGCCTGAAGGGGGAAGGGGTCCTCGGGCGGCTCGGGGGCGAGGAGTTCCTGCTGGTCATCCCCGGCATGGGACGGGATGGCGCGATGCACCTGATCGAGAGGATCAGGGACGGCTTTCCCCCGGCACCGATCACCGAGAGCGGCGGCGAGCTGTCCTATGCGTTCAGTGCCGGGCTGGCCGAGGCGCGCGCGGGTGAGGACCGGACGTTGCTCCTGCGGCGGGCGGACCGCGCCCTCTACGAGGCCAAGGGCCAGGGACGCAACTGCACCCGGGTCGCAGCATAGCCCATCTTTCCGGCACCGCATCCTTCCCATCACGCGAATTAAGGTCGGCGGGTGCCGATCCGCCTCCGCTCCGACCGTCTTGGCCCAGTCCGCCAAGACAAAAGGGAGGCCGTCTTGCAACGGCCTCCCCAGAGTGGTAACAAGTCTCATAATTCCTTAATGTAGAGGCCCTTAAAGGATGCCTCACAGGCGCTCCAGAAGCCTTGCAAAATAAAGGTTCCTGAATCTGGTTTGCCGCAAACGAGCGCCGTTGCAAGCCATAAGAGCGCCTCGCTAGACACCGCATCAGTTCGCCTCAGGGTGAGGCACTCTTTGGATAGCCGAACATAAAGCCCCGGTGGGCAGAGGACTGCTGCTTGCGCCGGTCGAAACGGCTCGCGACGCTTTCAAGCAACTGTCACAGCGCTGGGTTGGTCATGACATACGGAATTGAAGTTCGACTGCTGGACATGCTTGAACGTACTGTGGCGCATGGGTTAATGCGGACCGTCCGAAGATACGTTGACCAATGGGGACTGGCGCTTTCCAAATCCTCATCAGTCAGCATCAGGGAGGGGTATGCCGCCTTGTCTGAGTCCATCAAGGAGAAACTCCAGATCGAGGAGGTGCATGGCGCCGGGGCCGCCCTGAATCTCGACGACCCGTTCGTCCTCCAACTCGTCAACGCTGAGGAGACCTACTTCAGCAAGGAGGAGGTCGAAGCTGCCAAGAGATACCGGGCCACTCAAGGACAAGTCAACTAGGTCAACATCCCCATCCCAGCTTGGTGCTCCATGGCCTGCTCACGTTCGATCCCCGCTAGCTCCGCGAAGCCGTCAAGGTAGCGCTCCCAGCCGTCGGCGCCGAAGATCTCCTCCAGGCCGAACTCCATCATGCGGTTGTGTCGCGTGAACAGGAAGGCGATGCCGTCGACGGCAGCCCGTCCATTTCCGTCATTCCCAGCCAAAAGGCCGCAAAGTTGCGCCTGTGCGGCCTTGGCCGCGCTGCGGCGAAGGTCGTCGCGGTTGACGATCAGGCCCTTCTTAGCGACGACCTCGACGAGGGTGCCGTCCACGAAGAGGGTCGCGCTCGACGGTTTGAGGGCACCCGCTCCCAGGATAGCAGGATCGAGGATCGCGATTGACCGGGGGTGCAGCCAACGTCCAGGTGTGAGGGTTTCCCAGAACTTCAACAGCTCCACATGGATCCCGGGATCGACCGTGACGGGATTGATCTTCCTGCGACCCTCGACGCTAAGGATCTCGAGCTGCGCCATGATCTGGCAGGCCGACAGCAGTTGACCGGGAGGGACATCCCCTCCGTCTGCGAACGCCTTGAAGACCTCGTTGGCCCCTCGTACCTGGTCGTTCCAGAACCGCAGGGAAGGCCTGTAGACGTCGAAGTCGAAGACGCTTCGGACGAGCGCTTCCGCCGGGGTGATCCCGGTGATGACTTCCACGCCTGCCTCGGCAGCCATGCGGCGCACCAGGCAGCGTACGAGGTATTGCGATGACCGGGCCGCGACGCCCGGATTCTGTGAGGTGCCCTGGACGAGACGCCGGGCGAACTCGTCTCCCATCGGCTCATGGCGGACGGTCCGTTCATACAACCCGATCATGGGATCGGTATCGGCAAAGGGCTTGGTGCGGGTCATGGCCCAGACCTCCGTCAAGGGATACGGAGGAAGCGTGCAGGTAGGGAGAGCAAGGAACCAAGCTGGACGGATGGTCAACGAGTGGCAAAGACATCGAGTCCAATTCAAGGACTCGCATCGCTCTTCATTCCATTGTCAGGGCACAAAAAGAAAGCCCGCCTCAGAGGGTGAGGCGGGCTTCGGCTTCATTTGAGGCGCGCTATGGGTGGTTTATGGTCATCCTTTGCGAGCGTGCTCAATTAAAGTTATACTTTAAGGACTAAGAGCAACCCGTTGTGCTTCCACAAGAATCGCACTTCAAGCACGTTCCGTTACGTAATAACGTAAAGTTAGCGCACTCGGGGCAAGCCTCGCCCACGTACCCCTTCATCTTGGCCTCCGCCCGCTTGTCGGCGATCGAGGGACCCGAGGAGGGCGATGCCTGGACTGCTGCCGTCGGCTTCGCTGCCGGAGCCGGAGCCGCTGCGACCGACGCCGCGACGGGAGCCGAGCCGCCCTGCACGAGCTTGAGTCCCTTGTGAAGCTGCCCGGTCACCCCGGAGAGCCGCCCGCGGGCGAAGCCCTTGGAGGCGACCGCCCCGACCACACGCTCCGCGATGTCGTCGTTTCCGCCCTCGGATGCACCCTTGCCGACTGTGTCGGGTAGGACGTCCTGGGGAGTGACGTGGGCCAGCTCCGCCATGTCGAGGTAGGACACCGCCAGCTCGCGGAAGATGTAGTCGATGATCGACGTCGAGGTCTTGATCGAGTCGTTGCCGATCACGATGCCGTTCGGCTCGAAGCGGGTGAAGGTGAAGGCCTCCACGAACTCCTCGAGCGGCACGCCGTGCTGGAGGCCGAGGGAGATCGCCATGGCGAAGTTGTTCATCATCGCGCGGAAGGCGGCGCCCTCCTTGTGCATGTCGATGAAGATCTCGCCGAGGCTGCCGTCCTGGTACTCGCCCGTGTGCAGGTACACCTTGTGGCCGCCGACGGTGGCCTTCTGGGTGTAGCCCTTGCGCCGGGCGGGCAGGGCGCGGCGGCCGGGATGGCGCTCCACGATCTTCTCCACGATCTTCTCGACCACCTTCACGGTTGCCTCGACGGGGGTCGCCTGGACCTCGTCCTCCTCCTCATCGTCCTCGACGAGCGAGGAATTGAGGGGCTGCGAGAGCTTGGAGCCGTCGCGGTAGAGGGCGTTCGCCTTCAGGGCCAGCTTCCAGGAGAGCATGTACGCGTTCATGCAGTCCTCGATGGTGGCGCTGTTGGGCATGTTGATCGTCTTGGAGATCGCGCCCGACAGGAACGGCTGGGCCGCAGCCATCATCAGGATGTGGCTTTCCACCGACAGGTAGCGCTTGCCGATCTTGCCGCACGGGTTCGCGCAGTCGAACACCGGGTAATGCTCCACCTTCAGGAACGGCGCGCCTTCCAGCGTCATCGCCCCGCAGATGTGGGTGTTGGCGGCCTGCACGTCGGCCTTCGAGAAGCCCAGGAAGGTGAGCAGGTCGAAGGACATGTCGTTGAGCTTCTCGGCCGGGACCCCGAGGGTCTCGGTGAGGAAGTCCTCGCCCAGGGTCCACTTGTTGAAGACGAACTTGACGTCGAAGGCGCCCTTCAGGCCCTTCTCCACCGCGTCGATCTTCTCGTCCGTGAAGCCCTTGGCCCGCAGGGAGCCGGGGTTGATGGCAGGAGCCTGCTTCAGGGACCCGTGGCCGACCGCGTAGGCCTCGATCTCGGCGATCTCGTGCTCGCGGTAGCCCAGTGCGCGCAGCGCGTTCGGGACGGCCTGGTTGATGATCTTGAAGTAGCCGCCGCCGGCCAGCTTCTTGAACTTCACCAGGGCGAAGTCCGGCTCGATGCCGGTGGTGTCGCAGTCCATCACGAGTCCGATCGTGCCGGTGGGCGCGATCACGGTCGTCTGGGCGTTGCGGTAGCCGTTCCTCTCGCCGAGGTCGAGAGCCTGGTCCCAGGCGGTCTTTGCGAACTCCGCAAGCTCCGGGATCGGGCAGGAGGCGTGGTCGAGCGGAACCGGGTTGACCGAGAGATTCTCGTATCCGTCGGCCAGGCCATGGGCGGCACGGCGATGGTTGCGGATCACGCGCAGCATGTCCTCGCGGTTCTCGGCGAAGCGCACGAAGGCTCCGAGCTCGCCGGCCATCTCCGCAGAGGTGCGGTAGGCGACGCCGGTCATGATCGCCGTCAGGGCGCCCGCCAGCGCGCGGCCTTCCTTCGAGTCGTAGGACAGGCCCATGGTCATCAGCAGGCCGCCGATGTTGGCGTAGCCGAGGCCCAGCGTGCGGTAGTCGTAGGAGAGCTGCGCGATCTCCTTGGACGGGAACTGCGCCATCGTGACGGAGATCTCGAGGACGATCGTCCAGAGGCGGTTGATGTGCTCGTAGGCGCGGAGGTCGAAGGTCTTCGACTGGACGTCGTAGAACTTCAGCAGGTTGGCCGAGGCCAGGTTGCAGGCCGTGTCGTCCAGGAACATGTACTCCGAGCAGGGGTTGGACGCACGGATGCGGCCGCCCTTCGGGGACGTGTGCCAGTCGTTCATGGTGGTGTTGAAGTGCAGGCCCGGGTCGGCCGACTGCCAGGCGGCCTCGCCGATCTTCTCCCACAGGTTACGGGCCTTCAGGGTCTTCATCACGCGCCCGTCGAGACGGGCGGTGAGGTTCCAGTCGCCGTCGTTCTCGACCGCGCGCAGGAAGTCGTCCGTGATCGAGACGGAGTTGTTGGAGTTCTGGCCGGAGACGGTGAGGTAGGCCTCGGAGTCCCAGTCGGTGTCGTAGATCTCGAACTTGACCTGCGTCTGACCCATCTTCGCGAGATCGATCGTGCGCTTGATGTAGTTCTCCGGCACCTGTGCCTTCTTGGCCTCGCGGATCGCCTTCTTGAGGGCGGCGTTGGTGGCCGGGTCGAAGTCGGGGGTCTCGCCAGACAGGATGGCGGCCATGATCTTGTCGAGCTTCTCCTTGGTGGCCTTGGAGCCGGCGACGAGGGCGGCGACCTTGCGCTCCTCCTTCACCTTCCACTCGATGTACTCCTCGATGTCCGGGTGATCGACGTCGACCACCACCATCTTGGCGGCGCGGCGGGTGGTGCCGCCCGACTTGATCGCGCCGGCGGCGCGGTCGCCGATCTTGAGGAAGCTCATGAGGCCCGACGAGCGGCCGCCGCCGGAGAGCTTCTCGCCCTCGCCGCGGATGAAGGAGACGTTGGAGCCGGTGCCGGAGCCGTACTTGAACAGGCGCGCCTCGCGGACCCACAGGTCCATGATGCCGCCCTCGCCGACGAGGTCGTCACCGACGCCCTGGATGAAGCAGGCATGCGGCTGCGGGTGCTCGTAGGAGGACTTGGACTTGGTGAGCTTGCCGGTCTTGTAGTCCACGTAGTAGTGGCCCTGGCCGGGGCCGTCGATGCCGTAGGCCCAGTGCAGGCCGGTGTTGAACCATTGCGGGGAGTTCGGCGCCACCATCTGGGCGGCGAGCATGAAGCGCAGCTCGTCGAAGAAGGCATGGGCGTCCTCCTCGGACGAGAAGTAGCCAGCCTTCCAGCCCCAGTAGGTCCAGCAGCCGGCGAGGCGGTCGAACACCTGCTTGGAGGAGATCTCGGAGCCGTAGCGCTTGTCCTCGGGCAGCTTGGCGAGGGCGGCCTTGTCGGCCTCGGAACGCCACAGCCACGCTGGGACGTTGTCCTCGTCGACCTTCTTGAGGACCGCAGGGACGCCCGCCTTGCGGAAGTACTTCTGGGCAATGACGTCGGTGGCGACCTGGCTGAACTGCTCGGGTACCTGGATGTCCTCGAGGCGGAAGATCACCTTGCCGTCGGGGTTCTTGATCTCGCTGGTGGCGCCGCGGAACGGGATGCTCTCGTAGGCATCCTTCCCTGCGGTCGTGAAACGGCGTTCGATACGCATCGTACGTGTCCTCTCTCGTGCAACGGAATTGATGAATCCCGCCGACGGATCGGACCCGCCGGACGAAAATCATGATCTGAATCCTTCCATGACGCGAGGCATGAAAGGAACCCATTGAGATGCCTGTGGAACATCCGCCGGCAGGAAGCAAAGACAGTTTCCGGGGCGCGGGGGATGCGTCACCCGTCAACCGCCGCCGGAGCGGCGGCGGGACGCGGGGCATCGGATTATTTATTTTTATGCAGCCATATCAACGGACTAGAAGGGAATGTCGTCGTCGAGGTCCTCGTCGCGGCGGCTTGTGGCGGCCGGGGTCTTCGCTCCTTCGCCGTCGCGCGGGTCGATGCTCTCGGAATCCCTTCCCTTCGGGAGGCGGCCGAGACCGCCGCCGCTGCTCCGGGGCTGCGGCGCGGGACGCTCCTTGGTCTCGGCCGCCGGGGCTGCCGGTTCCTGCGCGGAGGCCGGGGCGGCGAAGGTCACGATGCGGGCCTCGCCGGAGTACTGGGACACCACGATCTCGGCCTTGCCGTTCCGGTCGTAGCCGAGTTCGCCGAACACGGTCACGTAGGTTCCCTCGCGGCCGCCTTCCTGCAACGCGGGCAGCGAGAACTGGTTGAAGACCACGACCTGGTGGACGGCCGCGATGCGCCGGCTCTCGCCGTTGATCCTCACGAACTTCTCCGTCTCGACCGCGAGGCGGGCGAACCGCTTCTTGCCCGAGGTCTCCGCGAATTCCGGCGCCTTCAGGAGCTTCCCCTGTAGGCGCACGTCGTTGATGCACGACATGCTGTCTCTCTCCACTGATCCGGCGGCCCGGCCGGGCCACATTGGTTGACAACATACCAAAGAAGCTGGCGCTTTCAATCGAATCCTTGGAACTTATTTTTGTCGAATCCTATTGCCAAAGGATTCGTGACAGTGCATCCTGGCTCCGGGTCACGCTTCATGGTGTCCCTCTTTCCTCCTCTGAAGCACTTGGGGCCGCGGCTTTGCCTGCGGCCCCTTTTTTTGCCCCCCTGCCCGGAGGGTGCAGGCGACGGCCCCCGGCCCGATATGGGGTTGACGGCCAGGACGCTGTTGGTATGAACGGCGGATGGCGGGCCGCAGGTGCGGCCCGCGTCACCGTGGACGGCGGATGCTCGTAAACAGCCTCAACGAATTCAAGTCCGGCATCGTCTACCCGGACGGCTACCCCCACGACAGGGGGGTCGACCCGGTCCGCAGGCGCATCGCCGCATCCCAGTTGTTCGTCCTCGACCGCGACGCCAGCGCGATGGCCGCGAGCGTGGCCCTCTCGCGCCCGACCTCCGTCCTGTCGACGCTTCCCTGGGTCAGGCTTCCCTTCGACCCGATGTGGATCGAGTTCGAGAACGTGAACCTGCGGACCGCGATGGCCGATTTCGGCTCGCCGAACATACAGGTCAGCGGTGCGCGGACGTTCATCGAGAGGTCCGGGTTCCTCCTCACGATGGACGGTGAGGACCTCGTCATGGACTACGTTCACGCCGACAGGGACCTGGAAAGCGAGCGCAGGGCGGTCGACCTCAGCCCCGTGCGCGGTCGCTTCGCGCTCAGGGGCGACACAACGCCGCCGCCGATCCCGTTCAGCATGTTCGAGGTGCACGAGCGCGCGCGGGGCCGGCTCAGGCAGCACCAGGCGGCCATGGCCGCGGACCCGGCCGAGTACGCCGCCGAGGTCAAGCTGAGGACGATGTTCTCCTGGGAACCCCATCCCGACCTCGAGCGCACCAGGCGCAACATCTGGGGCATGATCGGCGAGGGCGGCATGGCGCGGATGGAGGCCGAGCAGGGCGAGGAGATGTACCGCCTGTTCTCCCTCCAGATCCTGCCCGCCCTGATCCTCCTCAACTGCCGTAACGCGGTGGAGACGGAGAGGGTCGGGGTCTCCCCCAAGCTCAACCGCAACCGTGCGGCCAAGGGCAGGCCTCCGCTGGTCGAGCACCTCGTGGTGAGGATGCGGCTCTCCCCGCGGGCGAAGGCCTCGGGGCACGAACGGGGCGGGGG